>ERZ1090868.766-NODE-766-length-17787-cov-6.303463_pt1 | contig 17787 bp, 16 predicted proteins | sample MGYA00478475_ERZ1090868 | MGnify/ENA primary metagenome ERZ1090868 (study PRJEB33644, sample SAMEA5815747) | chicken gut metagenome | biome: Chicken; feature: Gastrointestinal Tract; material: Caecum | place: Ireland | collected 2019-01-01 | study: A study of the...
CAAACGTGGCACCTCGAGGGCTAAATGGAGGAGAAGAAAGATGAAGAGGGCGGTAACTGCCTTGCTGGTCATGATATTGGCGATGCTCGGGCTGGCGGGGTGTATGACGACAGAAAGCGGCAGGCTGCCGGTATATGAGTGGGGCTATTACAGATATGCTGCGGATGAGAAACACGGCTGGGCATACATATTCGGGCTTACGGAGGAGGGCAAAGAACAGACAGAGCTGATCATCCCCGAAAAGATAGGGGAGTATCGGGTCAGCGGAATAGGATATTCCTATTCTTTGCCTCTTTTCGGGTATGAAAATGTGGGGGAGTTTTACAGCGAAAAAGCAGAGAAAATTTATTTTCCTTTTGAATATAAAGTTTCAGTTTGGTCTTATGTACAGGGCTCGAATCCTAATGCTTATACGGTGAAATGGTATATATCGGATTGCGAACCATATTTGATAGGAGGAGCTGGCGCTATTTACGGTTATAGGTTATATGAGGCAAAACATCGTTCCAATATTAGAAGTGATCAATGTCGCGTAGCGAATGTGACCTATCTTTACAATTATGTAGGTTGCCCGAACGGCGGGGAATACTGGGTGGACAGCTATGATGCGAGCCCGATCAGCTTTATACCGCCGGAGCCGGAGCGGGAAGAATACAGGTTCTGCGGCTGGTATAAAGAGCCGGAGTGCATCAATGCCTGGGACTTTGAGAAAGACGTAACGGGCGAGGAACTCGTGATTAGCCGAGACAACCAGTATACAGAGTACGAAGGCATTTACCTTTATGCCAAGTGGGAGAGATAAAATAATCTGTCTGCCAAACCCCAATAATAAAGATTTATTGTCGGCGGGCAAACAGTTTGAACATAGAAGAAATACGAAAAGGAGTGCAGTTATTATCACCAAAAGCAGAGTGAAAGCAAGCAGCGCGGGAAAAGAAATCGGAGGGAAACAGTAAATAAAGGAGGGAGGGCAACGGCATTCCGCCGTTGCCCTCCCTGAAAAGTTCTATTTGTCGAGCAGGAATTTAACGATATTACTTAATACCGCAACGGGCGGCGAAAGCGGCGGCGATCCTATCGGTCGTATTGCTTTCCGCAGATTTTGTTTTTAATTTTTCATATCTCTGTATAAAAGGGAAACATTTGGTGCTGTATTAAAATAACGGGCAAACATTCTTTGCAGACAAAAAGAAAAAGAGCATAGAGGCAGACACTATAATTGATGTTCGCGCCGCGCAAGGTGTTATCCTTGCGCGGCGCGGCTTTTTTGTTTTCATGGACTTAAACATCCGTCGTCACCATTTTTCGGTATAAGGTGGGGGACGTCCCCACTGTTTTTGAAAAGACTTCGGTAAAGTAGACAGGGCTGTTGAATCCGATCTTTGCGGCGATCTGTGTGACGGAATCGGTGGTGTTGTGTAAAAGCAGTTTTGCCTGTTCAATGCGCACCAAAGTCAGGTATTGCATCGGGCTGACGCTGAACAGTTTTTTGAACTGGGTGATGAAATAACTCTTCGTCATGAAGGAGTGTTTGAGCAGTTCGTTCAGGTTGAGCGGTTCGCTGTAATGTTCGTCGATATAATTCTTTGTATTTTCGAGAAGATACCTGTTTGATGTGGGTTCGTCATTTTCCAGGGGAGGGGGTGCGCTTTTCGGCATCAGACGCAGGGTGTCGACGAGTATTTCGGTAAATATAGCATACACCTTGTTATGGTAATTGCTGCCGCGCTCTTTGAATTCGCGCAGCAATTTGAGGATGTTCGCATAGATTCCGTTCCGCCGTGATCCGAACGAGTGCAGAAAATACCCCTTTTGCGAGATCGAGTTGGCGGGCATACCTCGAAGGTGCAGGTTGTCGATTGCGAAATCGAAATAGGAGAGGGGTTCTTCGTTGCTTTCCGAATATTGCACGTGTATTTTTTTGGAATCGATCACCAGCAGGTCGTTCGCCTTGAGCGGGATCGTCTTGTTGTTCGTTTCCAGAAAACCGTCCCCTTTTTCGAAATAAAACAGTTCCAGGTAGGTATGCAGGTGCGGGAGCGTTTCGCCTTTCGCGCCGTTTTGTATTTTGCTGAACGTAAGCAGGGTCGGCGGTTGCAGATTGAGTTCGTTAGAATAGAGTGTCTGTTCTCCTATATAAAAGTAGTTGAAAACTGTAGCCATTGTGCGTCTCCCTTTTTTCGGAATCATTTTATCATTCTTTGAGTTGATTGTAAAGACGAGGAGAAAACTTATAAAAATTTTGTTATAATAAAAATAAATTTTGTTATGGTATTTTGTTTGGGCAGAATTATAATTAAAGGTACAAAAGCGGAAACGACGGTTCCGCTTTTCATTGCCTGAAAGCGGAGGGAAAAGGTTTGAAACACGGAACGGTCGTCAAAAGCGAGCTGCTTTTCGGCGGGTTTAACTGGCCGAGCACGGCGCGCCTGCCCGACGGGCGTATCATGGCGGTATGCTCGGGTTTTCGTCTGGCGCACGTGTGCCCGTTCGGGAAAGTCGTCGCCTGTTACTCTTCCGACGAAGGGCTCACCTGGTCACTCCCCTCCGTTGTCCTCGATACCCCGCTCGACGACCGCGACGCGGGTATCGCCGTTTCGGGTGAGAGGGTCGTCGTCACGAGTTTCAACAATTCCCGCGCGTTTCAGCGCCGCATCGCCGGGCGCGACCATACGCCCGCGGAACGCGCGCTGATCGGCGCATACTGCGACATGGTGAGCGACGAGGAGGAAGAGGCGTATCTGGGTTCGACTTTTGTTGTCAGCAAGGACGGCGGCGTGACGTTTGGAAAAGTTTCTCGCGTGCCCGTGAGCAGTCCGCACGGGCCTTGCGTTCTCGGCGACGGTTCGTTTTATTATCTCGGGAAGGCTTTCTGCATGGAAGATGAGCACGGGTGTTTTGCGATCGACCGTTTGCAGAGCATATCGAGCAAAGACGGCGAGCAATGGACGCCGCCGCGCGAGATACCGATGCCCGCGATCGACGGCGTCCTGTTCTGCGAACCGCACGCCGTCTGCCTGGGTGGAAAAAGCATCCTTGCGGGGCTTCGGGCGCAGGACAGAAAGGGCATGTTCACGATCTGGACAGCAAAGAGCGATGACGGCGGGCAGAGCTTCGGGGAATGGAAGCCGACCGGTTTCGACGGGTCGCCACCGCATTTTATGCGCCATTCGTGTGGGGCGGTCGTGATTACATATGGTCGCAGGAAAGCCCCGTTCGGTCAACGGGCGCGCATCAGTTACGACGGCGGTGAAAGCTGGGGCGAAGAAATCGTTCTGCGCGGCGACGGGCTGAACTGGGATCTCGGTTATCCTGCGACGTGCGAATGCGGGGACGGGTCGCTGCTCACCGTTTATTATCAAAGGGAAAGCGGCGCGCGCCATACGGGCATCTATTACACCAAATGGCAGCTGCCGCAAAGACAGTAAAAGGAAGACTATCAAAGTGGAGAGAAAGTTTTTAGTACCGATCGTGACTCCTTTCAAAGACGAGGAGACGGTGGATTATCGGGCATTGCAGAAATTGGTGCGCAAAGTTTTGAACGACGGCGCGGACGGCATCTATGCGGGCGGCTCGTCGGCGGAATGTTTCTTTTTGAACGAATCGGAACGGAAAAAAGTTCTGGAAGCGGTCATAGAAGCGGCCGAAGGTGCGTTTGTCGCGGCGCATATCGGCGCGATCGGTACTTGCAATTCCATCAGCCTCGCAAAGCACGCGCAGCGCGCGGGCGCAAACGCCGTTTCGAGCGTGCCGCCCTTCTATTTTTCGTATACGTTCGGAGAGATCAAAAATTATTATCTCGACATCGTAAAGAGCGTCGATATACCGATGATGATCTATAACATCCCTTCCAACACGCGCACGTCGTTCACGCTGGGGGAGTTTTTGGAACTCATGGCGTGCGACGGGGTGGAATACCTCAAATTTACCGACGACAATTTTTATCTGCTCGAACAGATCAAAAGCCATTGCGGCAAAACGGTGTATTCGGGCAAGGACGAAGATTTCCTCTCCGCGCTCGCGGCGGGGGCGGACGGGGCGATCGGCACTTCTTTCAACTTCATGCTGGATAAGTTTATCCGCATCCGCGAATTGTACGATGCGGGTAGGGTGCAGGAAGCGCGCGCCGTTCAGCACAGCGCGAACGAGGTGATCACCGCCGTATGCGAATGCGGTCTGCTCGAAGCGACCAAATACATGCTCGCTTTGCAGGGGATCGAGGCGGGACACGCGAGAAAGCCCTTTGCCTGCCTCACGGAAGAGAAAAAGCGGCGGCTGCGCGCCGTCGCCGAAAAGGAAGGACTGTTGAACGCCCTGCCTATGGGCCGGGCGCTGTGATAGAAAAAAGACGAAAGGAGGACAATTATGAAGATATTCAAGGCATTGGCGGCGCTCGCCGTATCGGCAGCGTTCTGTCTCGGGGCGGCGGCCTGCGGCGAAAAGGTAGATCCCGGCCGCGCTACCGCGGAGACGGGCGAGATCACCATCCGCATCGTCGACAAGGGCTATGGTACCGACTGGCTGTACCAGATCGCGGAAGCCTATATGGCGGTGACGCCCGGCTGCACGGTCAAGATCATCGAATCGCAGGATTCGGGCGCGGTCTCGTCGCGCGCACAGTCTGCGTCCAACGACGCCGACATCATCGTTTCGACCGATCCCCTTTACGGGATGCAGCTGGACGAGTATCTCTACGACATCTCCGACGTATACGATTCGGTGCAGGACGGCTACGAAAAGCCCCTCAAAGACCGCATGAACCAATCTTTCCGCGACTATTTTGAAACGGCGGACGGAAAGTTCTATCAGATGTCGTGGGTGGAATCTTACAGCGGCTATATGTACAACAAAACGGTGCTCGACGAAGTGTACGGCGCGGGGAAATACGACCTGCCCAAAACGACAAATCACGGCATCGACCCGATCGCGCTTTCGCAGTCCATGTCGTATTACGACCTCATCAAATATACGTGGTTCGCGCAGTATCTGGGCGTGGAAAAATATAACAATATGCTGCGTGGTTATTACCTTAACGACGCCGGCGAATACGTCCCCTGCGAAACGGTCGAACAATTTAAGAAAATGATCAGCGCGGAGGGCAGGACGAAGGTGTACGAGGCGATCTTTGAGCTTCTGCGCAACTATTCTCACAGCGAGAGCGACAAGATGAACTTTACCGACTCGCAGAACGCTTTCCTCGGGCTCGGTTACGGCACGAACATGACCAAGTGCGCCTTCTATCTGATCGGCGACTGGTTTCTGACCGAAATGGCTTCCGCCATCCAGAGCAGCGGCGCCGACGTGCGCTATATGAAGACGGTCGTGCTCTCCGACATGGCGAGTACCCTCGAAGACCCGCTGGAAGATACCGAACTTTCGACGCTCATCGGCTTTATCGACGAAGGCAAGACGTATGAAGAGGTCAAGGCGGAATCGGGTTGGAGCGGCCTTTCCGAAAACGATTACGACCGCGTGTACGAATCGCGTTACGCGAATTACAGTTCGGGCATGGATCACGTTCTCGCCGTTCCCCGCCTGCGTGCGGGCGGCGGGCAGTACAACCTCGCGATGAAGTTCCTCAAATATATGGTCAGCGACGAAGCGCAGGCGATCTACGTGCAGGCGCAGGACGGTCTGACGATGCCTTACGGCTACACCCTCGAACGCGCCGAAGAGGATTACGGCCTCACGTTCAGCGAAACGGCAAAATCCATTTCCGAGGCGAAGGGCGAATCTTCCGTGCTCATCACCAGAGGCGGCAACAGCCTGTTCGCGCGCAGCTTCCCGCTGTATGTGGGGTACATCGAAAAGGATGCCGTGAGCGGCACGTTTGCAAGCGCAGCCGATGCCATCGCTTCGGTAGACAATAGCTATAACCCCGAAAACAGCCTTGCGCTGATCGCTAAATAATACCATGCTGAAAAGATTGCTTTGCCTGCTGCTCGCGGCGACGGCGCTTGCTGCCGCCGCGGGCTGCGGAGGAAAACAGGAAGGCGGCGAAGAGACGGGCGGCGTTTATACCGTTTCCGACTTCACCCTCCCCGACGCGGAATACGGCGAGTTTTATAAATTCGACACTTCCGGCGTTACCGTTCTGGACGAGGAGGGGAACGAGACAGACCTTACGCTCGGCGTGCAGACGGTCGAATGGCCGTCGGGCAAGGAGACGCGCGTTGCGGGCACCAGCCTCAAACTGAACGAAGTGGGCGACTATACCGTCAACTTCGTCATCCGCGGCACCGATCAGACGGTCTCCAAACAACTCGTCTGCAAAGATACCAAAGGCCCCGCGATCGCGCTGGGCGAGAGCGTTCTGCTTCCGCAGACGGCGGTCATCGGGCAGAAAGTGCTCTTGCCGGACGAACCTACCGCGAGCGATTTAAGCGGCGTGGATGAGAAGGTCGCGCTGAAAGTCATCCGTCCAGACGGAAAAGAGGCGGCAGTGGAGAACGGCCGCTTCACGGCGGAAACGGCGGGCGAGTATACGCTCGAATATTCCGTGCACGACAACAACGGCAACCTCGGCACGCGCACCGAAACGGTAACGGTGTACGACGTGCAGAAAGAGGAGGGCGTGGTCGGCTATACGCATATCCCTTACGGCATCGAACAGAACGACGGGATGTACAAGCACGAGACCTACATCGAGGAAGTTTTCGTCGCCGACGTGACGCAGCCGCTCGAAAGGACGGAGAACGGCGTTGCGATCACCGCGGGGGAGATCCCCGCGCTGCCCGACGGCAGCGTTTCGGCTACCCTCATCACCCCGTCCGACGACGTGCAGCGGATGACCTACCGCATCAGTTCCGCGATAGACGACATGACTTCTTACGATTACGTGGGGATGTGGCTGTACAACGACAATCCGCTCGGCAAAGACGTGCGCGTCAGCCTCAACTACCGCGGCGCAAACGAATTTACCGTGCGCGCGGGCAAGTGGTGTTACGTCGCCTTTAACCTGAACGCTTTCGATTATTCCGACAAGGCGGTGTGCGCTTACAACGATACGGGTACGCCCGTCTATCAGACGCGCGACGGCATCCGCCACGTGACCTTCCGCTTCGACTACGTGTGGGACGAGAGCGAGTATTTTGCGGACGACGATTACGGCTACCGCGAAAAGGGCTATGCCGATCTCGATTTCGATCTGTATATCGGGAAGATCACGGCGGGCACGGCGGACGCCGTCGGCGCGTTCGACAAATACTACGGCACGGCGTTCTATACCGACTACACGGCGGACGAGTATCCCGTCACGGCAGACAGCCGCTTCGAGTACACGCAGGCAGACGGTATGAAGGAGGCGGGGACGGACGGCGCGACGGTGATCGAAAGCATCGCCGCGGCGGAAAGTTTGCCTCTGCACCTTTATATGTTCAAGGGCGCCGAGGTCGGCGCAAAGTATGCGATCTGGGTCAAAAACCCGAACGCTTATTCCATCGTGTTCGACGACGGCAACGGCAATAAAACGGTGCTTTCGGCGGGCGAGGAAAAGCTCGTGCCCGTCACCCTTTACGAAACGGATGCGGAAGAGTGGGGCGGCGCGGGATTATACAACGCGGAGATCAAAGCGGAGAGCGGTGAGCTGCCGGCAGGCGCAAAAGTTTGCCTCGGCGCGCTGCGCAAGGCTTAGGTCAAAAAATATATCCATAAGGAGGATAAAATGAAGAAGATCTGTTTGCTCGTTCTGTCATTGCTCATGATGGTAGCGGGCGCAAGCGCTCTCGTCGCGTGCGGCGGGGGCGAGGAAGAAGTGACGTACGCGATCGACGCGGCTTTCACCTTTGCGGATGCAGAGCTGGGTGAAACGTACAAACCGGACCTTTCGGGTGCGAAAGTCGTCGGGAGCGACGGCACGGAGTCCGATCTTAAGGTCACCATCAAGGGCAACGAATATACCCGCCCCGACGGTACGACGGGTACGCTGCTCGCGGGCCAGTTCCGTGCCGACCAGCTCGGCAACTATACCGTCGTTTTGACGGCTTCCGACGAGACTGTTGCAGACGTGACCAAGACCATCGCTGTCAAAGATACGGTCGGCCCGACCGTTTCTCCCGGCAACATTGCAGACCTGCCCACGACGGCGCTCATCGGCCAGACGGTCACCGTACCCACGCTGTTCACCGCGCAGGACGCCGGTAAGCTCGTCGGCGAAGTCGAAGTCGGCGTTCTCGACCCCGACGGCAAAGAAGTCACGCTCGAAAACAACACGTTCAAGCCCGCTATGGCGGGCGACTATACGATCGTGGCGACGCAGAGCGACGAATCGGGCAACGAGGGCAGGTACGAGGCGAAGGTCAACGTGTACAACGCGCAGTTCGACCCTGCCGTGGCGGCTTATTTCAGTTCCGAATACGGCATGGTGCAGGGAGGCGCGTGGCCCGGGCATGAAGCGTATATTGCCGAATCGTTCGTCGCCGACGTGACGGATCAGGGCGAGGCGTCCATTGCGGCCGCTCCCGACGGCACGAAGGCTGCGACCAAGATCACGGGCGCTACGGGCGGCAGGTTCACTTACTACGTCAATATGGCGCAGACCGACCTTTCCGGCTACGACTATATCGGTATGTGGATCTATAACGATTCCGACCTCGACTGCATCTTTGAATTAGCTTCCCCGGCAGGCGCGGGCGTGAACGTCAACCACTTCCGCTTCCCCGCAAACGCCTGGTCTTTCTGGGCGATCAACCTCACCGTCGACGGTGTGCAGATCCCCGCCGCTTCGACGGGTCTGTACGAGGTCAACGAAGTTTCGCAGTTCGCGTTCTACGTGACGCAGGAAGGCAAAGCCTTACAGGAATGGACGCTCGGCGACAGCCTGTACTTCACCGACTTTGCCCTCGGCAGCTTTGAAGACGACAAGCTCGCCTCCTACGACCAGCCGTTCGGCGCAGCCAACCTCACGCAGTTCGGCGCGGAAGTGGGCGTCGCCAACGTCACCTATTCGACGGAGACCAAGCAGGAAGGCACCGACGGTTCGCTGAAAGTCACCTTTACGGCGGATACCTGCACGACGTATAACCTGAAGATGTACGGCTTTAACGATATCACTGCGGATAACGCCGGCGAAACCTATTATCTGTGGGTGTATAATCCCAACGACTACGCCATCCGCTTCTACGGCGGCGACACTGCGGCGCAGGATATCGCCGCGCAGTCGGGCGGATACGTAAAGATCACCATCAAAGCGAACGGCGGCCATAACATGGGCGTCAACGCCGCATGGCAGACCAACGTCATGCCCGCGGCGGGCAACGGCGCCACCTTCGGCATCGGCGACTGCTTCTATATCGGCGCGCTCTACCGCGAAGCGCCCGCCGACGTGCCCGAAGAGCCCGACGAACCCGATCCCGGCCCCGACCCGGAGAATAGAGTTGCTGCCGCGTTCAGTTCCGAAGCCGGCATGGAGCAGGGCGACGCATGGCCCGGAGGGCACGACGTGTATATCTCCGAATCCTTCGTCGCCGACGTGACGCAGCAGGGCGAAGCGTCCATCGCGGCTGCACCCGACGGCACGAAGTCGGCGACCAAAGTCACGGGTGCTACGGGCGGCAGGTTCACTTACTGCATTCAGATGGCAAAGACCGACCTTACGGGCTACGATTATATCGGTATGTGGATCTATAACGATTCCGACATCGACTGTATCTTTGAATTAGGAGCAGGGGGAGGCTCGGGCGTCAACGTCAACCATTTCCGCTTCCCCGCAAATGCGTGGTCTTACTGGGTGATCAATCTCACCGTCGACGGCATCAAACTTCCTGGTACCTCGAAGATGTATGAATTGGACGACGTGCAGGAACTCGCGTTCTATGTGACGCAGGTCGGCAAAGACATGAAGGAATGGACGAAGGGCGACAGCCTGTACTTCACCGACTTCATCCTCGGCAACTTTGAAGACGACAAGCTCGCCTCCTACGACCAGCCGTTCGGCGCAGCCAACCTCACGCAGTTCGGCGCGGAAGTGGGCGTCGCCAACGTCACCTATTCGACGGAGACCAAGCAGGAAGGCACCGACGGTTCGCTGAAAGTCACCTTTACGGCGGATACCTGCACGACGTATAACCTGAAGATGTACGGCTTTAACGATATCACTGCGGATAACGCCGGCGAAACCTATTATCTGTGGGTGTATAATCCCAACGACTACGCCATCCGCTTCTACGGCGGCGACACTGCGGCGCAGGATATCGCGGCGAATTCGGGCGGATACGTGAAGATCACCATCAAAGCGGACGGCGGCCATAACATGGGCGTTAACGCCGCATGGCAGACCAACGTCATGCCCGCGGCGGGCAACGGTGCCACCTTCGGCATCGGCGACTGCTTCTATATCGGCGCGCTTTACCGCGTGGCTCCTTCCGACGTGTCCGGGGCAGAACAGGCTTAAAAACGAATCGTAAAGAAATGCGGCGGGGGGGGGTTTCCGCCCCCCCCTAGATTTTTTATGGGGGTTTTAAAAAGAGCCCCCCGCCGCGGCGCGGAAAAAGCCGAATATCCCCCAAAAAGAGGAAACCGAATGAAATCATCCTTTAAGATCAAAGACAGAATGCCGAAAACGTTCCGCAAGGGGATGCCCGGGTTCATTATTTGTATGCTTGCGGTACCCGTCGCGTGGTTCATCGTCTTTTACGTCGTCGTCAATTTCAACTCCATTATCCTGGCGTTCCGTTCGCTCGACGGTGTCTCTTCGACGGGAGCGCCGATCTACAAGTGGGGGTTCGACAACTTCGCGAAATTTTTCGAGGCGTTCGCCCTCGATACCGACGACGTGCAGCTTTCGCTGTGGAATACGCTCAAATATTTTGCGCTCAACGTGCTCTGCATTTTGCCGCTCACCTTTTTCTTCGCGTATTTCATGTATAAAAAGATCTGGGGCCACAAGTTTTTCCGCGTGCTGTTTTATATGCCGTCTATCCTGTCGGCGGTCACGATGACCACTCTCTACAAAAACATTCTCGGCGGCTACGGCCCCGTCGACGAATTCTGGAAATGGCTGACGGGCAATCCGATCCCCGCCTTCTTTACCAGTTACGAACTCGGTACGCCCATCATCATGATCTATCAGGTCTGGGTCGGGTTCGGCGTGAACATGATCCTGTATCAGGGCGCGATGGGGCGCATCCCCGAAGAGGTCATCGAAGCGGGCAAGCTCGACGGCATCAGCTGGTGGAGAGAACTTTTCCAGGTGGTCACGCCGATGGTGTGGGGCACGCTTTCCACGACGCTCATCCTCGCGTTTACGGGGCTGTTCAATTCAAGCGGGCCCATCCTGCTGCTCACAAACGGCGCATTCCATACGTCTACGATCAACTTTTTCATCTTCAATCAGGTGTACCGCTATTCCGAATACGCATACCCTGCGGCGATCGGTCTCTTCTTCACCGTCGTGAGTATGCCGATCGTGTTCGGGTTCCGCGCCCTGATGAACAAGCTCGACCCGAAAGTGGAGTATTGAGGTGACGGTATGCAACGTTTGAGATCCAATAAAAAATCGGTATTTTTCTTTATCGTTCTCGCGATTTTTATCGTGTATGCGCTGTCGCTGATCCTGCCTTTCTTATGGGCGTTCATGACGACGTTCAAAACGGAAGCCGAATACATCAACAACAAGGCGTACTTCCCCGACATCATCGACTGGACGAATTATATCGACGCGTTCAGAACGCTTTCTACCAACAACACGAATATGTTCGTGATGCTGTTCAACTCGCTGTGGTGGTCTTTCGGAAGCACCATTCTCGCGGTCGCTGCGTCCACGATGAGCGCATACGTCGTCGCCAAATACAAATTCCCCGGCAGGCAGGTCATTTACGGCATCGCGCTCTTTACGATGATGCTCCCCATCATCGGCGCGCTTCCTTCGCAGTACACGGTGTACAGCGCGCTCGGCATCCTTGACAATCCGGCAATGCTCATTTCCACGATCGGCGGGTTCGGGTTCAACTTTTTCGTGCTGTACGGCTTTTTCAGGAGTCTCCCGTGGGACTATGTGGAAGCGTCTTTTTTGGACGGGGCGGGGCACTTTACCACAATGGTGCGCGTCATGTTGCCCATGGCGCTTCCCGTCATGACTTCCCTTGCGGTCGTCGCATTCATAGGGGTGTGGAACGATTACAATACGCCCATCGTGTTTTTGGAAAATTATCCCACGCTCGCATCGGGCCTCTATCTCTATCAGAACGCCACGATGCAGCATTCCGTCGATATTCCGCTCTTGTTTGCGGGCGTGCTCATGAGCATTATCCCTGTCGTCGCTCTCTTCTGCATATTCCAGAATTCGATCATGAATATGTCGTTCGGCGGCGGGCTGAAAGGTTAAAAAGGAGGATCCTATGAACAAATTGAAGAAGGTTTGCGCGCTGGCGCTCTCTCTCGGGCTTGCACTCTGCATCTCCGCCTGCGGCGGAGGCGAGGGCGGAAAGGGCGGCGGAGGCGGAAATTCCGGCGGGCTCAAACAGGTAGACGCGCTCCCTTCGTACGAAGAACAGACGATGTGGATCGGCGCATGGAACAACCCGCCCGCGACCGAGCAGGCGTACCGCTACCTCGAAGACGGCGGGTTCAACATGGTCTTTACCTGGAATAACAATCCCACGGCGCTTTCCGAACATCTGCGGCTCGGCGCGGAACACAACGTCAAAATTTATGCCATGCTGGGCACGTCAAAGGTCGCAACGCCCGTTGAAGAAGTGAACGAGAACTGGCTGGATACCTATTCCGATTACGAGGGGCTGGGCGGATTCAGCTATATGGACGAACCCGGGCAGAACGCTTATGAGGGGCTCGGCCTGCTCGCCGAGAATCACGATAAAAATTATTCGGACATCGACTATTACGTCAACCTGTACCCGACTTCCTTTTTTGCGCAGAACAGCGAGAATGTCGGGCTCACATATGCGGAATATGTAGAAAAGTTCTGCGAGTCCTGCCTTTCCAAACTGTACAACACCCGCCGCATTTTGAGCTTTGACCATTACTGTATGTCTTTGGGCACGAACGGCGGCTATCTGAGTGAAACGTGGCTGGAAACGGTGGAGACCATCGCCCGTTACGGCAAGGAATACGATGCGATGATGCACGCCTTTTTGCTGACCACGAAGCACTATTCGTACCTCGCGCAGACATATGAAAGCCTTCGCTTCCAGGCAAACGTCTATATGGCGTACGGCGTGCAGGGGCTGTCGCACTTCACCTATTCGGGCGGGTTCAACGACTATCCCGTCGATCCCGGCACGGGGCTTCCCGTCGGAGACGGGCGCCTGTACTACGATATGGCGCAGCTCAATTCCGAACTGCTCGCATGGGACGACATTTTCCTCGCTTTCGATTGGAAAGAGGTGATGCACGTCACGGGCAGCGATAACCTCGCCGAGTCTGCGGCGTACACCAATCCTGTTTTGTCCTTCGCGCTCGACCCCGTCGACGAGATCGACTACGTGGAGGAAGTCACCGCCACGAAGGATACCATCGTCGGTTCTTTCACGGACGAAAACGGCAACATCGGGCTTATGGTCACCAATTTCGATTTCCCCACCGCGGTCACGGGATTGGACGACGAAGTCGCCGACGCGCCCGACTTTTCGACGCTCGGCACGAACGTCGTCACGCTTACGGTGCCCGGCGCAAACACGGCGATGCTCGTCGAAAACGGCGAACTCTCCGTCGTCGAAGTGACCGACGGAAAGATCGAGCTCGCGCTCGAACCTTCGGGTGCGGCGTTCGTGATCCCTCTGAACCTTGTAAACTGACCGAGTTCAGGCAGCCGCCCTTCCCGCTTGATGCGGCGGGAAGGGCGGCTTTGTACATTGAAGGAGGATTTTATGAAAAAAATCGCTTTGTTTACGGCGGCTTTGCTCGCCTTTGCCCTGGTTGCTGGCTGTTCAACGCAGAAAACGCAGGAAAAGAACCTGCTCGAGGATTACGTCGTCGTGTATGCGGAAGGGGACGCCTCTGCCGAAGATGCGGCTTCGGAGATCGCCGCCGCGGCGAAGGAGGAGACGGGGGTGGAACTTGCGGTAAAGGGGGATTCCTCGGGTCTTTCTTCCAAAGAGATACTCATCGGCAACGTGCAGGGGAGAAGTTACAGTTATTATACGTCACGCCTGCACAAAACGGGCGGCTGGGATGTGCGCGTACTGGAAGGAAACATCTATATCACATCGGATACGGGCGATTACGGCGACGCCGTTTCCGCCTTTACGCAGTTCTTTATCCGTTCGGAATTTTCGGATAATACGAGCGTTTCTTCGTCGGGCTCTTACCGTATCGGCAGGGCGGAACTCGGCGGGCTGCCTCTGGGTTGTTATGATATCGTGTATCCCGCGGAGGATGCCGCCGCGGAAAGCGCCGCGGGGGAACTTTCTTCGTGGATCGCCGAAAACGTTGGGTACGTTATGCCCGTTTGCGGCGAAGGGCAGGGGGAAAACCTTCTGAACCTCTCTCTTTCCCCGATGGAGGAATGGCAGGACACGGAGGCTTGTTCACTGTCGCTCGGCGCGAGCGGGGCGCAGATTGAATACGCTGCGGGCGAAACCGAACACGCCGTAAAAAGTTTCATCGCGCATTTCTTCCGTTCGGAGGAAACGGACGTCGTTCTTCCGGAAGAAGGGACGTTCGGCTTTATGGTCTGGGAATATCTCGATTCCGATTACGAGACGGACGAGATCGTCGTCTCTCCGACGCAGATCGCCGGGGGCGTTTCGTGGAGCAATTTCACGATGACGGACGCGGACGGCACGCCCCAGAGCGTTTTCGTGCTGGAAGCCGAAGCGGGCGGAAATTGGGAACTGCGCGTGGGCACACATCCCGATTATCGAAAGGGCAGCCCCGTCGTTTCCACCGTGCCGGATACGGCAGAAGCGTACCGTGCGGCGGGTGAAGACGTGCTGTTCGCCTGTAACGGCGGATATTTCAAAATGTCGACGGACAATACGCCCGAAGGCGTCCTCATACGCGACGGCGAAATGCTCTCCGCGGGCCTCGGCGCGCTGCATCACGACTTTTTCGGGCTGAAAGCGGACGGCTCTTTCGTGATCGGGGAATACGATCTTCTCGAAGAGATATCCTCTGAACTCGTACAGGCCTGCGGCGGCAGGGGGGTGATCCTACAGGACGGGCAGCCGTACGACATCAGTTATACCGAGGGGGGCGACGATATCGGCGTCAACGTCAATCCGCGTACGGCGGTGGGATTCCGCGAAAACGGCGACCTTCTCATCGTCGTTGCAGACGGGCGGCAGAGCGGCTATGCGGCCGGCATGAATCTCGTCGACCTCGCGCAGGTTTTCAAAAGCCTCGGCGCGATCAGTGCTCTCAACCTGGACGGCGGCGGGTCGTCCACGTTCGTCACGAAAAATGCAGACGGCAGTCTGAGCGTCAAAAACAAAGCAAGCAGCACGGGCGGCGCGCTCCGTGCCGTGGGCGATTGTCTGATCTTGATCGCTGCTTAAAAAATATAGCGAGAAAAGCCCGGGAGAAGGCGATTGCAATTTCTCCCGTTTTATATTAAAATGTTTGCATTCACTTTATCAAGGAGACATCTTGGATGATGAAAGGAGATTTTATCGGGGTCAGGGAAGACGCGAACGTCTTTGTTCTGGAAAAGAGGTTTATCGTAAAAGAGACGGGGCGGGCGATCCTGCGCGCCACGGCGCTCGGACTGTATTTTGCCGAAATCAACGGGATGCGTGCGGGCGATGCGTTTCTCACGCCGGGATGGACTTCGTATAACAAGATGCTGCAGGTGCAGGAATACGACGTGACGCCGCTCGTAAAAGCGGGGGAAAACGTCCTTTCGCGCTTTGCCCATTTCTTATATGTATAGTATTCGGAAGATGTTGGATTGGTAGTGAGAAATTCAGTTATAAGAAAACCCCGATCGGAATTATCGGTTCCGTCGGGGTTGTTATCATTATGCGGGGGAGTGGTAGGCGGCTCTCCCGGATATTTTAAGAAAATCTCTATTTTATCCTTATAAACGATTATTTTGTCAACTAAAAGCTCTACAAGGTTTCGGGGCGTTTTTGAACGGCGTACTTTAAGTATTTCTTAATTTCAACCGCCGTCGGGACTGAGCGCTCTTTGCTTTTTTCTATCAATAATTTTTCAGTCAGTGCTTTCTTTTGTGTCTCAAGCTCATCTAACCGGGCTTTCGTAGTGTCGCTGAAAATTCCGTTTTCGATTGCTTTTAGCAAATTGGATAACGACTTATTGGTTTGAGCTAAGGCTTTTTCAAGTATTTTGAGATTTTGTGTTTCGGCTGCATCTTGTTGCAATTTTGTTAAAAGGCGTCCGGTCAGAAAGTTTAGATTTTTCTCGGTTGTGATTTGGTCAACGAGTGCGGAAACTACGAGATTTTCGAGAATATCTTTCCGGAATGTTTTATCCATGCAGCCTTTTACTCGTCTGGCGGAAAAACAACGGTAGTATCTGTATTGTTTCTTGCCACGTGATTTTCCTCCTGCTGAACGCATAGGATTACCGCATTCGCAGAATAATTTCCCTTTTAAGATATATTCAACGCCGAGTACATGTTTACCGTGGCGGTTTGCTTCAAGACGCTTTTGGACTTGTTGGAATATTTCTTCGGGAACAATTCGAGGAATGGCATATACGAGGCATTTGTACTTCTTTTCAAGCGATTTCATCTTTTCGTAGAGTTCGGGCTCCTGTTCAGCCCAATACCCGCCGAAGCGTTCAAAGAAGCATACTTCAATTCTTTGACGTTGGAAAGGGTGAGTTTCATTTCGTTTCCTCCTTGTATTCCGGATTGTTTTCGCATTCCGTGATGTCGCAGGAATAACAAATACCGTCGCATTTTTTTGCTATATCGCAGTAGTCGTAGTGCCTGCACTCAGAGCAGAGAAGTTTGCTGTGTTTTTTGCAGTTTTCCATTATGCTGCCTCCTCGAAATCGTCCAGATGTACGCGCTCGAACATCACGCCGTACTCGAAATACAGTCTTCCGTTTTTATCCGTCAAGAGGTCATACGTTACAACGCTGATTTTTCCTCTGTCAGACACGGCGACCTGTATTTCGTTCCGGTCAAGGTCGATGCCGACGATATTGAAGGTGATGAACGCTTCTCCGTCGTACAGTTCAAATTCAGAGAGATAATACTTTCTGAACTCGGTGAAATTGGAAACATTGGTTTTCATAGAGTTTTCCTCCGAATTATATTTTGCCTTTTCGGCAGCGGCGCAGTAGCATCGGGCGAGATAGGGGTAGAGGATATTGATAAGGAAGTAATACGGAAGTCAACGATAACGAAAAAATTATTGCGTACAGATACAGAGTAAAAAATGCATTGCAAAAAAATAGCCGGGCAGGTCGTTGACCTACTCGGCATTCGTTTTATACGCTATTCGATTTTTCAGCGATAATTTTTTCCGTTGACTTCCGCGAGAACTATGCTACCATCGCCACAACGAAAAGCAAAATTCGGAAAAACTTCCGTCGTTTATTTTAGTGTTCTACTGAGGTTGGGTTTGGGGGCGAGGAAAAGAAGTATATCCTCTTTGACGATTTTAAGGTATATAGGGACGGAAAGGAACTCGGAACGATCTCGCCGGGTGTTTTGGCGAACGCAAAAACGGTGGAATGACGCGGATATAATGAATTTACTTTCATTGAAAAAGTTCTTGACAAATCTTGAGAATATTATTATAATGAATTTAATTTCATTGAAAAATAATTCAGCAAAGGTGGGTTATGTTTGTAGGAAGGAAACAGGAGTTGAAAGCCATACAGTCTGTTCTCGAGAAAAGGAGCGGCAGCGTGCTTGTG
>ERZ1090868.769-NODE-769-length-17752-cov-15.498955_pt1 | contig 17752 bp, 21 predicted proteins | sample MGYA00478475_ERZ1090868 | MGnify/ENA primary metagenome ERZ1090868 (study PRJEB33644, sample SAMEA5815747) | chicken gut metagenome | biome: Chicken; feature: Gastrointestinal Tract; material: Caecum | place: Ireland | collected 2019-01-01 | study: A study of the...
ACGCGATGACGTCGAGTCTCGTGGGCTCGGAGATGTGTATAAGAGACAGTCATTAGATTTAATATATTATGGAGGAAATGCACTATGTCTACTTTTATGGCAAATGCTAATAGCATTGAGCGTAAGTGGTATATCATTGATGCTGCTGGTAAGCCACTAGGCCGTACAGCTGCTACTGCTGCTATGTTACTTCGTGGCAAGCACAAGCCTACTTTCACCCCTCATGTTGACGGCGGTGATTTCGTAATCATCATCAACGCTGAGAAGGCTGTTCTGACTGGTAAGAAGTTAGAGCAGAAATACTATCGTCATCACACCGGTTGGGTTGGTGGTCTGAAGGAAGTTCAGTACCGCACAATGATGGCTGAGAAGCCAGAACTGGCTATGCAGCTTGCTGTTAAGGGTATGTTACCAAAGAACAGCATCGGTCGTCAGTCTGCTACCCGTCTTAAGATCTTCAAGGGTGCTGAGCACAAGCATGCTGCTCAGATGCCAGTAGCTTGGAACAAGTAATTCTTGTAAGGAGGAAATAATCAATGTATACACCTAAGAAAGCATATTTCTACGGTACTGGCAGAAGAAAGTCCTCTGTTGCAAGAGTTCGTCTGTTCCCAGGTGGTACCGGTGAAATCAAGATTAACAATCGTACTATCGACAACTACTTCGGTCTGGAGACTCTAAAGCTGATCGTTCGTCAGCCACTAGAGGCTACTAACACTCTAGGCAAGTTTGATATCGAATGCACAGTAACTGGCGGTGGCTTCACTGGTCAGGCTGGTGCTATTCGTCATGGTATCTCTCGTGCTCTGCTTCAGGCAGACTCTGACGAGTACCGTCCAACTCTAAAGGCTGCTGGCTTCTTAACTCGTGACCCTCGTATGAAGGAACGTAAGAAGTACGGCCTCAAGGCTGCCCGTCGCGCTCCCCAGTTCAGCAAGCGCTAATCAGCACTTCAAACTGGTTCAAAAATGCTCAAAAACCCCGAAAAACTGCGGTTTTTCGGGGTTTTTCTATTTCACATCTTCTGTTGCAGCTTGTCTGATTCTGGCAGGATTTGAACTGTTCTGACCCTGTTTTTCTTGATTAAAAATGGGGCAACCGGCCCTTTTTGACCCCATTATGATTAAAAAATGGGGCAACCTGGAGCCAAAATCGAGCCGTTTTTGAGGTGCTTTTACCCTGTCCCTTGTCCCTCATTTACGAGCTTTTCGTTATGGTTTTTCTTTTGAAAGGGCTGTCCTGATTTGTCAGGATTTGACCAAACTAAATTCGGTTTATCTTTTCTTCCTCATGCCATCCAAACTCTTTGAAGCCGGTGAATGCTCGCACATTTGCGCTACACGTCTTTGAGCAGATACAATGAAGGCGAAAAGGAGGACTGCACTATGAGGAAGCAGAAATTCAAGATAACCCTCACCCCTGCCGAAAACAGCATCGTAATCCAGAGCCTCAATCGTCTGCGGAACACTCTGTTGCGGGAAAATCGGGACACCGGCTGCGTGGATGATCTTTTGCTCAAAGTCATGTGCGCCCCTGTCAAGAGAATTTGAAAACTACATATTGTACCGACTGAATCAAGCCGTTTATTCTTTCATAGAGTAGACGGCTTTTTTCATGCCCATTTTACCGCATACATAGCTGTTCGTCTTGCCAACGGGCAGCTAAATCTATCAAAAAGGAGGACATGAAAATGCCGGAACAGAGAAGCCGCCCGAAGGAAGGCCGTGTCATCGCATTGGCCAACCAGAAAGGCGGAACAGGCAAAACCACCACAACGGTGAATCTGGGCATTGGGTTGGCCCGCCTGGGACAAAAGGTTCTGCTCATTGACGCAGACCCCCAGGGCGACCTCACCACTTGCCTGGGCTGGCAGGATCAGGACAGCTTGCAGACCACCCTTGCAACCATCATGGAGAAGGTGATCCGCGACGAGCCGTTTTCTGTGGATGAGGGCATCCTGCACCACAAAGAGGGTGTTGACCTTATGCCAGCCAACATTGAGCTGTCGGCTATGGAAATGAGCTTGGTAAACGCCATGAGCCGGGAGTTCACGCTGCGAACCTATGTCAATGAAGTCAAGAAGAACTATGACATGGTTCTGATCGACTGTATGCCGTCCCTCGGTATGATTACGATCAATGCGCTGGCGGCAGCAGACAGCGTGATTATCCCGGTGCAGGCCCACTATCTCCCCGCCAAAGGTATGACCCAGCTCATGCGAACCATTGGCAAGGTCAAGCGGCAGATCAATCCGTCCCTCAAGGTGGACGGCGTTCTGCTGACCCTTGTGGACGGGCGCACCAATCTGGCCAAGCAGACAGCCGAAACCTTGCGGCAGAGCTACGGGAGTGTTTTGAAAATCTATCGTTCCGAGATTCCCGTTGCAATCAAAGCCGCAGAAATCAGCGCCGCTGGCAAGAGCATCTACGCCTATGATAATGGCAGCAAGGTAGCTCAGGCTTATGCGGAATTTTCAAAGGAGGTGCAGGCGGATGGCGAGAAACAACGCACTAAACTTCAATCTGCCCTCAGTCGATGACCTCTTTTCCACCGAGGAAAGCCGTGCGGAGGCCAGATTGGAGAAAGTCGTCAACCTGAACCCCTCAGAGATCAGCGATTTCCCGGATCACCCTTTCAAAGTGCGGATGGATGCGGCCATGCAGGAAATGGCGGAGAGCGTCAAGCAGTACGGCGTGTTAGTTCCTGCGCTGGTACGCCCCAAGCAGGGCGGCGGTTATGAAATGGTAGCCGGACACCGCAGGAAAATGGCGGCGGAGCTGGCGCAGCTCCCAGAAATCCCCTGTATTGTGCGAAACCTCAGCGACGATGAGGCCACGATCATCATGGTGGATTCCAACCTGCAACGAGAGCAGATTTTGCCCTCGGAAAAAGCATTTGCCTACAAAATGAAGCTGGACGCCATACGGCGACAGCCTGGGACAAGAACAGATTTAACCTCTGTCCCACTGGGACAGAGGTTGGGACAAACATCAAGAGAAGCATTGGCAGATAAATCACCTGATAGCAACACACAAATTCAGAGATATATCCGCCTTACCCACCTTATCCCGGATATTCTGGAACTGGTGGATAATTCCGTTTTGCGAGAGCCGGAAGTGCTGCAAATCGCCATGCGTCCTGCGGTGGAACTGTCCTATCTGCGAAAAGAAGAACAGGCAGACCTGTTTGCTATCATGGAGGAAATGGACTGCACACCGTCCCATGCTCAGGCAATCAAAATGCGGCAGATGTCCGAAGCCAAGACCGGCGATGAACGGCTTGCCAAAGATGCCCTTGTTGCGATTATGAAGGAGGAAAAGCCAAATCAAAAAGAACAAATCAAAATTCCGAAAGAGCGAATCAGCAAGTATTTTGCGCCGGGGACGCCCGCGCAGAAGATCGAGGATACCATCGTTCAGGCTCTGGAACTTTACCGCAGACGTCAACGCAGTTTAGAACGATAATCCCACTCACAAGGGAGAAGTGCGCCTATTTGTAGGAGAACGAAATTTTCCGTCCCCCCTCTCCACACCTCACCCCCCTACAAACAACCTAAACAACCCCAAAAAGAAGATATTGGGGCAGCCTGTTTCAAAAAGATACCGGCTGTATTGGTAAAAGGCTGATCAGGAGAAAAAGCGGCGTACCACTCTTCTTTAGACAGTAATCAACAATCATCAGCCGAACGGCAGCACATCAGGAAACGATGTGCTGTTTTTTTCGGCCAATTTTCAGGAGGTAACAAGATGAAAGCATTGAAAAAGCCTTTGTCCCTGCTCATGGCGCTCCTGATGTGCTTTGGAGTATTTGCCGGGACAGGCGTTACGGCTTTTGCCGCAGGCGAAACCATGACCACCTATATGGTGGATATTCCCCGTGCCAGCGATCCCAACAAGGCCGGGTGGGGTCATCCTGCCTTTAATTTCCTGGGCGGCTGGTCTACTGGTGCGGCGGATCATTTTTCAGTTCATACCCAGGACTCTTTCACCGGAAAAGCCATCTATTGCATTGAGCCTGGTATCGGTGTAAAAACCGGCGACCAGTACACGGGCCGGGGCGAGGATTTCTGGGACAACTATCCGTCCCATCTGAACCCCACCATTCCGCCCAGCACCATCAAGGAATATATCGGGCGGATTATGACCTACGGATGGCAAGGCAACGCCGATACTTCGTGGAACAGCAACAATCCCGATGACGCCAATGAGATGGCGGGTTATATCGCTACCCAGCTTCTTGTTTGGGAAGCGGTTGTCGGTGAGCGTGATAGCCAGTTTAACCATGTGGATGCCAACGCCCAGGGGAAAAACAATGTGGCGGAATATATCAGCAGCAGTCATCCGCTGCGCAGCCAGATTTTCAGCCAGTATTCTGCCATTGAGAGCGCCGTAAAGCGCCACACCATGCTGCCCAGCTTTTTCAGCGGTTCCCCGGATGCTGGAGCTTATGAACTGAAATGGGATGGCGAAAAGTATTCCGTCACTCTGACGGACACCAACAATGTGCTGGGTGATTACACCTTTACCAGCAGCACCACCGGCTTGAACTTTTCGGTGGACGGCAATCAGCTTACCATCACATCCAATCAGCCTATCAAAGGTTCTGTGACGGTGAAAGCAGAGAAGATCACCGCCCAGCGCAGCGGCGTTGTGGTCTGGACGGACGGTGTAACCGGTGGTGGTACGCAGGACTTCGCCACCTATGGAGCTACCGTTTCCGATCAGATGGTGGGCTATCTCAATCTGGAAGTCAAAACCGGCAACATGAAGCTGATTAAGACTTCCGAGGATGGCAAAGTAGAGGGCATCTCCTTTACGATCACCGGCGAGGGATACAGCGCCACCAAGACAACTAATTCGGCAGGCGAAATTGACATCACCGACCTCAATCCCGGTGTTTATACCGTCACCGAGCAGTCCATTGACAAATACGAACCCCAGGCTACTCAGCGCGTGACCATCGTCAGCGGCCAGACGGCCACCGTGAACTTTAACAACGTGCTGAAGCGCGGCAGTCTGGAGGTCACAAAGACCAGCGAGGACGGTTTGGTGGAGGGAATGACCTTCCATCTCTATGGAACTTCTCTTTCCGGCCTGCCGGTGGATGAATACGCTGTGACCGACTCCAGCGGTGTGGCAAGGTTTGAAAACGTCCTCATCGGCTCCGACTTCGTGCTGGAGGAGGTTGATACGCCGATCCGCTATGTGGTGCCGGAGGCCCAGAGCGCCACGATTGCCTGGAACGAAGTCACAAACAAGAGCGTGAACAATGTGCTGAAAAAGTTCCGCGTCACCGTAACCAAGAGTGATGTGGAAACCGGCGCGCCCCAGGGCGACGGTTCTCTTGCCGGAGCCACCTATGGGCTTTACAAGGGCGACACCCTTATCGACAGCTATACCACCGATGAGAACGGTCAGTTCACCACGGATTATTATATCTGTGATTCCGACTGGACGATTCGTGAAATCAACCCCAGCGAGGGGTATCTGCTGGATTCCACTATTCACAAGGTAGGTGCGGAGCCGGAACTGTATGAGATCGAGCTGAACGACACCGCCAATGATGTGACTGAACAGGTTATCAAAGGCGAAATCGCCATCATCAAGCATACCGACGACGGAGAAACCCAGATCGAAACCCCGGAAGTCGGTGCGGAGTTCCAGATTTATCTCAAGGCGGCAGGCAGCTATGACGCTGCAAAGGAATCTGAGCGCGACGTTCTCACCTGTGACGAGAATGGCTTTGCACAGTCCAAAAAGCTGTCCTATGGAACCTATATTGTCCACCAGACAAAAGGCTGGGAAGGCCGAGAGCTGATGGACGATTTTGAAGTGTATATCGCTCAGGACGGCCAGACCTACCGCTATCTCATCAACAACGCCAACTTTGAGAGCTTCATCAAGGTGGTCAAAGTGGACGCGGAAACTGGTGTTACCATCCCCTATGCAGGAGCCGGGTTCCAGATTTATCGCCCCGATGGCAGCAAGGTGGAAATGACCTTCACCTATCCGACCCCGACCACGATTGATACGTTCTACACCAATTCTGAGGGCTACCTGGTAACACCCGAAAAGCTGGAGTATGGTTCCGGCTACTCTTTGGTTGAGGTACAGGCCCCCTATGGCTATGTGCTGGACAGCACACCGGTGTATTTTGATGTGACCGAGGACGCTTCCAGCGAGGAAGGCGGCGTGACGGTCATTGAAGTCACCAAACCCAATATGGCGCAGAAAGGCGTCATCAAGGTCAGCAAAACTGGCGAGGTGTTCTCCACCGTCACAGAATCCAACGGAGTATATCAGCCGGTGTATGACGTAACCGGCCTGTCTGGTGCGGTGTTTGAAATCACAGCGCTGGAGGACGTTTATACGCTGGATGGTACGCTGCGTTATTCTGCGGGCGAGGTGGTGGACACCATTACCACCGGCGAGGATGGCACGGCCCAAAGCCAGCCTCTCTATCTGGGCAAGTTCCAGGTGAAGGAAATCGAGTTCCCCCACGGCATGGTGGATACCGGTGAGAATGTCACCAATGTTGAGCTGGTGTATGCAGGCCAGGAGGTAGAGATCACCGAAACTTCCGCCAGCTTCTACAACCAGCGCCAGAAAGTACAGGTCACTCTGAATAAGCTGCTGGAGCAGGATGAAGCCTTCGGCATCGGTATGAATGGCGAGATTTCCGCCGTCACCTTTGGCCTGTATGCTCAGGAGGATATTACCGCAGCGGATGGTTCCGTAATTCCGGCAGATGGGCTTCTGGAAATCATTTCGGTGAATGAGAACGGTCAGGCTGCCTGTGCTACCGACCTGCCCTTCGGCAGCTTCTATCTGAAGGAACTGTCCACGGACAGCCATTATCTGCTGAACAGCGAAACCTTCCCGTTCACCTTTGAATACGGCGGGCCGTCCGTTGCTGTGGTGGAGATTACTGCAAACAATGGCGAGGCCATCACCAACGAGCTGATTCGCGGTGAAATCCACGGTCTCAAAACCGACGAGAACGGCACTGGTCTGGGTGGGGCTGTGATTGGCCTCTTTAGGAGTGATGAAACCGAGTTTACGGAAGAAAGTGCCCTTGCTACCACCACCTCTGCGGATGACGGCAGCTTCTCCTTCTCCGATGTGCAGTATGGAAATTGGGTGCTGAAAGAGCTGGAAAGCCCGGAAGGTTTTGTCCTCTCTGATGAGATCTTCTCCGTTACCATTGAGGAAGATGGACAGGTTGTGGAAATCTCTCTTGCCAATGAGCGGGTTTACGGCGACCTGCGCCTTACCAAAGTGGATAAGGATTACCCGGACAACAAGCTGACTGGTGCCGAGTTTGAGGTATATCGTGATACCAACGGCAACAAGGAACTGGACGAGGGCGACGAGCTGCTGGGCAAGCTGGAGGAAACCAGCACCGGCATCTACGAAATGTCCCATATCCTCTACGGCGGCGTGTTCGTGAAGGAAACCAACGCGCCGGAGGGTTATCTGTTGGATGAAAACGCCTACTATGTGAAGATTACCGAGAACGGCAAAATCTACGAAGTGGAAAATGAAGCTGGAAAGGGCTTTGTCAATGCGGCACAGACCGGCTCCCTGCGGATTGAAAAGACATCCAGCGACGGCAAGGTGGAAGGATTCTCCTTCCGCGTGACGGGTGCCAATGGTTACGACCAGACATTCAAGACCGACAGCACCGGCAAAATTGAGATCACGGGCCTGCGCGTGGGCGATTACACCGTATCTGAGGTATCGGACAGCGCCAGCGCCAACTATGTGCTGCCTGCTGATAAGACGGTGACGATCTTTGCGGATAAGACCACCGTTGCACAGATGCACAACGAACTGCGCGACACCCCGAAAACCGGTGATGAGAGCAAACCGTGGCTGTGGATGACTCTGATGGGCGTATCCGCCGCCGGTGCTGCTGTTCTGGGTATTGCGGCCTATGTGAACAAGTGCCGGAAGGATGAAGAATCCGCTGAATAATACAGCGGTCAAAATTTGTGACAGGAGGAATTGACTATGGAATTGAAAACCATCATTGCGGTAGGATTGGTACTCTTTATTCTCGGCGGGCTGATCTTTCTCAAGATCAAAAGCCGGAAGAAGTAATCCAGCGGGGGCGGCTTTGCGGGGCCGCCCCTTTACATATCCCAAAAAGACGAAAGGAGCGTGATTGCGATGAGAGAACGATTTGAACAACGGTTATTCCGTATCTTTGCCCAGGCGGGATATTCGCCGGTGCAGCTTCTAACGATCACCCCGGAAGAAATGGTGGAGATTCCCGGTATCACCGTCCCCAATATCCGCGCGGTGCTTTGTGTTCAGAACAAAGTGCTTGCGGATCGGAACAAGGTTCGCAGTGGCAAGCTGGTAGAGGCACTTTTGAAGGAGGCAGAGGAAAGCGGGTGTTGCCATGAGTGAACTGCATCTGCTGGACATCCTTGCCGCACGGCGAGGGTGCTTTATTTCAGACCTGAATCTTTCTCCTATTCTGCGGAGGGCGGCCCTTTTAGACCTGTGTAGGATGGGAACAAACAAATTCCCACTTTCTCAATGGCAGGATTCTGTACGATACCTGACCGGTACTGAGAAAGACTTTGCATCTATCGAGGAAATCAAAGTATTTTTGCGAAATGAGGGAAGTGACTACATCATGTTGGAAAAGAAAAACGGAGCAGATTTTTGAATCTGCCCCGTCATCTTTTCACATGTTTTGCGCCTTATAGTTCTCGCCCCATGTCCACATGGCATCCAGAATGGGTTTCAGACTTTTCCCTAATTCTGTCAAGCTGTACTCCACCCGCGGCGGAACTTCAGCATATACTTTGCGGCTAACCAGCCCTTTTTCTTCCATATCGCGAAGCTGCGCGGTGAGAACTTTCTGGGAAACGCTGCCGATGGACTTTTTGAGTTCTCCGAACCGCTTTGTTCCCGGCATGAGGTCGCGCAGGATCAGGACTTTCCATTTATCACCGATCAGCATAAGCGTTGTTTCTACCGGACAGGCCGGTAATTCTTTCATTTGCTGCATGGTATCACACCTTCCAATAGTTTCTTTTTGGTGACTATGGCACAATAAAGTGCTTACTTTACAATTGATACTTTCAGAATTATTATAATCTTGCAAGATAAAAGTTGCAATCCCCAAAACCCATATTCAAATCAGGAGGTATTCATTATGAATGATGTCGTAAAGTTTTTGCAGGAAAATCCCGTGCAGTATCTGGCCACTGTTGGCCGTGATGGTAAGGCCAAGTGCCGACCCTTTATGTTTGCCGGCGAGATGGACGGCAAGCTGTGGTTCTGCACCAACAACCAGAAGGATGTTTATAAGGATATGCAGGCCAACCCCAACATCGAGGTTTCTGTTTCCAGCCCGGCTTATGCGTGGATTCGTCTGAACGGCGAGGCCGTGTTCGAGAAGAACATGGCCGCCAAGGAGATGTGCATCCAGAACCCCATCGTCAAGGGACAGTACGGCGAGGCTACCAACCCCATTTTTGAAGTGTTCTATTTGAAGGATGCCCATGCGGTAATCGCTGACTTCTCCGGCAATCCGCCCAAGGAATACAACCTGTAAGAAGAACTTTTTAAATATCTTCGGGGCAAGGTGAAATTCCTGACCGGCAGTGACAGTCTGCGAACTGCAAGAGCAGCCGAAACGGTGCAATTCCGTTACCGACGGTAAAAGTCCGGATGAAAGAGGATATGACAAGAGCAACCCCGCAAGTGTCAGATTTTGCGGGGCTTGTTCTTAATCTAAATCATATCTCAGCAGGAGAATCATGGAGAAAACTATTACGATCCAAAAGAAATCATCCATTCAGAATGTGCGTATGCTCACAATGAACGCCGTACTTTCTGCCATCGCCTTTGTGCTTGCCTTTTTTGAATTTCCAGTTCCGCTATCTCCGTCGTTTGCGCGTATGGATTTATCGGACTTACCCGCACTGATCGGGGCCTTGGCATATGGCCCTGTATCCGGTGTTTTGATTGAACTTGTCAAAAATGCTTTGCAGCTACTCACTTCCTCTACCGGTGGTATCGGTGAACTTGCAAATTTTATCATGGGAAGTAGTTTCGTTGTAGCTGCCGGGCTTATCTATAAACACCATAAAACAGAGAAAACAGCAATACTTGCCTGTCTAATTGCCAGTGTCACCATGGGAGTTGTAGCGACTGTTGTCAACTATTTTATTTTACTTCCTGCGTTTGAAGCGTTTATGCCGCTCGACCAACTGATTGCTTCTTTTGGCGAGTTTATGCCTTTTATCAAGACAAAACTTGATGTTGTACTGTTTAATGCGTTCCCATTCAATTTGTTGAAAGGAATTGGAATCAGCATTGTCACCATGTTGCTTTACAAACAGCTTACCCCCATCTTAAGGGGAAGGCAGAAATAGGAGGTTCCTTATGCAGACGAAAGATTACTTGCAATATATTGTGGAAAAAATCCACTCTTCCGTTTTTGCCACCGTGGACAGCCAGGGGCGTCCTGTCACCTGTGCTATTGATATTATGGATTATGATGAAAGCGGCCTTTACTTTCTGACAGCAAAGGGCAAGAATTTTTATGATCGGCTGAAAACCAATGAAAATGTTGCCTTTACCGCCATGAAGGGCGAAGATACCCTTTCCTGTGTGGCGGTGTCTGTGCAGGGTAAGGCGAAGGAGATCGGGGCGGACAGGCTGCCCGACCTGTTCCGTAAAAATCCTTATATGGAGAAGATTTATCCTGATGTACGTTCCCGCAGTGCGCTCACAGTATTCAAAACTTACGAAGGAACCGGAGAGTGGTTTGACCTCTCCAAACTTCCTATTGAACGGGCCAGCTTCTTCTTCGGCGGCGCACAGGCAAAAGAAACCGGCTATTTTGTGACGGACAAATGTATTGGCTGCAAGCTGTGTTATTCCAAATGTCCGCAGAAGTGTATCGACATTTCAAGAAAGCCTGTGGTTATTCGGCAAGAACACTGTCTGCATTGCGGAAATTGCTTTGAAATATGCCCCGCAAGGGCGATTGAACGGAGATAAGATGGTGACGCAAGACGAGCGACTGAATTTTCTGCTCCGCTATCTGCTGGCGGAACGAAAAGAATATGAAGATATCACGGTGCCGGATTCCCTCTCGGAAAAGCGGCTGCTTTTGCGCAGTCTGATGAATGTGCGCTCGCCCGTTCCGGCCCGTGAGGATTTCTTGCGTGTGCAGGACGCTTACCTTGGGGAGCGTCTCGCGGAGCGGGGCGTGACAAGGCTGAGCGACCTGACGCCGGTGCGTCCTGGGCTGTATCTCTGGCAGGGAGATATCACTACGCTGGCGGTGGATGCCATCGTTAATGCAGCCAACAGCCAGATGCTGGGCTGCTTCGTTCCTTGTCACGGCTGCATTGACAACGCCATTCACACTTATGCAGGGGTGCAGCTCCGCTTGGAGTGCGCCCGCCTTATGGCCGGACAGGAGGAAGAAGAACCCACTGGCTGCGCAAAAATCACGAAAGCTTACAACCTGCCCGCCCGCTATGTACTGCATACCGTCGGCCCCATAATCTGCGGAGCCGTCACGCAGGCAGACCGGGAACTGCTGGCCAGTTGCTACCGCACCTGTTTGGAACTGGCGGCGGAAACTGGGATTGGCAGCATAGCTTTCTGCTGTATCTCTACCGGCGAATTCCGTTTCCCCAATGAACTGGCCGCAGAAATTGCCATACAAACGGTGGGAGAATGGCAGCGGCAAAACCCAGACAAAATCAAGGTGATCTTCAATGTTTTCAAGGACAGAGACTATGAAATCTACAAGCGCCTGCTGCGATAATATCGCACGGCTCAAACAGAAATTGGATACGGCGGATGCGGTGGTGATCGGAGCCGGTTCCGGGCTTTCCACTTCCGCTGGGTTTACCTATACCGGCGAACGCTTTCAGAAATATTTCGGAGATTTTATTGCGAAGTATGGCTTCCGCGATATGTATTCAGGTGGCTTCTATCCCTTTGACAACCTGGAAGAACATTGGGCGTATTGGAGCAGGTATATCTATATCAATCGCTATCTGGACGCGCCAAAGCCGGTTTATCAGGAGCTTTTGAAACTGGTGCAAGGAAAGGACTACTTTGTCCTGACCACCAATGTGGATCATTGTTTTCAGAAGGCGGGATTTGACAAGCAGCGGTTATTCTATACCCAGGGCGACTACGGCCTGTGGCAGTGTTCCAGGCCCTGCCACCAAAAGACCTATGATAACGAAACCATTGTCAAAAAGATGGTGGCCGACCAAAAGAATCGAAAAATCCCCAGCGAACTGATACCCCGCTGTCCGGTCTGCGGCGCGCCCATGTCCATGAATCTGCGGGCGGATGATACCTTTGTGGAGGATGAAGGCTGGCACACTGCTGCCAGGCGTTATGAGGACTTTCTCCACCGTCATGAGGGACAGCATATTCTCTTTCTGGAATTGGGCGTAGGCGGCAATACACCGGTAATCATCAAATATCCGTTTTGGAGAATGACCTATCAAAACGCCAGGGCAACCTATGCTTGTATCAACTTGTTAGAGGCATACTGCCCGAAAGAAATTCAAAAGCAGGCAATTTGCATCGATGGAGATATAGGAGGAATAATAAACACTTTAATATGATAAAAACTTGTAAAAACATTTTACAGCTTAGCGAAATAGTAGCAAATACCCTTCTAAAGATCAATCAACATTTTGAACGGTTGGTGCGCTCGACCAAGTTACTGAGCGGTAGCAGAAGTGCTACCGCTCTTTTTATTGCGATGAAAGGGGGCGATACAAAGATAAATTATAAAAGTGAGGTTATTAAACTGGAAACTCCGCCTGCTTCTGTATCGACCTCTATACCGGAAAAGAGAGCCGGTATGAGCGGATGGACATTCTCGGCATCATGGAACAGGAGAAACTGCCCGGATGGGCAAAACACGGGCTGCTGACTGTTCAGCAGGAACGGGCGAAAAAAGAACAGCACAAAGGCGAAAAGGAGGCACGATGAACGATGGATGTTCGTATCAATCAAGGATATGTCATCACGTATTCCTGTCATGTAGGTGATAGTGAATTTGTTCTGGGGGTTCATTCAACAGCCCCCCAGCAGTTTGTAACCTGGAAATGCAAAGATCAGACAGATTACTATTGGGGGCACTATTTCAGCACCCTGTTTGATGCACAGAAAGATCTAGTAGCACGGGCGCAAGAGGAAGTTCAATGCCTGGAGGAACAACGGCGGAATACCAGTGTGTATGAAGCACCGGATGATTCCCCCTGGGGAGAAATCCAGACCTGTGAAGTCCTCTGCCCTGGCGTGTATTCCGTCAGCACAGCAGGACACGGCGGCGTTATGGTGCGTCAGGAGCTGGCGGAAAAGGAGTTCCGAAAGGAAGCGCAGGAGTGTGGCTTTGTGGAGGGAGCGTGGCTCTGCTACGAGGAGGATTGTGACGGGCCGGTAGCCCTGCGGGAACTGATGGACAAAAAGCTGTATCAGGCTCCCGTCAACCAGTATTTCCGCCCTGGTGAATATGAGGCAGTCATCAACCGCAGTTTACAGACCTATCATCCCGAATACTGGCAGGCACGGGCAAAGGATTTGAAGGAAAAAGGCCAGCCTTCTATCCAGCGAAAAAAGAAGGAGCGTGAACGATAATGGAACTGGAAATCATCAGTATGACCCCGCAGGAACGGATGTACTCTTACAGCCAGAGCAGCCAGATTGAGGCCCAGACCGGCTGTATCGGCCACCTGCGCGGTGATTTTGGTGCTGGCCAAGAGTTTTTCAGCTCATGGTTTGACCACCGTGGAGAGTATAAGACCGACGAGTTCAAAGCGGAGTTTGATGAAGTGGTCAACAGCCTGCGGGAGAAAGATGGGCTGCTTTTCAGCCGGGACAGCATGACCCGCTATTGCCGGCAGCGCCCGGAAGCCGAGATGGTGGGCAACTACTGCACCGAGTACGGCTTCAAACTGAAAACCGACCAGCACATCTATATGCTGCGGTGCAATCCCAATTATGGGGACTATAATTTTTACCTCTATGCCTATGTTGGCCGGTTCTTGGAACACCACATGGAAAAGGCTAAGCAGGGTATCCGTTTTATCACTCCCGGCTACAAGGAGATCTTCCGCATCCCGGACGGCGATAGCATCCGCATTTTCACGGGCGGCGGAGGAACCCGTGACCGAACCTGCCGGTTTATCGACGAAACCCACTTTGAAACCAGCGGCGACTATCCCAGCGCCCTCTATCATATCTGTGAGTTTGCGGAACGTCTGGAGAAAACTCATGGGAGCGTCATTCCGCTGCGTTCTTCTCTGCCGCCCAACTGCTTGAGCATTCTCCCTTCCAGCGGAGAACTGATTGTCATTACACGGGGCGAAAAAGGATATTTGCCTTCGGATATGCAAATCAAAGGGAAATCCAATCAGGAGGTGGCGGAGATCGCAAACCATGCTGCTGGCGTTACCAAAGCACAGGAGGCCGCAATGCTGGCAGGCTCCATGTTTGGCTGGCAGACACCCGCCGCCGACCCCAAAAACTACGATGAGCAGGGCCAGCCTATCCGTCCCAAACAAAAAGATCGGGGTGATGCCCGATGAGTGAGGACAAACACATTATCTGGAGCAACTATGCTCTGGATTATGAGGACTGGCGCGGCGATCTGGAAGCAGAATACCCGGAGTTGTCCGAGGATGAACGTATCTCTCTGATGTATGAAATCAATGGGCATTATCTGGACGATGAGCGCATGAACCTCAATGTGCAGCTTTCCCAGCCCATTTTGGTTGTAGGCGACTTGGGCCTGTGGAATGGGCGGCGCATGGGGTATAAGGAAATCCCCAGCGGCAACATCCGGGACTGCCTGTATTCCGACACGGATTACTCCACTTGGTATGTGGATCGACTGGGCGATCTGCGGTGCGACGCCATTCACCATGACGGCACTAACCATTATCTCTATCGTGTCTATAAAGACGGAGCAACTGATTCTCAGATTGAACTTCTGAAAGAAAAACTGTATCGCGGCACAGCGACCCGCGCCGATATAACGAGAGTGACCCGTAGGCTGGGCGACGACATCGCCAAAGTCTACGGGTTTTCCATTCCCCGGCAGCGGCAGGCCGCTACAATCGAAAGGTAAGGTGAATAACGCAATGGCATATCTGCCACCAGTAAAGCTGGAAACCCATACGAGCTGGTTTGACATTCTGCTTACGGTTCTGCATGAACACGCGGAAAGCGATCCCTATGAAGAATATCGGGAGATGGCGCAGCGGCTGATCCAACACTTTATGGCACATGGGCGCTCGTTTACAGACGGCTACCAGAAAGAATGTGTGAATCTTCGGATGTATCCCAACGAGGCCGCAGACACAATCTGGCTGCTTCTGCTGTCGCTCTCTGGTCATTATTCGGCAGATAAGAACTATCACGCCGATTTGCAGCCATACAGAAAGAATAACGAATAAAGGAGGTGCGCCGGATGGCGATTTGATATAAAGCCTTGACGGAGCTGTACCAGGAAACACAGCGCAAGGTTACAGCTCCGGCAGAATGGCAGCAATTTCTTACGTCTGCTTGCCGTAACTACCGGCTTTCATTTGATGAACAACTGCTTGTCTATGCCCAGCGCCCGGACGCTACCGCCGTCCTGGAGATCGAGCGATGGAACAAGCGGTTCGGACGCTGGGTGAACCGGGGCGCAAACGGAATTGCCGTATTTGACGGTGAGCATAGTGGCAAACAGCGACTGAAATACTATTTTGATGTTTCCGATACCCATGAAGGCCGGTTCTCCCGGCCTGTTCCCCTGTGGACGGTACGCTCGGAATATGCGCCGGACATTATCGAGGCATTGGAAAACAGCTTCGGAGAACTGGAGCAGAAGGACAATCTGGGTGCGGCACTTCTCTCTGCGGCAAAAAATGCGGTAGAGGATAATATCCACGATTATCTTTCTGAGTTGTCCCATCTGACCGAAGGCAGTTTTCTGGAGGAATTGGACGAATACAATGTGGAAGTGATGTACCGGCGGGCATTGCAGACCAGCATCGGATATATGCTGGTGGTACGCTGCGGCCTTGATCCGTCCGAATACTTTGAGGATGACGATTTTCGGGATGTGCTGAATTTCAATACACCCGAAACATTGAACGCCCTGGGCGTGGCCGCTGGGGACATCTCCCAGATGTGCCTTTCGGAGATTGCCCGCACGACCCTTGCCCTGCAAAGACAACCTCAAAAAGAAAATCGCACCTTTGAAACCGCACAGGAAAACCAGTATCCTGTAACTGAACAGAAAATCAAGCAGCCGGAAAGGAGCATTGAATATGACCGAGATCACATACAGCAGACAGGGCAGCTACAACCTGCCGAACCTTCTGCCCCCGCAGGAGCCAGAAGTGGCTCTTGGGAAATACGCATTACTTCGCCGGAAGTTCCTGAAGGAGAACCGCAGAATCACCTACACCAATCTGCTGACCAGCGGCAAGCTGAACGGCCATCTGGCGGAGATCGAGCAGACGGCACTCTCCCGGATGGATCAGATGGTGGAGCAGATGGCCAAAACCGAGGGCGTGACGGAGGAACTGAAAGCCAGCGATCCGATGAAGTGGGTGCAACTCATGAACAACCTTCGGAACGCAGCGGAGGAAACGATCCTCGCGGAGCTGATTTACAGCTAACAGAAGAAAGCACAGTTGGTGAAGAACTCCCTGCGCTTTTGGATGAGAAACAGATCATGGCTGTCATCGCCAATAAGGATGACGACCTCAAATACAAAAAGCAGCAGATCGAACTGTTCTTCTCCGTTCATACCGATCAGCGGGAACGGGCGGAGTATCTCAAATCTGCCTATCAGGACAGATACACCGAGATCATCGCAGACGGTCAGCGTCTGGGCTATAAGCCGCAGGAGGACGGGCTTCTCATGTGGGAGGGTTCCTACCTTTCCCGCACCAAAGAATCGGTGTTCTCCTGGGATTTGGTGGCCGGATGGACAGCGCAGCTTATTGACAAAAAGGAATATTTCATTCAGACGGACATCCGCCAGCTCCCCACTCAGGAGAGCCAGCAGATGTCCCTTTTTGATTTCCCGTCTTTTGGCAGTTCCACTCCGCCCGAGGGCGAGCCGCAGCGTTCTCTCTTTTCGCGTCCGGCGCTTTCTCAGCAGGTCATTGACGAGGCGCTGTGCATTGGAGCCAACGATCAGAACAGCCGCCTCATCATTTGTGCCTATTTCAAAAAGGATAAACCGCTGGAGGACAACGCCCGGTTCCTGATGGAACACTATGGTGAAAATGGCGCGGGCTTTTATTTGGACAACCGGAAGTATTCCATTTGGTACAACGCCGAAGGTATCCATGTGGCAGAGGGTGAAACTGCACAGCGCATATCAGCCACGCTGATCCCCTGGGAACAGGCAGCCAAGCGCATCCGGGAATTGCTGGATTTTGGCCGGTATATGCCCCAGAGTGAGCTTGACCGGGTAGACGGGTATGAGCGTCAGCAGCGAGCCGCCCAGCTATGGTATCTGCGACAGGATTTTGCAGAAGGAACCGCCGATGCGGGGTTCCTTCCCACCATAAATGCCATTTACAACACCCATCAAGGCTTTCCGAAAGAAAGCACAGCCATAAGCGATTTGTTAGGCCATCCAGAGGGATTGCAGAACTTACGGGATGAGCTGGAGCAGTTTGTCCAATAAAGTGGACAAGTAAAATTAACTAAAGAATAGAGATTCCATCTGGTTAGGA
>ERZ1090868.770-NODE-770-length-17751-cov-5.942134_pt1 | contig 17751 bp, 20 predicted proteins | sample MGYA00478475_ERZ1090868 | MGnify/ENA primary metagenome ERZ1090868 (study PRJEB33644, sample SAMEA5815747) | chicken gut metagenome | biome: Chicken; feature: Gastrointestinal Tract; material: Caecum | place: Ireland | collected 2019-01-01 | study: A study of the...
CCCACCCCCCCCAACAGTTTTTTTTTTAATTTTGTAGACGGTATTGGCGATGACGTCGAGTCTCGTGGGCGCTGAGATGTGTATAAGAGACATATGTATACTAATGGTACAAGGAAATCAAATCTATATGAGAGAGGTATTTCTATGAAAGTTGCCACCTACATACGAATCAATGTTTCACTCCATCTTGACCGCCTTCACGGGCGCAATCCCAATTTCGCCGTAAGATAACTTTTACGTGCCAACAACTCCATTCACCTGCTACAAACTATCCGAATAAAGGAGGATTCGCTCTATGATACGTTCCCCCATTCCATCCATTGCGCTTCACCTGAACCGCTGCAATGGGTTAAATCCCAATTACGCGCTCAGATAGCTCTCCTTGGATGGCACCTTTCTCTTTAAATTGTATCACATGAATATTATCGAATTTGTTCAAATAAGGAGAAATACATATGACTACTATGGCTATGAATCAAGGTATTAAAATTGAACATACCCTGCATATCGGAATTACTTCGCGGGCTTTTACCGGTCTGGCCAAACAGAATCTTACCTGCTATCAGGCCATTCGGGAGCTTGTCGACAACGCAATCGCCGCCCGCAAGAAAGGGAAAAAGGCCAGCATCTGGATCAGCATGGCCACTGATTCAGAGGACAAAAACTTTGTCTGGCTGGTTCTTGCGGACTGGGGTTTGGGAATGGACTTGACTACGCTGGAGAACGCCTTACAATTGGGCAGTCTTCCCATCGGAGAGGACCGGTTGAATGAACACGGTTTTGGTATCGACAATGCTTTATCCTGTCTGACAGCCGCCAACGGTGGAAGCTGGACGCTGTACACTCACAAACTGCCCGGAACCTACTATAAAGTATCCGGCCCCTTTGATACCTGCATGGTGGCTAGTGAGGCGGAGAGCGTGGAATTGCCGGCCGGCTGTGAGATTGGCTGGGAGAATCCTTCCACGGTCTATGTGCTGCGGGTTCCCCTTTGTGTAGTACAGACGCTGCAGAACCGGGGCGGTAAATGTACCGACATGGTTACTTTGCGTAGTTGGCTGGTGGAACACCTGGGCGTTGCCTATCGCGGTTATCTGGACCTGGATCCTGTATCCATGGATCCGGAGGCCAAGATTGTGGTTTCCGTGGGCGATAACCGTGTTGCCGTACCTCCGATTCCAGTGCCCATGCGGGTGACTCATGTGGAACGGTTTGAGTTGGAGCTCGGAGGAAAGGTAGTGCCCGTACTCTATCGCTACGGCACTTTAGACTATGACAAGCGGGACCATCTGGTTCTGGGAGAGAAGGCCAAATACTATTATCAGGGAAACCAGACATCCCAGGGAATCGACATCCGGCTTGGCAAGCGCGTCCTGGTCACTGCACAACTCCAGCAGATTTGGACCACTGCCAACGGACATACAGTTACCCGCCACAACCGCTTCAATGACTTTACCGGGGAGGTTATTCTGCCGGAACTGCCCCGCGGTGTACTGAGCACCCTCAACAATAAAAGCGGCATCAACCTGCAGGACCCGGACTGGCGGAATCTTTATAGTGCACTGTCCGCCTACCCTCCCCTCGAAAATGCGTTCCGTGATTGTGAGCGTGCCATGCAGGAGCGTTGGATGTCCATGCTGAAAGCCGTCACGCCGGACCACGATATCACCGACGAAGTCTGTGTATGGCCCACCGGTACCCGTATCGATGTGCTGGATGCCGGAACGGATGACAGCCTGGTTATCTATGAAATGAAGGTCAAAAAAGGCGAACCGCAGCACCTGTATCAGTTGCTGATGTACTGGGATGGCCTTGTACACACCGGACGGCAACCCACTCAGGCTGTTCTGATTGTCCCCCACTACACAGAAGATTTGGCACAGATGGCAGAAATGATTAATAAGACGCATTCTCCGCCGCCGCTGCCTGATGGTCGCGCAGGTCATCCTTATAATCTTCAGATTGCAACCCTGGACGACAAAAACCTCACTGCGTGATAATTCTGCTTTGTCATAAAATATAGAAACACCGGCGCTGACGCAAAATTTTGCATCAGCGCCGGTGTTTTTTCACAAATAATTCATATTTATTGCTGCAAAGTAACTATTCTGGAAGTAACAAAAGAGCCTTGCCGCAACAACAAAAGTAACTATGCTGTAAAGAAAGGTATGGCAGGGATTGACGCTCTAACAAAAGTACCTAATCTAAAAAGCAGACAAGCACCCCTTTCACATACAGGAGTATTCCCATGGCAAAGTCAAAGAACGATTCCGTATATTACTTCACTCCCGTTCGCACCCTGAATCATCCGATCCGCGGGCATTTCGAGGCCATTGTATATATTCTTGACCCCACGACGCACCGGCCATATACCAAGGCGGCACTCTCCCGCCGCCTGCGGCGTGCCGTCGAAGAAAACCCGATCCATAAGTATGTGGCCGAAAAATGGTTGGGCGAACTGGAACCTCTTGGGGAAAACTCCGAGAAAACTCGATTTGCCAAATATTGCAGCGGCTCCACCGTGGAGGACGCCCTTGCCCGGGCTGATGCCATGTGTCGCGGAGAACTCAGTTCCCTGCTACGCCTTTTGGGACGCAACAGTTGGAAGCAGCACATCCGTGCCGGAACTGTAAAGATTCGAGACTATCTGGAATTCTTGGGAGATGATTTTTACCGTGGCATCGCTATCGGATCGGTTCCCGGTCTCACCTCGGCCACCAAAAATGTGTTGCTACCGGCGCTGGGAGATATCTCTTTGCGGCAGTTTGATAAAGTCCAGCAGAAACGCATTTCCGATAAAATCAACGCCCAGCTGAACAAGAATAAGGCTTCCTCCACTGTTGTGGGCAATTGTCGGCGTGCTTTGCGGATGCTCGGCGACAGTATCCGCAGCAACGGTGGTGTTTTGATGGGTGACGTCGAAGTCATGTGCGCCAATTTGTATCGCGTCCGTTCAAACCATACCGATTTGCGCAGAGCGTCCATTCCGTCTCATCTGGATGAGAGCAAACGGCTGGCTCTCTTTCGAAAATTGAATGAAATGGACTGTCCGCGCCTGTTGTTCATCGTTAGCCTGCTCTATTGTGGTATGTCACCTGCGGAAATTTTGGCCGTCAATCTGGATGAGATCCATAGGGCCTGGATTCACGGAGAACCGATCTACTCGTATCTTGTGGATAAATACTATCGGTCCGAAGGCGAAAGTGATTACCTGATGCGCGTGTCGGACAACCGTTTTCCCATCTGCGTGATGCGGCGCATCGTTCTTTCCCCGTTGGCCGCAGCCGCCCTGGAACGGTACCGGAACTGGCTGGCCCACTGCAAGAAAGCGGAAACCAGCAATAAGTTACGCGCCATTCCCGGGCAAAAGCAGCAGCGCATTTCCGAACTGAAGAAGGAACTGGATGTTCTGATGGAATCGGTGGGTATTAGAAATCCCCGGTATCCTTTGGAACGGAGTGGAAAAATAACGGTGGAGGAAATTTCCGCAAGGGTACAGATTCTTCTGTATGATGCGCAGTGGGTACTTCTGGAGATTTGCGGCGCTGACCTCGCCATGTACAATACCACCTTCGGTCGTGCAGCCCAGACCACCGACGAAACCAATTATCTGGATCGATTCAGTGACCTGTATGCCTTGACCCGGTATTACCATCTGGCACGATTCTCCCCTTTCAGTAACTCTTTCGTCTCCGCCAAACAGGAGCTTCATAGCCTTTCTACACCACCCACCTTGCTGACCGCTTCCCAATGGTGTATCCGAAACACCAGTGACCGCCCCAGGAACCTGCGGATTTCTTCCCGGTTTCCTGTACAAATCACCGCAAGGATGTGAAAAAAATGTCCCAAAACACGTCTCAAAAAGAAAACGCCGATAAGGTGTTGGAGTACAATGGCACGAAGTTTCAATGCCGGTACGACCACCCCGCCCGGTATCGTCACACGGCGCTTCCCCTTCGAATCCGTATGACGCCCTACACTCCGGATGGAAAACCGGTGACAAAGGCCATGATGGGCAAAAGTGACAGTACCAGAAATCTGGAAAAAGCTGCCCGGGCCAGGTCTAAAAAGCATTTCCGGGAAGAAGTCTTTGCAATAGAAGCCGCAAAGATCGTTCTTCAAATGCGGGAGGTTGGCCTTTTGCCAGATTCCGACACGGCGGATTCCGAAGACCTGTCCGCTTTACTCAAAGAAATCCGAGAGGCCATCTTTGCATTGCATCAGAAAGACTGGGGCCCCTCCACACGGGAAGAGTATGCCGGGCAATACAGGATTCTTCAGGAAGAGGTTGCCCACATCAATCCCTTGGAATTGAGCAATGATGCCTATAAAACCCTGCAGGAGACCATCTGCCGCAACGCTTCTGTGGCCTCCAAGTCCCTTCGCTCCTGGCAAGAGGGAGACGCACCCCCATCCTCTGCTGCCAAGCGGATCTATATTCTTCGGCTGACCATCCGATATCTGCAACAGCAGGAAGGCATCGCCATTCCCTGTGACCCTACCCGCTATTTCGGGCGCAAAAACAGAACCGATGAACTGCTGGACCTGCTGGAAAATGCGCACCTGTTTCCCCGGGAAGCACTCACGGATTTGGTACAATTTCTCCCGACAGCCTTTTCGCTGCTGCCTATTCTCCTGGCCATTCAGCTGGATACCGGGCTGCGCATCAGCGAAGTTCTGGGGCTGGTTTGGGCCGATTTGCATACAGTATCCGGCAGCCAGGGTACGCTGTATTATCTGTCTGTAACTGGCCAGCTTACTACCGCAGGAAAGCGGACAAGCACGCCCAAGACGGTCAATGCTTATCGAACGGTGCCGCTGGCCCGGAAAATCGGGCAGTTGCTTTATACCGAATACAATCGTCTACGTGCGTTACGGAAAGACATTGACCGCTTTACTATCATCGGTACAGGGAGCGGTTCATCCCCACGTGAAGATAACGCCAGCCATCTGGCGCAAAAACGAGCTTACCTGCAATACCTGGAGGGAGCATTTACAAAAGTTCATCTTTTTGAAAGAGTACAGGTACAGCGCCCCTATTGGTTTGATAGGGAAAAGCAGGATGAGGCTTTGCAAGACAGCCTGACTTCCCACAGTTTGCGCCGGAATTTCTGTTCCCGGTTATATGCCGGATCCGGGATTGAACCACTGGAAATATTCCATCAGATGGGACATGACCCTTCGACTATTCTTCCCAAGAAGACGGTCTCACTGGGCGGGGCCAAAACCGAAACAGAGCTGTACCACATGTGTCTTTTCCACGAAAGGAATACACCCTATCCCTCGTTTTCCGCCTTGCACTATCAAGTGGAAGAGAATGGTTTACACGCGGATATTCCGTCCTGCCACATTTCCTTGACGGTGGCGCCCGGGCAGATGCTTTCTCTGGATGTGCAGGACACCCAGCCGGGAAACTATCTGAACATCCAACCGGATGAGGGACTTACTTGTCAGTTAATCCACCATACCTCCACAACGGTCACCCAGGTAAGACTTCCTCCGGTATCTTTACCCTCTGAGCCGGGGCAGTATATTCATCCGGAGGACTACCTTCCTCCATTACCTCGCACACCTGCTGATAAAGAACCCGAAAAATAACCCACAACCACTAAACCGCCTTTGGATTACTTAATAATAGGCTGGGCACGGCGTTTATACGGTTCAAGATTCTGCCATTCCATAAACCATGTTACTTTAATAGGCAATGCAAACCCTGCCATATTTCCGTCTCCCATTTCTTGTGACTTATGGTCCTGTTTATTCAACGAAGCCTTTCCCCTGTTTTTGCTCTCCATGACGGGAAGATGCCACAAGCACTCATAGAGAAATTCTGTACAGTTCACGAATATAAATCAAGTCTTCGACATGTAAGCATACTGTCACGAAAAATACCTGGCAGTTTTTTGTTCCTATCGTTTGAATACAGCTTCTAGAATATTCTCAAAAACCTTTATATTCACATAGTAATACGCCTGGGTAAACATCCCCTTTCCTTCTCTCTTTAATTATTCAAACGGTCATGCACTCAAGTGTTTTGTTACTATTCAGTCCATTTTATCAATATTGATGTTTTTTGTAAAAATATATTTATATGGTCAATGTTGAATTATAATCTATGGCGCTGTGCACCCTGTTTTTGCTACCTTATTCTAGAGGTGCTGCAAATGAAAAACAAACACGAACTCGAGTTAAAAAGGCTTGGAGCTCGCATCCAGCAATGTCGCAAGGCGCACGGTTTAACGCAGGAAGATGTTGCTGACCGCATGGGGTGTTCACTCACCTACATTAGCAAATTGGAGAACGGGAAAGCTTCTTGCAATCTGGATAGACTATTTGAACTTAGCAATCTTCTGCAATGTGATGCTGCAGACTTGCTGTTAGGAATCAACACAGGAAGCAGCCAGTACTTAGATCCAGAGTTGGAGCAAATGGTTCTCCAACTTACTCCCAGTGATAAAGAATTGCTCTGCGCCATGATGGAAGTCATGATTCGGCGCAACCAGAAGGATGGCGTTGAATATGCCATTCCATGATCGTGAACAGGATGAGGAACTCATGGCTCAGTTTTTCAGTTATGCAGCATTGCCATTGTACAAATACGCCATGAAATTACTGGGCAATCCTACCTGGGCAGAAGACGCAGTACAAGCTACGTTTACCCAGCTGATCCAGTATTTTGATCACATCCGGACGTTTGACAACAACCGTTTCTTAGGCTACGCACGCAGGGTACTTTTGCATCAATGCGCTGCTATTGCCAAACAACAGGATAAGTTTCCTCCAACGGAAGACGTTGGTCAAAACGAACCGGATTCTAGCGAACCTGTAATTGATTTTGTGGAACGTCGTGTAACGCGCGAAGAAATCCGTCGTTGTATTGAAAAATTGTCTCCGAGATATCGGATGATTCTATATCTTAAATACTTTGAAAATCGTTCCGGGGAAGAAATCTGTTCCATCATGGGGTTGAAAGACAGTAATGCCCGAACTTTGCTCACCCGCGCAAGAGCGCAACTGAAACAGATTTATTTGCGGGAGATTCTTGGCAAGGACCCGGATGTCGTTTCGGTTTAACAGATACAAAAGAGCCGTCGATCTGAACCGTGATAAGTTCCTTGCCTAAAGGAATGTAAAGTTTATCCATGTGAAAAATTCACGCAGTATGCGTGGGAAGGTAGAAAAATGAGCAATATCAGGCCGGACGATCTTCGTAGACAAGCAGCAGAGGATGAATTCTTTCGGCTGGCCGCGATGGAGATTGAATCGGAACAGAACGAAGCGTTTTTGGAAGCTCAAAGTTTGCCAGACCCGCCTCCTGAAGTTTTACAGCGGATGCAGGCCAATCTGCAACAAGCGATGCGAAAAACCAAACGACGTAAACGTCGTCACATCATTTTTATGCATTTGGGCCGTCTTACTGCCTGTGCCGCAATCGTTTGTTGTGTGCTCATCTCTGGAACGTATTTTAGTGTTGATGCAGCAAGAGATTCAATCAACAATTTCGTACTTGAATTATTTGATGATCACAGTATTGTCAAGGCGGATAAATCCAAATTTCAGTCAGGATCGGTACTTCCTGCCAATTGGCAAGAACCTTTTTACATCACTTGGGTGCCTACTCGGTTTGTCAAGGTCCAAATATATAAAGTGGATAGCGTCTGGACTCTTTTTTATGAAGGTGACTCCGAAGATGATACTTTATCGATCTACGTATGGGATTTTTATCATAGCCCAAATATTAATACTGAAAATATGACGTTGACTTCAGAAGAAAACATTCAAGAAGCCCCTGCAAAAATCTATATGAGCGAAGATGGAAATACATGCATGCTGATTTGGACTAAAGAAAACTATATTGTTCAGATTCTAGGCGTTATTTCCTCGGAAGAAGCGATAAAAATAGCCGAAAGTTTTGTGATTTAGTGTAGCATTTTTCCATTTTTCCTTCTCTTAGATATCGGTTCGGTAAAATCCGAGAAGCTATCCGAAGGAAAGGACGATTAGAATGAAAAAGATAATGTCTTTGGTTTTAAGCGCACTGTTTCTTTGCTCTTTTGCAACCACCAACGTTTTTGCAGATAACAACACTTCTACCAAAGAGGACCCTTACATTGAAGCCCGGTACAGCGATTTCGCCATGGTTTTCGCCACCTTACATTTGAAGGACAGCGGTTTTTATGAAATATCGGGTGGTGCCGGTTGCAACAGTGGCCAAAAACTGATTGAGGTTACAGTCACCCTTGAAGCTTGTGGTTACGATGGAGTTTATCGCCCTGTTGATGGATTTGAGTGGAACGGCAGCGGCTATGCGAGCGCATTAACTTACGCCACCCGTGATCTCCCGGGTGGTTCTTATCGGACGCATACACACGCAAAATGCTCCTTGAACGGGACAGTGCTGGAAACCGTTGATGCATACAGCGACGTTGTCTTTGTTCCGTACTAATAAACGCATTGTAATAAATCGAACAAATTGTTGCTTCTGTGTACACGTTTTAAGATGAGCCGTACTTCACTAGATGATCTTCCTTAAAGCTGTTTCGCTTATCGTGTATATAGAGCATTAAAAAATGAACATAGGAGATTTGGGAAGAATGTTTCTCTACCTGCCGGTGAAACAGCAGTTGTATCAGGAAGAATTGGGAAAATATATATCCTACGGTATCGCGGCATGGGAACTTCCCACCATGCAGCGCACTCCCTGCATTTTTGTTTCCGACGTTACGCAGGACAGAAAAGCTATCACGCATCTATCCTGGCAATGTACTGTAGGCCAACTCGATCCGAAACAACTGGAAGATGTGGTCGAGGATTTTCTACCTTGACCGAAATATGACCATTTGCGAAACGCCCCCAGTTTAACCCATCAAAACCTTTACCGAACCAACAGCGCCCACATACAGACGTGGGCGCTGTAACTTGCAGAAAAAGCTGCTCTGGAATAAATACCAGAGCAGCTTTTTGGGTTATAGAGTTAGGACATCCGGAAGGTCACAGTGACATCCCCACGCCCCAATGCCGCCGACAATCCCTGGGGATTGTCCAGCTTTCCGATGGGCGTATAGCTGTAGGAAGTGGAAAAATCTTTGTAAAACAGAACCAGGCAGTCCGAGCCAAAGAGCATCAGGTCCCCGGTATGGATAGAATCTGGACGGCTGTCTTTGGTAGACAGCACCTGGGAAAGATAAGCGTACTTCTCGTTTCCATTCAGTTCCTGCATATCCAGCTCCAGTGGCAGACGCTCTGCCAGTTGCCGGGCAGCCTCTGTATCGGCCAGCTGTGCCGTGAAGGCGGTATCCCCCACCAGAACTTCCAAGGTTTGCAATGCTTCCCCCTCCGTTTCCTCTGCGTTGATACTGTCTGCGGTTTCCGGGCTGGCAGAAGGAGCCACGGTGCTCGTCGCAACGGGGGCCGGTGATTTACTTTCCCCGCAGGCAACCAGCAAAAACAAACCTGCCACGGCCAGTACCGGAACGCAGACCTTACTGAATGGATTTGCCCACTTCATAAGCCTGCTCCAGTGCGGCGTGGTTCCGGATATCTCCCGGGTTATTGACCCCACCTGCAAAGACGGTGCCGGCCAGCGTTGCCTTTTCAAAGCAGACAATCCAGCCTTGCAGCCCTTTCTCACATCCTTCCACGGTGGAATTTTCCGCTTCGGCAGCACTAGCCAACAGATAAACATCCCGGAAAGCATAGTCACGGCCATACAGGGAATTGCAGCGGTCCAGCAGCGTTTTCAGTTGCCCGGACAAGCCGTAATAATATACGGGCGTCGCAAAGGCCACCACATCCGCCTGCCCTACCTTTTCGGCCAGGGCGATGGCATCATCGCGGATCACGCAGCAGCCGGTTTTCAGACAGGCCAGGCACCCGTGACAAAACGCAATCTGTTTGTCTTTCAGGCTCACCACTTCCACCGCGTGCCCTGCTTCCCGGGCACCGCGGGCAAAAGCCTCCGCTAAAGCATCGGAATTGCTGCCGGCCCGCAGGCTGGCGGTTACGATCAGAACTTTTTTAGGCATGTTTGGTTGTCTCCTTTTCTTCGGCACTCCGGGCATTTTGCCGGTTGCCAATGAGAATCTTGCCCTGGGAACGGGGATCATCCCGGATGATTTCGCCCACAGCGGGCAGGTAGATGTGTCCCGACAGCGGATTCTTGACGCTGAGCACCGGAGTGGTAATCTCGGCTTCCACCTCAGATTTCTCAAAGCAGAGATCGGTGTCCACCATTTCGCAGTCGATGAGTTTCAGGTTTTTGCAGTAGCAGAAAGGCTGGGTTCCGATGATCTTGCAGTGTTCCAGCGTCAGACCATCGGAGTACCAGGCTAGATACTCTCCCTTTACCACGCTGTTGCGCACCGTAACATTTTTGCCGTGCCAGAAAGCATCCTTTGTGTCAAAACGGCAATCGGCAAAGGTGGCGTTTTCAATATACTGGAAAGAATATTTTCCCTGGAAATCCACATGGTCGAATTGGATGTTGCGGGCCCGGAGCAGGAAATACTCACTTTTGGCGGTACAATCCTTCATCCGGATACCATCGGCAGACCAACCGAATTCCGGCGAATCAATATCGCAGCGGGCCAGCGAGACATCCCCGCACTCCCGCACGGCTTTGATGCCGTGGAGTTTCGTGTCGGTGATCTCGATGTGATGGGAATACCAGAGGGCGGCCCGGCAAAGGGGCGTCAATTCACTGTCGTGAATGGTCAGCTGTTCATCATGCCAGAAAGGATACCGCAGATTCATAAAGCAGTGTTCCACCCGGACATCACGGCTTTCCTTCAGGGCGCTTTCTCCATCGGCGGGACCGTCAAAACGGCAGTTGCGTACCAATACACCGCTGCTGCCATACAGCGCACGTTCTTCATCATAGGTTTGGTTTTCCAGAATGGTCATTTTGTTCTCGTCTCCCTCTTCTAAAGACCTTTCTCAGTGCAGTTCTTTGCGGAAAAACTCCGTGATTTTGTCAAAGGGGATCACATCGGTGCGGTCATACAAGTCGGTGTGTACAGCACCGGGAATGATCAACAATTCCTTGTTGTCGGGGTAAGCGTTGCCCTCCATCATATGGGCGTAGGCATCCTTGGTGAAGTAGCAGGAATGTGCCTTTTCCCCGTGAAACATCAGGACCGCGCTGCGAATCTCGTTGCTGTAGCGCAGGATGGGCTGGTTCATGAAGGACATGCAGCCGATGACATTCCAGCCCCCGTTGGAGTTGAGGGACCGGGCATGGTATCCGCGGGGCGTCTTATAGTAGTCGTAGTAATCCTTCACAAAGAAGGGCGCATCCTCCGGCAGAGGATCCACCACACCGCCGCCCAGGGCATAGGTGCCGTTGCGATAATCCCGGGTGCGCTGGGCATTGAGCGCCACGCGCTTGGCATAGCGGGCATCGGCAGAATCCTCGCTGTCAAAGTAGCCGTTGGCATTAACGCGGGCCATATCGTACATGGTGGAAGTAACGGTAGCCTTGACACGGGTATCCAGAGCCGCCGTATTCAAAGCCAGGCCGCCCCAGCCACAGATGCCGATGATGCCGATCCGGTCCGCATCGACCGTCTCCAGCGTGGAGAGATAGTCCACCGCCGCCTGGAAATCTTCGGTGTTGATATCGGGCGAGGCCATATACCGGATGTCACCGCCGCTCTCTCCCGTGAAGGAGGGATCGAAAGCCAGAGTCAGGAAGCCCCGCTCCGCCATCGTCTGAGCATACAGACCGGAAGCCTGCTCCTTTACCGCGCCGAAAGGCCCGCACACCGCGATGGCGGGCAGACGGCCCTGAGCGCTTTTCGGGGTATAGAGATCTCCCACCAGTTCAATGCCGTACCTATTATGGAACGTCACCTTCTGATGATTTACCTTTTCACTTTTCGGGAAAGTCTTATCCCATTCCTGGGTCACAATATGGGCTTTTTGCATGGGGCAATCCTCCGTTCTTCTTCGTCTTCCTGTTGCATGGTATAAACCAGATGATCCAGACAATCGATTTTATACTGAATGCGGTGCAGCTTTTGCAGCAATGCCGCTTTCTGGCAGGAAAGCAGCCGGTATTGTTCCCGTCGGCAGTGTCTTTGCTCCAAATCCAGGAACTGAGTCACCACCGGCATACCGCAGCCCGCATCCTTGAGATTGCGCCGGATGCGAAACGCCTGCTCTTTGCTGATTGTTTTCACGCGGCAGCCCTCCTTGTTGTCTTTATTGTAGTCCCCTTTCCGTCGAAGAGCAAATACTTAGTTTTTTGTTTATGATATGCTTGCAGGGCATATCTCTATCCGCTATAATCAGAGTATACCGAAGTGGAATGGATGCCATAGGCCGCCCTATAAACACGGCATTCTTTCCTACCAACCAAGCAGACCGGAGGGCAAAAACACATGGAAATACGCGTATTACGATACTTTTTGGCAGTGGCGCGGGAAGAAAGTATTACGGCAGCGGCCAACTTCCTGCACCAGACCCAACCCACCCTGTCCCGCCAGATCCATGACCTGGAGGAGGAGCTGGGACAACCTTTGTTGATCCGCAAAAGCCATCGTGTGGCTTTGACGCCGGAAGGCATGCTGCTGCGCAAACGGGCCGAAGAGATTTTGAGCATGGTAGACAAAACCGAAGCGGAGTTCCGCTCGCTGGAAACCACCATCAGCGGCGATGTGTATATCGGCAGCGGAGAAACCCAGGCAATCCGCAAGGTGGCGCAAATCATTCGGCAACTGCAAAAGGATTATCCGGATATCCACTACCACATGCACAGTGGCAACGCCCAGGACATCACCGACCGACTGGATAACGGTTTACTGGATTTTGGCATACTGATTCAGCCTGCGGACATTTCCAAGTATGATTCCCTGGACCTGCCGGCCAAAGATGTGTGGGGGGTCATCATGCGAAAAGACAGTCCATTGGCTGCCAAAGAAGTGGTGTGCAAAGAGGACCTGCGTACCGTCCCGCTGCTTTGCTCCCGGCAGGCCATCCTCTCCCAGCGGCATGGCAATGCCTTTGCCTCCTGGTTTGGCGCCGACTTCGACAAGCTGAATATTGTCACCACCTACAACCTGATTTACAACGCCGCCATCATGGTGGAGGAAGGAATCGGGTATGCGGTGACGTTGGACAATCTAGCCAACACTTCCGCCACCAGCGACCTCTGTTTCCGGCCCCTCTCTCCCCGCTTGGAATCAGGACTGAATGTTGTCTGGAAAAAATATCAGGTCTTCTCCCCTGCCGCAGAAATTTTCCTGCAGCGGCTGCGGGACGCCTTTTCTGCATAGTAGCTTCCTTATCAACAAACGAACAGGGGCAACCTCCTCGGGAAGGTTGCCCCTGTTCATTGTTTCAGGCTTTGGCTCTTTTTATAAATACATAGGTGGTTTCATCGGAGTGTTCCGGCGAGAAAGTAAACTGCATCCGGTCAAAGCTGCGTATTTCTTCCGGTTGCTGGACAGCATGCTCCGCCATATAGCGAACCATCTCGCCCCGGGCCATCTTGCACATGGTGGCTTTTTCCAGAATCTTCCCGTTTTTTTCTTCGCCAAACACACAGGTGATAAACCGGTCCGACGGCGGAAGATACCGGGACACGCAGACACTGTACTCTTTGGAAGCGAGGTTCACAATACAGTCTGTTTGTGCCAAAAGCGCTTGGGCAATACGGTCACCCCAAAACGCATAGACATCCTTCTTTTCGCCCACCGGCAATTTTGCCTGCATTTCCAGGCGATAGGGCGTTACCCCATCGAAAGGGCGCAGCAGACCATAAAAGCCGGAAAGAATCCTCAGATGTTCCTGCACATATGCAAGCTGTTCCTCGGTAAAGACGCCTGGCGCCATATACCGATATTGGATTCCCTCATAGCTGAGGATGGCCGGCGTCAGATTTTTGCGCAAATCCATCTGCTGCAGGCGTTCCACGTTGAGCTTCGCCAGTTGGTCGTTGCACTTCCAGACCTTTTTCAAAGCTTCGTAAGAAAGCCCCCGAAGGACTTGATACAGCTGTTGAGTCTGATCCAGAAAGTCCGGCAAATTCTGCCAAGGCAGACTGCCTGTATCCACGTTCATCTTTTTGGCCGGGGAGATGATCATTTTCATTCTGGTTGCTCCACTTCATAGGGCCAGGTATTGATGCCACCGAACTCGTAGATTTCGGTGTAGTCCAACTCCGCCAATTTTCCGGCGGCCGTCTTGCTGCGGTTTCCGCTGCGGCAATAGACCAGCACTGTGGTGTCTTTTTCGGGAATCACAGAAGCCGCACTTTCCTTGTCAATCTCCCCCACCGGCAGCAATACCGCATCGGGGATATGCCCGGTATCATATTCGGACTGTTCCCGCACATCCAGTATCAGAACGTCCTCGGAATCCATTTTCTGCTTGGCTTCTTCCTGAGAAATTTGCTGATAACCATTCTGCTCTGTTTGAGCCGCAGAGCACCCGGCCAGAAGAGCCAAGCCAAGGGCTGCAACCGCCAGAATCTTCTTCATTGGTTTACGTCTCCTGCAAGATAGGCAAGAATTTCCGCCGCATTGGTATCGGGCTTGACCTTAGGCATTGCCTTTTCGATCTTGCCCTCCGGGTCAATGATATAGGTAGAGCGTACAACGCCCATACTGACTTTACCGTAGAGTTTTTTCTCCTGCCAGACGCCATATGCCTGAATAGCCTTTAGTTCCGGGTCGGAAAGCAGGATGAACGGCAGTTCGTACTTCTGGGCAAATTTCAGGTGAGATGCCACAGAATCCTTGCTGATGCCGATAACCACCACGTCCCGGCTGCGGAAACCTTCATAGTTCTGCGCAAAAGCACAAGCCTGACGGGTACATCCCGGCGTATTATCCCGGGGGTAGAAATATAATACCACTCGCTTACCCGCAAAATCGGAGAGGCTGACTTCCTTTCCGTCCTTATCCAAAAGCGTAAAATCCGGTGCTTTGGTACCAACTTCCAACATAGAGTTTGCTCCTTCCCATGTTTTCCTAGTAATATAGTAAGTATAACCTCTTTTCGGTTCTTTCGTCAAGGGAAACGCCACACCGATACAAGGCGTCTCTACCGACCGCGCATGCCGATGTTCACAATTCCCAGGATCAGTAAATGGACAGGATAGTACCCGTAAAAAAGCTTTTTGGCCCTAAAACGGCTTTTGGATTTCGGGTTATAAAACAGAATTCCAATAGAAGCTATTGCACAGAACAGCATGCTCCGAGCATTTCCCACGAACAAGCCGTAATACAGAACGCTCCACAGGATCAAGAACAGGGCCTGCTGCCCCTTTGCGGGAAGAATGGAAAATCCCAGAATCAGCAGGATGCCCAGCAGTCCCGTACCGTAATCCGCGGGCAGGCCGTAGGCCAGTAATAGAACGAGCCCGGCAATGCATAATGCCATCCGTTGTGCCAAATCGAATTTTTCCCGATGGTCCAGAACATACAGACAGAAGAAAGCCATCAGAAAAGTATAAAAGACGTTGGTGTTTTCGCACAAAAACCAAAACCCGTGTATTTGGATCCGGATTCCCGGAAGCAACGCAGCCATTGCCACCGGGACCAGACTTGCCTCCCATCGCTTCTGCAATACGAAACGCCAGTAGACCCAGACCGCTACACAGCCAAACAAAAGATATACGCCCTCCACCCGAATTTGGGAGTCCATTGTCTGTGTCACTACCAAATTGGGCGGGTAAAACGCCATGCTGAAGGGAATCTGGGATGCCAAAGCGCCCCAGGTAACCTGGAGAAAGTATTGTTTACGGTTGTGGGTTCTGTGCCAGCCTTGCGCCAGACAAAAAGCAAATAACGGAAAGGCAATGCGGCCAATAGCACGCAGATAGGAAGATTCAAAGGGGACTTCGTTCCATCCTTCCCGGCCGAATACCAGGCCCAGGTGGTCAATGGTCATTGCCAGCAAGGCAATTCCTTTCAGCCAGAGCGTAGACATGGGTCCGTCTCCTCTTTTCCTATGGTGTTGCCTGGCTCAGGCGGCAGAGTCGGCCTCTTCGCCCGCTTCCGTACTGCCATCTACCGCATTGCCGAGCGCCGCCAGTTTTTCTTTGGCCTCCTGGACGGTTGCCTCATCGGGAATCATCACATAGAGGTCCTGGTTCATCGAGTAGGTGGTGGAGTGGGAATCGCTGCCGTTGACGCTGAAGCTTTCTACGCTCCATGTAGCACCGCCTTTCAGTTGCTGACGCACCAAAGCGGAAATCACGTCATAGGGCACGTTGGTATCTACGCAGGACTGAATGCTGTCCAGAATGGAAAGATAATTGGACAGAACCGACGGGCTGGTAGCCTTCTTCAAAACGCCTTCCACAACGGCCATCTGGTTTTTTCCGCGCTGCCGGTCACCGTCCGCAAAGGCATACCGATTGCGCACAAAGGCAAGGGCTTGTGCCCCGTTCAAGGTATTCGTTCCCTGCTGGTAGTGGTAATCTCCGGAATCAAACTCATACGCAGAATAGACATCCACGCCACCAAGGGCATCAATCACCTGTTCAAATCCCACAAAATTCAGCCGGAAATAGTAGTCAAGGTCGATACCATAGAGGTTTTCCAACGTTCTCATCAGTACATCCATGCCATAAATACCGGCATGGGTCAGTTTATCGTAGGCATCCTCTACGCCCACATCCAGCGGCACAAAATAATCCCGGGGCGTGGAAATCAGCAAAATCTGATGGGTCTGGGTGTTGACGCTGGCAATGATGTTGACATCGCTGCGGCCCCGCTGGTCAATGACATTGCTGCGGGTGTCGCTGCCGCTGATTAGGATATTGATGATGGGATCCGACAGTTGGGCAGATTGTTCCTGTTCTGCCCCTACTTCATGTTCAATCTGTTGTGTCAAAACGGCACGCAAAGACTCGGGGAAGGTTTCATATCCGGAAGTCTCGTCGTAAAGGTCCAGATAGGCTTCATTGAGCAGGATGGCGTCCACTTCGTTCTGATTCAGTCCGTCCGCCAGTTCCGTCAGGCTGTCATACTCCTTGGTAGAGAGGGTAATTCCATACTCCGATTCCATTTGTTCCAATGCCGTATCCGTATTGGTTCTATCCAAGGCAGAAAGGATTCCAAGATTCTTTCCGGCCAAATCCTCCACGGACTGTACCGTGCTATCTTGGAGCACATAGGTAGTGATCCGGGTTTGCTCTGACGAAGTACCCGAGATGGTTTTGACGGTGTGAACGGTACGCCAAAGGTAGGCTCCTGCCAGTGCACAGGCAATTACCACGAGAATAGTCAAAGCAATGCCTGCTCCCTGTCCGATTTTGGAGTTATGCCGCATCAGACCGAAAACCGCGCCAAAAAGCAGCAAAGATACCAAAATGGCTACCACCACGTACAGGGCAGGTGCAAGGCCGGTTGTGACTACATATCCGCAAAGTCCCAGCATTGCGACCAAGGTAACCGCCGGGAGAATCCAAGAAACCCATGGCCGTTTCGGCTGCGTCTGTTTTTTCTGATTGGTTTGTGCCATAATGTTAACTTCCTTTCAAGAACGAACTTTTTAACTTCTATAAGATGGCACTCTGTCTCTTAAAGACATTTACTGCCGTATAAAGCGCACTGCCATTTTTTTGCGACATGGAGTACAGTCAAATTTTACCACGGCAGGTTTCAAAAAACAATCAAAAGAGGCCGCTGAATACTTATTTATACAAAAGCACTGCCCTTTTCGAAGGACAGTGCTTTTGTACATACCAAAGTACAGTTTACAAGGGACTACACAGGGTAACGGTCTGACGGGAGGATTACC
>ERZ1090868.783-NODE-783-length-17603-cov-6.727433_pt1 | contig 17603 bp, 11 predicted proteins | sample MGYA00478475_ERZ1090868 | MGnify/ENA primary metagenome ERZ1090868 (study PRJEB33644, sample SAMEA5815747) | chicken gut metagenome | biome: Chicken; feature: Gastrointestinal Tract; material: Caecum | place: Ireland | collected 2019-01-01 | study: A study of the...
GTCTAATTTTATTATATCATTCCTCTATTTTCGTGACAAATTTTCAGTGCTTCCAAAATCGGGATAGCATTGTCGGTTTTTCTGAAATATGCTATAATTTCATTATAAATAGAGGAATTCTGTAACCGCTGCGCACTGTAAAAGCAGTCACTCTGCATGGATTCTCAAATGAAGCCCGGAGGTTCACATACATGATCAACATCAGAAAGCTGGAAGCCGACTTATGGGAATCGGCTGACACCTTACGAGCAAATTCCAAATTGACCTCGAACCAGTACTGTATGCCCGTACTGGGGTTAATTTTTTTGCGCTATGCGTATAGCCGTTTTAAGCTGGTAGAAGCCGAGATCCTGAAGGACCGCCCCAAACGCAACGGTCGAGTAATGCCGGTGGAAGCCAGCGACTTTATATCGAAAAGTGCAATCTATCTTCCCAAAGAGGCGCAATATGCATGGCTTGTCAGCCTTCCTGAGAATCTTTCTTCCATGGAACTAAGAGACATGGACAATCAGCCGATGAACACGCTGGGTGAAGTTGTCAACAACGCCATGCATCTGATTGAATCGCAAAATCAGCAGCTGGTTGGCGTACTTCCCAAGGAGTACACCGACTTTTCCGACGAGCTTTTGGCGGAGCTGCTGCGCAACTTCAATAACAATGCACTGGACGAAGTCGGCGGAGATGTCATCGGACGCATTTACGAGTATTTTCTCAATAAATTTGCAAAAAACATCGCACAGGATGACGGTGTATTCTTCACACCCAAGTCTCTGGTTAAGATGATCGTCAATGTATTGGAACCGAAGTCCGGCATCCTGCTTGACCCTGCCTGCGGAAGCGGTGGTATGTTCATCCAGACCGGTGATTTTGTCAATGCAGCAGGTATGGTCGCCAACAACAGCATGACATTTTACGGTCAGGAAAAGGTGGAGTACAACGCCAAGCTGTGTCTGATGAATATGGCCGTACACGGTCTGAGCGGAGTCATCAAGTCCGGAGACGAAGCGAACACCTTCTACTACGACGCACACAATCTGGATGGCCGCTGTGACTACATCATGGCCAACCCGCCATTCAATGTAGACAAGGTCAAGGCAGAATCGGCTGAGAGCGCAGGCAGATTGCCGTTCGGCTTACCGGCTGTCAATAAAAACAAGGAAATCGGCAACGGAAATTACCTGTGGATCTCCTATTTTTACTCCTATCTGAATGAAACCGGTCGTGCAGGCTTTGTCATGGCCTCTTCTTCGACCGACAGTCAGGGTAAGGACAAGGACATTCGAGAGAAGCTGGTGCGAACCGGACACGTCGATGTCATGGTCAGTGTGGGCAATAACTTCTTCTATACCCGCAGCCTGCCCTGCTCTCTGTGGTTCTTTGACAAGGGAAAGCCGGAAGAACGCAAAGACAAAGTACTGTTCATTGATGCCCGCAACTACTACACGGTTGTAGACCGGACACTGAACGAGTGGACGGAATGGCAGCTCAAAAACCTGAATGCTATTGTGTGGCTATATCGGGGTGAAAAAAGCAAATACAACAAATTGCTGCAAGAATATCTGCGCTACTTCCGTACTATGCCAGAATACTTAATTGGAAAATCGGCTAAGCGAGTATTCTCTGCCATTGACGGAGTCGAAGACTTTGAAGATTTGAAAGATGCTCTGTTGTCTGAAATTGAAGAGGAAAAGCAGGATTGCAAGGAAAAACTGTCTCAAGCTCCTAAAAAAGAGCGCAAAAGCATTCAAACTTGTTCAGATCAGTATATTGCAATGCTTCAAAGTGACCTTGCTGTCTTGAATGAGGCACTGTGGCTGACCGAAAAATTTGGTGACGGTGTATACGCAGACATTCCCGGTCTTTGTAAGATTGCAGATATCGCTGAGATTGAAAGCAAGGGTTTTTCCCTCACGCCCGGTGCCTATGTAGGTGTTCCGCCTATGGAAGATGACGGTGTGGATTTCCACGAGCGCATGACCGAGATTCATCAGGAGCTGCGCTCCTTGCAGGAGGAATCCAACCGCTTGATGGAGACCATCTCGAAGAATTGGGAGGAGATGGGGCTGTGAGTTGGGAAAAATACGAACTTAAATCTTTATGCACTGAGATTATTGATTGTGTAAACAAAACTGCCCCAATCAGCTCTATTCCTACAGAATATAAGATGCTTCGAACAAGTGATATTAGAAATGGACGAGTTAATCTTGATAACTTAAACTGTGTATCACACGAAACTTTTGAAAAGTGGACTCGAAGAGGTAAATTGCAAAAAGGAGATATTATTTTTACCCGAGAAGCTCCATTAGGCGAAGTAGGGTTAGTAAAAAGTCCAGATAATTACTTTCTGGGGCAAAGACTTGTTTTATTTCGAGCAAATCCTCAAGTATGTGATAATCGATTCCTTTTATATGCTTTAATGTATCATGATAACAAACAGGCTATCATCGGAAAGGGAGTTGGCTCAACTGTACTTCATTTACGAGTTCCAGAATGTGAAAAAATCACCATAAATGCTCCTGAATTACCTGTTCAACAGCGGATTGCCGACATTCTCTCCGCCTATGACGACCTGATCGAGAACAACCGAAAGCAGATTAAACTGCTGGAAGAAGCAGCCCAGCGGCTGTATAAAGAGTGGTTTGTAGACCTGCGCTTTCCCGGCCATGAGCATACCAAAATCGTGGACGGTGTGCCGAAGGGATGGGAAAAAAAGCCTCTCTCTCATATAGCCAACATAACAATGGGACAAAGTCCAAAATCAGAGTTCTATAACAAAATTGGTAAAGGACTCCCATTCCATCAAGGTGTTGGCAGTTACGGAAATCGCTTTGTAAAAGATGAAACATACAGCACATCTTTTACAAGGATTGCAGAAGCAGGCAGTATATTGTTTAGCGTCCGTGCTCCTGTAGGCCGATTGAATATTACAAAAAACAAAATTGTAATCGGTCGAGGCATTGCCGCTTTAAATCATAAAAATGGACTTCAAAGTTTCCTGTTTTATATGTTGAAAGAGCGTTTTTTCGAAGACAATCTTGTTGGAAATGGCTCCATATTTGCATCTATATCAAAAGACGAGTTATTAAATCAAGAGTTTATAATTCCTTGCGAAGATGTGATGGCACAGTACAATAAAGTAGCACGAAGCATCGATGATAAAATAGCCGCTTTAGATGTGCAGATGGAACTGTTAACACAAGCCCGTGACCGCCTGCTGCCCAAGCTAATGAACAGAGAAGTGGAGGTATAAAATATGTCGAGGGGGAAATCTGTTACAAAACTTTTACTCGATTCTTCTCAAGCAGCGTTATTTGCAGGAATCGAAATTCACAACAAACCACACATTACATACAGATATCCCACCGCTGTAATACTAATTGTCAATGCTTGGGAGCTGGCCCTAAAGGCTTATATTTATAAATACATTTCCAAGCATGGAATCTACGAAAAAAAAGGAAAAAATGGCAACCAACATACAATTACCTTTACAAAAGCACTAGCTCTTGTTCAAGATCACATTAACGCAGTAGAAAAAAACAAAAAATTTCAAGCTGTATGTGAAAATTTAGAGCGATTAAATGATTACCGTTGCTCTAATGTACATTTTTATGAAAATTCCCTTGATCCGATCATGTTTATGCTCATTAGCAAAGCTGTTCTCAATTATGATATTTTCTTAAAAAAGTATTTCAAAAAAGATATTGCCAAAGATGATAATCTAATTATTCTACCGGTTGGATTAAAGCTACCGTTTGATCCTATTGATTATCTCAAACAGGATTATGGAAAAGCACATAACGAATTTGTAAACAGTGTAATCCAAACCGTTAGAGAATTAAATCAACAAGGAATTCAGGAAAGTATTGTTATCGGATTTAATCTTGTAACGGAAAAAGTTCGAGATGTTAAAAATGCTGATATCATTGCTGCAATCAACAATGATCCAGCAGCAGTTGCCTTACGCAGAAGTGTTCGTTTTACGGATGATCCGAATGCTCCAGCTTTTAGAGTGGAACCTGATATCCCACCTCTAAAATATTATGATTTGCGAGCCAAGGTAAAGGAAAAAATGCCAAGCATTAAATTCGGGAAAGTTTTTAATGCTGCTATGAAAGTTATAAAGGCAGATAAAAAATATTGTAAAGCAAATTATCTCGATCCACATAACAAAAAGGGAATAAAGCAAGATTTTTATACCTTAGAAGCGGTTGATGCTGTAATTGCAGAATACAAAAGATTGGAGGAGACTCCATGAGCTACGACTACTCCGAAAATATCTTAGTTCAAGAAGCGGCGGGTAATCTCCTGCAATCCGAGTTAGGCTGGGAAGTAGCCTTTGCATACAACTCGGAAACATTGGGCGAGGACGGTACATTCGGGCGCAAGAGCCACCATGAAATCCTACTTACCCGCTATTTCCGCAAAGCTCTGAAAGAACTGAATCCCTGGATCACATCGCCGCAGATCGACGAGGCCCAGCGGACTCTGGAAAACCATCTGTCCACTGCCTCCCCCATGCAGATCAATGAGGAAAAGTATGGTCTGATCCGGGATGGTATCCCGGTCACTGCCAAACAGCCGAACGGCAAGACCATCAAGCGTCGGGCAATGATTCTGGACTTCCAGCATCCCAACGATCAATCCCGAAATCATTTTCTGGCGATCAAAGAGCTGAAAATCTATGGTGATCTTTACCGGCGGCGCACCGATATCGTCGGCTTCGTCAACGGTATTCCGCTTCTGTTTGTCGAACTGAAAAAGAATACGGTGGATGTCCAAAACGCCTATACAGACAACTATACCGACTATCTGGACACCATCCCGCAGCTTTTCTATTACAATGCGTTTCTGATGCTCTCAAATGGTGTCGAGGCGAAAGTGGGTACATTGGGCAGTAAGTATGAATTCTTTCACGAGTGGAAGCGCCTCTCGGAACAGGACGCAGGCAGTGTTGCGCTCGAAACCATGCTGCGTGGTATCTGCAAAAAAGAAAATTTCCTCGATCTGTTTGAGAACTTCATTCTGTACGACCACTCCGGTGGACGTACTGCCAAAATTCTGGCGAGAAACCACCAATATCTCGGTGTCAACGAAGCAGTCAAAGCCTATGAGGACAGAAAACTCAACGACGGCAAACTGGGCGTGTTCTGGCATACCCAAGGCAGCGGCAAAAGCTACTCTATGGTATTTCTGGCGCAGAAAATTCGGCGTAAATTCACCGGAAGCCCAACCATCGTGATTCTGACCGACCGTGAAGAACTCAACACCCAGATCAGCGACACCTTTGAGAATTGCGGATTGCTTGGCGGAAAGGCTGCCCAGTTCATCGCAACCAGCGGTGCAGACTTAGTTGAAAAGCTGAAAGGCAATCCCAGCTTTATCTTTACCCTGATTCAAAAATTCAATCATCCGGATTTGCTCCCGATCTATCCCGATCACGATATTCTGGTGATGTCAGACGAGGCACATCGAAGTCAAAACGGCATCTTTGCGGAAAATATGCAGCGTTTGCTTCCGACAGCTTCCCGTATCGGATTTACCGGAACACCCCTCTTCTCCAACGATAACATCACAGAGCGCACCTTTGGCGGCTATATTTCAATCTATGACTTCACCCGAGCTGTGGAAGACGGTGCCACCGTTCCGCTGTACTATGAGAACCGTGGCGAAAAGATGGAGGAAATCGACAATCCGGAGATCACGGACCGTATTCTGGATGCCATTGAGCAGGCCGATCTCAACGACGACCAGCGTGAAAAGCTGGAGCATGAATTTGAAAAAGAAATTCATTTGCTTACAGCGGAACCTCGCCTTCGAGCCATCGCAAAAGATTTTGTCAATCACTATTCTGATCTGTGGACCAGCGGCAAAGCTATGTTTGTCTGCCTGAATAAGGTGACTTGTGTTCGTATGTACAATTTCGTACAGGAATACTGGCAGGAAGCCATTCAAGCGCTTGAGAAGCAAATCAAGACAGCTTCTCAGCAGGAAGCACAGGAACTCTCCCGCAAGCTGGAATGGATGCAGGAAACCGAGATGGCTGTTGTCATCAGCTCTGAGCAAAACGAGATTCAGACCTTCCAGAAATGGGGCTTAGACATTGTCCCGCACCGGACAAAGATGGAAAAGAGAGAACTGGACAAAGAGTTTAAGGATGCCAGCAATCCATTCCGAGTGGTCTTTGTCTGTGCTATGTGGCTCACTGGATTTGATGTTAAATGCTTATCCTGCCTGTATCTGGACAAGCCCTTAAAAGCCCATACACTCATGCAGACGATCGCCCGAGCGAACCGTGTAGCCGAAGGTAAAAGCAACGGCCTGATTATTGACTATATTGGCATTGTGAAGGCACTGCGGAAGGCTTTGGCCGATTACACCGCAAACCGCAGTCACACAAATGGAACCGATCCAACCATCGATAAGTCCGAATTGATCGCCCGCATCTATGAGTTGATTGACATCGTGATTCGCTTCCTGCAAGAGCGCAACTTTTCCCTGGATACCCTTATTGGTACACAGGCTGGTACATTTGAACGGTTAAACCGACTGACCGAAGCAACCGAAGTAGTATGCGGTAGTATGGAGGACCGAAAAACCTTTCAAACCTACGCCAGCGAGCTTTCACGACTCATGAAGTATGCAGACCGTCAGGAGGTCACAGACGAAACTCGAAAATACAAGGATGCCATCATCGCCATCTACGATGCGCTTCGGAAAAAGAAAAAGCACGAGAGCAATGTAGATCTCATGGTTCAGATCAATTCGATTGTCAGCGAATATGTGAAAATTGAAGAACCGTCTGCCGATGGATTAGTTCTTTCCAAGCAGTTTGACATCAGCAAAATCAACTTTGAGCTCTTAGGTCGGGAATTTGCAAAATCCAAACGGAAGAATCTAATCATCAAGGATCTAGACGAATTGGTACAGAGTCGCTTGGAAAAGATGCTCTTCTCCAATCCCAAACGGATCGATTATATGCTGCGCTATCAGCAGATCATCGAAAATTACAACGACGATCAGGATCATGCTACCATTGAGAAGACATTTATGGAACTCATGGATCTAGCTTCCCAAATGGATGAAGAGCAGCAGCGCTATGTCCGTGAGGGATTTACCAGCGACGAAGAATTGTCTTTATACGACCTACTCTTCTCTGAGAACCTCTCCAAGTCTGATATGAAAGCCATCAAAAAAGTAGCTGTGAGCCTATTGACTAAAATCAAGGAGCAGCTCGCCCAGTTGGATCACTGGACAGACAAGCCTGAAACGAAAGCAACCATAGAAAATCTAATCCGAGACGTACTGTGGCAGGAGTTACCAGTCTCATATCAAGATGATGTCATTCCAGACTATCAACAGAAAATCTATGAGTATGTATATGTGCGATACCAGAATATTGCATAAGTTTCATCGATCGATTCAAAAGAATCAATCGTATATTAGTGTTGGAAGTGATTATAGTGGTACAGGAAAAAGATCTGCATTACTACCAGAAAAAGCTGGAAGAATCATACTGTAAACTTGATTTTTCCTCAAAATTTGACTTTAAAAATTGCATAAATGTTATCACCTCTGCTCCTTCCCAATATCACACCGAACTACAGGATGCATATTGCGATTTGCTTTTAAACAGCTTGATTTCAGGGTATCTAAGATATTCTGAGCTTAAAGGATTTAACATAATAAAAGATCCTTGCTTCACGGAATACCAAAAAACAGTAAAACAATACTCACAAGAAGAGCCAATAAAGCAGATCTATTTTGCTATACTGGATCTGATTACTGGAGATCACAAAAGGCTTCTGGAAAGACTCAATAAGTATATTTCTGCAAGAATTCAGGGATTATTAGAACATGATACAATATTATCATGTGACGATTTCATATATTGCTTCGTTCTTCCCCTAAAAGAAGGCATCCCAGGGATGTGGAGTTACTTAGCAGAACTGCTTAACCAAAAGGCTGTTGAAGAGGGTATTCCTGAAATGTGTGAAGCATTGGAGAAAGTTTATTACTGTACAAAAAATGATGAAATCATTGACTCGTTGCTTCAGGTTTTGCAAGTCAATGACAGTATCTACTTAGCAAAAGAACTTTTAGGATATACTTATTACAACATGCAGATGTGGAATAATGCCCTCTCCTATTTCGAACAATACGAGGATGTGAAAGATTCCGAATCGATCTTTTTTCTGGATACTATTTACTTCTGGATGGCCTGGTGCTATGGCAAGAAACGGGATTTTCAAAATGAAGAAATCTACTATCGTAAAGCTCTGAATTTCTTCCCTCAGTCAGAATTTGCCTTAAACAATCTGGGATACAGTCTCTATAAGCAAAAAAAATACGATGAAGCTGAAAAAGTTTTTCGTGAATGCCTACAACAAAAACGAGATGTCCGTTTTGCAGCAAACAATTTAGTTCGGACACTTTTGGCATTAGGAAAAATAGAGCAGGCACGACAGTTTATTCAAGACGGAGGCTATAAAATTTCTAAACAACTGGTGTCTCGACTTGGTCATCCACACACAAGCAAAAAAATTGCTGTAAATGCAGAAACACCAGATGTTGCTCCCAACATTCCCACTGTGAATATCGGGGTCAAAAAGAATCAATTTACAAGCGAAAAATTGCTGGAAGACGAACTGATTCAAAGGATGGAGCAAGGCATTCCTGTTTTTGGACTTTCTCTGAAGGTTTATCAAAAGAGAGGTATGTATGGCAGACAATTTATTCTCCGGAATGGAAGATTAGATATTTTAGCTGTTGATACCAATGAGAATTTATATGTCATTGAACTCAAAAAAGACTCTGGATATGACGACCCGTATCAGCAAACTAAGGCATACATTGATTGGGTTCAAAAAGACATTGCATTACCTGAACAACAAGTCTATGGTATCATCTGCCTAAATGGCCCAACAGCAAAACTGCGCAAAGATATTAAACAGGATCCTCAAATAAGATTGTTTGAGTACAGTATTTCTTATACCGAGATTTCTGGATGAAGCACTACTTGAAATGTCAATTATGCATCTATCAAAAGGCTCCATATAACACAATAAGCGCCCCAAACCTTCACAAAGAAGATTTCAGGGGGCGCTTATTATGTAGGCAACTGATATTCAAATAACTCGTCCTTTTATTTCCGTCACACCTTGCGCTTCTCCAGCCCCATACAAAACGGACAGCGACTGCCAGTTCTAACCCGATTTCCGATCTCTGCCTGCCAAATATGCCCTTGATCGCATTTCCACCATACTTTCTTACTCGAATAGCACCCAACCTTTTCTGGAGTCAGATCGCCATTACGCTCCTGATGCCACTGTGCTGCTAACTCCGGATACTGAGTAGCCAAATCATTTGCTCCAGAGACAACTCGACTCCCCATACAATAGGGACAACTGCGTCCCCTCGTCCGATTGTGAATAATAGCTTTCCACTCATGCCCCTCCTTGCACTTCCACCAGACTAATTTATGGGAGAATGGCTTTATCCGGGACGGCAAAAGGTCTCTATTTTTATCTGGATGCCACTCAGCCGCAATTTCAGGGAACAGTGTCACTAAATCATTCACACCAGAAATTGCCAGCCTACCCGAGCAATACGGACATCCCTTTCCATGGGCTCGATTATTTGGTGTCGCTTGCCATTGGTGCCCCTCGCTGCATATCCACCAGATTAACCTGTTGGAATGTGCCGGAAGCTCAGACGGAAGTATCCCCTCATTGCGTTCGTAATCCCATTCATCTGCAATTTCTGGATACCGGGTAGCGAGATCGGTCCTCCCCGAAATTGCCAGCCGACCAAAGCAAAAAGGACATCCTCTGCCATAACCAACCCGATTATTTACACTGGACCGCCATTCGTGTCCCTTCTTACATCTCCACCAGACAATTTTATTAGAACACCTTGCTATCTGAGCCGGCAACAAACTGCCGTTTCGTTCTAGGTGCCACTCTGCGGCAATTTCCGGGTATAATGTCTGTAAATCACTGACTCCCGGAATCGGCCTATATCCAAAACAGTAGGGACATCCTCGACCACGGCTAAGATCGGCAACACTGGCTTGCCATGTATGTCCCAGCGCACACCGCCACCAGACCAGCTTTTCCGAATAGGGCGCTATCGTTTGTGGGCTTAACCCTTCATTTTTGTCAAAATCCCACTGTTTGGCAAGCTCCGGAAACTTTTCTGCAAGTGTCGAGTGCTTCAAGGCGCATCCACTCCATCCAAATCATCTTCAGACTTCTTCCCTTCTTCGCTCAGGCGCAGAAGCATCTGTTCCAACGCAGCATCAGGATCATCATCGGTTTCCTGCTGAATCTCCACCTCCTCCTGAACTGGGAACATCGGCACCACATTGGATAAAACCGGCGCATCTTCTTCCGGTATTGTTGCAATCATACGGTCAAGCGTCTTGTTGTCCATCTTACTTACCGGGATATTCAAACCAAGTTCGCTTCCCAGTTCCGCCGCAATCTCCGGATATACAGAAGACTCCAACAAAGTCTTCATTCTAACATTCTGCTGCCGAATCTTTCGATTCTCCCCTTTTAACGCTTTCACTTCTTCCTGCAATCGCTGACACAGTGCAGTCATTTCCTTCTGATTCTTTGCCGCCTCTTGCATCTGCTGTTGTATTTTTTTACCGGCATTAGCCATTGCACAGCTCCTCTCATGAATCTTTTGGAAATACTGTTCTCGTTCCTGCAAACGCCGAGTCAAGCGTTTCAGTCCCTCTCCTGAGCGCAACGCACGCAGCTCCTGTTCCACATCAAATGAGACATAGGCAAACTGTGGAAACATCTGCTGCTCAGCAACATACCGCTGCTGATCTTGTTGCATCATCTCTCGAATTTTCGGAATTGCCCGGAAGATATGCTCGCCGATATCCAAGCCTGACTCCTTTGCCCAGTCAGATAATCTGGCATAAGTCGGTTTTCCCATGTCGCAGGTGAGCAGATATTCCTGTGCGATATCAATGAGTTTTGCTTCCTCAAATTTCTTCTTGCGTCCCATTCGGATCCTCCTGTTCCAATATTTGCGTATAGGTCGTGATCAGACCGTTGAGCTTTTGCATTTCCCGATCCAGTGCTTCCAGCGTAATCCGGCTGCCACGGACCCACTGAATCATTTTCTGAATGTATTGAAAGTGTTCGTTCAACGCTTCTTTTCGCTGGGGTTTCAGGTCAATCAAGTGAAACGATCGATCGGTTGAGCGGAAGTACCGACAGTTTGTGCAGTCTCCCATCTCTCCTCCATCTTCCCAATTTGCAATACAGTCATCCACCGAACCATCCTTGGCAAAATCTGGCGAATAACACCTGCCGCCTGCGATTTCTACATATTGCATTCCATAAAGCGGACGAATCTTTGGAATGTGCGCTTCAACTTTCTGTGTCCTCTTCTTTTTTCGGGCAAGTTCATAGGTCACGCTGTCCACAAGCTCTGAGATATTGCCGTAATAGTGTGCCGAAATATCTACATTACGGTGACCCGCAAGATCCCGGCAAACAGTCGGGTTGCTTCCTTGAAGAATCAGCGAAATCATGGCGATGTGTCGAGTATCACCCAACTGGATCCTGCAAATCTCATCGTCTGCAATCTCGTTCTTTCCCGATTCAACTACATCAAAATAATTGGGAACGACAACATCATAGAAGCGACACAACAGATTGCGGAGATCCTTGTATTTGTAAGAATCCCGTTTGGGGTGCCGAAACAGCAGATGATTCTGATTTTCTGCATAGCTTTCTGTATTTTGAATGTACCAGACGATTTCCTGTCCGATTTCCTGCGGAATCGTATAAGTATGTCTTTCATAATCCGCCTCAATGCAATATCCATGCAGCTCTTGTCCACCCTTGAGCTTATCCTTTCGAATCGTGAGCTGAAATGTACCGTTTTCATTCTTCTGGATGCAGTCTCTTGGCGTTAAGACAACCTCTGTCGGGCGCATCGGTAAAACAACAGAGATATTCCACCAAAACCAGAGCGGAAAATAGTCCAGCTTGTCCTGCTTGCCTGCATGCGTCCAGAACCGCTCCATGATTTCCGAAAAACGGAAATAGGAAGTCATCGGGCTGAGTTCCCGCCGTTGCTGTTTGGATTCCGCTTTGGACTGATACCGTTCCATCCACTGCTGAATCCGCTGTATAGGCTCGTTTTCTGTCTGAAAGAGCACCCAAAACTCCCGCTGAGTCATAAGGTAGGCATCTCGCAACGTACTCAGCACAGCTTCCGGTCTATCTTGCATCATCAGGCCATGAAGCACCTTGCGAAGACCGACCAGCATGGTCCTGATGTAGTCCAGCTCCCGTATACCGAGCAGCATAACGCAGTAAATTTTGGCGGCAAATTCAAAATCCTCTGCCGAAAGTTCCAGTTTATTTTCAATCACAAAGCGATACGGCCCCTGAATCTTTCGAAAGTCCAGCCTGTATTTCTCGACCTCATCTGTCAGATTCCAGACACTGTCCTCAAACACACATCCCTGCAATACACCATTCTTTTTGTAGCGTGTAAAACTCTGTTTTGCATCCTCGATCAGAACTTCGTCGAGCGCTCGCACCATCGTATAGGTGTAATACCGCTCTGCATTTTGCTGTAAAACCCTCATTTTCTCCTCAGTTCCTCCATCATCCATTGAAACAGCTTGCCATCCGGCTCCTGTGCCTGTAGAACGGATAGGATTGGATACAGGACATACAAAAGCCGTTTCAAAATTGCCTGATATTTTCTCTTCTGTGCTGCATCTTTCTGCATGGTGGCCTCCTTATAGGTCGCCCTGACTTTGCCGTACTGCTCGACCAGTAAATAGGCATCCGCTCGGGTCTGCATCTCATAGGGACAGCCCAGACACTCCCGCTTCTGACAACGTTCATTCATTGCCATGCGCAGGCAGTAAGAATACATCCCTCGACTGGCTCCCAGACCACTTCCAATCGTATAGAAAGCTCCCCTGATCTCGTCTTGGCTCTTTACGGCGAGCAGCTGGCTCACATTCTTCTGGGCATTGGTCATAGCTGTCAGGCACCCTGTTGTAAAACTTTCTATTTCATGCGCAGATAGGTCGAGCTTTTGAATGAGATCGGTCTGTACCCGTGATGATAATTGTTGATACGGCTCCTCATAGAGATATTGAAGCATCAGATGTGGGATAAAAGACAGCACGCCCCGTTCAAACATCATCGCAGCAAAATATTCCGGTGTCTGACCAAAAAACTTCATATCATTCAGATAGGCTGCCGTCACATTGGAGATTTCACCGAATCGGATTTTATGTGATCGGGCAATCGTCGCCATAAAGTAGCCTGCGATCGGATTTCCATTCTTGCTTCCTGTGTTTTGCAAAGACTGTAAAAAAGATTTATTGGCTGCCCGAGATGAAAACGAGCGGTTTCCCAGTTGATCGACAAATAACTGTCCCAAAAATCGAGTGAGCTGATCACGATTTGCCCCGTGATACAGCGGCTCATTTCGCTGTTCTTCCGGCCTACTCCAGCGGTATGCGCAGACCAATAAGTACAGTCGGCCAAAATGCTCCTTGAGCGATTCCGGGAAGAATAGTTTCAAATCAGGCACCAGCTGATTTTTTGTCTTATTTGGCTTTCTCGGATTATTGGCCAGATGGAATTCCAGTCGGCCCAGCATCTCTCGGCAAGTTTCCGGGCGCAGCGTATCATCCTGAATCTGTTGTATAACCTGTTCCCACGGCAGGATGGGCTGCAAAATTGGCAGTCTGCAAAGGTCTCCCGACCGGATACCACTGATCCAGTGCAGGCAAAGATACAGCCATAACTCCGCTTTGTTCGGCGATTCGCAAACTTTCTGGCACAGTTCTTGACTTTCGATGTACCCCGGATTGAACAAACAATATGCCATTACTGCAAATTCTTCCATTGTATAGGCTGAAATGGTCTTGCCACCTTTCTTACGCTGCTTAAATCTGGGCAAAAAGTAGAATTTACAAGGATATTTGCGATAAACCTGTTCGATGAGCTTTTCAAACAGATATCCGTCCACCAACGGAGACTTCGTGAAATGCTCAATCATCTGCTCCATGTCCTGATTGCTATACTGTGGCAAGTCTTTTACACTATACAAGAACAGGTTTTGCAGCACTCCAAAACCCGCATGGGTGTATTCCTTTTCCAGCATTCCTTCCAGTTCCCGAATGGCAACCGGCATTTGCGGTCGGAGCCTCTCTGCCAAAACCTTTCCGACTATCTCATCTGGCACGCCATAGGATAACCAGAATAGTTCCAGTAAATCCCGCTGTATTTTACTGGATTCCTGCGGCACATACCAGACATCCTCCAACTTACGAGCCCCCAGCTCAGAATGACGCTCCAGGAAAAAACTCAGATCCATCTGACAACTGTGATCTTTTTGGTTGAATGCCGGATTGGGCGCAAAATGAGCAAAATAGGTCGTCACTTCCATATAAGATTTTCCGTCAATCAGAATGTGATCTTCTTCGTCCTTCTCAGCTTCTAAAAACGCTTTTAATCGTTTTCGTATCCGTAACCGTTCCGCTTTCAAGCAGAAAACCAGATCCTCAAACCCCAGATAATGTTGATTGAGCCGACCACAGGTATACCCTTCGTCACGAAGGTGTTCTAACATGCTGTCCTGTATATCACCGTCCTCCGTCAGCCAAGCGTATTCCTGATGAATCCGAATACATTCCGCTCCATAACGCTCTGTAAAGTAACAATATCCCTCGATTTCAGCGCAGTTCTCCAGACTCACCTGTCCCTGACAGATCTTCCGCAAAGCTGTTCCCGGACGCAAAAATAAGGCTCGTTCCAATTCTTTGGCAGTAAAGTACCCTTCTCTTTGCGGACTGTTCCACTGACAAAACAAATCAATGGTCTCCATGGCAGCTTCCAAAGGATAGGGACACCAAACCAGCTTCTTCTGGTCGGTGCAGAGAAAGTCATCTGAAGAGATTGCTAACCCCAGATCAAGCAGTAAAGTCCTCAGCTCAAACTGGGTATTTGCGGGCAGAGTAAGCTCCATCGAATCAAGAAGTTGTCCTACCTCTATATGTTTGGCTTTCAGTTCACACAACATATCAAAGTCTTTCCGTTCAAAAGCCAGACCATTTTCCGTCTCCTGTGGCAAAATTCCTGCCTTTTCCAACTTTTTAAGCCAGACCGCTCGGCTGTAAATGCCAATCACCTCAATCGCCTGATTGAGTAGAATATAATTCTTTTCCTGCATAAAAAGCACCTACCTTCAGAATTTCATCAACCATACCAGCAGTTGTCTGCTGATACTGTTTGACAAGCTCAGACTTGTTTGTCACATACACATACGAGCTCTCGATATTTCGGTCGCCCCGGTAGTACTGAAGTGTCATTGCATCCACCCCATCCAGCACCAGCGCAACCGAAAACCAATGCCGTAAAGCATGCGGACCCAGTTTATTTTCCAGCAGCATCTGGCCATATTGCTGCATATAGGGGTCTTCATCCTGCAATAAGGACGGCCGCAAATAGACTTCGACCAGCTTGTGAAATGCACTGCTGTACGCCGCCGTCGTCATGGCCACTCCCCGGGAATTGACGACAAGCGGTGCAAATTCTGGTTCAAATCCAACCTGCTCCAGATACCGCTTCTGGAATTGCAAAATCTGCTGAAAGGTCTCAAGAAATCCCGGATATACCTTCTGTTTCCTGCGTCGCTTGATACTTCCCGTACTGACTCCATCGCTTCTAAGTTGCCGATTCCGTGTTAGGTCAAATGTGACCGCATGCAGCTTGTCTGCAATATACTGACATTGGAATCCACCAGCACACTGCTGCACCTGACAACACTCGCCCGGTCTGAGTCCGGCAAACGCTCCCAGTGCCATCGGCATCACAAGATGCGGCATGTAACGAAAGGCCAGCTGGAACATCCTCTGTAGAACTTTATTCGGGATGTCTCGGAAGATCGGCTGCTTGTCCTCGGAAAAGCAGGTCACATGGAAATTGGGTATAGTTGCTGTCTTCTTCTGATAGCTGCGAATCTGCCCACCCTGCCGTTCCAGCTTTTCCTCCTTCTTCCAGAGTTCTTTCTTCTTAACCGCAAGTTTAATTCCATCTTTCAGCAGATTGTCCACAAATTGTGTGCAAATTAAAATACATTCGCTGACTTGCAGTTGAGTTCGATAGCGCCCGGTGCGCTCAGACGGAGTCTTTGCATAGTGCTCAAAATAGTCTACCATCTTTTCATAAGTAATCTGCGAAAAACTACGAATCCGGTTCTGTGCATTGGGGCCGCAGAAAAAATAATTGAGCATCTGTGTCACATAGCGCACTTTCTTGTAGTTGCTTCTGGTAATGGAGCTGACGACGCCGGTTCTTGTGTCTGCATACTGGGCCAGCCTGGTCCACTTCCAGATCAGACCGCTTTCATCCTTAATGACGATAAAATAGCGCAGCACTTGCTCACCATTATCCGCCAGACACCGCAGCTCATAAACTCCAAAGCGCAGCCGCTCATGAACTTGCTGTATATACTTCCATTCTTCTGTCGTATATATGTTTTGGTCTGCCATATGTATTTTTCTCCTTTCTTGTCGGTTTCTGTGTTATTTTATGCATTTGGAAAAATATGTATTATACGTTGTATATTCATGGCTTTCAGACACCCTTTGAATTTCCTGCGAGAAAATCACGCATAATGCAAGGTCTTCTACTGCCTGCTATAAGCGAGAAAATGTTCTTTTGGCATGGCAATATCATCATCTACCGATATTTTCTCCATGGTATTTATTTTCTCGTTTATCTTCCAAAGGCGACAAAATAGAAAAAGGTACTTCATGCAAGCCCATCTGCTGTCAAATACGCTTGCATCGAGTACCCTTCAAACTTTTATGTTGTTTTGAGTTCATCTCGGCTTTCTCTCGCTTAAATTTATAAAAACAAAAGAACAAAAGCTGCTGAAGATATTACTTCAGCAGCTTTTCTCTTAACCTCTCTATTGATAGTCAGTTACCATTGTGTTATACTATTTTCAAACAGTAGTTCGAATATCATTTGAATAAAAGGGGGAAATGAATAGCTATGCTATCATCTGCCATTGGTATCTGTGGCGCATTAATATCTCTAATTGGCTGGTTTGTATTTCATTCTTTTCCCATGTTAATCGTGGGTACTTTTTTATTCTTCATTGAAACAGCTATGGAATGGAATCAACTTAACAGTGGTGCTAAAGCATTAAATTTTATAATCATTATCATTGGTTGCATTGTCGGCCTATTTGTTAATATGCCTATTTATATTTCTGCCATGTTAGCCATCAATATTTATTCAGCATTGATGGTACTTTTAACAATCATTATCATGCTTATTGGCAATAGGGGTTAATCTTATGTTTCTAGATTTTTTACTTTTCGCCGTTTCAATGGTATTCACACAAATTTATTGTTCTTTTGCTATTGCAACACCCCTGATTTGTATTAGAGTTGGTATACCTATAACTAAATTATTGCAAAAAAACAATCTGATACATGATACAAACGGTTTAATGAAACAATATACTTTTTGCATAGTTTTTTGGGTAATAATAAATAGCATAGTCGCATTTTTAGTATTGCGCTATGTTCC
>ERZ1090868.784-NODE-784-length-17593-cov-6.550633_pt1 | contig 17593 bp, 27 predicted proteins | sample MGYA00478475_ERZ1090868 | MGnify/ENA primary metagenome ERZ1090868 (study PRJEB33644, sample SAMEA5815747) | chicken gut metagenome | biome: Chicken; feature: Gastrointestinal Tract; material: Caecum | place: Ireland | collected 2019-01-01 | study: A study of the...
TCGTCATCCCCGCAAGCGTAAAGGAGATCGGCGGGTCGGCGTTTTATTCTTCGGGGCTGGAAAAGGTCGTCCTTTCGGAAGGGCTGGAAACGATCGGCATGTTAGCTTTTTCTTACTGCGAGCACCTTTCGGAAATAAACATCCCTTCCTCGGTGAAAACCATCTATACGTCCGCTTTTTACGCCGCGAATGTCGAAAGGGCGGAGTTTGCCGCAGCAGACGGATGGAAGGTCTTTCAGAATCCGGATCAGGCCCCGGTCACGGAGATAGGGGAAGAAATTCTTTCCGATCCCGCCGCCGCGGCCGAGCAGCTCAACTATTGGTCAAATATATTTTACATAAGGAACCAGCACGCCGCATTCGTGCGCAGCGTCTGAACGCCCGCACGGCACAGCGGCAGCGCGTTCCGGCTATAACGAGGCGGCGCCGCCGCGGCGGAAAAGCCGCCCGCCGACATAAAGCATTCATTTAATTTTCAGCAGAAAGGAGAAAGAAACTATGCAACCCTGGGTAATCGTACTCATTGTCGTGGCGGTGCTTGTGATCTTCATGCTTTTCCTCATGGTCGCCACCCGCTACAAAAAGTGCCCGCCTGATAAGATCATGGTCATCTACGGTAAGGTCGGGGCAGACCGCGAGGGCAACGCGCGCAGCGCCAAGTGCATCCACGGCGGCGCCGCCTTCATCTGGCCGCTCGTGCAGGCGTTCACCTACCTCGACCTGACGCCTTTGTCCATCAGCGTCGACCTCAAGAGCGCGCTGTCGCGGCAGAACATCCGCATAGACGTTCCCTCCATCTTCACCGTCGGCATCTCCACCGAGCCCACGGTCATGGAAAACGCGGCGGAACGCCTGCGCAATCTCAAGATGAACGAGATACAGGAACTCGCCAAAGACATCATCTTCGGCCAGCTGCGCCTCGTCATCGCCACCATGAACATCGAAGAGATCAACACCGACCGCGACAAGTTCCTCGAAGCCATCTCCCGCAACGTGGAGGGGGAACTGAAAAAGATCGGTCTGCGCCTCATCAACGTGAACGTTACCGACATTTCCGACGAATCGGGCTATATCATCGCCCTCGGGCAGGAGGCCGCCGCAAAGGCGATCAACGACGCGAAGATCTCCGTCGCCGAGGCAAACAAGATCGGTTCCATCGGCGAGGCGAACGCGAAGATGGAAGAGCGCATCCGCGTCGCCGAGGCAGACAGCGAGGCGATCAAGGGCGAAAACAAGGCAAAGGCGGAGATCGCCAGGGCGCAGGCGGAACTGCGCGAAAAGGAGGCGGAGGCGCTCAAGCTCGCCGTCACCGCCGAAAAGGTGCAGGCGGCAAAGGCGCTCGAAGAGAGCTATCAGGCGGAAAAGATCGCCGAGCAGTCGCGCGCGGAAAAGGAGAAGGCGTCGCAGGAAGCGGACGTCATCGTCAAACAGGAGATCGAAAAGCGCCGCAAGGAGATCGAGGCGGACGCGGAAGCCGAACAGATGCGCCGCACCGCGAAGGGCGAGGCGGACGCCATCTTCGCCAAGATGGAGGCAGAGGCGCGCGGCCTGCGCGAAAAGCTCTCCAAACAGGCGGAAGGCCTCGACGCCATCGTCAGAGCGGCGGGAGGCGGCGCTGACGACGCGGTGCGCCTGATCATCGCCGACAAGCTCGAAGCCATCGTCGCCGAGCAGGTGGAGGCGATCAGGAACGTGAAGATCGACAAAGTCACCGTCTGGGACGGCGGCGAAGGCAAAGACGGCAAGACCGCCACCGCCGGCTTTTTAAGCGGGCTTCTGAAGAGCCTGCCGCCCCTCGAGGAGATGTACAACATGGCGGGGCTTTCCCTTCCCAAGATCGTCGCCCCGCAGAAGGAAGCCGCGGAAGAAAAGAAGCCGGATAAAAACTGACCGCATACGCAGAGAAGAAGAGGGGGCGGCCCCTCTTCTTTTTTGTAAAAAAAGTAAACTTTTGCGTAAAGTCAAGTAAATTTATAGAAATTTTTTGAATTTTCAAAAAAATTTTTTCGGCATGGTATAATGAGGGCGAAAAACGCCCGTTTCAGACAGAAAAACAGGCTTATTCCAAACAGGAATAAGCCTTTACCGATTTTCCGTGTACGCCAAAACAGCCGTCTTTCGGCGGCTTCTTGAAAGTGTACTTTCAAACTTACTGTAAAGCGGCTATATACTCGTCAAACCGTTCGGCGGACGTGGCATAGCCGAATATCTCGCGCGGATAGGCGTTTACCCAATCTTCGACCGCCTGAATTTCCTCGTCGGTAAACTTCGATATATCCGAGCCTTTCGGAACACGCCGCCGTATTTCGCGGTTAAGCCGTTCGTTTGAACCGCGCTCGCATGAAGTGTACGGATGACAATAATATACTCGCACCCGCTTTCCGCGATAGGACGATTTTTCCATACCGCCGAAATCGGAGAACTCCGAGCCGTTATCGACCGTTATCGTCTTAAAGACCTTGCGAAACAGTTTGCCGTACCGCCGTTCCAATACGTTCAGACAGCGGATAACGCTTTCCGTCTTTTTATTCGGCATACGGAATATAATCTCCCTTCGGGTGAGCCGTTCTGTCAGCACAAGAAGGACATGGCGGGTAGATTGCTTCCCGATAACACAGTCCATCTCCCAATGCCCGAACTCTTTTCTTTCGGCTACTTTGCTCGGACGCTTTTCAATGCTCGTACCTTTCGGCGGTCGCTTCGCCTGCGCCTTTCTGTAATGTTTTTTCCGCAAACCGACGGGCAAGTCTTTCATCGTGATATTCATAAAAATGCCGTCCGCTATGTACCGATACAGCGTCGCTTTGCTTATATCGGTGCGGAACATCTTATTGCGCTTGATTTCGCCCAATACGGCGCACGGAGAAAGACCGTCCATAAGCACCCGTTTTTCGACGTAGCGGACAAAATCGTAATCGTTGCCGAGTTTCAACGGGCGACCCTTCGCCGTCATCGCCAAATCGTATTTGTCCTGCGCGATCTGCGCGCTGTACGAAAGTACCTCTTTGTAATGAACTTCGCCGTAGTAGCCCGTCCAGCTACGCACCTTTTTGTAATACGCCCCGCGTTGATTTCCTTGTAAACCGTGGAAAGGCAAACGCCGAGTTTTTCGGCAATCAGCTTTTTGCTCAAACCCGCGTTCACGCAATCTTCGAGCATAAGCCGTTGCGTCCGCGTCAAATTTTTCGTTCCTTTCCGTTTCATTTCCTTACCTTCCTTTCGTTCGTTCCGTTCAAACCATTATTATAGCATTTTATAGGGGCAAAAACCTCTCATTTTGAGGTCAGAGAGCAATACGCGCCACCTTGTACTATACGAGTGCCGCGCTTAGCGCGGCAGTAAAAGGTGGCGCGTTTTTCCGCACCCACAAACGCCTTTTTTCACCGCAAAAAAGGCGGGTTTCGCGCGAAATAGCTTGCGAAACGCCGCCCTTTTTTTTTTGCGCTACTGAAAAGCGGGGTTTCCGTGGGGCAAAGCCGCCTCGTTTCCGTTTTTCGGCAACGCCAAAATGCGCCGTATGTAAAGCCACAGGCGCAAAACAGGTCAACTACATTGTATCACCGCAAACCGCGTATGTTTACGCGGCTTGCGGAGTTCGGCTCAATAAGTCGAGCATGGACATCTGCTTCGGCTTATAGTGCATTATATCCCGTTCCCAACTCACGGTATCGTCGAACAGTACGAACTTGCGCACATAATCGACAAAATGCGTCACGATTTCCCGCGCGGGCAGTTTCATACAGATTTCAGACGGAATACCGCGGCTGTAAACAATGCGCTCTCCCGTTTTGCTTATGTACTTTAACAGATAATCGACGGCGTTGCCGCTTTTCAGTTCCATTTCGTCTAATTCCTCAAAATCGTTTCTTCCGAACGCTTCCTCAAAAAAAGTGTTCGGGTGCGTAACCTGCATTTTTTCCTGCGCGGTACTGTAATCTTCCCGCCTGTAAACCTTTCCTATCATCTCCCCCTCGGGGATATAGGCAAGTCCGTGAAAGTGCAATCTTCCCGTTTCGGGCGCGCGCTCAAAGACACCCATATACTTCCACCCGCGGCGGGTATGCAGGTTAGAAAGGCATTTGCGCAACTTCTTGCGGAATGTTTCTTCCGTATGCTTCTTGTCGTCGTAGGTTATCGTCAAAAACCTGTTCCAACGATTGAGATATGCCTTACGGCAGAACCGTTTTTTACGGTGTTGCCAATTATTCCGCTTGCGCTTGATACGCTCGTCGATACTGTCGTCGAGTTCTTCGTATTCGGGAAAGACTTTCACCATTCCCGCCTTAATATACGCCGTCATTGCCTTATCGTTCTTCGTATTGCGCACGCCCTCGCGGACAGCCGCGGCGTACAGGCTGTCAAACAGAATATCGGACGCTTCCTTTGTATGCGCCGTCGCTTGCGGCTTCATCTGACTGCGGTACACGCGCGTGGCGACATAATGCCCGCCGTCGTTATAAACCTTGTACCACGCTTCGTCCGCAACCTCGTCAAAGAAAACAATCGGCATATCGTCGCCGTAATAAGGAGTTAAAAGAGCCGTATTCATTTTTATGTATCTCTCCGAAAGTCTGTCTGAAATCACCCCTTGCGGGGAATGAGCCGTTAAAAGAAAATTTTACCGCCTGTATCGGGTTTTGCTTTTGCGTTCGTTCGCTTTATCGCGGTAGCCGCACATAACGCCTTTGCTGAACTCATCCCCGAGCAGCGCATAGGCATGGCACATATTTACCATCGCTTCCGTCAGCATTTTGCCTTCTTTGTCGTGCTTCGGATAATCGCGATAAAGTGATACGCCGTAGCAGTACCCCGACGGGAAAGAACCCTTGCGGCGTTTGTTATATTCATACTTTTCCTGCACCGTCCGTTTCATTGTTTCACCTCGTTTTTGAAAGTGTACTTTCAATTTTGATTATTTTCAGAAAAGCCGTTGACTTTTTCGGAATTTTGCATATAATGGATAGTAGATCGTGCGGCAACACAGTAATGCGCCCGCAAAAGTGCCGACAGATTTTACTGCGGCTATATCCCCCGCCAACGTATAGTGGCGGGGGTGATTTTTTACTTTCGGCGTTTCGGATAGTTATTCATAAACTTCCCGATAAAAAACTTATGCCGCCGCTTTATGCCGACAGAGCCGACATACCGAATATCCGAAATCCTAACGCCTGTTATCACGTCGCGTTTCACTCCCGACCATAAAGGCAAATTTATATCGCCTTTCGGTATCGGGTATGTATCGCCGTGGCGGACATAATATAAGCGTTGCGGATTAAAATTCCCAAATTTATCTTCTAACGACGTAATCGTATTTACGTCACACGTTCCGTCGGGATAAACCTTTCGGATATATACATAATGACCTTTCGGTAAATGCCGCAAAGTGGGTAAATCTTTGTTCGAGCAATACCCGATTTTGCCGACATATCGCCTTTTATCTCTGCTCATCTTGTTTACCTCTCAAATCGTTAAAGAAATAACTGTGCTGCTTGTCCATCTCGTCAAAGGTCGCTTTCTCCGTTCGGTATTCGGGCAAATCATCCAACCCGACAGGAGAACGCAACGCTTTCTGCGTGAAGAAATCGGAAAAACAGTCCGTCGAAAAACGCTTGCTGTAAATCTTTTTGTTTGCCAAGTAATACTTGTTTTCGTCGAGTTCGCCGTCCTGCGTTCCGCTCTCAATCTGAACGCGGAGCGGGCAATACCCGAACGTATTATAAATGCCTGTATAATAGTGCTGTATCTTTGCCGTTATAGTTTTTAGAATGTGCATGGAAAGCGTATTGTCGCCCCGCGTAAAGCGGTAGTTATAGTACAGGCTCACGAACTTTCCGAATACCGCGGAATAGAGCAATTCCCCGATAAAGAAAAACGGCATGGCAAGCCGCGTTTCGCCGCTCTCGCGGATATGCACGATTTCGCACAAATCGCGCGCGTCCGCGCCCCAGCTTTCGGGGCGTTGCTCGTCCGTAATAACTTTCACGAACGGGTAATTATCCACCGTCGCCGAATGACGTATCATTTTCAGCCAATCGTTGAAGCCGTCGTTCTTCTGATTTGTCGTTTCTTCCCGCTTTTTCATCTCTTTGAGTTCGAGCATATTTTTGCGCTCTTTCCCGACTTCGGTGATATCGACCACACCGAACTCAAAGCTGTCCGCAAAGACATTGTTTTCGACCATTTTCCTGCCGAGCCGCAAAGCGTCGAAATCAATGATATGCGAATGGCGGGAAAAGCTGTCTATCAGACGGCTGTCGCGCTTGAAAAAGTCTGTGTTCCAAAGCGGGAAATTGCCTATATCCGATATAAGACTGTCCGTCCGCACGGAATAGTTCGAGATAATCAGCGACGACTGTATGATATAGATGAAATACAACTGCGCATATGTTTCGATAACTTCCCATACGTTCACGACTTTCAGTTTATCGTCGTATGTAAAGCCGTACCGCCCGTAATCGTAACCGAAACAGAAGTTATCGTAATCGAGCGCATACGCCTTTTTCAAGTGACGGCGGACAGCCTTTCGGTATTCGGGAACTTGCGCCGCCGCAAAGCAAGCGGACAAATGCCCGATATACTTGCGGCAAGTGGCGAGGTTATAGACCTCGTGCCGCGACATGGCATAACGGAGCGCGTTTTCGAGGTTTACCCACGGGAAATACGGGAACTTCAAATCGTTTTCGAGTATCTTTTCAAAGGCTTTGTCCTTGAACATAACGGCTTGCGACAGGGCAATATCCGTCAGCATGGTCGTTTTCTTCTTTCCCATCGTGCCGCAGACCATAAGCACGATAGGGCGGGCGTTAATGAACCCGCGGTTTTTCATCTCGTTATGATTGAGAACGGCGTAGCCGATTTTCCTGCGCCAGCGGTCGATGAGCAGCAGCGCGAGCAACGCCCAGCCCCAAACGGGGATAAAGGAGATCGCCGTCCATAAATCGAGAATGAGTTTATAGACCTGTCTGTAAACGTTGACGAAATCGAACGACACGACAAAATACAGGTAAAAGGCGATGAATTCCAAAACGATAGTGAACGCGTTGAAGTAAAAGAGCCACAGGCAAAGCCATAGCTTCCAATACACACCGCTATCGCGGAGAAAGCCGATAAAGGAAATAAACCAAGCCTTTACAGGGCGGTAGAACGCCGTAACACGTTTGAATGCCCGCAGAGGCTTCGTATCTTTGCCCCAATCGTTGTTTTCCGTCTTTGCAAAGCGTTTCAGCAGGAAATACGCCACAAGCACCACGGGCAAAAGGCAAAGCACCGCCATTGAAAGGACGTACAGGAGATTGCCGAGAAAGAAAAGGTATGCGAGGAGGTTTTCACCCGTCGCCCAAGTGTGCCAATAGAGCGACCATTTTTCCGTAAAGCCTTTCCAATCTTCGGGGATAGGAACGGCGGGCGCTTCCGCCCCTCCCATAAAGCCGAAAAACGGAATCTTCGGAAAGTCATTCACCGTCGGCGTGATATTATGCGGTATCTGAAAAAGTTCGCAGAAGTAATACCCCGCCGACAGTCCGACGTCGCGGAAACTTTCAATGAGCCTGCCGACCGCGCCAAAGAACTCAAACACGCCGAGGGCGACAAAGCCGATAGTGATTGCGATACAAATGAAGTGGCGGTAATCAATGCGTTTCATTATCGTTCCGTTCCGTCTTTCGCCAACCCGCGCGGTAAATCTCGCGGGCAATAGATATACTCGCCTGCGGCGATATGCCCCAAATGCGAATTATATCCGCAATTTCCTGTATCTGCCGTTCCCGTTCCTGTATAAACTGTTCCCAACCTTTCACAAAATCTTTTCCGTTCATATCTGAAACCCCGTAAAAATAAAATATCCGACAACTGCCAAAATCAACAACAAAAGCAATAACTTCAACACCCGCTTAATCGTTTTCATGCGTCACCCTCAATAATTATTCCCGCTATTTCCGAAAGGTTTTCCGAGATAAAACCCAACACGGAAAACATAACCTCGCTCACGCTTTGCTGTTTATGCGACAGGCGGGTATCGTGCGGGCGACCAAGTTCCCAAAAGTCTAAATAACGATTGCTTTTATAATACATAAAAACGTAACGTTTTCCATTCTTAAAATTTATCTGTACTTTCACTTCCTTTACCGTCCTTTTTTGAATATACACTTTCAATTTTTCTTTTCGGCTCAAAATTGTTTGACATTATCAACGGCTTTGCCGTATAATAATTCTCGCACAGAACGCAGTAGGCAAATTGTCAGTCATTGCAATTCGCTCTGCATAGTATGCCCCGCTTCCTCTTTCAAAGGCAAAGGCACGGCAACGTGTTAGCGGAGTACGGCATTGTAACCGTTGCAAACAGCGACCTAATAAGTCGCTGTTATTTTTTTACTTCCGAAACAAAACACCCAACTTTGCTTTGTCATGCTTCGTCAATTCTGCTTTACTGTCGATATACTTGCGTTCGTATATATCGCTTTTATTCACCCATTTTACAGGGCGGTCAGAAACTTGACGGTCAACATCTTCGTCCAAAAGCATTGTTTTCGCTGTTCGCTTAACCACAGGCGCAAGCATTACACGTTGCTTGTCATCTTCCGTTACGGCAACACAAAGCCGCGGCTTGCTTATTCCGTTACCGAAAATTTTATCATCAGCAACGACAAAGCGCGGCTCATTATACGGCTGTTTATCCAACGCTTTTAACTCACCTAAACGCTTCAACGCATATGCTTTCTGTTCGGCTGTCACCGAACTATCGTTATACGCCCGCTTATTGTAATACTTAATCTTATCGCGTATCGAATAATAAGGCTTTCCCGTTTTTCCGTGAAAGAACATTTATCTCACCTCGCCTAATCATGAACTTCGTCGATATTATAACCGCGCGGGCAATTCTGCTCGCCATATTCAATCGCTTGGTCAATGTCGTCGAAATAAAATTCGCCGTCATCGCACGTCAACATATATCCCATAAAATAACCTCGTAAAAAATTTTTGTAATGCCGAAAGGGGCGATTGCCCCGATCGGCATTTATCGTTTGAGCAACTTATGTTTTGCGCGGGAAGAGCAGCCGCAAAGCCGTAACAAGTCCGCCTAATATCCACGGCAGGGAAGAGAGCAGATAGAGCGCAAACGCCGCGCCGAGCAAAGCCGCTTTGACCATTTCCGAAACGGAACGCTTGAACCTCATTTTCGCTTCACCTCTTTCACGGCGGGCGGCTGTACCTTCGGCGGACTTTTGCCGCTTTTCGGCTTCTTCTTCACCGACATTTTAATGCCTTTTACGATTGCCGCAATCGCCTTGAACGGGAGCATGACGACCCATATGACCGCTTTTACAACATACGGGGCAATCGGCCCGAGAATGACAAGCAGGACGATGAGCGCCAAAAGTGCAAGCACGATCTTTGCCCAAAGAGGCAAGCCGAGGTCGGGAACATATCCGGCATCAACATCGGCGATCACGTCTATCGGGTCGGCAACGACAGGAACAACGGTCTGCACCCCGAAATCATCCTCAAAAGTGAAGGAAATTAAATTGAAGCCAAGATATACCCACTCTTGCCGCACATCGGTACTGTCCGTATTCCACGGAGCCGAACCGTGCTCATCAATTACGACAGAGAAAGCCGAAAACTCCGATTTTGCAAAACGGAACAATACGACATTATTTCCCGCAGCCGTTTCCGTATTATAAAAATCGAGAAATTCATCGACGTCGTCGTCCGCAATCAATAGCGTATCCGAAATGAGAGCCTTGTCGGCGACATCTTCGGGCTTTACGGTATAAATCGGAACCACGTCTTCGACATCTTCCACATCGCCTTTCCCCGTCAGCCATGCCCAGAGCAACTCGCCCCAAGTCCTTCCACCGACCATACCGTCAACTTCCAAATCGAACAGCATATCACTTGTTACGTCGATAACGGACGGGGCAGAAAAATCGCCATCCTCAAAAAGGTCGTTGTTATATCCGTAATAACCGCTTCCTTCACCGAACTTATCGGTATATGTTTCCCAATAGGAGGACAAGTCTTCGGAAGGGAGAACGTAATCAAGAATATTTACGCCGTCCCCCGTGTAAAACAGATATACCATTTTTTCCAAAAATTCAGCGTCAGACGCAACAGAAATATTCCACGGCAAAGAAGCTGCATTGTACACCCAAGAAGTTACGAACGGGGTGCTTAAAGACCCGCCGCCATATACGGCATATACATTGTCGGCGTTTCCTTCCGTCCCGATATCGACCCCGACCCAATCGGTCATATAAGAATAAAAATCATATTCATCCGTTATGACGATGGGAGAGGTCAGATACTTGTAATACTGCGCGCGGATAGCAAAAATTTCGCCGAGCCGCTCAACATAATCGGGCGACATAGAAAAATACACCGTATCAATCTGTGTACTCGTAGTCGCAGTATGCGGGTAGCGATAATAAGTCGAATGCAGGTTATCAATCTGTAAAGTTTCGATAGCTTCGGCAGACATCGACAAAGGGAATTTTTTACTGTCGCCATATCCGTCCGCATAGCCGCTGTATGTATAGACGCGCCCTACGGGATAATCATGCGGAGAACTTTCTCCGATAACAATCAATTCGACGCCCGAAACAAAATAAGGACGTGTACCGTATTCCGCCTCATGCTGCCGCACCGCCGACAATATTGAATTGCTTGTATCTTCAATGCGAAATTTCAAAAACCTGTCCGCAAACTGTCCCGTACTTGACGCGCAGTAACGAAGCGAAAACAACGCATATTCGGAAGCGTTTTTATTGCCTTGAAAAGCAACGGCAAGCTCCACGGTATTCAGACGGCTGCCCACCGCGATATCTTCAAGCGCGGGGTTGTACACATAAAGATAAAGAGCGTAATTCCCTAAACCGTTGTCATACTGCGAATAGCAATACTCTGCAAAAGCAATTATCTTAATCTCCCCAGAAGGTTTTGCAGGATAATCGGCTAAATCGAACGGTTTCCCGTCCACCGTTATGCCTTGTAAATCATTCAAGACATCCGTCTTGTCGAAATTAAGATTATCACTTGAAGAAGCACTTGCAGGAACAGGACGCGCCCCACCCGCACAGACGACCAAAAAGAACAAAACAAGGACGGCAAACGAAATGAGGCTTATAAAATTTTTATATAAAGTCTTTTTTTGCATTGCCACACCTCTCAAAAAACGATAGACGAAGAATCGAGCACAAGTGCATATTCAAACGAAAAACCGATACTCAAACGGCTTTCCCCCGAAACGAGAGAAATCACAAAACACGGCAAATCTTTCTGAAATTCTTCAATAAGTTGCACATCCCCGCCGTACTTCGCCTCAAGGACTTTTTCGACCGTCAAGCCTTCGGGCAACGTCAAAGCAAAACCGTCCGCCTGCTTCTGCAAACCAAATATTTCAGAATAATCGTTCGACGCCTCATCCGTCCCGTAAAACTGCTGATATTTTCCGTCTAACAAAAAAGCGAAGTTATTTGAACCAAACGACGAAACAGACACATCATATTCAACATCACCTTCCGTCAAAGACTTTACGGAAAACGAATACGTATCGCCTGCGGGGAGCCAAAGATTGCCTTCGTTTATCCCCGAATAATAGCGGGTGCCGTCGTATTCCACATAAAAGGAAACGCCTTCCTGTTTTGCAACGAAGTAAAAAACGGCACCCGCAACCCCGAGGACAAGCAGAACGATGAGAAGATATGCAACGATTTTGCCGACAGCTTTGCCCGCACCGCTTGCCTTCCTCATAAAATCACCGCCTTAAAAAATGACAGAACCGTCGCTTATGCCGACGCTCTCCACGGAAAGAGACATTTCGGAACAGTCGAAATAGATAGGAACACTGATTTCGGCAAACTCTTCCGAATATGCCGCTGCGGTAGGTTCGCCTTTCAGAGTAAAAAATGACACATCGGGGTGCTCCATGACATACGATTTTATGCGGTTTTTCAAAACGGTTTGCTCCGGAGAGGTCAGACGATTAGAATCGGGCGTCAACGTATAAACGACATCAAAAAAAGCAGGAGCAATCTCCGACGCCGCCGTGAGGCTAAAACGAACAAGGGAAAGCAACCTTGACATGGAAGAACCATCCAAAGAGGAACGAATAAAACGCCCCGAATAACCGCCAAAGCTCATCAGCCTTGCCATAATGGCTTGCGTATCGGATAAGCCTTCCAGATACGTTTTCAAATCGTCGACCGCGGAGGTAGGCTCAATCGAAAAACCGAAAGTATCGTCAAAAAATTCGGCTTCGTTCGCTATCGTGTAATCGGAAAGAGTAAAGGAATTTGTTATCGAAAAATCCTTGACGCCACTACTTACGATAGGGAAGTCAACCGATTCCGCCGAAAAGAGATCTTCGTAACTGTACGAAGTGTCGTTGATTTTCAAAGTACCGCCCGCCAGCTTCTGTTTATAATCGATGAGGCAGGACGCCGATGCCTCGGCATTGTCTCTCGACGTTACGGTCACCTTGATCTGCTCTCCGAAGGCTTTCAGACACTTGACCGTGGCTTTGAGCGCGCCGTCGCTTTCGGGCGTTACGGTCACATAGTCCGTAACGGTTTTACCCGTCGCCCACTCGCTCGACGCGTTCACGAACGCGACCGACCAGTCGACGGCTTTGTTCGCCGCATAGTTCGGCTCGACCGTCGCCGTCAGAACATATGTACTTGCCGTATCGGACGTCCCGCCCGCGTTAGGTTCTTCGTCAAACTGCGCACGCGCAGCCATGAGTTTAATGCCGTGGCTCACGCCGTCGGAAATGACCGCGCCGTCTGCCGTTTCGTCTGTCTGTTCAGCCTGTTCCTCGTCTTTGAACTTGTCCCAATTCTTGAACCCGTCCGAAAGGAACCCGACAAGTGCAGCCGCACCAGCGATCACGATTGCCAGCAGGACGGCGAGAACCGCCGTCCATACCTTGTTTGAATGATTCCTGTACGCCATCGCCGCACCTCGTTACCTGTTTACCGTTACCGTCACCTGCCCCGCGTAGCCGATGACTTCGGTCAAATCGACCTTGCCGTCCTCGTCCGCGGTGGGGGTGATCACGATTTTCGCCGTTTCCGCATTTTCGGGAATTGCGCTTCCGTCAAAATCTTCGGTCAGTGCGTCCGTTTTGGAGATGAACTCATCTTCCGAACCGTAGAAATAAATCGTGTACGTCACTTCCGCGTCGTCCGCGATTTCGACGGTCAGCCCGTCCGTAGTGATTGCATTGCGCGTCACGATGGAAGTATCGCCGTCCGCTTCCGCGCCCTCGGCGTCAAGCGTGCCGATCATATACGCTTCCGCCCCGATCTCCGTCACCGTCGTCTGCCTGTCCAGCTTCACGAACAACGTCACCGTAGTAGCGATAAGTCCGATAATGAGCAGGAAAGCGATTATCCACTTAATCTTGTCCGACGTTTTATGCCGTTTCAGTTCATAGTTTGCCATTTTTCTTTTCACCTCTTAAAAATTTTTCTTTCCGAAGCCGTAATGGAATTGACGGCTCGTAATTGCAGAGTTCATCTGCAAATCAAGCACGCTCCCTGCGGGCGATTTTACCACGCGCCCGTCCTTGACCGTGCCGTTCGGGTAAAAGGCGACGTAACGCCCGTTATACCCGCCATGCTTATAAACCACATCGCGCATACGCTTTTCCGCGTACGCTCGCGTAGTCGCCACCACCTTAATGCGCTGCGGCAGCATACGATAGCCGTGCGCTTTCCAAATGTCAAACTCCAATTCGTAACGCTTCGGCATACCGTTCACCTCGCATTTTTACGCTTACGGCGTTGCCAACCCAACTTTGCCGCATAACTGCGCCGCGCCGCCCGTATGTAGTTTTCGTGCCCCGTATTCCAATCGACGTACCATTCCGATTTTTTCTGACCGTCGGGGGATATGGACGAAAACGTATCATACGGCTCATTGTGCCTGTACCTGTCGCGCTTTTCCAAGCGGTGGGAACGCTCGAACGGCAAGCCGTGCTTGTCGAGAACGTACCCCGCCTGCTTACGCGAAATCATCTCACGCTCCCGCGAAACGGGAAACCAACGACCGCCGCGCCTTACATATTCCGTTTTCGTCATCGGGAACAACTTGCGGTCATTGCTGTAATAGGGAACTTTCTTTGCCATTCCGTCACCTCAATTACACCGCAAATAGTCGCGGAGATATTCACGCCGCCCATTGTGCTTGAAGTACGGCTCGCCCTTTGCGTTATAGCGAACCTTTGCACCGTGCGCCCGTCGTGGCGTACCGTAGTTATCCCGTGCAATCACTTTGTCGCTGTCGGCGTACATAATCTCAATGCCGCCCCAATTCGACATAGGCTTGCACGCAATCGGTTTTCTGCTCTTTGCCATTGCCGTCACCTCTTTCTGCGATAGCTATGATACTTCGCAAAGTTCACCGCCGACTTGCGCGTGGGGAAATTGTAATACCCCTGCGCCCACGTTCCGTCGCCGCGATAATTGTAGCCTTTCGCAACGATATAATCGTTTGCACGCTTCGCTACAATCGTTGTTCTGCCGTATTCGTCCGTCAGACAATTCGTTATCTGATAACCTTGCCGCGTTGTTCCATATCTGTACTTCTTTGCCACCTCGTCACCTCGCATTAAAACTTCGACGTATAGCCGTCTTTGCAAATCTTTTTACTGCCGCTTCCGTACACCGTACCCGTGCGGCATTGAGTTGCCCGCCGATTATAGTCGGCGTTGCCGTAGGCGATACAATAACTGTCGCCGTTCCGCGTGTTCCGCTTAATCATCTTCTTCGCTTCCGTCAGCGTTTTCGCCTGCCCGATATAGAAATCTGCCGCTCCATACGTTTTCGGGCGATACTTGTTGACATATACCGAATACCTCGCCATTGCCTTTTTTTGTTACACCTCGCTTTGAATTTTTTTCTTGACTTCCTCGAAAGTACCGTCCACGAAATCACCGACAGGCTCGTCCTTTTTCGACGTTCCCGTCTGTATAAAGACATCGCCGTCGGGCGATTGCAGAACACAGACGATACTTTCAATCGCGCGTAATACGCGCAAACCCTCGTCACGTTCCTTGTACTCGATAAAACCTTTCACTTCCTTTCCGTTCCTTTTCGTTATTTTTAACTTGTCACCATTCCGAATAAATCAATAAAGCCGCCCGCAAACGACACCTTGCGCCGTTCACAGGCGGCTTGTCGCTTTCTTCGGAAAACCGCTCGCTTTCAAAAGAGGAGAGAACCGTGCTTTTGAAAGTGTACTTTCAATTTTTCTTACGCCGTTACACCACCCCCGTGCGCGTTGTTAATCATCATCAACAACAGAGATTTATCGCTATCGCGCGACGGCTTTACGCCGCACTCCCAAACCGTGCCGTCCTCGTCCACATTCCGCGCGACATACGTCAGATATTTCGTTCGCTTGCCTGTCTTATCATCGGTCATCGTTCCCTCGCCGATAATAAGGTCGGCTTCGTTTTTCGTGTCATACACAATATCCAGAACGCGGTAGCCGCCTTTGTCCTTCGGGTCGAACGCAACTTCCACGTCGCGCCCGCGAATGCGCCCGAACACAAAATAATTGCGGTATTCTTTGCCGTCCGTTCCTTTGCGCTTCACCCGCTTCAAAAGCAGGACAGGAAACTTGCTTTCGTCGATAACTTCTTCTTCCGCAACTTCCGTTTCCGCCGCTTCGTTCATCATCGTTTCGCTTTCCGTGCTTTCCAACATTTCCTTTTCAACCTTTGCCATTTTGATACTTTCCTTTACGTTTCCGCTCGCCAGCACTTAATTTTTATCCCTTACGGGAATGGTCGGAAAAGCGGGAATTGAACGCCGCGCTGTCAAGGTTTCAACAAGGTTGTTACCAAGTATCAACTATCAAGACGTACTACCGTTATACTATTTTCCGATTAAAGCGGGGCAGGAGAAAACCCCGCTTCGTTGCCGTACTTTCAACGGCTCATCAGACCGACTTTCCTTTCGGTGGATAATCAAAAATTCTGCGTATAATATCCGTAACGTGAACGCTTACGGGTATATACGCCATATTTTTTATCATACTTATAACCGCGCGTTTGCAACGCAATATCGCGCTCGGGCAAAAAACCATAATCATATTCTCGGTTTGTCTTAAAATCAACCTTAATAAGCCGTTTACGGTTATCTTGATACATAAAAACTCCTCATTTTTTATTTTCGCTTCGTCAGCCAAAAGCCGCTTTTTACGCGGACTAAATTGTAATAGGTGTCAACCGCGCTTTTCGTCGTTGAGCCTGTCCGATAGACCGTCGAAGCAACCGTCTGCAAACCCAACGACTTGCAACGCGCCCGTGCGGTTTCAATGTCCTGCGCTCGTAAATGCACATTCTCAAAGAACCCCGCACGCGCCATTTTTTCAAACTCATCGGGGCGAATATCAATCAGCATTGCTATTCGTCCTCGACCATGAGCGCGTCGCAATCGGCGCACATTATCCGTACTTGTTTCGTCGCCCGAACGCTCATGCCGCATATAGGGCATATGTACTTGCGCGTGGACGAACTGCGCACCTTTGCACCTTTCCTTTCGGGCAAGCGATAAATGAACTTATGTTCCGTCGCAAACTCGTCAATGATTTCACGGCTTATGGTAGTCAATCTCGTTTCCGACCAACCCGTTTTATCCGTTTTCTCGACTTCAAGTCCATGTTCCCGCGCAAGTTTCGCATATAACTTGTTGTGATAATTCCCGCCGCGGGAGCAATCTTGCATTTGATTGCAATACGCATATTGATGAACCATTTCATGGAGCAACGTTTCCGCTATCTCCGCGAAAGGACGATTGAGGAATTGCGCCGACACGTTGATTTCCGTCGCGCCTTTTTCCTCGCCGTCCTCGCGCCACACCTCACCGCATACGAACCAACCCAAAGCCTTGTTCTTTCCGTCGGGGCAAATCGTTATCACGGGTTTTTCCAACTCATCGGCAAAAAAACGCCTGTTCAAGAAGTCATACAGTTCGCCGAGATACTTAACCGCTTCGATATACTTTTCACTTCCGTTCTTCATCTCGCACCTCGCATACAAGCCGCCCACAAAACGCAATCTTGTGCCAATTCCCAACGCTTACCGTCAAGCCAAACGATACCCTCGTGCATATAGCCGATTAAATCGTCAAGCCGTTCTTCGAGGTTTTCCAACGCCGCATATTCTTCGTCGCTGATTTTACATTCCCAACGTTCGCCATTGAACGACACAGCTTCACAAAGTTCGTTCTTCACTCTCGCACGGCGAAACTCAATGTCGTGTGCGTGCTTCGTACCACTGAACGGGTACAACTTTACTTTCCTTTCGTTACCTGTCATTTCCTTACCTCTCGCGTAATGCCGCCGCAAAATAAAAAAACTTGTACCGAAAACCCCATAAGGAATTTTCGATACAAGTATAAAACTTTATAAAAAGTAAACTTTTGTAAATTTTTTGCGGGATATGTTTGACATATGAAAAAAAAAGGAATATAATATAACCGGAATTTATCGTTAACCAAAGTTAATTAGCAGGGAAATACCCCGCAAAGGAGAAAGATATGCCGTTGCCCATCGCGCCCGCAGGAGAGGAACTGACCGTAAAAAAGGT
>ERZ1090868.787-NODE-787-length-17545-cov-12.205374_pt1 | contig 17545 bp, 9 predicted proteins | sample MGYA00478475_ERZ1090868 | MGnify/ENA primary metagenome ERZ1090868 (study PRJEB33644, sample SAMEA5815747) | chicken gut metagenome | biome: Chicken; feature: Gastrointestinal Tract; material: Caecum | place: Ireland | collected 2019-01-01 | study: A study of the...
CCGTCGTCCCCGCCCTTCTTTCGTCCGCCACCCGCACAAAACCCTTTGCGGAATAGTTGATGGAAATGGCTTCAGTGTGTTACAATAAACTATTATAACAAAGCAGGCAATGTCTGAAAAAGGAGCGTAAGCTATGGTGAGAAGAAAAGCGAAAGAAGTCCGTATCGGGAACCGTGTGATCGGAGGGGACCATCCGATTCTGATCCAGTCGATGACAAATACAAAGACGGAAGATGTGAAGGCGACGGTAGAGCAGATCCACCGGCTGGAGGCGGCGGGCTGCGAGATCATCCGCTGTGCGGTGCCGACCATGGAGGCGGCGAAGGCTTTTTCTGAGATAAAAAAGGAGATTTCCATTCCGCTGGTGGCGGATATCCATTTCGATTACCGTCTGGCGATTGCGGCGATCGAGAACGGCGCGGATAAGATCAGGATCAATCCCGGCAACATCGGTTCCAAAGACCGGATCCGGGCGGTGGTGGATGCGGCAAAGGAACGCCGGATTCCGATCCGTGTCGGTGTGAACAGCGGTTCCCTGGAAAAGGAACTGGTGGAAAAGTATCATGGAGTGACCGCCGAGGGACTTGCCGAGAGCGCGCTGGACAAGGTGAAGATCATCGAGGATATGGGTTATGATAATCTTGTCATCAGCATTAAATCTTCCAATGTGCCGATGTGTGTGGAAGCCCATCTGGCGCTGGCGGATCAGACGGTGCATCCGCTCCATGTGGGGATCACAGAAGCGGGAACGCTGTTCTCCGGAAATATCAAGTCGGCGGTGGGACTTGGCATCCTTCTGTATCAGGGAATCGGCGATACGATCCGTGTGTCGCTGACCGGAGATCCGGTGGAGGAAGTGAAATCGGCGAAGCAGATCCTGAAAACCCTCGGACTGCGGAAAGGCGGGATCGAAGTGGTGTCCTGCCCGACCTGCGGCCGGACGCAGATCGACCTGATCGGCCTGGCCAATCAGGTCGAGACGATGGTACAGGAATTCCCGCTGGATCTGAAGGTGGCCGTGATGGGCTGTGTGGTCAACGGCCCTGGCGAGGCCAAAGAGGCGGATATCGGTATCGCAGGCGGCAAAGGGGAAGGCCTTCTGATCAAGAAAGGCGAGATCGTGAAAAAAGTTCCGGAAGAAGAATTGCTCCAGACGCTTCGCGAAGAGTTGGAACACTGGGAGAACTGAAAAGACGTATCTGGAATGTCTTGGAAAATGATAAAAACGGCGGAAGGAGAAGCAATGAAAACAGTCGCCATGTGTGCAAGCATAAAATTTGGTTGCAGTCCAGACAGGTCTACGCATTTACTGCGTAGACCGTATGAAAACGTGGAGCCTGTGGGCATCCGGCCCATCGCGAAGCGATTTTCAATGGCCGGATGCCATAACAGTTCAGCTGGCTGAACTGTTATGAAGTTTGCGGAACAGATGAAACAGATCGCCTGGAAGCTGGAGACAGAGCAGGGCGTCAATGTGCTGCAGTGTGTATATAATGAACAGAAGGAACCTGTCGGGGAGGAAGCCTTAAAGCGTATCAAAGAGGCACATTACAGGAGGATCGATATGAGCGACGCCGTATACATTGTTGATATCGGCGGTTATATCGGGAACTCGGTCAGACAGGAAATTTCGTATGCCAGAGAAAAAGGAAAAGAAGTAATTTTTCACAGCAACGTATTTAAGGAAAGATAAATTTGGAAGGAAGAGGAAGAATGGACAGAGAATTTCAGGAAGTATTTCCCGGCGTGCAGGTCGAGAGCGGTCTGGAGGAACTGCTGCAAGGTGTTACGGTGCAGAGGGTTTCTCTGAGCAAAAAGAAAGATCTGCTCAGGATCTATCTGCACAGCCGGCAGTGGATCCATAAGCGGTATATTTACCAGCTGGAAGAACTGCTGAAACAGCAGCTGTTTGCCAACGTTCCGATGCAGGTGAAGATCATTGAGAGGTTTCAGCTGTCTGCCCAGTATACGCCGGAAAATCTGCTGGAGGTGTATCGTTCCAGCATTCAGATGGAACTGAAGCGCCACAGTGTCTTTCTGTTCAATCTTTTTTATACCGCCAAGATTTCTTTCCCGGAATCGGATGTGATGAAGCTGGAGCTGGCGGATTCTGTGATTGCCCGGGAGAAAGAGGAAGAGCTGGTGCGGATCCTGGAGAAAATTTTCTGCGAGCGCTGCGGTCTGGATCTGAAAATCCATCCGGAGCTGGTAGAGCGGGAAGGCGAGAGCAAAGCCTTAAAAAACTCTGAGCGGAAAGTGGAAGAAGAGGTGCGCAGCGTTCTTGCCCATACGAAGATCGGGAAGCGCCTGGCTCAGGGAGACGACGAAGCGGCGGAAACGCCCGCAGATGGAAACCAGGCGGAAAAACAGGGACAGGAGGCCGGGAAGACCGCGGCGAAGCACGGAGAAAAATCCGGACAGAAGGTCCAGCGCGGAGCCGGGAAAAAAGAATTCCACAGAGGCAAGCGGGGATTCGGCGGTTTCCGGGGGCGGAAAGACGACGACAGCAGAAGCCGCCGTTCTTCTAATCCGGATGTCCTTTACGGCCGCGATTTCGATGAGGAGAGCGTTGAGATCGCAAGGATCGAAGAGCAGCTGGGAGATGTGGTGATCCGCGGAAGGGTTCAGAACGTGGACCGCAGAGAGATCCGCAATGAACGTACGATCTTCATGTTCACGATCACAGATTTCACCGACACGATCGGCGTGAAGATTTTCATGAAAAATGAAGAAGTGGCGGAACTGGCCGGCGCGGTCAAACCGGGCGTCTTTCTGAAACTGAAAGGGCGTGCGACGGTGGACTCTTTCGACCGGGAATTGACGATTATGTCTGTGCTGGGGATCAAGAAGAGCAGTGATTTCCGTGTCGGACGGCGAGACACCAGCCCGATGAAACGGGTGGAACTGCACTGCCACACAAAGATGAGCGATATGGATGGCGTCACGGACGCTGCCAGGCTGGTCAAGCGGGCTTATGAATGGGGACACCCGGCGATCGCGATCACAGATCACGGCGTAGTGCAGGCGTTTCCGGAGGCGAACCATGCGATGGAAGATATCGACGGTGCATACCGGAAAAAATATCAGGAAGAACATCCGGAGGTCACGAAGGAAGAACTGAAAAAGATTTCCGCACCGTTTAAGGTGATCTATGGAATGGAAGCCTACCTGGTGGACGATCTGAAAGATATCGTGACCAACAGCCGCGGTCAGAAGCTGGACAGTACTTACGTGGTTTTTGATATTGAGACCACAGGTTTTTCGCCGGTTGTGGACAAGATTATCGAGATCGGAGCGGTCCGCGTGGAGGACGGTAAGATCGTGGATCGTTTTTCCACGTTCGTCAATCCGAAAACGCCGATCCCGTTCCGGATCGAGACACTGACCCATATCAATGACAGCATGGTTCTGGATGCGCCGGTGATCGAGGAAGTGCTCCCGGAATTTATAAAGTTCTGTGAGGGCGCGGTGATGGTGGCTCACAATGCCGGTTTTGATATGAGCTTCATAGAACGAAACTGTGAACTTCAGGGGATTCAGAGGGAGTTTACGACCGCCGACACGGTGGCGATGGCCCGATTCCTTCTGCCGGGACTGAATCGTTTTAAACTGGACACGGTGGCAAAAGCGGTAGGAGTACCCCTGGATAACCATCACCGGGCAGTGGATGATGCCGAATGTACGGCGCAGATCTTTCTAAAGTTTCTGACCATGATGAAAGAGCGTGACATCCTGGATCTGGATCAGCTGAATGAGCAGGGAAAAGTTTCGGAAAATACCGTGCGCAAGCTGCCCACCTACCACGCGATCGTGCTCGCAAAAAACGAGACAGGGCGTGTGAATCTGTACCGTATGGTGTCCGAATCCCATCTGAAGTATTATAACCGCCGGCCGCGCCTTCCGAAGAGTGTGTATCTGAAATATCAGGAGGGAATGATGATCGGCTCTGCCTGCGAAGCCGGAGAACTGTACCAGGCGCTGCTGCGCGGAGCGCCCGACGCGGAGATTGCCCGTCTCGTGGAGTTTTACGACTATCTGGAAATCCAGCCGCTGGGCAACAATGCGTTCATGATCAACAGTGACGATGTGTCGGCGGTCAACAGTGAGGAGGATCTGCAGGAGATGAACCGGAAGATCGTCCGGCTGGGCGAAAAGTTTCACAAGCCGGTGGTCGCCACCTGCGACGTCCATTTCATGGATCCGGAGGATGAAGTCTACCGTAGGATCATCATGACCGGAAAAGGTTTTGACGACGCGGACAATCAGGCGCCGCTTTACCTGCGCACGACGGAGGAGATGCTGGAGGAATTCTCCTATCTGGGCAGCGAGAAGGCGGAGGAAGTCGTGATCACCAATCCGCAGAAGATCGCCGATCAGATTGAGAAGATCTCGCCGATCCGCGCCGGGAAATTCCCGCCGATCATCGAGGATTCCGACAAGACGCTGCGGAAGATCTGCTATGACCGTGCCCATGAAATCTACGGGGAGGATCTGCCGGAGATCGTTTCCGCAAGGCTGGAACGGGAACTGAATTCGATTATCTCCAACGGATATGCCGTAATGTATATCATCGCCCAGAAACTGGTGTGGAAATCCAACGAAGACGGTTATCTGGTGGGATCGCGCGGATCTGTCGGTTCCTCCTTTGTGGCCACCATGGCCGGGATCACGGAAGTTAATCCGCTGAGTCCGCACTATTATTGCGAGAAATGCCACTACAGTGAATTTGACTCGCCGCGGGTAAAAAAATACAGCGGACGTTCCGGCTGTGATATGCCGGACGCTGTGTGTCCGAACTGTGGCGCACCGCTGAAAAAGGCCGGATTTGACATTCCGTTTGAAACTTTCCTGGGATTCAAGGGAAATAAAGAGCCGGATATCGACCTGAACTTTTCCGGAGATTATCAGAGTAAGGCTCACAAATATACAGAGGTTATCTTCGGCGCCGGACAGACCTTTCGCGCCGGAACGATCGGAACTCTGGCGGACAAGACGGCTTTCGGCTATGTGAAAAACTATTATGAGGAGCGGGGGCAGCACAAGAGAAACTGCGAGATCGACCGGATCGTGGAGGGATGCACCGGAATCCGCCGGACGACCGGACAGCATCCCGGCGGAATCATCGTGCTTCCCATCGGCGAGGATATTAACTCGTTCACACCGGTACAGCATCCGGCCAACGATATGACGACGGATATCATCACGACTCATTTTGACTATCACTCCATCGACTCCAACCTTCTGAAGTTGGATATCCTCGGACACGATGATCCGACGATGATCCGTATGCTGGAAGACCTGACAGGGCTGGACGCGCAGACGATCCCCCTGGATAATCCGGAGGTCATGTCGCTGTTCAAGAACACGGATGCGCTGGGGATCAAGCCGGAGGATATCGGCGGCTGCCCGCTGGGCTGTCTCGGAATCCCGGAGTTCGGCACAGACTTTGCGATCCAGATGCTTCTGGACACTAAGCCGCAGTCGTTCTCCGATCTGGTGCGGATCGCAGGTCTGGCCCACGGTACAGACGTGTGGCTGGGAAATGCCCAGACGCTGATCAAAGAGGGAAAGGCGACGATCTCCACAGCGATCTGTACCCGTGACGACATTATGATCTATCTGATCGACAAAGGCCTGGAGAGCGAACTCTCCTTTACGATCATGGAGAGTGTCCGAAAGGGAAAGGGACTGAAGCCGGAGTGGGAGAAGGAGATGACGGCCCACGGGGTTCCGGACTGGTATATCTGGTCCTGCAAAAAGATCAAATACATGTTCCCGAAAGCGCATGCGGCGGCCTACGTCATGATGGCGTACCGGATCGCCTACTATAAGATTTTTTATCCGCTGGCCTATTATGCGGCGTACTTCTCCATCCGCGCATCGTCGTTCTCCTATGAACTGATGTGTATGGGAAGGGACAAACTGGAGTACTACATGGCGGACTACCAGAAACGTTCCGACACGCTGACCAAGAAGGAGCAGGATACCTATAAAGATATGAAAAACGTGCAGGAGATGTATGCGCGGGGATTTGAATTTGTACCGGTAGATCTGTATCGGGCGCAGGCACACCGGTTCCAGATCGTGGAGGGCAAACTGATGCCGGCGTTGGATACCATCGAGGGGCTGGGGGACAAGGCGGCCGACGCCGTTGTGCTGGCGGCACGCGACGGACAGTTCCTGTCGAAGGATGACTTCCGCCAGAGAACCAAAGTCAGCAAGACTGTGATCGATTTCATGGACGATCTCGGACTGTTCGGCGATCTGCCCGAGACAAACCAGATTTCCCTGTTTGATTTTCAGTAGAGCGGTTTATAAATACATGACAGTCCGGCCAGGAAAACGGCCGTGGGCTGCTGCATAGAACAGAAAAGGAGGAACAGACACATTTATGGCAGAAAAAAGCAATCAGACGCTGGATCTGCATTATCTGCAGAGACTCGCGGAACTGTATCCGACGATCGCCAAAGCTTCGACGGAGATCATCAATCTTCAGTCGATCCTGAACCTGCCCAAGGGAACGGAACATTTTATCACGGATGTTCACGGAGAGTATGAAGCATTTTCCCATGTGTTAAAAAACGGTTCCGGGACGGTGCGGAAAAAAATCGACGATGTTTTCGGTCATACGCTTTCCTACAGAGACAAAAAAGCGCTGGCCACATTGATCTATTATCCGAAGGAAAAGATGAAGCTGGTATCCAAGACGGAAAAACACATGGATGACTGGTACCGGATCACCTTGTACCGCCTGATCGAGGTGTGCAAGTGTGTGGCGTCCAAGTATACCCGTTCCAAGGTCCGCAAAGCACTGCCGAAGGATTTTGCTTATGTGATCGAGGAGCTGATCACGGAAAAACCGGAGGTGCTGGACAAGGAAGCGTATTATGACGCGATCGTCAACACGATCATCTCTGTGGGGAGAGCCGAAAAATTTATCGAAGCCCTCAGCGAATTGATTCAGCGGCTGGTCATCGACCATCTCCATGTGCTGGGCGATATTTATGACCGGGGACCGGCGCCTCACAAGATCATGGACAAGCTGATGGACTACCATTCCCTGGATATCCAGTGGGGAAACCATGACATTGTATGGATGGGCGCGGCGGCGGGACAGACGGCCTGCATCGCTACGGTGATCCGGAACAGCGTCCGTTACGGCAATTTGGATATTCTGGAGGACGGTTATGGAGTTAATCTGCTGCCGCTGGCGACGTTCGCGCTGGAGACCTACCAGGACGACGCCTGCGAAGTGTTCAAGATCCGCGGCGGAAATCACAGTTATGACACCAGTGAGAAAGCGCTGAACATGAAGCTGCACAAAGCGATCTCCATCATTCAGTTTAAGCTGGAGGGACAGCTGGTGCATAAATATCCGTGGTTCCACGCGGAGGATCGGAGAGTTCTTGAAAAGATCAATTACGACGAGGGTACGATCGAGATCGACGGAACAGTCTACCCGCTTCTGGACAAAAACTTTCCGACGATCGATCCGAAGGATCCCTATGCGCTCAGTGAGGCGGAACAGAATGTCATGGAACGTCTCGTCGGAGCCTTTGAGAATTGCGACAAGCTGCAGCAGCATATGCTCCTCCTTTTGAACAAAGGTTCCATGTATAAGGTGTTTAACAACAATCTGCTGTACCACGGCTGCGTGCCGCTGGACGAGAACGGAGAGCTCCGCCAGGTGGAAGTGTTCGGAAAAACTTACAGCGGAAAAGCTTTGTACGATGTGTTGGAGTCCTATGTGCGCAAGGCATTCTTTGAGGTGGATGAAGAAGAGCGGGAACGCGGAAGAGATATCATGTGGTTTATCTGGTCCAACCGCAATTCTCCGCTGTTCGGCAAGGACCGTATGACTACCTTTGAGCGGTATTTTGTCGAGGACAGCGCGGTACATAAGGAAAACAAGAATCCGTATTATCGTTTCCTGAATGATGAGACGGTGATGAACCGGATCCTGAAAGAATTCGGCCTGGATGAGGATGCACATATCGTCAATGGTCACGTTCCGGTGCTTCAGATCGCCGGGGAGAGTCCGGTAAAGTGCAACGGAAAAGTGCTGGTCATTGACGGTGGATTTTCCAAGGCGTATCAGGCCAAGACGGGAATTGCCGGCTATACGCTGATCTACAATTCCTATGGAATGATGCTGGTGGCCCATGAGCCGTTCTCGTCGACGGAGGATGCGATCGAAAAGGAAACCGATATCCATTCCGACAGGATTATGGTCAAGATGGCTCCGCGGCGGATGCTGGTGGGTGACAGCGACACGGGCCGGGGACTGAAAGAGCGTATCGGGGAATTGATGCAACTGCTTGCCGCGTACCGCAGCGGCCAGATCATAGAAAAATGACGGAGCCGGGAAACGTTGCAATGAAGCGCAATGTGGTTTATAATCGGAGGGTAAGTTGTTATTAGCAAAAGAAGAGGCAATAGGGTGAAAAACGTTGAAGAGAAGAATGGAACAGCTGGTAAACGGCAGATTTGAATATGAAGTACCGCCCCTTGTGGTAACGGAGCAGGAAGTCACCTTAACGCTTGATGAGGGGAAAAATTATCGTGGGGAGCTTCATGCAGGGGCAGCAGACGGGCGAAGGATCAAGGGGCTGGCAGTCTCGGATCATCCGAGGATCGTGCTGGCACAGGACCGTTTTGCGGGAAGCGCCTGCACCATCATCTATGGGATCGACACGGAAGGACTTCACGACGGGGACAGGATCCGGGGAACGATTGTGCTGAGCACGAACCTTGAAGAAAAGATCATCCCTGTGACAGTAAAAATAGAGCAGCGTCAGATCAGAAGTTCCAGAGGCTATATCCGCACACTGGATGATTTTGCGCATCTGGCGTCCCGGGATTTCCGGGAGGCGTTTTCCGTCTTTACAAAAGACGATTTCGCCATGATGATGCAGCGGGAAAACGACGCCTTAAGATCCCTGTATCAGGGGCTTTCCCGGAATCCCGTCACATATCAGCATCTGGAAGAGTTTCTGGTGACGGCGGGCAAGAAAGAGCCGATCGAGCTGACGCTCGGCGAGACGAAGAAAAAATTCTGGAAACTGGAGAGATCCACAAAGGATACGATCTATATCTATAAAAATACCTGGGGCTACGTCCGTATGGAGATCGAGGTGGAAGGAGATTTCCTGGAAGTAGACAAGCGCACGGTGACGAGCGAAAATTTTGTCGGAAGCGTGTATGGCCTGGAGTATATCATCCGCAGGGAGAAACTGGCGGGCGGCCGCCGCTTCGGAAGAATCATCATTCGAAGCGTCTATCAGACGTTGGTCTTCGAGGTGGAGGCTTCGGCGGCGGGTGCGTCCGTGCGCCGGAAGAATTCGGAACTGATGCGGCATCAGGCGGCGCTGGTGAAGGAATATCTGGAACTGGAGACCCATCAGATGGACTACCGCAGCTGGTATGACAGCGCATGGGATCATGTGCGGGCGATGCAGGCAGCGGGGGATAACAGTACGATGCTGGTGTTCTGCCAGATTTTCCTCTATGACGCCAACGAGGAAAACGCGCTGGCGATGGAACTTCTTTGGGGAATGCAGAACGGAAAATATCCACTGGATACAGCTCAGGAGCAGGCGCTTTTCCTGTACTATCAGAAAAAGCTGAATCTGATCGCGCCGGAACACCGCTCGATCGTCGCGCGACTGGCCGGACTTTACCGGCAGGAACCGGAAAACCTGATCCTGCTGCTTCTGCTGATGCGGGAGGACGACAGTTACCGTGTGTCCCTGGCAAAGCAGCTGTTTTCTATGGAACAGATTTACCAGACAGGATGCACCAGTCCGTTTCTGTATCTGGAGGCGTTCAAGGTGCTTCTGCGCCAGGAAGGACAGCTCCGGAAACTGTCGGGATTTATGATTCAGGTGCTCAGATTTGCCCAGCGCTACGGGATCATGACGGAAGGGATCCTGAAACGCGCGGCTTATCTCAGCGGGCATCTGAAGACCTTTGACGTTGGTGTCTATGAGTTTCTCAGCAGAGGCTACGATCAGTATCCGTCCGACGAGGTGCTGGAGGCGATCTGCCAGCTGATCATGAAGGGACAGCCGGGAAAGCCGGAGTATTTCCGGTGGTATTCATTGGCGGTGGAACACGAACTGCATATCACGCGGCTCTATGAGTACTATATTGAAACCATGGGAGAAGATTTTGATGGAATGCTTCCCCAGGTAATCCGCGTATACTTTACTTATAACAATGCCCTCAGTGGGCAGAAAAAGGCGTTCGTCTATGCGAACGTGATAAAGAACAGAGATAAAGACAGAACTACCTGGCAGAGTTACAAAAAAGCGATGGAGGAGTTTGCCCGTATTGAGGTACAGAAGGGCAAGATCAATGAGGATTACGCCCGGATTTACCGGGAATTTGTTCCGATGCCGAAGGATAACGTCAGTGCACGGGCGCTTGCCGGGGTGCTGTTCACACACAGGATTTACTGTGAAAACAGGAGGATCCGCAGAGTCATCGTCTGTCATCCGGCGCTGAAGCATGAAATGGTCTATACCGTTTCTGACCGGACGGCATATATCCGTGTATATGGCGGGGAGTCTCGGATCTTTCTGGAAGATGAAAAGAAACGGCGTTTTGCCACGACCATCCCTTATGAGGATCAGCCGCTTCTGGAAGACGAGGTGCTGGCACATGCCTGCGGTGCTTTTGATGTGGACAACCCGGGTCTTCTGCTCTATCTCTGCGGCGAGCAGGAGGCGGATGTGGATCTCTGCGAGCAGAAGCTTGGCTGGTATCTGCAGGTGGAACGTTCCCCTTCCTTTACCGGGAAATACCGTCGGATGATCCGCCGGAAGCTGCTGGATTATTACTGGGAGCATCTGGGAGAGCCAGCGGTGGAGCAGGCGCTGCAGGAACTCCGGGACGAGGACTATGTTCCGGTGAATAAAGCATCGGTGATTGAACTGCTGACCGCTGACGGAAAGTACGACCGGGCGTTTGCGCTGGTGGAAAAATACGGATATGAAGAGTTGTCGGATTCCTGCGTCCTGCGTCTGACCAGCCATATGATCATGAACCGGGAATTTCAGGAAGAGGAAGGGCTGGTACTTCTGGCGGATGATATTTTCCGCCGCGGCCTTTACGACGAAGTGGTTCTGCGGTATCTGGAGCAGTATTACCGCGGCAGCGTTGACCGGATGTGTGCGCTGTGGGAAAAAGTGAAAGGCTTCCAGTTGGACACTTATCACCTGGACGAACGGATCCTGACGACGGTCATGTTTGTACGGGCGTGGCCGGAAGACGGATGCCGGATCCTGGAAAGCTATATCGCACAGACCGGGCGGGAACTGGTGATGATGGCGTATCTGACCTATCTTTCCATTGGTTATTTTATGGAAAAACGGCCGGTGGATGATAAAATCTTTGCATGTATCGAGAGTATTTTCCGCCGCGGCTGGGAGATGGATGAGATCTGTGGGCTGGCGCTCGCGAAGTACTATTCGGGACTGGAAAGATTGACAGAAGAACAGACGGAAGATGTGCGCCGGCTTCTGCATCGCTTTAACCAGGAGGGGCTGCGGTTTGCATTTTACCGGAACTTCCCTCAGGAACTGACGCAGATGTATCAGGTGGATGACCGGGTGTTTGTCGAGGAAAAGTACCCCGCGGACAGCAAGGTGACGATCTATTACCGGCTTTCCGGCATGGAAGAATGGAAATGCGAGCCGATGCGCAATATGTACCAGGGAATTTACGTCAAGGAATTTCTTCTGTTTTATGGAGAAAAGCTGGAGTATCGTCTGGTCTGTGAACGGAAGGGAAAGAAAACAGAATCCGAACTGAAGACGATCTATATGACGCAGAGTCAGAGTGACGGACGCAGCCGCTATCAGATGCTGAACCGGATCCTGGCGGCGAAGACGATAGGGAACAGGGAAGAGACAGAAAAAGCGCTGAGACAGTACCTGGAGAAAGACGCACTGGTAAAAGCGTGCTTTTCCCTTGTGGAATAAGCGGCAGGAGGTGACGGAACATGGAACTGAAAAATTTGATACTTGGATTTGACTTCGGGGAAAAGGAATCCCAGATCTGCAGTTACAGCCGTGTGGACAAGGACGCGGTGTCAGTGCCGGTGCGGAAAGGTTCGATCGAGGAAGAATTCCCGACGGTTTTATATAAAAAACAGGGAGAGGACAGATGGTACGCTGCGGACGGAGAAAAGCGCGAGGGACAGGACGAGACGGAGCTTCTGGAAGTGGAAAATCTCTATGAAGTCTGCATGAACGAACGTCCTTGTATGATCGAAGACACTGCCTATGCGCCGGGGGAACTGCTGGCGATGTTTCTGAAAGCATCGCTTCAGGCGGCGGGAATACTTGAGCCGGGGCTTCAGATCGCGGGGATCACTGTGACGACCCCGAAACTGACCCGTGCATTCGTGAAGAATCTGAGACATGCCTATGAATTGCTGGGAATTCCGCGGGGACGTGCGTACCTGCAGGAATATACGGAAAGCTTTTATTACCATACCCTTTACCAGAAGCCGGAACTCTGGAGCCGGAGTGTCGGGATGTTCCGCTTCGAGGGAAATGATGTGACCTTTTATTCGCTGTCGGTGAACCGCAGAACGAAACCTGCGACTGTGACAGTAAAAGAAGGAAAACATATGAAGCTCCACGAGACGGCGGAGGACCGGGATAAGGATTTCAGCCGCCTGATCGGGGAATCGTTTGAAAATGAGATTTATTCCAGTGTGTATCTGGTGGGAGACGGATTTGAGCGTTCCTGGGCGGAAGGCTCCATCCGGATCCTGTGCAGAAACCAGCGCCATGTCTTTGGTGGAAGCAATCTTTTCGCCAAAGGCGCATGCTTTACTGCCAGGGAAAAGGTAGAAGAGCGCAGCCTGAAGGGGTATCTGTTCCTGGGGAATGATCTGGTGCGTCATAACGTGGGAATGGAGATGGTGATCTCCGGGTCTCCGGCTTATTATCCGATGATCCAGGCAGGCGTCAACTGGTATGAAGCGGAGAAGGAATGTGAACTGATCCTGGATCATACCGAGGAGCTCGTCTTTGTGGTCAGCGATATGGAGACCGGCAAGAAGACCCGTTATACCATGCATCTTCCGGGGCTGCCCAAACGTCCGCCAAGAACTACGCGCCTGCACCTGAAACTGGAATATGATTCCCCGACCAACTGCAGGATTACTGTGGAGGATCTTGGGTTTGGCGAGATGTTTCCGAAAAGCGGCAAAATCTGGCATGAGACTATGGGGGAGGCATCGAAATGAGCGGATATATTCTATGTCAGATCAAGCGGGCGAAAATTCCGTATTTTATCGTGAATATCAGCACGAATATCTATTCCATCGAAGAATTATGCTATTATATGTACCACAACATCTACCTGCTGGACGATACGATCATCAACGAGCAGCTTTGCGTCTGGCTTCGGGATGAACTTCATCTGAGAAGACTGTACCAGAAGCTTTATCCGCTGCTGGATGAGCGCAGCAATATGGGAGAGTTTATTCTTCCGATCTTTCGGGAGATCAATTATCTGACCCACGATCAGTTCAAAGAGATGAACGAGAGGCTGAAACGCTTTGAGGAACAGCCGGAGATTGTCCGCAGGAAGCTGAAAGGGGATTATCTGGTCGAGCACGAGAAATACATCAATGCGATCCGCGTCTATCAGTCTGCGCTGGCGGATGCGAAGGATACGACGCTCGGCGAACAGTTCTGCGGAAATATTTACAATAATATGGGCTGTGCTTATGCCAGTCTGTTTCAGATGGAGGAGGCGCAGGAGTGCTTCCGGAAATCTTATGAGGCGATCCGCTCCAGAGCGTCGCTGAAAAGTTACCTTTTCGCCGTTCATATGAACAGCGGCAGGGAGGCTTATGAAAAGCTTGCCGGGGAACTGGAGGTGGATGCGGATACCCGAAAAGAAATGGACGCCCAGATGGCCGATGCGATGAAAGTGGAGCTGCCCAGAGATCTGGACAGCGCATTGGCCGAATGGACCCGGGAATATCACAGAAATACGGGTCTTTGACAGAAAAAGAAGAGAGGAAAAAAGAAAACATGTTAGATGTATGTCTGCTGGGGACCGGCGGCATGATGCCGCTGCCCAGACGCCGTCTGACCTCCCTGCTGACCCGTTATAACGGCAGCAGTCTTTTGATCGACTGCGGGGAGGGGACACAGGTGGCGATCAAGGAGCGGGGCTGGACCTTCAAACCGATCGACACCATCTGCTTTACCCACTATCACGCGGATCATATCAGCGGCCTTCCGGGGCTGCTTCTCACGATGGGAAATGCGGACCGGAAAGATCCACTTACCATGATCGGGCCGAAGGGCCTGGAGCGGGTGGTAAATGCGCTGCGGGTCATCTGTCCGGAGCTTCCGTTTCCCATCCGTTTTATTGAGATCACGGAACCGGAGATGCAACTGGAACAGAACGGGTATCAGATCACAGCGTTCCGTGTACAGCATAATGTGATCTGTTACGGCTATACGCTGGAGATCCCGAGAAAAGGAAAATTTGATGTGGAGCGGGCGAAGGTCCAGGGAATTCCGGTGCGCTACTGGAATCCTCTGCAGAAAGGTGAGACGGTGGAGACGCCGGACGGTATTTTAACGCCGGATATGGTGCTGGGCCCGGATCGCAGAGGCCTAAAAGTGACGTATTGTACCGATACCCGTCCGGTGGAGCGGATCGCCGAGCATGCTTCGGGGTCGGATCTGTTTATCTGTGAAGGGATGTACGGGGAACCGGACAAGGCTGCGAAGGCGAAAGAATATCGTCACATGACGTTTACCGAAGCGGCGCAGCTCGGACAGAAGGCAAAGCCCAAGGCGATGTGGCTGACCCACTTTTCGCCGTCTCTGGTGCATCCGGAGCAGTATCTTGAGGAAGCGCGGAAGATTTTCCCTGATATAGAGGTTGGAAAGGACGGAAAGACGGTCGAACTGAAGTTTGACGAACAAAAGGAAGAGAACGATGAGTGAAAACAAGAAGACATGTAAAATTCTTGCGATTGAAAGCTCCTGCGACGAGACTGCCGCTGCAGTAGTGGAAGACGGACGTACGGTCCGGTCCAATATTATCTCCTCGCAGATTGCGCTCCATACTTTATATGGAGGGGTTGTGCCGGAGATCGCGTCCAGAAAGCATATTGTAAAAATTAATCAGGTGGTTCAGGCGGCGCTGGATGAAGCCGGCGTCACGCTGCAGGATCTGGATGCGGTGGGCGTGACCTACGGTCCCGGTCTTGTCGGGGCTCTGCTGGTCGGTGTGGCGGAGGCGAAAGCGATCGCTTATGCGGCCGGACTGCCGCTGGTCGGCGTTCATCATATCGAGGGTCACGTGTCTGCAAACTATATTGAACATCCGGATCTGGAACCTCCTTTCCTGTGTGAGATCATATCCGGGGGGCATACACACCTGGTGATCGTAAAGGATTACGGAGTTTTTGAGATTCTCGGCCGCACCCGGGACGATGCGGCAGGGGAAGCCTTCGACAAAGTGGCGCGGGCGATCGGACTCGGATATCCGGGCGGCCCGAAAATTGACCGGCTGGCGAAAGAAGGAAATCCTCAGGCAATTGCATTTCCGAGAGCGCACATTGAGGAAGCGCCTTACGATTTCAGTTTCAGCGGCTTGAAGTCGGCGGTTCTCAACTATCTGAATCAGTGCAAGATGACAGGAACCGAGATCCATCCGGCAGATGTGGCGGCCTCCTTCCAGCAGGCGGTGATCGATGTCCTGGTAGATAATGCGATCCGCGCTGCAAAGGATCATCATATGGACCGTCTCGCGATTGCCGGCGGTGTGGCATCCAACCAGGGACTTCGCGCGGCGATGGAGGCAGCGTGCAAAAAAGAAAAGATCCGTTTTTACTACCCGTCTCCGATTTACTGTACGGACAATGCAGCGATGATCGGAGTGGCGGCGTATTATGAGTATCAGAAGGGAACCCGCCACGGATGGGATCTGAATGCAGTGCCGAATCTTCGGCTCGGAGAGCGGTAGAGTGTGCCTGAAAAACTATCATTATTGACGCAGGAAATGTGTCAGGGAGGAATCTGTCTTGATGACGTACCAAGTGCGTCCGTAGGAGGAAAGAATGGAAAAGAAGCATTGTACAGCAGTGGTTCTCGCGGCGGGAAAAGGAACACGCATGGGAACAAAAGTGGCGAAGCAATACCTGAAGATCGGAGGCCGGCCGGTGGTTTCTTATGCATTGGAAGCTTTTGAGCGATCCCCGTTGATCGATGACATTCTCCTGATGGTCCGGGAAGGGGAGCAGGAGTATTGCCAGCGGGAGCTGATCGGCCGTTATGGCTGGAAGAAAGTAAAAAAAATCTGTGCGGGCGGTAGTGAACGGTACGAGACGGTCGGAAAAGCGATTGAGATCCTTCAGACCAGTACGGAAATCGGGAACCGGGACGGCTATGTCTTTATCCATGACGGCGCGCGTCCTTTCCTGACCGAAGAAATCATCGAACGCACCTATCATGCTGTAGAACAGTATCAGGCATGTGTCGCGGGCATGCCTGTAAAGGATACAATCAAGCTGACGGATCCGGAAGGAAATATCACAGCGAGTCCTGACCGGAGCCGTGTATGGCAGGCCCAGACGCCCCAGGTATTTTCTGTGCAGCTAATCGCGGAAGCCTTCCGAAGGCTGCAGAAAAATGATCCGCAGGGGATCACGGATGACGCAATGGTCGTGGAGAGTCAGATGGGAATAACGGTCCGTATGGTGGAGGGCAGTTATCAGAATATCAAAATTACGACACCGGAGGATCTGGCAGTGGCGGAATCGATCCTGAAAGCAAAAGCCGGCGAATCATAAGGCGTCTGAGACTTCGCGGGAAGTTCTTCCAGTGGAGCAGTTTTTAATATTTGATGGTCGGATGGCAGAGTCGCCCAACGGACGAAAATGCTGCTGAAAATATTTGTAATAACCGTGAAAAATAGATGTAAAAGACTGGCAGATGGAAAAATAGCGAAAAATTAAAAAATATGGTTGACAGATGAAAATAAAACGGTTATAATACACTTTGTCTTCACGTGAGAGATGATTTCACAGAAGAAAAAGAGAAGATAGCAGTTCGGCGAGGCCGAGGTTTGAATTCATGTATGGAGAGGTATCGAAGCGGTCATAACGAGGCGGTCTTGAAAACCGTTTGTCCGAAAGGGCGCGTGGGTTCGAATCCCACCCTCTCCGTTTTAACCGATATCTTTTCTGAAAAACTGAAGAGAGAAAAACGATTCAGGCAAATGTGGAGAAGTACCCAAGCTGGCTGAAGGGGCTCCCCTGGAAAGGGAGTAGGTCGTTAATAGCGGCGCGAGGGTTCAAATCCCTCCTTCTCCGTTTGTTGAATGTCTGTTCAACAAGATTCCGGATTGAATCCGGAAAAATTATTTCAGATAATGCTTGACAAAAGCAAAAAGCTGAGATAAAATATAAAAGTTCGCTGAGGGCAGAAAGCCTGAGGGCGAAACAGATTTCGAAAGAGATCGAAAAAAGTTGAAAAAAGTTCTTGACAAGCGCAAGCGC
>ERZ1090868.788-NODE-788-length-17538-cov-10.269576_pt1 | contig 17538 bp, 16 predicted proteins | sample MGYA00478475_ERZ1090868 | MGnify/ENA primary metagenome ERZ1090868 (study PRJEB33644, sample SAMEA5815747) | chicken gut metagenome | biome: Chicken; feature: Gastrointestinal Tract; material: Caecum | place: Ireland | collected 2019-01-01 | study: A study of the...
AAGCAGACGACGCCATACGCCATGACGTCGAGTCTCGTGGGCTCGGAGAAGTGTATAAGAGACAGCCGCTTTAATTCGCAACTATTTGTTTTAATTTATATATTAAAAAACAAAACGCCAGTTTCTGTGCATATATCATAAACTTTTAAATAATGCTAAATGTTAAATAAAATTAAACTTTATATGCTAACATTTAATGGAAAAATCAAGAAAACATATAAAGAAGGAAAAAATTTTTACGATATGTTCATAAAAAACAGCATGAAAGCCTTTGCAAAATTCGCTTAGATAAGATAAAATAATATGAGACTGTAAGAATTTTTATGGGAGGTTAAAACAAATGGACACTCCAAAGTATAAACGTGTACTTATTAAAATCAGCGGTGAAGCCCTCGCAGGTGACCGCAAATTCGGTCTTAACTTTGAGGAAGTTATCGGCCCTGTGTGTGATGTTATCAAGCGTGTAAGCGATATTGGCTGTGAGGTTGGCATCGTTGTTGGTGGCGGTAACTTCTGGCGTGGGGTTAAAGATGGCGGCGGAAAAATGGAACGCACCAGAGCAGACTATATGGGTATGCTCGCTACAACTATTAACTCTTTAGCTCTGCAAGATGCTTTAGAGCAGCGAGGAGTTGATGTTAGAGTTCAAACCGCTATCGAAATGAATAAAATCGCTGAGCCTTATATTCGCTCTCGTGCAACTCGTCACCTAGAAAAGGGCAGAGTTGTTATCTTTGGCTGTGGTACTGGTTGCCCTTATTTCTCAACTGATACAGCCGCTGTTCTTCGTGCTGCGGAAGTAAACGCTGATGTTATTTTACTTGCTAAAAATATTGATGGCGTTTATGACTCAGACCCTGCTAAAAACCCTAATGCCAAAAAATATGATAGCCTAACTTATATGGACGTATTAAATCAAGGTTTAGGTGTTATGGACACTACTGCTACAAGTCTATCTATGGATAATAATATCCCTATTCTTGTATTTGCACTTAGTGACCCAGAAAATATTTATCGTGTTGTTACTGGTGAAACTATTGGTACTATTGTAAAAAAGGAGGAAGTTAAATAATGGCAGATTTAAAACCATTTGAACACAAAATGTCTAAAACTATCGAGGTGTTAAGCAAGGAGCTTGCAGCTGTTCGTGCAGGTCGTGCTAACCCTGCTGTACTTGATAAAATCACTGTTGAGTATTATGGTGCTCCAACCCCTCTAAATCAGGTTGCAGCTATTTCTTCTCCAGACCCTCGCACACTGGCTATTCAGCCTTGGGACGGCTCTGTACTTCGTGAAATCGAAAGAGCTATCATGACAGCAGATTTAGGTATTAACCCTCAAAATGATGGCAAGGTTATTCGCCTTACTTTCCCACCTCTAACCGAGGAGCGTCGTAAGGAGCTTATTAAGCAGGTTGCTAAAATCGGTGAAGACAGTAAGGTTGCAATCCGTAATGTTCGTCGTGAAGCTATCGACAAGTGGAAGGCAGCTCACAAAAAGAGCGAAATGACCGAGGACGAACTGCATGATGCAGAAGATAAAATCCAGAAGGTTACTGACAAGTTTGTAAAGGAAATCGACGGAATCGTTGCTAAGAAGTCCAAGGAACTTGCAGAAGTTTAAAATTATTCTGAAAGGGGCGACGGTTTGTCGTCCTTTTTTATTAAATTGTGAGGTATAAATGGGGATTTTTAAGAATATTTTTGGAAAGAATAAAAATAACGAAGCCTTAAATCATTCATCTGTTCCAAGGCATATTGCAGTTATTATGGACGGCAATGGCAGATGGGCTAAAAAAAGAGGCATGCCACGTTCTGCTGGTCATGCAGTAGGTGCGGAAACATTCAGAACTATTGCAACTTACTGCAAAGATATAGGCGTACAGTATTTCACTGTTTACGCTTTCTCTACCGAAAACTGGAAAAGACCTGAGCAGGAAGTAAATGCACTTATGGATTTATTCCGCAAATACTTAACCGAGGCAGCTGAAACTATGTTTGAGCGTGGTGTTGCTGTGCGTGTTATAGGTGATTTATCTCCACTGCCAGAGGATATTAAAAAGCAAATTGCAGAAGTTGATAAAATAGCCGATAAGCTTGGCGAAAATGCAGCAACTGCAAGCCTTTGCATTAACTATGGCGGCAGAGACGAAATTAAAAATGCAGTTAAAAAGATTGCAGAGAAAGTTAAAACGGGTGAAATAACCCCAGATGATATAACCGAAAACACTATCTCTAAATACTTATATACTGCAAAAATGCCTGACCCAGATTTAATTATCAGACCATCAGGTGAAATTAGAACTTCTAATTTTCTTTTATGGCAAAGTGCTTACAGTGAATATTATTTTACCGATGTACTATGGCCAGATTTTAAAACATCTGATATGGACGATGCAATAAATGCATTTAATCTTCGTAACCGTCGTTTTGGCGGTGTCTAAATTCACAAAATAAAAAAGGATATTTTAGTTTTATGAAAGCAAGAGTTTTATTTGGCGTTGTAGGATTTATTTTTGTTCTGCTCGCTCTTTATGTTTTTCCACCAGTTGTGCTTGCGATTGCTCTTAGTACGCTTGCATCAGTTGCGACATATGAGCTTATAACTCCAACTAAATTAGTTAAAAATAGTATAGTTCAGAATATAGCAAGCATTTCTGCATTAAGTTTTTCTATTTTTCATGCCATAGGCTCACTGTTTTTTGAGCAAAAAATTTGGCTTATGCTTGTAGCTTGTGTTGTAGTTTTAACCATTATTGCACTTTTTGCTGCACTTTTAAGACACCATGACACAGTTACTTTCCCAGAAATCACAACCGCATTTTTTGCCGCTATTGTAGTGCCTGCTATGATGCTGTCTCTTTGGAGAATTTTCTCCATGACTGGCGGTAAATTCTTAGTTTTAATGCCACTTGTGGCTGCTTGGGGTTCTGATACCTGTGCATTATTTGCGGGTATGGCTTTTGGTAAGCACAAGCTTGCACCTGTAATCAGTCCAAAGAAAACTGTTGAGGGTGCAGTTGGTGGCGTTATTGGTGCAATGCTGCTTATGTTGCTTGTAGCGTTTATCTTTAACACTAAGGCTGGTCTGGAAATTCACTATGTATCTGCCGCTGTTTTAGGTGCAGTTGGTGCTGTTTTCGGTCAGATTGGCGACTTGTCATTCTCAATTATAAAGCGTCAAACAGGTATCAAGGACTATGGTCATCTATTCCCAGGGCATGGCGGTGTGTTAGATAGATTTGATAGCGTTGTTTTTGTAGCACCACTTGCAGAGCTTGTTTTGCGTATTTCTGGTGTATCATAATATTAAAGGAAGTTGCATAAAATATGAAAAAACGCATTTCCATTTTAGGAAGTACAGGTTCAATAGGAACTCAAACTGTTGATGTGCTAGACAGCATAAATGCAGAGGTTACAGCACTGACAACAAATAAAAATATAAAACTACTTGAACAGCAAGCGAGAAAGTTAAAGCCAAAACTTGCAGTTGCATTTGATGAAAAAGCTGCCGAGGATTTAAAAATCGCACTTGCAGACACAAATATTAAAGTAGAAAGCGGTATGGACGGTTTAATTCATGCCGCAGCAATGGAAAATACTGATGTGGTTGTAACTGCTGTTGTTGGTATGGTAGGTTTACTTCCAACTATTGCAGCGATTGATGCAGGACATGATATTGCACTTGCAAACAAAGAAACACTGGTTTGTGCAGGCTCTATTGTGACCGAGGCAGCGAGAAAAAAAGGCGTTAAAATTTTGCCTGTGGACTCCGAACATTCGGCCATTTTCCAGTGTGTGCAAGCGGCACAAGGAAATAAACTAGATAAAATTATTTTAACTGCATCTGGTGGACCATTTTTCGGAAAAAAATATGATGAGCTTAAAAATATAACTCGTGAGCAAGCATTAAAACACCCTAACTGGTCAATGGGTGCAAAAATCACCATTGATTCAGCAACAATGTTTAACAAAGGTTTAGAGCTTATAGAAGCTATGTGGCTTTATGATATGCCACAGGAGAAAATTGAAATTGTTGTGCATCGTGAGTCAATTATTCATTCTCTGATTGAATTTGAAGATGGTGCAGTATTAGCTCAGCTTGATGTGCCAGATATGCGACTGCCTATTCAGTATGCACTCACATATCCAGAGCGTGTTCCATGTAAAATGGATGGTTTAAACCTTGCTAAAGTCGGTAAAATGACATTTTTTGCACCAGATGAAACCGCTTTTCCAGCTTTAAAACTTGCAAGAAAAGCCGCAAGTTTAAAGGGTAATATGGGTGCTGTTATGAATGGTGCAAATGAGGCTGCTGTTGAGTTATTCTTAAAAGAAAAAATAGGATTTTTAGATATTCCAGAGCTTGTAAACGATGCTATGGAGCAAATAAAATACAAACAAAATATAACTCTTGATGATGTTATTATGTATGACAAACAAGCTAGAGAGCTTGTAAATTCAGCTTTAAGAGGTAACTAATGAGTAATTTAATCGGAGTAATTTTGGCACTTATTGGCTTTGGTGTACTTATTATGGTGCATGAAGTAGGTCACTTAGTAGCCGCAAAGAAAAGCGGTGTAAAAGTAGAAGAATTTTGGATTGGTATGGGTCCTCAAATTCTAAAAAAGCAAATGGGCGAAACCACTTATTATTTAAGACTTTTACCAATAGGCGGTGCTTGCGTGATGGAGGGTGAGGACAGCGAAGCTATTTCTGAGCGTTCATTTGGCAAGGCAAGCCGCCCAAGAAGATTTATTATTTTGGTTGCAGGTGTTGTGATGAATTTCATCACAGGATTTTTGATTTTATTATTTATTGCACCTAATGTGCAAAATGGTCAGGTCATTTCACCAACTCTTGAGGGCTTTTATGAAGGCTTTAAATATGAAGGTGAAGACGGTCTTATGGTTGGGGATACTTTCCTTGAGATTGATGGCTATAAAATCAACCGTAGAGCAGATGTAGATAAAGCAATAACCAAAGGTGCAGCCGATGGTAAATTTGATATTGTGGTAGAGCGAAATGGTGAAAAAGTCGAGATAAAAGACCTTGCTATGAAACCAGAAATCGAGGACAATGGCAGAAAAATTTATGGTCTTAAATTTGCAATGGTAGATGCAACTATCCCTATGCGTTTATCACTTGCTTTTTGGGATTCAGTTGACATGGCAAGACTTATTTGGGACTCACTTGGTCAGCTTGTAAGTGGTCAGGTTGGTGTTGACCAGCTTTCTGGCCCAGTTGGCGTTACCGCTGTTATGAGTCAAACCGTTCAGTTTGGTATTAAGCCATTCTTACAACTGCTTGCATTTATTTCTATAAACTTAGGTGTTATGAATTTACTTCCAATTCCTGCACTTGATGGCGGTCGAATTTTATTCTTAATTATAGAGGCAATCAGACGTAAACCACTTAGCCCAAAACTTGAGGGTTATGTAAATGCAGCAGGTCTTATTTTCCTTTTAGCACTTATGGTTTATGCAACAGGTAATGATGTTTTAAGACTGCTCGGTTAAAAGTATAAAGAAGGTTAAAACAAATGAAAACTAAGCAAATTAAAGTTGGTAATGTGTTAATCGGTGGCGGTGCATCTATTGTTATTCAGTCTATGACAAACACTGATACCAGAGATGCAAAAGCTACACTAAAACAGATAAATGAGCTTTATGATGCAGGGTGTCAAATTGCAAGATGTGCTGTGCCAGATATGACAGCCGCTCATGCACTTGGCGAAATCTGCGAAAAATCACCTATACCAGTGGTTGCTGACATACATTTTGATTATCGCTTAGCACTTGAGTCTATTGCTGCGGGTGTGCAAAAAGTGCGTATTAACCCTGGTAACATAGGCTCTGATGATAGAGTTAAAGCGGTTGTAGATGCTGCTAGAGCAAAAAATATACCAATAAGAATAGGTGTAAACTCTGGCTCGGTTGAAAAAGAAATCCTTGCAAAATATGGTTCACCAACTCCAGATGCACTCGTTGAGTCTGCTCTTTATCATGCGAGTCTTTTAGAAAAATTTGATTTTACAGATATATGTTTGTCTATGAAATCGTCTTCTGTGCCTTATACCATGAAAGCTTATCAGCTTGCAAGTGAAAAAACAGAATATCCACTTCATTTAGGCGTTACCGAAGCGGGTACAGAATACATGGGAACAATTAAGTCGGCTGCGGGTATAGGTGGACTATTGGCTCTTGGTATAGGTGATACTATTAGAGTTTCACTCACTGATGACCCTGTAAAAGAAATTTATGCGGCTAAGGCCATTTTAAAAGCTGTTGGACTTAATGAAGATGGTGTTCAAGTTGTATCTTGCCCAACTTGTGGCAGAACAAGAATTGATTTAATCGAAATCGCAAAAGAAGTTGAGCAAAAAGTAGCTGGCATTAAAGGCAAAAAATTAAAGGTTGCTGTTATGGGCTGTGCAGTAAATGGGCCAGGGGAGGCAAGAGAGGCTGACCTTGGTATTGCAGGCGGTGACGGTGTAGGTCTTATATTTAAAAAAGGCGAAGTTATAAAAAAAGTGCCACAAGCTGAGCTTGTAAATGCACTTATGGACGAAATTAATAAATTTAAGGAGTAAGCATGACAAGAGGTTTAACTGATTTGTTTGACCGATGTGAGCTTAATGAAACCGAAAGAGCGTACTTTGAACAAGGTCAAGTACGCTCTTTAGCAATCAGTGCGGATAAAAAAACTATGATTTGTCAGGTAGGTTTTAATGAAATAGTGCCTATAAGCTCACTAAGTCAAATAGAAAAAAATATTGCCAAAACTTATAATATAAATCGTATGCGTATTTCTCCACGTTATACACTTGATACACTGACGAAACCTTATATAGACACTTTAAAAGAGCGTGTTTTAATGGAAATTCCATCTGCTTGTGGACTTCTTGCCGATAGCAAATGGACAGTTAATAATAACGCTCTTGAGATAAGTATGAGTGAATCTGCAAAAGAACATTTAAAAATACAAATTCACAAGATGAGTGAACGTATACATGCAGAAACTGGGCTTGATATCAAGGTAAATACGGTTGAAATTGACGATGATACTGCCAAAAAACTGCTTGAAACTCAAAATGAGGATAGAGAGCAAACTTTAAAAAAGGCATCACAAAACCTAAATACAAAGCCTATCGAGCATAAAAAGAACGAAAAACAAGCTAAACCATCGGATAATAAAACATATCACCGTCAAAAGGTGCAAAAGGTTTCTGATGAAGATTTGATTTATGGCAAGTTATATTCAGAAAGAACTATTGATATTCGTGATGCTATGAATGAACATGGTCAAGTTACTATTGAGGGTGAGATTTTTCTTGTTGACCATAGAGAAATTAGCTCTAAAAAAACAGGCAAAGAGTGGGTTAAAATTGCTTTTGATATCACAGATAACACAAACTCTGTGCGTGTAAGTAAATTTTTATCAAAAGAGCAAGCAGAGCCTATTATTCCGCTTATTAAAACAGGCAGTTATATAATGGTGCAAGGCAAGGTAACATATGATACTTATGAAAAGGAAAGTATTATAGAGCCAACTGGCATTATGAAAGCAAAAAAGAAAATCCGTATGGATAAGGCGGATAAAAAACGTGTGGAACTGCATTTACATACAAATATGAGTGCAATGGACGGTATAGCGTCCACAAAAGCACTTATGAGCAGAGCCAAACTCTGGGAGCACCCTGCAATAGCAATTACTGACCATGGAGTTGTGCAGGCTTATCCAGATGCTATGCATGCAGTAGAGCGAAATAAGATTGATATTAAAGTGCTTTATGGCGTAGAGGCTTATTATGTAAATGATGCGGCTAGTGTGTCGGTTGTGCGTGGCACAGGTGATGCACCGCTTAGAGGTGAGGCTATTGTTTTTGACCTTGAAACCACAGGTCTAAAACCTGCACAAGAAGAAATAACCGAAATCGCTGCGGTTTTGGTGCGTGATGGTCAAATTATCGACTCTTTCCAAAGTTATGTAAACCCACATAAGCCAATACCAAAAGAGATTACCGAGCTTACGGGAATTAGTGATGAAACTGTAAGAGATGCACCAGAACTAATTGATGCACTTAATAAGTTTTTACAGTTTGCAGGTGATAGACCGCTTATCGCTCACAATGCAGGGTTTGATATGTCATTTTTAAATACTGCATGTAAAAAACTTAATATAGAGCGAGAATTTACTTATATAGACACATTGGAAATGAGTAGAATTTTACTGCCAGATTTGGGCAGATATAAACTTAATATTTTAGCTAAAGAACTCGCAGTAGGACCTTTTGAACACCATAGAGCAAGCGAAGATGCAACTGTACTTGCAAAAATTTGGTGCAAGCTCATAGACAAGCTATGTATAGAATATAATGCGGTTAATATTTCAGATATAAACCCTTTACTTGCTGGTATTCGAGATAAAAGCGGCTCACTTAAAAATTTAAAGCGTCATCATTTTATTATTTTGGTTAAAAACCGTGAGGGACTAAGAAACCTTTACAAGTTAATCTCTTATAGCTTTTTAAATCATTTCTATAAAAAGCCACTTATGCCACGCTCTGAGCTTATAAAGCATAGAGAAGGCTTAATATTTGGCTCTGCTTGTGAGGCGGGTGAGCTGTATCATGCACTTATAGAGGGTGCAGACTGGGAAGAACTCAAACGAATAGCATCTTTTTATGATTATCTTGAAATTCAGCCAATCGCAAACAACAGGTTTTTAGTTGAAAAAGGCACATTTAGCGATGATGAAGAACTAAGAAATTTAAATCGTAAAATTTTAAAGCTTGCTGATGAGCTTGGAAAGCCTTGCTGTGCAACTGGTGATGTGCATTTCTTAGAGCCAGAGGACGAGGCTTTCAGAAGAATTCTTATGGCAGGACAGGGCTTTTCTGATGCGGATAATCAAGCACCATTGTATTTAAAAACAACAGATGAAATGCTCGAAGAATTTTCATATCTTGGCGAAGATAGAGCATATGAAGTTGTGGTGACTAATACAAATAAAATAGCTGATATGTGCGAAGATGTAAGACCAGTGCCAAAAGAAAACTATCCGCCTAAAATTGACGGTGCAGAAGATGACCTTCGCAATATGAGCTATGAAAAAGCTAAAAGAATTTATGGTGACCCACTTCCAGAAGTTGTGCAAAAGCGTCTTGATAGAGAGCTTAACTCAATTATCAGCAATGGTTATGCGGTTATGTATATTATTGCACAGAAACTTGTTACAAAATCGCTTGCAGATGGTTATTTGGTGGGTTCTCGTGGCTCGGTTGGCTCATCTTTTGCCGCTTTTACTTCTGATATTACAGAGGTTAATTCACTTGCGGCTCATTATCTCTGTCCAGATGATAAATACGTTGAGTGGCATGATGAATATTCTTGTGGCGTGGATTTGCCAGATAAGTTATGCCCAAACTGTGGAAAACCTCTTACAAAACAAGGTTTTGCTATTCCATTTGAAACCTTTTTAGGTTTTGAGGGCGATAAAGTGCCAGATATTGACCTTAACTTTTCTGGTGAATATCAGCCTAGAATACACAAATACACAGGTGAGCTTTTTGGACATGACCATGTGTTTAGAGCGGGTACAATAGGTACTGTTGCAGAAAAAACTGCATATGGTTATGTTAAAAAATATATGGAGGAGCGAGGTATAACCTGTTCAAGAGCTGAAGAAAATCGCCTTACAGCAGGTTGTACAGGTGTTAGAAGAACATCAGGTCAGCACCCTGGGGGAATAGTAGTTGTGCCTAGAGAGGTTGAAATCTATGATTTTTGCCCTGTACAGCACCCAGCAGACGACCCAAATTCTGATATTATAACCACTCATTTTGATTATCACTCAATAGATGAAAATTTATTAAAACTCGATGAGCTTGGACATGATGACCCGACAATTATTCGTCATATGCAGGATTTAACGGGCGTTGATGCACAGCAAATACCATTAGATGACCCAGATGTTATGAGCCTTTTCACATCTAATAAAGCACTGAAATATGTTGATGATGCACCAGATGCTATTTTAGGTGATTTGGGTTGTTTAGCTGTGCCAGAGTTTGGAACGAAGTTTGTTCGTGGCATGGTAAGCGAAACCAAACCGACAACTTTTGCAGAGCTTGTTTCTATTTCTGGTCTGTCACATGGTACTGATGTATGGCTTGGCAATGCACAGGATTTAGTCCATCAAGGTATTGGACTTGCAGACTGCATTTGTTGTCGTGACGATATTATGAACTATTTAATTTTAAAAGGTGTTGAGCCTAAGCTCAGTTTTACTATTATGGAATCGGTTCGTAAGGGTAAAGGTTTAAAGCCAGAATGGGAAACCGCTATGAGAGCACAACAAGTTCCAGAATGGTATATCGACTCATGTAAAAAGATTAAATATATGTTCCCAAAAGCTCATGCGGTAGCTTATGTTATGATGGCTTTTAGAATTGCTTGGTTTAAAGTGCATAAGCCTTTGGCGTTTTATTCGGCTTATTTCTCCATTCGTGCAAAGGGTTTTGATGCCTCATGTATGATTTTAGGCGATAAAGTTTGTATGGATAAAATCAGAGAACTGCAAAAGAAAGAGCGAGATAAAACAATAACCGCTGCCGAAAAAGAAACTCAAACAACGCTTGAAGTTGTGCATGAATTTTACAGACGTGGTTTTAAATTTGAGCCTATGGATATATATAAATCCGATGCGACTATGTTTAGAGTTACTGAAAATGGACTTATTCCGCCGTTTACATCAATGCCAGGAGTGGGCGAACAAGCGGCACAAAATATAGTTGAAGAACGTAAAAACGGCAAGTTCTTATCATCTGAGGAGCTTATTGTAAGATGTAATAAGGTTTCAAAATCGGTTGTTGATACTCTTACGGAGATAGGAGCACTTGGCAGTATGCCAAAATCCACACAAATAAGCCTGTTTTAAAAAGGGGTGTTTTATATGGCAAAGTATGAAAAATATTTTACTGGTAATTTTGACACTGTTCTTTCACAGCTACATGATACTGTAATGAATGGAAGTATGTCTGCAAGTTATGAAGATGGCTCAAACTGGATAAATGGTGGTACAAGATGTGCTGTTAGAGTTTATGAAAGATATAGTATGATAGGTAGTAGCAGGGTTAGCATGAATTTAACGCTTGTTGGTAATGGAAATAATCTGTTTTTAAGTGCAATTACATCTGGAGGAAGTCAGGCGGTTTTATTTAAAATAAACACATTAGGAGAAGAATCTTTTTTAAAGTGTATTGAAGAATTTATGAATCAGTATTAGTCATAAATTTACAGTAGCACTTGACAGTTGTAAGATAATGTGTTAACATTTTAGCGTGATAAAATAATGTGTTGTAAAGGAGCATTAAAACCATGAACCGTTACCGTATTTCTACACCAGAAGGTACTAGAGATTTATTATTTTCCTCTTGTAAGGCTTTAAGACAAACAGAAAATACAATCCGTCAAACACTGGAAAACAGAGGTTATAGCGAAATTATAACTCCTGCTGTTGAATATTATGATGTATTCGCTCAGGCTAACCCTAATTTAGACCAAGAGAATATGCTTAAAATTATAGATAAGTCGGGTAGAATTTGCGTAGCTAGACCAGATAATACCACACCTATTGCTAGAATTGCTGCAACTCGTCTTGATGATGAAACTTTTCCTGTGCGTCTTTATTACAGCCAAAAGGTTTTTCGTTCTGTATCAGCAGGTAACGGTCATCGTGGTGAATTTTTGCAAATTGGTGCAGAGCTTATTGGTGCTGACGGTTTAGAGGCTGACATTGATATTGTTTCTGCGGCTTTTGAAACACTAAAAAATGCAGGTGCAACCGAGTTTCGTTTAGAGCTTGGTCATGCTGAAATTTATAAGGCTCTTATTGAGGCTCTTGATGTTGACGAGCAGACAGCCGAGAGCATTCGCAGACTTATCGAAAATAAATCTTTTGCCGTTCTTGGTGATATGCTTGCACCTTATCGTTTAAAGCCGGAAGCAAAGGCACTGTGTGCTATGCCTCAGCTTTTTGGCGGTGTTGAGGTGCTAGATGAGGTTGAAATGCTAACTGGTAATGTGCGTGTTTTAGGTGCAGTTTCATATCTTCGCAGACTCTATGCAGCACTTGATAAAGCTGGTTTTGGCGGAGAAATTATGATTGACCTTGGTTTAGTACATGAAATGGATTACTATACAGGTATTATGTTTAGAGGTTATGTGGGCGGTGCAGGTACTGTTATAGTATCTGGCGGACGTTATAACGCTCTATGTGCTAAATTCGGTCGAGATTTGCCAGCTGGTGGTTTTGGTGTAGATGTGGAAAATCTTGCACAACTCAAAGGCGAGACCGAAACAAAACAGCGTAATTCGGTTAGAATTGCACTGACCAAGGGCAGACTGGAAAAGAAAACACTTTCTTTCCTTAAAAGTGCAGGTTATGATACATCAGAGCTTGAAACTGGCTCACGAAAGCTTATTTTCACTTTGCCTAATACCAATATTGAAATTGTGCTTGCAAAAGCTGCTGATGTTATAACATATGTTGAACATGGTGTATGTGACATGGGAGTTGTCGGTAAAGACACCATTATGGAAAAGGGCGGCTCTTTTTATGAGATGGTTGACCTTGGGTTTGGCAAGTGTCGTTTTGCACTGGCAACTAAAAAGGGTAAACAGGCTTATGGTGGTTATAAAACCCCTGTAATTGCCACTAAATACCCAAATGTCACAAAGGCATTTTTTCATAAGAAAAATCTTGATGTTGAAACTATAAAAATCGAAGGTTCTGTTGAGCTTACACCACTTTTAGAGCTTGCAGATGCTATTGTTGATATTGTGGAAACAGGCTCTACATTAAAAGAGAACGGCTTAGAAGTTATAGAAGATGTTGCACCTATTTCTGCTCGTGTTATTGTAAACCTTGCAAGTGCTAAAATGAAAAAGAATGATATTAAACAGATTATAGATGCACTTGAAAATGGCAGAAAAGCTGAAAGTGAGGGTAAATAGATGTTTTTGCAAACTGTGGTTGCAGATGGAAATAAAGAACAAAAAATATTAAACCAGATGAAACAAAGAGCGAGTGAAACTCGCACAGATATAGAGAATATCGTTAAAAATATTATGGACGATGTCAAACAAAATGGTTTAGAAGCAGTAGAAAAATATTCTTTGAAGTTTGATAAAACTAAACCATATATTATTGAGCAAAGTGTCATAGATAAGGCTTATAACGATTGCACACCAGAACTTCGCACCGCTTTAGAGCGTGCAGCCGAAAACATTCGTGATTATCATCAACAAATGATGGTTAAAACTTGGGAGTATGAACGTGCAAAAGGTGCTGTTTTAGGTCAAACAGTTAGAGGACTTCACAAGGTCGGTTTATATGTTCCTGGAGGAACTGCCGCTTATCCATCAAGTGTACTTATGAATGCAATTCCTGCAAAGGTAGCGGGTGTAGGTGAACTGATTATGGTTACACCTCCAACCGAAAATTTATCTATCGAGGTTTTAACCGCTGCAAAAATCGCAGGAGTAGACAAGGTGATTGCAGTTGGTGGAACTCAGGCAATCGCTGCACTGACTTATGGTGCAGGATTTATTCCACAGGTTGATAAAATTGTTGGCCCTGGTAATGCATTTGTAGCAGCAGCTAAAAAAATGGCTTTTGGTACAGTTGATATTGATATGATTGCAGGCCCATCAGAGGTACTTGTAATTGCTGACCATACAGCAAATCCAACTTATGTAGCAGCTGACTTACTAAGTCAAGCAGAGCATGATAAACTGGCATCTTGTGTGCTATTAACCGACTCTATGGCACAAGCTCAGGCGATTTCATGCGAGATGGAACGCATGGGCAAAGCTATGCCACGTTGGGATATTATTAAGGAAAGCGTACAAAATTATGGTTGTGCTATTGTTGTTGAAGAATTAGAGGACGCTTGCAAGCTCGCAAACCAAATTGCTCCAGAACATTTGGAGGTTTGCACAGTAGCTCCTAGAGAATTACTTCCACTGCTTAATAATGTGGGTGCAATTTTCCTCGGTTCATATTCTCCAGAACCACTCGGCGATTATATGGCTGGCCCTTGTCATGTACTTCCTACTTCTGGTACTGCTAGATTTTTCTCTCCACTTTCTACCGACACATTTTTAAAGAAAACAAGCATTATTGAATATTCAGCCGAGCAGTTAAAAGCTGTATCTGATGATATTATTGCACTTGCAAATGCTGAAAAACTAAATGCACATGCAAATAGTGTTGCAGTTCGCTTTTTAGAAGTGGAGGAGGAAAAGTAAAATGCCAAATATTCGAACAGAAATTAGACAATGCACAAAATGTCGTGAAACTAAAGAAACACAAATTGCATTATACTTAAATCTCGATGGTGGAGAACGTAAAATAGAAACAGGCATAGGCTTTTTTGACCATATGCTTAATTCTTTTGCAGTTCATAGCGGTTTTGGTTTGGCTGTAAGCTGTAAGGGTGATTTAGAAGTTGACGGTCATCATACTGTTGAAGATGTTGGAATTGTACTGGGTCAGGCTTTTGCAAATATTTTAGGTGATAGGTCTGGCATTGCTCGTTTTGGTACTGCTTATGTGCCCATGGACGAGGCTTTAGGCTTTTGCACACTTGATATTTCAGGCAGACCTTTTTTAGTGTTTGATGCACCTATGCCACAGCCTATGTGTGGCACTTATGACACCTGTTTAACCGTAGAATTTATGAGAGCATTTGCTACTCATGCGGGTATCACACTGCATTTAAAGAGCATGTATGGCGATAATGCACATCATATAACCGAGGCACTGTTTAAGGCACTTGCAAGAGCTTTAAAAGAGGCTGTTAAGCAAACAGGCGGAGAAGTTTTAAGTGCAAAGGGTGTGCTGTAAAAGGAGGTCAAAAAAGTGAGTTATATTGCTGTTGTTGACTATGGTGCGGGCAATCTTATGAGTGTTGCCAACACTTTAAAATACCTTGGCTGTGAAAGCAAAATTGCACAAGATACAAAGACAATAGAAAATGCTGCGGGTGTAATTCTCCCAGGGGTTGGAGCGTTTCCAGATGCAATGGAGGCACTAGCTGAAAGCGGTTTAACAGATGCGGTTAAAACTGCTGCAAAAACAAAACCATTTTTGGGAATTTGTCTGGGTATGCAAATGCTGTTTGAGTCATCTAACGAGGTTAGAGAGTGTGAGGGTTTAGGACTCCTTGAAGGCAATATTTCAAGAATAGAAACCGATTTAATTTTACCGCAAATCGGTTGGAATGAGCTTGAGATATTAAGACCAAATGCACTGACTAACGGCTTAAAAACAGGTGACCATGTGTATTTTGTTCATTCTTTTATGGCAAACCCTAAAAATGCAGAGGATTTAGCTTGTGTTACTGATTATGGAACACAAGTTCCTGCTATGGTTTCAAAAAATAATCTTTTTGGCTGTCAATTTCACCCAGAGAAAAGCGGAGAAATTGGACTTAAAATTATTAAAAATTTCGTAGAGCTTACCGAGGTGAAATAATGAAAATCTTACCTGCTATTGATTTAAAAGATGGAATGTGTGTTCGTCTTAAAAAAGGCGATTATGAAACTGCACACAAGGTTGCAGAAGATGTACTGACAACTGCAAAAGGTTTTCTTGATGCGGGTGCAACACTAATTCATATGGTTGATTTAGATGGTGCAAAAGATGGCAGCCATGCAAATTATAATGTGGTGCGTGAAGTTATAGAGAAAACTGGTGCAAAAGTAGAGCTGGGCGGTGGTATTCGCTCTATGGAGGATATTGACGCCGTTTTAGCTCTAGGTGTAAGTCGAGTTATTATAGGCTCAGCAGCCGTTAAAAATCCAGAGCTTGTTAAACAGGCTGTGGATAAATACGGCGATAAAATTGCTGTTGGTATTGATGCACTTGGCAGAACCGTTCGCACTCATGGTTGGCTCAATGATTCGGGTGAAGATTACATAGCTTTTGCAAAGAAAATGGAAGATATGGGCGTTAAAACAATTATCTTTACTGATATAGATAAAGATGGTATGCTTGAAGGTCCTAATTTTGAACAGCTTTCTGAGCTTAGAAATGCGGTTAAATGTGAAATTGTAGCTTCTGGCGGTGTTACAACACTCGAAGATATTGCAAAGCTCAAACAGCTTAAAATAGATGCTGCAATCGCAGGAAAAGCCGTTTATACTGGTGCATTAGACCTTGTAAAAGCAATAAAAACAGGGGAGGAGTAAAAATGCTTGCAAAAAGAATTATCCCTTGTTTAGATGTAAAAGACGGTCGAGTTGTTAAAGGTGTAAATTTTGTAGGTCTAAGAGATGCGGGAGACCCTGTTGAACTTGCAAAATTTTATTCTGAGCAAGGTGCAGACGAGATAGTTTTTTTAGATATAACTGCAACAAGTGATGAGCGTGAAACCATTGCAGATGTGGTTGCAAGAACTTGCAAAGAGGTTTTTGTACCTTTAACTGTTGGCGGTGGTATTCGCACAGTAGAAGATTTTAAAGACATTCTCCGTGCGGGTGCAGATAAAATTTCTATAAACTCATCAGCGGTTAAAACTCCAGATTTAATAAATGATGCTGCAAGCCGTTATGGTAGCCAGTGCGTTGTAGTTGCTATGGATGCAAGAACAAATGAAAATATGCCATCTGGTTATGAAATTTTTGTTGCAGGTGGTAGAAAAGCCACAGGTATTGATGCGGTAGAATGGGCGAAAGAAGTTTATCAGCGTGGAGCAGGTGAAATCTTATTAACATCTATGGATAAAGACGGCACAAAATCTGGCTTTGATTTAGATTTAACAGAAAAGGTGTGTCAGGTTGCACAGATACCTGTTATAGCATCTGGTGGCTGTGGAAATTTAGAGCATTTTGCAGAGGTTTTTGAAAAAACTCATGCAACAGCTGCACTTGCTGCTAGTTTGTTCCATTATGGTGAACTTAGTATCTCACAGGTTAAAAATTATCTGAAAGAGCGTAATATAAGCGTTAGATAAGGGGAATAAACATGGATTTATCAAAGTTTTTTAAAAAAAGTGAACTTATTCCTATAATTTGTCAAGACGAAAATACTAAAGATGTGTTAATGCTTGGTTATGCAAATAAAGAGGCTTTAAAACTCACAATGGAAACAAAAACCGCTTGGTTTTTCTCACGTTCAAGACAAAAGCTATGGAATAAGGGCGAAACATCGGGAAATTTTATCTTTGTAAATAAGATTTTATCCGATTGTGATGATGATACACTGATTTATTTAGGCACTCCAAAAGGTCCAGTGTGTCACACAGGAAACCCTAACTGTTTTTATACAACACTTTGGGAAAATAGGTGAAAAAAATGGCTATTCCAATTTCTATGGTTGCAGTTATAGCGATTATTTTATTTATTGTAGGAGTTATCTTTTTAAAGAATAGAGATTAAGGAAGGTGTTTTGCAATCAATTCATTTGAGCAGATGGAAGCGGTTATTGCACTTCGCAGAAAAGAGCCACAAGAAAAGTCATATACTTGTTA
>ERZ1090868.797-NODE-797-length-17328-cov-52.306953_pt1 | contig 17328 bp, 17 predicted proteins | sample MGYA00478475_ERZ1090868 | MGnify/ENA primary metagenome ERZ1090868 (study PRJEB33644, sample SAMEA5815747) | chicken gut metagenome | biome: Chicken; feature: Gastrointestinal Tract; material: Caecum | place: Ireland | collected 2019-01-01 | study: A study of the...
GAAATTAAGGTTAGACTAATGGTTCACAACCTACCGCAAAAATATTGACACTTACTTTTGTCTGGATTGAATAGAGCTTGAGCAAAATCTTTGGTAAAATCATTCATGAAGGAGTTCTTCTTTCTGTATGTGTTTTTTTGTTCAAACCAATCATACGAGAAAGGAACTCCTTTTTCTAATGTTTAAAGAAATAAATTTAAGGAATCATTCATCCTTACACAAACTATTTTACAGTCTCTTATAATTAATGTGGATAAGGTTTTATAAATAACAAAAAAGAACTATAATCAATGTGTGTATAGTTTTAGAAAGGAAGAATTTATCATGAAGAAGAACAAATTAGCTAAAATGGCAGCAGCAGTTTTGATGACTGGAAGTATTGCTGCATTAGGTACAAGTAAGGTTAACGCAGAAGATGGTGGAAGTGTCACTAGTAAGCAAAGTACCGCCACTTTTACTATTGATACAAGTAAGGCTAAGTTAACTTTGGATGAAGTGCCAAGTTTCGACTTTGGGAGCGTTGATCCAGCGGATATTTATGCTAAAAAGACAGTTTCTGGTAAGGGAAGTGGCGAGATACAAGTAACTGATACTAGATTAAATGCAACTGGTTGGAATTTAGCTGTTTCTACAACTACTGCATTAACTAATAGTTCTAGTTCAATTGAAGGTGATTTGACCTTTACTCCAACTAGCTTCTCATTTACAACCGGAAATGCAACTGGCTGGACATTTAGTAGCGGCACTCCAACTTTGAATTTGCCAAGTACTAGTTCAGCAGAAATTGCTAGTTCAATAGGTAAGGATAAAGGAACAGGAAGTGCTACAGTATCTAGTGCTAACTTGAAATTTACCAAGAATAATACCTTAGCTCAAGGTAAATATACTTCAAACTTAACTTGGAACCTAGGAACTACCACAGATGAAAGTGGTCGAGCAAGTGAATAGTTTTCAACTGAAAAAAATTAAATATTGTCTGATCTTGGCTATTAGTATGGTACTAGCTTTAGTTTGCTATAGTAAACGAGCTTTAGCAGTATCTAATAATTCAGCTCAATTTATGATTAGTCCAGTATATTCATCTCTGCAAAAAGGAGACCGAAATTCGGGATATTATGATTTAGTAGTTAAAAAAGAAAAGACTGTCCCAATTAAAGTTAAAATTGCTAATTTAAATAATAGGCAAAAATTAACCTTTTTGGTTAAAGTAGGGAATGCTGTGACTACTGACAGTGGAACTATTGAATATAGCAATTTTAATAGCGGTAAACTTTTAACTAGCAAATATAAAATCAGTGAATTGGCGAAGACGCCTAAGCAAAAAGTAGTTGTTAAACCAGGTAGTAGTAAAATTGTATTATTAAATTTGAAAATACCTAAGTCAGATTTTCCAGGTACTTTAGCAGGTGGAGTCTATGTTGAACGCTTAAATAATGCCAAAACTAAAGCAAAAAAGGGGATTGTGACCCAAAATCATTTTGCTATGACTTTGCCAATTTTGCTTACAAAACATCCCAAGGCTAAAAGAATTGCCAAAATGGTATTGGATAAGGTAAAAGTTACTAAAGGTCCAGTTATTAAGGCTCAACTTAGTAATGTAAATCCAGTTATTTTTGGCCAATTGATGATTAATGCCAAAATCAAGCCCCTAAATCAAAATAAAACCATCGTCCAAAAGAAGGTGCAGGGCTATCAAGTCGCACCTAATTCAACCTTCAACTTTTTGATCTCGCAAAATTCATCTAAGTTAAAAGCGGGCAAATATACTTTGGATATTTTGATGAAGTCAGGTAAAAGAAGATGGCATTATGTCAAGAACTTTGAGATTAAGGCCAATCAGGCAGTTCCGCTAAACAAACGCATTAAACTTAACAATTTATCAATAATAATGTGGATTATTATGATCGGATTAATATTATTGATAATTGCATTGGTGATTGTAATTTTAATTCAAAGAAGAATAATGAAATTAAGAAAATAGAATAAGGATCTGGATAAACGTGAAAAAGCAATGGCGTTGGCTAGTGTTTATAGTTTTTATTGCTTGCTTTGGGATAAGCAATACGATGGTTATTGCCGATAATGTAGGATCAACTGAAAATACTAGTTTATCTGGTAGTCCAAAAAATAAAACTGATAATAAAACAAGTGATCAAAATAGTGTATCTTCTGCTAGCAGCCAAAGTGATGGCAAAAATAATGATGAAGTAAATAATTCATCTACTGTTAGCTCATCAAATAGTTCAAGCGCTAGTTCTGCAAGTTCTAAAAGGTCAATTCCTAAGAATAATATTTTAGCTGTTTCATCGGTTAATTGGCCTAAAAGATTTGCTACTTGGACTCAAGGAAAGCGAGTTTATGGGACTTTTTCAAGAAATAAATATGGCTTTATGAATGGTGTTGATGAAAGCACTGATGGTCTTCACAAGTATGTTAGCTTTAATATTATGGCACATTTATCATGGACTAGTAGTCCTAAGACACAGTTTTATGCTTTATATGAAACTAATGGCCAATATCATGGACAAATAATTGATAGAAGTAAAGTTGATATTGTTAAAATGGAATCGTATTCCTATACCGCTTTATGGTATGTTTCTATTGATTTAGCTGGTATATCCGCAGATAAGGTTCAAATTTGCATTTTTGACGATGATGGAAGTTACGGTTTTTGGAAAAGTAATGGTGTAGCTGATGATAAAACCTATCCATTTATTATCTCTAGTCCAATCTTTGGCTGGAGCAAGATTGATCAAAGCTTAAGAGACGCTGACGACGGGATTATCTATGCAGGTCAGTCAATGAAGTATAAAAATAATGCCCCAAGAGTTTCTCAAGATAATATCGTTGACTTTTCTAATGCAACGTTAGATTCAAAGAAGTCGATCAAATTTAATCAGCAAACAGTTGTTAATAATGAACTAGTAAGTGATTATACGATTTCAACCAATCTATCAGGTCTAGAAAATCAAATAACCGGCCTAGATCAAAGTGGAAACTATGGTATTAGTACTGATTTGACTAGTGTTCTTCCATCTACCACTCAAGCAATTAAGTCTGTGCAGTATGGTGGATTAAAGTCAATAAATATAACACCTGAAGCCTTAGCTAAAAAGACTATCAATTTAAAAGATTATACTGATCCGAAGTTTATTGCTAAATTGCAAAAAGATTTGGGCAGTAACTTGACTTATAAATGGTTTTATTATGACCAACTTGGCACCAGTATGAGTCAAGCAAATGCTCCAGGTGCTACGGGAGTTTTAGGACAGGATTGGCTAAGTATTGATAATAAGTCTGACTTAGGCAAGAAAATAGAGCAACAATTGAATAGTAACAAGGATGGGTACTTACAATTAAAAATCTATTCATCAGGGAAATTAGTAACAGTTGGTAATCCAATACTTATTAAAGGTGAGAGTTCAAATTTTGAAGTTCCTGATCTCATTGACTTTGGAACCATTTCTACCGATGATGTAATAAACGGCAGTAGTTTAGAATCACAAACTAGTGCTACAGATGTTTTAAAGGTTACAATTCCAGCTACTACTGAAGTAGGATGGGAAGTTACAGCCCGAGTGCCAGAAGACGGTGCATTAGCTAAATTAAATGGTAAATTAAATTTATTAGGCAAAGATATAACTACTTCACCAACAGTTTTAGCAGATATTAATAAATCAGGTGAGAGCAGTTATGATCTAGATGCAAAACTCATTTTTTCTGGCTACCATGGACAAGTAGACCCTACCAAATATAGCGAAGCAATTAATTGGAAACTGGAGCCTAAGATTACACTAAATGCAAGTGAATAAAAACATTCAAATAAATAAAGTGGCTCTTGGTCAAATGGTGTTGATAAAAGTCAATTAAAAATTAAATAATAGGGAAAGGCATTAGGCTGCTAAATAGTAGTCTGATGCTTTTTCTTTAATAATGGCATCCCTTTCTTCTAGCTTGATTCTGGTTACTAGATGATTGAAGTTAGGGTAACCGTAGGCAGTACGTTCAATCTGTTTAATCTTACGGTTGGTTCCTTCAAGGCAACCGTTTGATTCATCGAACTTAGCAGCGTTGAGAATATCATGTAGATTACGTTTGAAAGTATTTAAAGTGGTGTGCATCATATTGCCAACATGATCTTTGTTTTGAATTAGGCTTCGTAACTTCTTGGTATCTCTATCTTTTAAAGCTTTACTGATATCTTGCATAAGGTTATAAGTATTTTCAAGCTAATTGTTTAAAGAAAGCCCATCAGCCACGATTTGTTCTTGAGTTAGGGTATCTTTTAATCTGGATTGATAGCACGGCTTAACTTTTTCCAGGTCATCAAAAGGCTTAAGATAAAGTTTCCAGTAATATTTAAGCAGGTTGTATTCCCATGAACCTTTTTTGTGCTTCTTCATTTCTTGAATGCGACAGGAATTAAAGGAACGGTTAAGCAGCTGAACGATATGGAAACGGTCGAGGATTACTTGAGCATTAGGAAAAAGCTCCTTAGCCATAATGTCATAATAGTAATTAAGATCCATAGTTACAGTCTTAACCTTGTTTCTTACGGTTATTGGGAAACGTTTAAAGTAATTGATAATATCTTTTTTTAATCTGGTAGGCAGTACCTTAACTATTTTGTGCGTGTGACCATCAATGGCAATAAAGTGCAGCTGTCTGCCAACGCCTCTGAATTCATCAAAAGCCAGGTATTCCGGCAGCCAGTCGGTATCTTCAAAGGAAGACGGACTATATTTCTCTAGTACGCGTTGCACGGTATTGGTTGAAGTTGAAGTTTGTCTGGCAATGCTCTTCATGGACCAGTCTTCGGTTAAAGAGCCAATAATTTTACGCTTGGTGGCATTAGAAATACAGCAGTATTTATCTACTAGTTCCGTTTGAGCCATCGAATTCGTCTGACAATTACGGCAGATAATTCTTTCTTTAGCTATTCTGATAAAGACAGGTAGACTAGCATCTAAAGCAGGATAACGCACATTTGAATATAGGTGACCATTATGTACGATGTTATCTGAGCCGCAGTTTAAGCAATGGTCTAAATGTACAATAGCGTGGTAGAACTTGGCTTCACGATTACGATATTTGCCAGATGAGATATCCAAAAATTCTAACAAAGGGTCTTTAATATTCAGAGAAAATTTAATACAATCATTACAAGAGGACATAAGCAATTCACCTTAATTTCTAAAGAGTGGTATCAAAGGACATTATGCAGTGAGGCTTGTGCCTCTTTTTTAATGCAAAAAATCCTATTGATAGAATATCATAGAAATCTATCAACAGGATTTATCATAGAACCAAAATAAAATGGTCTTCTTACCGTTTTTTATATAAATCATTAAAATAAGTAAAAAAATAAGCTTGCAAGATCAGTGATCTAACAAGCTCTTGGTCTATTAGGCACGAGTAACTTTACCAGACTTTAAAGCCTTGGTTGAAACCCATACGCGCTTTGGCTTACCGTCAACAAGAATGCGAACTTTTTGAAGGTTTGGCTTCCAAGCACGACGAGTTGAGTTCAATGAGTGTGAACGTTTGTTACCGAATGTAGTCTTCTTACCTGTTACGTAATCTTTTGCCATTTGCTAAACCTCCTTTATTTGTGATGTCATACTTAATTAGATTATCATATGTTTTCGCGCAATTCAATACTAAAAGGATTTTTTCAGGTGTATTTTAATTATTGATTATGTCGTTACTATGATAAAATAATAAACGTATATATAGATAATAAGACGGAGGACGAAACATGGCTGTTAAGATCAAGACAAAAGATGGTTTGATTGATATTTCAAACGGTGTAATCGCAACTGTTGTTGGTGGCGCAGCTACGTCTAACTATGGCGTTGTAGGTATGGCATCAAAGAATGCCATTCGCGATGGATTTGACGGGATTCTTAATCGTGCCAATTATAAGCGCGGTGTTGTTGTCAAGTCAGAAGATAACGAAATTACGGTTGATGTGTACATTATTGTTGGCTATGGTTTGAAGATTTCTGAAGTAAGTAAGAATGTTCAAGATAGTGTTAAGTTCAATTTGAAGAATCAATTAGGAATAGACACTAAGGCCGTTAATGTCATTGTACAAAGCGTTAAGGTACTTGACGAATAACACAAGCGGAGGTTTTAAATAGTGGTTTTAAATGAGATAGATAGTAAGCAATTTAGAGATATGGTACGTGTTGCCACTCATCGAATTGGTAAAAATGCGGAGTTTGTTAACTCTTTGAATGTTTTCCCAGTTCCTGATGGTGATACTGGTACTAATATGAACTTAACCATTGAAAGTGGTGCTAAGGCTGTTTCAGAAAATCCAAGTACTAGTGTTAGTGATTTAACTGAAAGCTTGGCTAAAGGTATGCTAATGGGTGCCCGTGGTAACAGTGGGGTTATCACTTCACAATTATTCCGTGGCTTTTACAAGGCTACCCAAGGGATGAAGACCTTAACTGCACAGGAATTAGCAAATGCTTTTTCAAATGGTGTTGCTACTGCTTATAAGGCTGTAATGAAGCCAGTTGAAGGTACTATTCTTACTGTAGCTCGTGTTGCTGCACAAGCCGGTGCTACTAAGGCCAATGACACCGACGATGTAACTGAAGTAATGAAAGCTGTAGTTGAAGGTGCTAAGAAGGCTCTTAAGTCAACTCCAGATTTATTGCCTGTTTTGAAGCAAGTTGGTGTAGTTGACTCAGGTGGTCAAGGCCTTTTGTTTATCTATGAAGGCTTTTTGGAAGGCTTAATGGGTGAAAACTTTGCAGATCAATATCAACCTGACGAAAATGAAATGGATGAAATGATCAATGCAATGCACCACCAATCTTCAGTTCAAAGCCAATTGGCTACTCAAGATATTAAAAATGGCTACTGTACTGAAATCATGGTTGATCTTGATGCCGATGTTCCAAATAAAAAGAAGTTTGATTTGGAAGAATTTAGAAAGCACTTGTCTGGCTTGGGCGATTCATTATTAGCTGTTTCTGATGGTGAAATTGCTAAGGTTCACGTTCATACTGAACACCCTGGTGATGTTTTCCAATACGGTAGTCAGTTTGGTCAATTAGGCAAGATCAAGATTGATAACATGAGAATCCAACACGAAAGCATCGTTGACCAAGATGAAGAACAACAAGAAGCAGTTGATTTTGCAGTGATCGCAGTTGCTTCAGGTAACGGTATTCGTAAGTTGTTTGAAAGTGAAGGTGTTAACCGGATTATCTCGGGTGGGCAAACGATGAACCCATCAACTCAAGACTTTATTGATGCAATCAAGAAGTCTGGTGCGAAGAAAGCTATTGTCTTGCCAAACAACGGTAATATTGTTATGGCTGCTAAGCAGGCTGCTGAAGTTAGTGATATTCCTGTTGGTATTGTACCAACTAAGACTATTTCTCAGGGTTTAACCGCAATGCTTTCATTCAATCCAGATGCATCTGTTGATGAAAATGTGGAAGCTATGACAGAGGACTTAGATACGGTTGTTTCAGGTGAAGTTACTCAAGCTACCCGTGATACTGAAATCGATGAAGTAGAAATTCATAAGAATGACTACTTGGGAATTGTTGATGGCAAGATTAAGGTTGACAATGCTGATTTAATTAAGACTACTGTTGATATGATTGAAAAGATGCTGGATGAAGATTCAGAAATTATCACAATTATGTTTGGCCGTGATGCTAGTGAAGAGCAAGCACAAGAAGTAGTTGAACAACTTGAAGCCAAACATGATGATCTTGAATTTGAAATTCATGATGGTGGTCAACCTGTATATCACTTCTTAGTATCAGTTGAATAACAATGATTGATAATGCATTATTTGCTCCTGTCACAGACTTAAAGGGTGTAGGGACAAAGACTACAGCTGCATTAGGAAGCTTAGGCATCTATAGTATTTATGATTTGCTTTTTTACTTTCCTTTTCGTTATGACGAATTACAAACATTACCGTTAGATCAAATCATGGATGGTCAAAAAGTAATGCTAAAGGGAATAGTAGCCACTGAAGCGTTTGTTAGTCGTTTTGGCTATAAGAAAACGCGCTTAAGTTTCAAGATGAGAATTGACCATGATGTAATCATGGTCAATTTTTTTAATCAGCCGTGGTTAAAAAATAAAATTGAGATCGGACAAGAAGTAGCTATTTATGGTAAATACAATGTTGCCCGGCAAAGTTTAACGGCCTTTAAATTCGTAGCAGCCAAAGAAAATGATAGTGGTATGGCGCCGATTTATCCGGTTAATCGACATGTTAAGCAAAAAAAATTAGTAGATCTAATTAATGTGGCTATTGATGATTTTATTGATCAAGTGCAGGATATTGTTCCGGAAAAGTTGCGGCAAGAATATCGTCTTTTAAAAGACCAAGTAATTATTGAAAAAATGCACCACCCTAAGAATAGTCATGAGGCTGAACTAGCTAAGAGAAGTGCAATTTTTCGTGAGTTTTTTATTTTTGAATTACAATTAGCTTTATTGACCCGTAATGATGGTAAACAAATGGGTTATGCAAAGAAATACGATCTGACAGAAATTGCTCAATTAACTAAATCTCTGCCATTTGAATTATCAGATGATCAAAAGCATGTGGTTAATGAAATCTTTGCTGATATGCATTCTGATGGTCAAATGCGGCGACTTTTGCAGGGTGATGTTGGTTCTGGAAAAACTGTTGTAGCCGTTTATGCGATTTTTGCAGCCATTACAGCTGGCTATCAGGCGGCTTTGATGGTGCCAACAGAAATTCTGGCAACTCAGCATTTCAAAAAAATCGATGAATTGTTGCGTCCTTTAGGTGTGCGAGTAGCTCTTTTAACAGGCAATACAAAAACACTGGAGCGGCGTGAGATCTACCGTGAATTAACTGATGGCACGATTAATGTGGTAATTGGCACTCATGCTTTAATTCAAGATAGTGTTATCTTTAAAAAATTAGGTCTAGTCATTATTGATGAGCAGCACCGTTTTGGTGTAGGACAACGACAAGCTTTGATTAATAAAGGCGATCAACCAGATATTTTGGCAATGACCGCTACGCCAATCCCGCGGACGCTGGCTTTGACAGTTTATGGTGATATGACAGTCTCTGAAATACATCATTTACCAGCCGGAAGAAAGCCAATTATTTCCACATGGAAAACAAGTAGTCAAATGAAGGAAGTCTATCGACAAATGCAAGAGCAGCTAAATCAAGGCTTTCAGATTTACGCTGTGACACCATTGATTACCGAGTCAGAGACGTTAGACTTAAAAAATGCAGAAGAATTGCATGAAAAATTAAGCCATGATTTTCCTAATCACAAGGTAGTCCTGCTTCATGGTCAAATGTCAGGTGCGCAAAAAGATGAGATTATGACTGCATTTGCAGCTGGTGAGATCGATATTTTAGTAACTACCAGTGTGATTGAAGTTGGAGTTGATGTGGCTAATGCCAATATGATGGTGATTTATAATGCTGATCGTTTTGGCTTAAGTCAATTGCACCAACTGCGTGGTCGAATTGGTCGAGGACAAACACAAAGTTATTGTGTCTTTCTAGCTGATCCTAAGACCGATTCAGGTAAAGCAAGAATGAAAATTATTGCGTCGACCAATGACGGCTTCAAATTAGCTGAAGAAGATTTAAAGATGCGCGGTGAAGGTGATTTGTTTGGTAAGGCTCAGTCAGGATTGCCAGAATTTCGTGTGGGTGATGTAGTAAATAACTACAATACATTGGTCGTTGCGCAAAAAGAAGCACGAGCTTTGGTTGCGGCTGATCCTGATTTATCAGATCCAGGACATAAGGCACTTAAGCAAGTGCTAGAATATAAGCAATTAGAGCAAAACAGAATTTAGAAAAGATTGTGGTGAATATATGAGAACAATTGCAATTGATGCGATGGGTGGCGAAAATGCCCCAGATGCAATCGTTAAGGCGGTTTTACAAGCTAAAGCTGAAATGCCTGAGACTAAATTTTTATTATTTGGTGATAAAGAAGCATTAAGAAAGTTAATCCCTGAAGATCAAATTAATGATCAATTAGGTGTGGTCCCAACAACAGAAGTTATTGCTGACGAAGACGAACCTGTTAAGGCAATCAGAAAAAAGAAAGATTCGTCAATGGTTGTGGCAGCTAACTTCGTTAAGGAAGGAAAAGCTGATGCGTTGCTTTCCTTAGGCAATACTGGTGCATTGCTTGCTTGCGGAATTTTTATTATTGGCCGAATTAAGGGAATTATACGCCCAGGCTTGATGCCCACTTTACCTGTTCAAAATAGTGATGATGGCTTTAATATGGTCGATGTCGGCGCTAATGCCAAAAGCAAGCCGGAATATCTTTTGCAGTGGGCTGAAATGGCTTCATACTATGCAGAAAAAATCCGTGGTATTCAAAATCCGCGAGTAATGCTCTTAAATAATGGAGCTGAAAGCGACAAGGGTGATGATGTTCACCAAAAGGCCTATGAATTGCTTAAAGAAAGTAATTTGAATTTCTTAGGTAATATTGAAGGTAATGAATTGCTATTAGGCAAGGCAGATGTGGTAGTAACCGATGGCTTTACCGGAAACGCTGTACTTAAGAACATTGAAGGAACCTCTAGCGTCTTGCTTCATTTATTAAAAGATAGTTTATTAAATGGCGGTGTAATGACCAAGTTAGGTGCCTTAATGGTGAAGGGCTCGTTATCAAGCTTAAAATCTAAATTTGATACGGCTAAATATGGCGGTGCAGTTTTACTAGGCGTTAATGCACCGGTAGTTAAAACCCACGGTAGATCAAATGAACGTCCAATTTATTTCACTCTTAAGCAAGTAGATAAAATGATTAAAGAAAAACTTGTTGCAGATTTTAGAGACGAATTCGCTGAAAAATAGTACAATGTTTTATTAAAAAGGAGAAGTTTTATGTCAGAAGAAGAAATTTTTAATAAAATTATAGACATGATCGCTGATAATTTTGATGTTGATAAGGATAAGATCACTGAAGACACTAATTTTATGAACGATTTGGATGCTGATTCAATTGATTTGGTTGAATTTATTTTGCAATTGGAAGATGAATTTGGCGCAGAAATTCCTGACGATGAAGCTGAAAAAATTAAAACAATTGGTGATGCTGTTTCATATATTAAGTCTCATCAAGGATAATTTTCTAAAAAAATCCGTGTCGTGATTTGCATACGACCGGCTTTGTGTTTATAATTAGAAAATAAATAGAAAAGATTAAATGCTTTTAATAAAAAAGCTCGAGATGGAGGAATGACCTTTGGAGAAGCAGAGTGATCTTTTATTAGATATTCAACACCTGCATACGGCATACCGTTTGCAAGGGAAATTCTATGATGCGGCAGACGATGTTAATCTGACTCTGAAGCGCGATGAGATTTTAGCCATCGTTGGTGAATCTGGTTGTGGTAAGAGTACAATTGCCTCAAGTATCATTGGATTGTACGACCATAAAAATACTAAAGTAACAGGGGACATTCTTTACAATGAATTAAACCTAGTTGGCTTGAATGAATCACTTTTCAATAAGATTCGTGGGGACAAGATCGGAATGATCTTCCAGGACCCGTTAGCCAGCTTGAACCCATTGATGCGTGTTGGTGACCAAGTTGCTGAAACTCTTTATTACCACACTGATATGGACGAAAAGGCACGTCACGCACGTGTAATTGAATTGTTTAATCAAGTAGGAATGCCAAAGCCTGAAGAAATGTACGAAATGTACCCACATGAGTTGTCTGGTGGGCTTCGTCAGCGTGTTGTAATTGCGATGGCGATTGCATGTAAGCCTGAAGTTATTATTGCCGATGAACCAACAACAGCTTTGGATGTTACTATTCAAGCTCAAATTTTGGATTTGCTTGAAGATATTCAAAAACAATCTCACTCAGGGATTATTTTGATCACTCACGACTTAGGTGTTGTAGCAGAAACTGCTGATGAAGTTGCAGTCATGTATGCTGGTCAAATTGTTGAAAAATCTGATGTAAAGACAATTTTTGAAAACCCACTTCATCCATATACTCGATCATTACTTAACTCAATGCCTCAATCAGACGATACGGATGAAGATCTTCATGTAATTCACGGTACTGTGCCATCTTTGAAGAATATGCCACGTACTGGTGATAGATTTGCTGCAAGAATTCCTTGGATTCCTGCTAGCGCACATGAAGAAGAACCTAAGGTGCATGAAGTTGCGCCAGGTCACTGGGTAAGATGTACTTGCTGGAAGTCATTCCACTTTGAGGATGAAAAGACAGCAAGTGGGGAGTAGTTTATGGCAAAAGAAATTATTCAAATCAAAGATTTAAAGGTCTATTACCCAATTCGCTCTGGATTTTGGAACAGAATTACTGATTATGTCCGTGCCGTTGATGGGATTAATTTCTCAATTGGTGAAGGTGAAACTTACGGTTTAATCGGTGAATCTGGTTCTGGTAAATCTACTACCGGTAAGGCGATTGTTGGGGTTGAAAAAGTTACAAGTGGTCAAATCATGTATAAGGGTTTGGACGTAACTAAGGCAAGCAACCGTAAGAAGCTTGATTATAATAAAGATGTTCAAATGATCTTCCAGGATTCAATGTCAAGTTTGAACCCAAGAAAGAGAATTGAAGATATCATTGCAGAGCCAATTAGAAATTTTGAAAACTTAACGACTGATCAAGAACGTGATCGTGTACAAGAATTGCTAGATATTGTAGGGATGCCTAGTGATGCAATCTACAAGTACCCACATGAATTCTCAGGTGGTCAGCGGCAGAGAATCGGTGTTGCTCGTGCCGTTGCTACTAACCCTAAGTTAATTGTTGCGGATGAACCAACGTCTGCTTTGGACTTGTCAGTTCAAGCACAGGTTTTGAACTTCATGAAGCACATTCAACAACAATACAACATTGCTTACTTGTTCATTTCACACGACTTGGGTGTTGTTAAGCACATGTCAGAAAACTTGGCAATCATGCACCGTGGTCGTTTGGTTGAATTAGGTAGCCGTGAAGAAATCTACAAGCACCCAATTCACATCTATACTAAGCGTTTGCTTTCCGCTATTCCTCAAGTTGATGTTGAACATCGTGAAGAACACAAGAAACATCGCGAACAAGTTGAAAAAGAATTTGAAGAAAATCAAAGTAAATGGTACGACAAGGATGGTCGTGTATATCCATTACAACAAGTAGCACCTAAGCACTGGGTAGCTTTGCCAAAAGATATGGCCCACGAAGCTAAACTTGAAGAATTAGAAGAAAAGGAGAGTGATTAAGCATGTGGAAAACGATTTTACGGCGTTTGTTAATCATGATCCCTCAATTGATTATCTTGAGTTTGCTGGTCTTCTTGTTGGCTAAGATGATGCCTGGTGACCCATTCAGTGGATCAATTAACCCTAACACCGACCCTAAGCAAATTGAAGCTCTGAAACGAGCTGCTGGTTTGTATGATCCATGGTACGTGCAATACTTTAGATGGGTGGGTAACTTGTTCCATGGTGACCTTGGTACAAGTTACATTCAACATGTGCCAGTAACTTCATTGATTGCTGACCGTGCTAACAACACCTTCTGGTTATCACTTTTGACTACTATTTTAACTTATAGTATCGCAATTCCTCTTGGTATTACTTCAGGCCGTCACCAAGATGAATGGCAAGATACTAGTGTTAGAATCTTTAACTACATCACTTTAGCAACTCCAGGGTTCGTATTCTATATTTTAGGTTTGTGGCTCTTCGGTTTTACTTTAGGCTGGTTCCCAATCTCTGGTTCAGTTTCAGCTAGTGCATCTGGCTTCTGGGGAATTCTTGGTAGTAGGATTTATCACATGATTCTACCAGCCATTTTGTATGCTTTGATTACCACTACTGGTACTGTTCAATACTTGAGAACTGGGATTGTTGATAACAAGGTTGAAGATTACGTAAGAACTGCTCGTAGTAAAGGTGTGCCTGAAAATGTCGTCTTCAACAAGCACATTTTACGTAACTCATTATTGCCAATCGCTGCCTTCCTTGGTAACACTATTACCGGTTTGCTTAGTGGTTCAATGATCATTGAAAGTGTATTTAGTTACCCTGGTATGGGTAAGTTGTTCCTTGACTCAATTGGTCAACGTGACTACACTACTCTGACTGCTTTGATTTTGATCTTTGGTATCTTGACTCTAATTGGTAACTTATTGTCAGATATCATTATGAGTATCATTGACCCACGTATTAGAATTCAATAGGGAGGAGAGAAAAAATGGCTGATAAGAAAGAAAAAGCTACAAAGAAAGCTACTAAAGAAGACGCAAAGCAAAAGGCTACTCTCCCACCTTCTGGATTCAAGGTGGCTATGCACGAAATTGTGCGTTCAAAGTCTGCTTTAACAGCTTTGATTATCATTATTGTAATTTTACTGTTCACTTTTGGTGGTTCATTATTCTTAAACCGTGCTCAAGTAACTGAAATGAACATTGCCGATTCATACTATGGTTGGGGTGAAGCGGGCCACTTGCTAGGTACGGATGATGGTGGTCGTGATATCTTGAAGTTGCTCATCATGGGTGGGCGTAACTCAATCATGATCGGTATCTCAGTAACTGTAATTACTGAAATAGTTGGTTTGGTAGTTGGTTTGGTTTCAGGTTACTTTGGTGGAGCAATTGACTCAGTTATCATGAGAATAGTTGACTTTATCCAGATTTTGCCACAAATGCCAATTATTATTGTTTTGACTACTGTTATTCCTAACTACAATGCCGTAACTTTGGTATTCTTGATTGCGATGTTTGGTTGGACGGTCACGGCACGTTACTTCCGTTCGTTCGTCCTGTCGCAGCGTGGTCGTGACTATGTTTTGGCATCTAAGACTTCAGGTTCATCTAACTTTAAGATTATGTTCCGTGAAGTTTTGCCAAACATTACTTCAATGATTATCATTGAAGTTGTTTTGAGTATTGCTGGTAACATTGGTATTGAAACTAGTTTGTCATTCTTGAACTATGGTTTACCAAGTACTACGCCATCACTTGGTACTTTGATTGGATTTGCTAATGACCCAGTTAACGTTATTAACCGTCCATGGTTGTGGTTGCCTGCTACCATCTTACTTTTGGTAATTTCCTTAAGTATTAACTATGTTGGTCAAGCTCTGCAACGTGCTGGTGACGCAAGACAGCGTGAAAACTAATAAAGTAATAATTAAATTAAAACAGCTCTATCGTTTGGTAGAGCTGTTTTTTTATAATTCATAACTAAATTCTTATTGAAAAGAAATAAAACAAAAATTAAAAACAATTTCATAAAACTATTGCATTTCTAATTTATGGTGGTATTATTTAATCATCAACTTGATTCAAATAACTATTGAAAATGAATTGTATCCTAGATGGGGGAAACAAAGTATGAAATTATCAAGAGTATTGGGTTCAGTAGGAGTCGTTTCTGCGGCAGCGTTAGCGTTAGTTGCTTGAGGTAACAAGAGTGAAAGCAATAATGCTGGTGCTAAGGATGCACAAAAATTCCCAGCATCCACTCCTAAGAAAGCTACTAAACAAGGTGGTAGTGTATCAGTTGCTCTAGAAACTGATACTCCGTTTACTGGGATTTTCTCAGATGAATTAGCAACTTCTGCAATTGACTCAAGCGTTGCAGCTCCAGGTGAAGAATCATTATTTGACACCGATGATCATTACAGAATCAATGACAAAGGTGCCGCCACTATGAAGATTGACAAGAAAGCCAAAACTGTAACTATTACAGTTAAGAAGGGTGTTAAGTGGTCTGATGGTCAACAAGTAAATGCTAAGGATCTTGAATATCCATATGAAATCTTAGCTAACAAAAAGACAGCAGCTCAACGTTATGATTCTACTCTGGAAGAAATTAAAGGTATGAAAGAGTATCATGAGGGTAAGGCAAAAACTATTTCAGGGATTGAAATGCCAGATGGTGAAAAGGGTCGCACTATTGTAATTCATTATAAAGAATTAAAGCCTGGTATGTACTTCTCAGGTAATGGTTACTTCTGGGAATCAGCTGCTCCATATCATTATTTAAAGAACGTTCCATTTAATAAACTTCAATCAAGTGATCAAATCAGAAAGAAGCCATTATACTTTGGCCCATTTAAGCTTGATAAGCTTGTTCGTGGTCAATCAGTAACTTGGGTTCCTAACAAATACTACTGGAGAGGTAAACCAAAGTTGGATAAAATTACCATCTCTGTAGTAAACCCTAACTCAGCTTCTCAAGCTATCAAGAGTCACAAGTTCGACATTGCTGGTGTAATTAATTCACAATGGGATCAAGTTAAGAATACTAAAGGTGTTAACTGGGTTGCTCAGGTTCCACTTGCATATAGTTATCTTGGCTTTAAAGTCGGTAAGTGGGATTCCAAGACTGGCAAGAATGTAATGGATAAGAATTCTAAGGTTGGTAACAAGAATTTAAGAAAAGCTATCGGCTATGCAATGAACTTAGATGCTGTTAACAAGCGTTATACTCATGGCTTAAGCTTTAGAATTAATACTTTGATTCCTTCAGGCTTTGGTAAGTATCACGACAGTAGTATTAAGGGCTTCAATTACAACTTAAAGAAAGCTAATGAATTGCTTGACAAGGCTGGCTATAAGAAGAAGGGTAAGTGGCGTGTACAACCAAATGGTAAGCCATTAGTTCTTCACTACGCTTCAATGTCAGGCTCTGCAAACGCAGAAGCTATTACCCAAAACTACTTGCAACAATGGCATAAGATCGGTCTTAATGTTAAGTTAACTGGTGGCCGTTTGATGGAATTCAACTCATTCTATGACAAGGTGCAACACGACTCTAAAGATATTGACTTCTTCTCTGCAGGTTGGAGCTTAGCTTCTGAGCCATCACAAGCATCTATGTATGGTGAAACCTCACCAATGAACTATGAGCGTTTTGCAACTCCTGAAAACAACAAGTTGCTTGCAGAAATGGACTCTCAAAAAGCATTTGATACTAATTACCGTATTAAAGTCTTCCATGAATGGCAAAAGTACATGTATGATGAAGCATTTGTAATTCCAACTAATAATTCTTACAGTATTTCTGCAGTTAATAACAAACTTACTGGTTACTCAACCAAACCATCACAAAATAACAACGGTCACCAATTATGGTACCAAGTTGGTTACGCTAAGTAATTCATTAATCATTAGTAAAACTAAACTCCAAAATTCTAAACATAAACAAATTCCTTATATTAAATTCTAATAACTAACTAATAGAAAAGACAGGTATCTTAATTCGAATACCTGTCTTTTTCTAAGTGTATAATTTTTTGCGGTAAGTTGAATAAATAATTAAAAAGCTCAAGTCC
>ERZ1090868.798-NODE-798-length-17310-cov-40.951782_pt1 | contig 17310 bp, 14 predicted proteins | sample MGYA00478475_ERZ1090868 | MGnify/ENA primary metagenome ERZ1090868 (study PRJEB33644, sample SAMEA5815747) | chicken gut metagenome | biome: Chicken; feature: Gastrointestinal Tract; material: Caecum | place: Ireland | collected 2019-01-01 | study: A study of the...
AGATGACGTCGAGTCTCGTGGGCTCGGAGATGTGTATAAGAGACAGTTATAATATCCTTTATAACTATCGAATCATAAACATCTTTTAAATAAATTTTCCTAGACTCATCATCAGTCTGCATAAACCTTTGAGGAAGCCCTCCCCATTTAATATAATCAGAAAACTCATTTTCTTGCCCTTGCCTATCACTGATATTTAAAAGTTCACAAGCCTCCTTAAACGTAAAAGGTGTAATTCTAAAACTTACGTATCTTCCAGCAATATGAGTTGCCAAATCACTAGAAAGCAAATCACTATTTGAGCCCGTAATAAAAATAGAAGTATTTTGTGTTGCTCTAAATGAATTAATAACTTTTTCCCACTTATCCACATTTTGAATTTCATCAAAGAACAAATAATATTTTTTACTATCGATTATTTTTCCTTTTACATAATCATTTAATTTTTTAGGATCAGTATATTCATCATAATCAAAATCTTCAAAATTAATATAAATAATATGTTTATCATCAATTCCCTTTTCTCTAAGTTCATCGATAATCTGATTTAAAATTACCGATTTACCAGATCTCCTAATACCAATCAAAACCTTAATTAAATCTTGATCATAAAATGGTCTTATTTGTTTCAAATATCTTTCCCTTATTACCACAAACCATCATCTCCTTGTACCTATATTATAATATTATATTTTTAATTTGTCAAAAAATTACGCCACACCGTAATTTTTTTCTATTTATTATAGAAAATTACGCTTAAAAAAAGAATATTTAAATCTTAAGGCCCATTTTACCTTCTTTAAATATTCTTTCATCCATTAATTTCAAATCAGGAGAAACAAACGGTTTAAATTCCATCTGATCTAAAATATCTTTTTCAAGATCGACCCCAGGAGCAATCTCGATAAGTTCCAAACCTAAACCGACTAATCTAAATACTGCCCTTTCGGTCACATACAATATCTCTTGATTATTCTCGTTCGCATTTTTAGCCGAAAAAGTAATTTGCTGAACATTTTTCACAAACTTCTTTATTGTTCCTTCTTTAATAATATGAAGTTTTCCGTCCTTAATCTCTTCTTCGAGACCCCCGGCCGTAAACGTTCCTATAAATATAACTTTCTTCGTATTCTGAGTAATATTTATAAAACCACCTGGACCTGTAACTCGCGTTCCAAACTTGCTGACATTAACATCGCCATCTTCATCAGCTTGAGCAAGTCCGACGATACACATATCAAGACTGCCGCCATTATATGCATCGAACTGTTCCGCCGTTGGAATAACCGAATCAGGATTGATCGAACCGCCAAACGCAACGCCACCAATAGGTACTCCTCCAGTCGGTCCAGACTCAACTGATAAATAAATATCCTCACTAATACCTTCTTCCGCACAAGCATTAGCTACAGAATCAGGCATTCCAACACCCAAGTTTACGACATAACCCTTCTTAAGTTCCATCGCACTTCTTCTACCGCATACTTTTCTCTCATCGAGTGGTCTTATCGCAATCTCGTCAAGAGCAATCTTTTTATCTCCTGTCATCTCTGGTCTATAAACAGGTAAATTATAATCCCCCAAAGAAGTATCAGGCTCAGCTACTAAAACATAATCGACTAACGAAGAATGAATTAAAACATCTCTTGCCCTAAGACCATCCTTCATCATTATCTTTTCAACCTGAACAATAACCTTGCCACCACTATTATGTGCCGCAATTGCCATATTGTATTGTTCACCGATAACCGCTTCATGTTCGAATGAAATATTACCATCTTCATCGGCATAAGTTGCCTTTATAATAGCCACATCTATTGGAAAAGACTTATATAAAAGTAAATCCTTACCCTCGATATTTACAAGTTTAACAAAAGGATCTAAAGCCTTAGCTTTTTCATTTGCGCAGCACCCTTCAACTCGCGGATCGGCAAAAGTATTAAGACCAACCTTTGTTAAAACACCTATTTCATGACCAGCTATTGCCCTATACAAATGATTTATAACTCCAAGAGGTACTGCCCATGCCGGAAATTGATTCTTACCAATCGTATTGCCAAAAACTCTGCCCATTCCTAAATGTGCACATATGACCTTGCCGACTAAACCTTCCTTTGCCAGCATATTCATTCCAACTTCATCATTAGTTAAATTACCAGGACTTATCCCACAAGTAACTGTCAAATTACAAGGATGACTAGTCTTTACAAAGCTATCACTAATACCTCTAATTAGCTCTTCCGCAGACCCTGAACCACCAGAACCACTTATTGCAACCGTATCGCCGTCTTTTATAATTTTTCCTAAATCTTCCCTTTTTATTACTTTCATATTATCACCTATTATCTAATATAACACAAAATAACGTCAAAAATAAAGATATTTTGTAAAGAAAAAACAAAGTATTTTAACTTTGTTTTTTAGCTTTTGGCTTTGCTTCTATCTCTTTTACTTCCTGTCTTTCATCCTTGATAATATCCATAACCGCTTTAAGGAATGCACTTAAAACTATTGTTAATATTATTGTTGGAATATATACTTGCCAGAAAGAATAAGTAGTAGCTTTTGTATTAGGTCCAAACACTCTTAAAATAAGAATTGCAACTGGATAATGTAACATATAAATATGTAATGAAATACTTCCTAAATAGTTAAGTAAACCATGAGTATATTTATTGTTTAACAAACCAGTAATTTTATCCTTATTAAGTAAAGTTAAACCAATAACAACCATACATAAGAATGCAACAGTCCATCTCTCTAAATTAAACCAAGTAGCTGGATAAATTGTATACCATAGTAATAAACCACCACAAACTAAATATAAAATAGTAAGTGCCCATTTACCACCAGTTGTAAACTTGTGATCTTTAATCTTTTGAATTAAGTAGTAAAGAATCACTCCTGCCAGCATACCCATTAATACGAAGAGTAAACCATTGTTAAAACCTAAAATAGCTGTTGTATCAGTAGCTGAGCCACCAGTTCCATTAGTAGAAGCTGTCTGTAAACCGATTGTTGACCAAGCAGTTTGTGAAGCTCTTGTACCAGTGAAACACCACCAACCACCTAAGAAAATTAAAGTGAATGGGGCAATAATACCAGCTAAAAGTTCTTCATTCTTACATAATAACCAGTATAAGAAATAACCGACGATTATAATAGCTGAAATAAACCAAAGTGGTCCATTTAAATTAAAGAATTCATTACCTGAACTACGAAGACCAGCCGCATGGAAACCTAAGAACTCCCAAATACTGTTAACTGTCATCGTTAAAGTCTGTTGCAAATTATAATCAGGATAATAGAACTTAGTACATATAAATACACCTAAAACATATCCGATAATTAAAACTGGTAACAAAGACTTAATTCTTGTCCAAGTATATTGCCATGCTCGCGCAGACGCACTTTGTTCTCTGTATTCTTTATCAGCCTCTCTCTTCTTAAAGTGTGAAACCATAAAGAATCCAGCTGTAATCGTAAAGATCCATAAGACCTCACTTGATCCAAAGAACCAGTTTGATGATTCCAAATAATAACCATTTGAACCATTACAAGTATTGGCGATAATAAATCCGATATGGAATCCGACAATAGCTATAGCTATAATAAAACGCCAAAACTCAATCGCACTATTTCTTTTACTAACAGTTTTTTCTGCCATCCGCCTTTTCCTCCTTCTAAGTAGTCTCCTACTATATATCATTTTAACACCATCATCTAAAATACACAATATCAATTTTTGTAAGAAAAAATCACAAAACGAAAAGAAATAGAGCTTTTTCTCTATTTCTGGTATTTGTGTTCGAAAAAAACAATTAAATAATACATTAAACTTGCCATAATAGCCAAAATTATAATTCCTGTCATTACTAAATTCAAATTAAACACTTGTGAACCGTACATTATTAGATATCCGACTCCGGCCTTTGACACCAAAAATTCTCCCATAATTACCCCGATAAAAACCAAACCTAAATTAACCTTAAAAGTACTTACCATATTTCTAAAATTACTCGGCCAAATCAATTTAAAAAATATTTGACTCCTCGTCGCCTTAAAACTTTCTAAAAGCTTGATCTTATTAGAATCTGTACTTATAAAAGCTTGATGAACATTTATAATCGTCACAATTACGGAAATAAATAAAGCCATTAAAATAATCGATTTGACTCCGGCACCAGCAATAATTATAATAACCGGACCTAAAGAAACCTTCGGCAAACTATTTAAAATCGTCAAGTATGGGTCAACTACTCTCGATAAAAATTTAAACCGCCAAAGTATACTAGCCGTAACTACTCCGATAATCGTTCCCAAAATAAAGCTTAAAATAACTTCGTAAAACGTAACACCAATATGATGAAAAAGTGTTCCATCCTGATATAAATCTCCAATCGTTCCAAGAATTGCCCTCGGACTTGAGTAGATAAACGTATTAATCCATTCATTATCGGCAGCTATCTGCCAAACTGCAATAATTGCCACGATAATTACTATTTGAACCGTATGAACTAAAATACTCGTCGTTTTAATCTTCTTTAAATACTTCTTATGTTCCAGGCTGTACATGATAACCAATATCCTTCCATATCAAATTATAATATTTTGCAAACTCTTTTGTCTGCCTATTTTCAATTGGATTTTTTCTATTCTCAATTTTTATCTCGTATATATTTTTTATCACACTCGGCCTATCCGATAAAACAATAACCCTATCGGCCATACTAACCGCTTCCCCTATATCGTGTGTTACCATAATCGCACTCTTATTCTCTCGCTTTATTATCTTATAAACATCATCAGAAACGGCAAGCCTTGTTTCTTGATCTAACGCCGAAAAAGGTTCATCTAAAAGTAATACATCTGGCTTGGTTGCCAAAGTTCTAATGAGCGAAACCCTTTGTCTCATCCCACCTGATAAATTAGATGGATAAGCGTTTTTAAATTCCTCAAGTCCATACGTTTTAAGTAACTTATTTACATAATCGAGATGTTCCTTATCTTTAAGTTTTTTTATCTCCAGCCCCAACAAACAATTCTTATAAATCGTTCGCCATTCAAACAAATTATCGCTCTGAAGCATATATCCAAATTTTAAATTATCATCCATTTCTATCGTTCCAGAAGATGCCTCTTCTAAACCGCAGAGAATTGATAAAATTGTACTTTTTCCACATCCACTCGGACCAACTATAGCTACGAACTCACCCTTTTTTAAATTAAAAGAAAAATTATCCACTGCTAAAATTTCATTCTTTTTAGTGTGATAAGTTTTCTTGATATCTTTTATCTTTAAAATAATCTCATTTTTCGGCATAAGTATTATCAACTAATTTATTGTAAGGTGCCTTCGCTTCATGCTGTCCCGCATTATCTACAATCTCTTGAATATGATCGAAATCAGCCTCGCTAATATATGTCGTGTCATACCACGAATCGATATCCTTATATCGCTGTACAATACTTACTAGATCATCCATATCCGTATCTGGGAAATAATCCTCGATAACCTCTGCTACCTCTTCACTAGAATGCGTATGAACAAAATCTAAACCTTTCTGAATTGCTTTAGTAAAACCTTCTATTACTTCTGGATTATCTTCGATATAACTCTTCTTCGCGTTATATGTTGTATAAGGAACATCTCCACCAAGCTCACCAATAGAAGCTACGATATAACCGTATCCCTCTTTTTCAAGCTCTGAAGCCGTTGGTTCGAAAAGTGCGACATAATCACCAGTACCACTCATAAAAGCCCCGGACATTGACGCAAAATCAATACTAGTATCGATATTTGTCTCGTCACTAGAAACTCCATTTTTATTCAAAGCATATTCCAAAGTCATTGCCGGCATACCACCCTCGCGACCTCCGATAATATGTTTACCTTTTAAATCATCTAATTTAAAATCATCAGTCTTCTCTCTAGCCACTAAAAAACTTCCATCCTTTTTAGTCAAACCCGCAAAACTAATTAAATAATCTTCTTGTTTCTGATTATAAACATATATGGTTGATTCACTACCACAAAAACCGATTTGTACATCGCCACTAAGTACAGCTGACGTAACCTTATCCGCTCCTGAAGTCAAAATAATTTCGACATCTAAACCTTCATCTTCGAAATATCCCAGTGCATGTGCGGCATATTGCGGTGCGTAAAATATACTATGCGTAACCTCAGCCATTTTAACCTTCTTTAAACCAGTATCTTCCTCTTCTTTCCTAAAAACAAAGAATCCTACAACTATCAGACAAACTATTATCAGTATAGCTATAATCTTTTTCAAACAAAACCTCTCCCTTCCACTAGTATTATATTCGTATAAGTCCAAATGGTTAGAGAAAATCACCTAAAAAAATAGACAAAAAAAGTGCCTCCCGCACTTCTATTTTAATTCCTCATTAGCTTTTGCATTCAAATCAAGCGAAGCTCTTCTACCTTTTTGATAAGCATAATATCCAGCCGCTCCGATCATTGCAGCGTTATCTGTACAATATTTTATCTCTGGTAAAGTTAAATCGACCCCGCACTTTTCACATTCGGAAATTAGTTTCGCTCTAAGTCCTTTATTAGCTGCCACTCCACCAGCCACGATCAAATTATGTACATCGTATTCTTTTAATGCCTTCATCGTCTTTTTAACTAAAATCTCGGTAACTCTATTTTGGAAAGATGCCGCCACGTTTTCTGGTATCACCTCATTGCCTCGTTGTTTTTCGTTATGTACCAAATTAACAACCGCACTCTTTAATCCACTAAAACTAAAATCATAACTATCATCATTTAGTGGAACCGGCAAATCATAAACATCTTGACCTTCTGCTGCCAGTTTATCAACTCTTGGACCCCCAGGATAAGGAAGACCAATAACCCTAGCTACTTTGTCGTAAGCCTCACCAACCGCATCGTCGAGTGTTCCTCCTAATTTTTCAAAACTGTAATTTTCCTTCATATATACAAGTTCTGTATGTCCACCACTTACAACAAGTGAAATAAGTGGAAATTCGAGCGGTTTTACCAAATTATTCGCATATATATGTCCAGCAATATGATGAACCGGTATAAGTGGCTTATCATAAACAAAAGCTAGTGTTTTTGCGACCATTAAACCCACAAGCAAAGAACCAATAAGCCCAGGTGCATAAGTTACCGCAATCGCGTCGATATCGTCCATTGTCAAACCGGATTTATCTAAACACTCTTCCAAAACCATCGTTATATTTTCTATATGCATTCTACTGGCAATTTCTGGAACGACCCCGCCAAAATTTGCATGAGTATCCATCTGTGATAAAACAACCGTTGAAATCTCTTCTCTTCCATTCTTTATAATACTCGCACTAGTTTCATCACAACTAGATTCGATTGCTAAAATATACATAAAATCACCTTACTTCTTTAACCATTAAATATCCATCCGTCGTTCCGTAATAACCCTTTCTCACAGAACGCGCCTCAAAACCATTGCTTAAATAAAATTCAATAGCACTCTCATTATCGCAAGCGACCTCTAAACTTATAACCTCAAAACCATTAGTCGCATAATCGAGTAAACTACTACCAATACCTTTTTTTTGAAAATCACTATCAACCGCAATATAATTTATCTCTTCTCGCTCATAAATCTTACTCACACTTATAAGACCAATTAATTTGTCACTCTCAAAATAACCATAAAAACTTTCAAAAGGATCAGAAGAACTCTTATACTGTGGAAAAAATCTTTTAAAGAAAGAATCTATTAATTTAAAATCATCGACTTCTCTAATCATTACTGACTAACTTTTCCTCAGCTTCTGTTCTCTTTAAATACTTTGGATTAAGTAAATGTGGGTTAACAGGTGCATCATCCTTATGTTTAGAAACAATTTTTAAAACATCTAATTTAGGCTTCTTAACCTCAAAATCAAATAAATCGTAACTTACCAAATTACCATCCATACTTATATTGTCTAAACTATCATATCTATCTTCTGATATAACATTTAACTTATCGTCATAAATTCCGGCATACACAAAACCTCTGCGGGCATTTATAAGTCCAATATTTTTTTTATCATCATAACCAGATACCATAACCTCCAAAGTTGAAATAGGTACAACTGGAATTTTTAAAGACCATGCCATCGTTTTTGCCACCGTAAGCCCAACTCTTATTCCTGTAAAAGAGCCAGGACCTGTAGTTGCCAAAATCATATCTAAATCCTTTGGTTTAATTCCTGCCTTATCAAACGCCTCGGCAATTACCGGCATAACTCTCTCAGACATTCTGTGTCCTTCTTCTTCATTATATAAATAAACAAGCTTATCATCGATTACAATGCTGACGATTAAATAACTAGTTGCCGTATCGATTAACAAATATTTCATAAAACCGCCTCACATAAATCTTCATATTTCTTGCCATGAGGGACTATTGTAAATACTCTTGAGTTTTCCCCAATAATCTTAATTTTAATATCAAGTCTATGTTCCGGCAAAATATCCTTAACCATATTTGCCCATTCGATAATAACAACTCCGCCCTTATTAAAATACTCTTCAATTAAAGCATTGTCACTATTACCTTCAAGCCGATAAACATCCATGTGGTACAAAGGAAGCTCACCATCATATTCCTTGATAATATTAAAAGTTGGAGACGTAACACTCTCTTGAACACCAAGTGCATTTGCAAAAGCCTTCGTAAATAAAGTCTTCCCACTTCCAAGATCGCCATTCAAACAGATAATCATATTCGAAAATTTTTCAGACTCAAAATTTTGAGCAAGCTCGATAGTATCCATCACACTGCGCATAGTTAATTTGTATTCCATAATATCACCAACATAATTATAACATAAAAAAACAAAATATCTATTATAATTAATAAAAATAACCATTTAACTAACAAAACAGTATATGTTAACATATAACTAACAATATTAAAAGTGTAACGAACCATGACACCTTATAAATGGAAAAATATGGCAAAATATAAATAGATGGTGATAATATGCAGTTTGATCGTAATGATGAAAATTATGTTTATGATTTAGTCGGTAAAAATATTAGAAAATATCGAAAATTAAAAGGATGGACCCAAGCAGAATTAGCCGAAAAATCTACATATTCAAAACAATTTATATCCAACATTGAAAACAATGTTCACCAAACGTTTTCTCTAGGAACACTTTGGCACTTATCTTTAGTTCTCGATGTTGAATTATATAAACTATGTATGGAAGAAGAGACAAGTAAAGTATAAACTTGTTTTTTTATTATAAAAAAGCCTTATTAACAAAATAAGGCAAAAAAAAAGATTTGCAATCACCTATCTTCGCATACACTATTGTCGGCGCTGAAGTGCTTAACTTCTGTGTTCGGGATGGGAACAGGTGTATCCACTTCACTAACATCACAAATCAAAATTAGAGAAATAATTCTCTGAAAACATGGTAATGTGCGAATACTCTTAGAAGACAATCAATTTAAGGATTAAATCCTCGATCTATTAGTACTGGTCAGCTCAACATGTCGCCATGCTTCCACCTCCAGCCTATCAACCAGATAGTCTTTCTGGAATCTTACTATATACATATGGGAAAACTCATCTTGAAGTTGGCTTCCCGCTTAGATGCTTTCAGCGGTTATCCATTCCATACATAGCTACTCTGCAGTGCCACTGGCGTGACAACAGATACACCAGAGGTATGTCCATTCCGATCCTCTCGTACTAGGAACAGCTCTCCTCAATTTTCCTACGCCCACGACAGATAGGGACCGAACTGTCTCACGACGTTCTGAACCCAGCTCGCGTGCCACTTTAATGGGCGAACAGCCCAACCCTTGGAACCACCTTCAGCTCCAGGATGTGACGAGCCGACATCGAGGTGCCAAACCGCGCCGTCTATGTGAACTATTGGGCGCGATCAGCCTGTTATCCCCGGGGTAACTTTTATCCGTTAAGCGACGACCATTCCATACTGAATCGCCTGATCACTAAGTCCTGCTTTCGCATCTGCTTGACTTGTAGGTCTCGCAGTTAAGCTCCCTTATACCTTTACACTCTACAATTGATTTCCAACCAATTTGAGGGAACCTTTGAGCGCCTCCGTTACTTTTTAGGAGGCGACCGCCCCAGTCAAACTACCCACCAGACACTGTCCCTATACCGGATTCACGGTACCAGGTTAGAAATTCAAAACATTAAGGGTGGTATTCCAAGGTTGACTCCTCCAGAACTAGCGTCCTGGTCTCAACGTCTCCCACCTATCCTCTACAAAATGAATCAAATTTCAATATCAAGCTGTAGTAAAGCTCCACGGGGTCTTTCCGTCTAGTCGCGGGTAACCTGCATTTTCACAGGTATTAGAACTTCACCGAGCCTATGGTCGAGACAGTGCCCAAATCGTTACACCTTTCGTGCGGGTCGGAACTTACCCGACAAGGAATTTCGCTACCTTAGGACCGTTATAGTTACGGCCGCCGTTCACTGGGGCTTCAATTCGTACCTTCGCAAATCGACTTGCGTCAAGCTAAGTACTCCTCTTAACCTTCCAGCACTGGGCAGGTGTCAGCTCCTATACATCTTCTTACGAATTAGCAGAAACCTATGTTTTTGATAAACAGTCGCTTGGGCCATTTCACTGCGGATCAACAAGTTGATCACTCCTTATCCCGAAGTTACGGAGTCATTTTGCCGAGTTCCTTAACCATAGTTCACTCGCTCACCTTAGGATACTCTCCTTGCCCACCTGTGTCGGTTCTCGGTACAGGCACCTATATAATTAACCCTAGAAGCTTTTCTTGGAAGCATAGCGTCAGAGGACTTAGAAGACCGAAGTCTTCGACGTCATCACGTTTCAGTTATGCAGTATTACGGATTTTCCAGCATACTAACCTAAGTGCTTAAACTCAAATCCAATAATGAGCTCCTCCTAGCTTTCTCCGTCACTCCATCAGTTATATAGGTGGTACATGAATATAAACATGTTGTCCATCGACTACGCCTCTCGGCCTCGCCTTAGGTCCTGACTAACCCTGGGAGGACGAACCTTCCCCAGGAAACCTTGGGCAAACGGTGGACGGGATTCTCACCCGTCTTGCGCTACTCATACCGGCATTCTCACTTCCAACCAGTCCAGCCGTCCTCACGATCGACCTTCAACCCTGTTGGAACGCTCCCCTACCACTTATACAAAGTACAAGTTCGCAGCTTCGGTAATATGCTTAGCCCCGGTACATTTTCGGCGCGGCGCCACTAGACTAGTGAGCTATTACGCACTCTTTAAAGGATGGCTGCTTCTGAGCCAACCTCCTAGCTGTTTTGACAGTGCCACATCCTTTCCCACTTAGCATATATTTGGGGACCTTAGCTGGCGATCTGGATTCTTTTCCTCTTGCGTACGGACGTTATCACCCATACACTGACTGCTGAGATAACACTATTGGCATTCGGAGTTTGATTACACTCAGTACAGCTAGGTGCCGCCATCATATATTCAGTGCTCTACCTCCAATAGTTACTTCTCAACGCTAGGCCTAAACCTATTTCGGGGAGAACCAGCTATATCCGAGTTCGTTTGGAATTTCACCGCTATCCTCAAGTCATCCGCTCATTTTTCAACATAAGTCGGTTCGGCCCTCCATTTGGTCTTACCCAAACTTCAGCCTGCTCAAGGATAGATCACTCGGTTTCGGGTCTATTGCACCATACTAAGTCGCCCTATTCAGACTCGGTTTCCCTACGGCTCCGTCTCTTCAACTTAACCTTGCATGATACAATAACTCGCCGGTTCATTCTGCAAAAGGCACGCCATCACCCATTAACGGGCTCTGACTCTTTGTAAGCACATGGTTTCAGGATTCTATTTCACTCCCCTCCCGGGGTTCTTTTCACCTTTCCCTCACGGTACTTGTTCACTATCGGTCACTAGAGAGTATTTAGCCTTACGGGATGGTCCCCGCGGATTCCGACAAGATTACACGTGTCTCGCCGTACTCAGGATACTTCTCGGAGATTATAAGATTTCGTCTACAGGATTTTCACCTTCTACGATTTGCCTTTCCAAACAATTCGACTATCAAATAATTTTGTAACTCCATGCGAGAAGTCCTACAACCCCAGTCCAAAGACTGGTTTGGGCTCTTTCCGTTTCGCTCGCCACTACTCAGGAAATCGATTTTTCTTTCTGTTCCACCGGCTACTAAGATGTTTCAGTTCACCGGGTTGCTCCTACATACCTATGTATTCAGTATGCAGTAACTAGACATTACTCTAGCTGGGTTCACCCATTCGGAAATCTCCGGATCAAAGCGTACATACAGCTCCCCGAAGCATATCGTTGTTCGTCACGTCCTTCATCAGCTTCTAGTGCCAAGGCATCCACCATGCGCCCTTAGCAATTTAATCACCATTTGATTGTATTCTAATATGAATGAGATATTCTAATGCAATATTTATATTGCTACCACATTACCAAGTTTTCAAAGAACTATTTCCAGATATAAAATCTGTATTGAGAGAACAATCTCTCAAAACTAAGCAAAATATCGATTAATTAGTCAGATACGATTAACTTTCTCCATAGAAAGGAGGTGATCCATCCCCACCTTCCGGTAGGGATACCTTGTTACGACTTTACTCCAGTCATCTGTCCTACCTTCGCCGGCCCCCTCCCTTGCGGGTTAGGCCACCAACTTCGGGTATTACAAACTCCCATAGCATGACGGGCGGTGTGTACAACACCCGGGAACGTATTCACCCTGACATTCTGATTCAGGATTACTAGCGATTCCAGCTTCATGAAGTCGAGTTGCAGACTTCAATCCGAACTGAGGCTGGTTTTGGAGATTGGCTCCATCTCACGATATTGCATCTTTTTGTACCAGCCATTGTAGCACGCCTGTAGCCCTAGACGTAAGGGGCATGATGATTTGACGTCATCCCCACCTTCCTCCGGTTTGTCACCGGCAGTATTTTTAAGGTTCTCAACTGAATGTTAGCAATTAAAGATAAGGGTTGCGCTCGTTATCGGACTTAACCGAACATCTCACGACACGAGCTGACGACAACCATGCACCACCTGTCACCCGGGTAACCTCCGCTATATCTCTATAGCATTGCCGGGGATGTCAAGCCTAGGTAAGGTTCTTCGCGTAGCATCGAATTAAACAGCATGCTCCACCGCTTGTGCGGGTGCCCGTCAATTCCTTTGAGTTTCAGCCTTGCGACCGTACTACTCAGGTGGGATACTTAATGTGTTAACTTCAGCACCGGAGATTCCGACACTTAGTATCCATCGTTTACGGCGTGGACTACTAGGGTATCTAATCCTATTTGCTCCCCACGCTTTCGTTCCTCAGCGTCAGTGATGGCCCAGCAAGTCGCCTTCGCCACTGGTGTTCCTTCTAATATCTACGCATTTCACCGCTACACTAGAAATTCCACTTGCCTCTACCATACTCAAGTAACTCAGTTTCCATGGCGAACCGGAGTTAAGCTCCGGGCTTAGACCATAGACTTAAGAAACCGCCTACACACGCTTTACACCCAATGAATCCGGATAACGCTCGCTCCCTACGTATTACCGCGGCTGCTGGCACGTAGTTAGCCGGAGCTTTCTGGCGAAGTACCGTCACACCATTATCATTACCTATAATGGCTATTCTTCCTTCGCAACAGAGTTTTACAATCATGTAGACCTTCATCACTCACGCGGCATTGCTCGTTCAGGGTTTCCCCCATTGACGAATATTCCTAACTGCTGCCTCCCGTAGGAGTTTGGACCGTATCTCAGTTCCAATGTGTCCGATCAGCCTCTCAGCCCGGATATGCATCATTGCCTTGGTGAGCCATTACCTCACCAACAAGCTAATACACCGCAAGCCCATCCCAAAGCGAAGCCGAAGCTCCTTTTATCACATCTAGTTATCTAAATGCGAATCATCCGGTATTAGCTATCGTTTCCAATAGTTGTCCCAGACTAAGGGGTAGGTTACCCACGTGTTACTCACCCGTCTGCCACTAAGTGGGAATCCAAATCCAATCTTGTGCAAGCACGCAATCTTCAATGGGCCACTTCGTTCGACTTGCATGTCTTAGGCATGCCGCCAGCGTTCATCCTGAGCCAGGATCAAACTCTCAATAAAAAATATATTATTCAAAATTTAAATTCCCGACTAATTAAAATGAATTGACATTTTGCTCAGTTTTCAAAGATCATTCTATCGCTCAAAGCGACAAGATTAATATATCAGATTTAAATGTCAAAGTCAATGATTTTTTTAATTTTTTTCAACTTTTTTCGACATTTAAATGTTTTGTGAAGCACTCCTCACGCAACATAAACTAATATATCATTTACTACTCATCAAGTCAAGAGTTTTTTTACAAAATTTTCAATTTTTTGATTTCGATTTTTAACAAATCTTTTCTCTCGCTCAATGCACGAATAATATACCAGAATTAAAAAGTGCTGTCAAGCATATTTTTGAATTTTTTTTCACTTTTTTCATTCCCTCTATACTATATGCGCAAACTTCAAATTAATTACTATTATCTTTGAGTTTTGCATACTTATTTCCATAAAGCAAATTACGCTTTAAATCAAACATTATATCGCCCCTCTGATAACTTGTAATAAGCTCAGACAAAGCATTATTTACGACAATATCTAAATCTTTAGAATAATGCATCTTTTTTTTGTGATACTTATACTCTTGTTTATCTAATATCTTAAAACTTCCATTAGGGAAAATTCGCAAATCCAAATCATAGTCGATATACTTGATCGTATTATCCTCGATTATAAACGGTGTTGCAATGTTACAATAGTATGTTACCCCTTCCTTCTTAAGCTGAACTATTATGTTATACCACTCGTTCTTAAAAAAATACATTACTGCTGGTTCCTTCGTTCTCCAAGTATTACCCTGAGCCTCTGTTACCAGCGTTCGCTCGTTACCAAATACAATATAATCTTTTTTAATATCTAAAACTACAGCTTCATCCCATTCACGATGAATCTTTCCATCGTGTTTATAACACTGTATCTGTAGCCTATCTCCTATTTTTAATCTCTGCATAATTCTAGGCCTCCTCCACTAATTATATCACAAAATAAAATATATAATAAAACCATCACTAAAAAGTGATGATTATTCCTCTAAAATTTCTAAAGCTTTTTGCAATTGATTATCATTATCCAAAGTAGGATTCTTGATATATTCGTCACTCAAAGTAATATTGACATCTGGCTCTATTCCCTTTTTATTAATACTCTTTCCTTTTGAAGTGAGCCAGGTCGTCGTCGTTAATTTATACTGTTGTCCATCTGGAAGTGTCTGTAACTCCTGAACAGTTCCCTTTCCAAACGTTTTTACCCCAACCACTGTCGCTCCATATTGCTCCTGCAAAGCTGAAGTTACTATTTCTGATGCAGATGCACTATCTTCGTCGACTAATAAAACAATTCCATAATTCTTTGTTTCCTTACCACTCGAATAATATGTTTGCGTCCGAGTTTTACTTTTTATCTTATATATAGGATGAGACGAATCTAAAAATAACGATAATATATCTCTAGCCGCTGTCAAATGGCCACCCGAATTACCTCGAAGATCGATAACCAGCCCTCTCATATTCTTATCTTCAAGATTACCCAGTTGTTTCTTAAACTGCTCGGTCGTATTATTTGCAAAAATAGAAACCTCCATATAACCTATATTATTATCAAGCATTGAAGAATTAACTGATTTAAGCTCGACCGTCGTCTTTTTTAATTTAACCGTCTTCTCTTCATCGTCACGCTTATAAGTTATTTCCGTCTCACCTTTTGCCATCATATCCGAAACAGTATTAACCTCTTTACCATGAACATCCTCACCTTGAACCTTCAAAATAATATCTCCAGTTTTAATTCCTGCCTTATCCGCTGGTGTATCTTCGAAAACTGAACCTACGACGATGTCCCCATCGTCATTACTATATATTTCGATTCCAATCCCTTCATAACTACCTTCTAAATAAATATTAAAGTTACTATCTTCAGAACCCATCCAAGCCGAACCGGCATCCAAAGAATTCATCATTCCTGCAAGTGCCGCATCCAAAAGTTCTGACTTATTTATCTCACCATAATAATTATCCACAATATAATTATAATTATCTAAAAACTCTTGAACCTCATCGTCGACCTTTTCAGTTCCCTTAACTAAAAAATTATAAGTTACAAGTCCACTCAAAACAACACTAACAACCGCCGTTAAAATAAGTAAAACAATAACCTCGCTTGTCATAAAAATCGGCTTTACCCTACTCTTAGTAACCTCTATATCTCCTAAAGAATCGGATAACCTTTGTAACTTCTTCTCTGTTTCTCTAACACTTTTCTTCATATCTATCACCTAGCGTCTCATATACAGTATAACATAATTTTCCAAACAAAAATAGAAAAGCCATCAAAACTTTTCTATTTTTACATCTTATTCTAATTCTTTTAATTTATCATTTATTTCATCATAACTATCATATGTCTCGGTAATCTTATGATTTTCAATTTTAACCAAAGTAGTTCCTGTAACCTTAAACTTTGTCATATCAGATTCATAATTACTCTCTGAACTTAAATAACTACTGTTGAATGAATCAGATAAATCTGCCACAAAAATCTTTGGCGCATCTGGATTAGCCGCAATAGTCTGTCTTAAAGTGTCATACTCGGAAATTCTTGGATCATCCTGATCCTCAATTAAAACATAAAAATTACCATTTATCTTAAGCATAGATCCAACCATTATATTATCATATTGAATACCTTTAGATTCGCTACTTTGTTCATCCTTTGCTTCCTTTACCTTATTAGTTACAACTACCGTAACCCCGTAAAAGACTACCATTATAACTGTAACTATTAAAATAATTTTAATTAATCTTCCAAACTCTTCTCCATCACTAGTCTTCGCATAATTTAATTTTCTTCTCGCATCTTTAATTGCTTTTTTCTTATTATCTTCCTTAGTCTTATCAGGAGAAACCTTTTCTTCCTGTGCTTTTTCTAAAAGAGTCTTTCCCTTAATTTCTTTTCCTTCTGACTTCTTTTTAGCTCCACTTTTTTTAGTTTCACTCTTTCTAGTTTCTATTTTTTTAGATTCAGTCTTCTTTTTATTCGCACCCTCAGTTTTATTCTTTGTAACTTTCTTCTTGTTATCTTCCATCTAAATCACCTGTGCATAATTATAACATAATTATCAGTTTTTTCAAAGTTTTTATAAGTATAAATGTAATTAATTTATGATAATGTCATAGTATAAATAAC
>ERZ1090868.801-NODE-801-length-17262-cov-7.252746_pt1 | contig 17262 bp, 18 predicted proteins | sample MGYA00478475_ERZ1090868 | MGnify/ENA primary metagenome ERZ1090868 (study PRJEB33644, sample SAMEA5815747) | chicken gut metagenome | biome: Chicken; feature: Gastrointestinal Tract; material: Caecum | place: Ireland | collected 2019-01-01 | study: A study of the...
AATGAAACCCCATTATATCACCCGTGGTATCCAGACCACCATTCCGCCTTGGCTGGAAACGCTCTTATGGTACATGCGCGACAGCATGGAAGTACCCGAGCGGGATTACTTGCAAATCTTCCGTTTATCCTGTGATGGCAACCGCCAGCGCATTGAGCATGCTCAGGAACAGCCGGAGTATACGCACGTTGTCGTGATTCCGGGCGAACAGCCTGTTGATGCCAAGGTATACATCATCGAAGATCCCGATCACATCACCATGCTATTGGCAGAAGAATATTAAAAGGAGACTTTGAAAATGGAAGAGACAACCTACATTTGCGAACGCTGTGGTGAACGAGTCCCGGCGGATGCCTGCACGATGGTTGCAGACACGATTTTGTGCCCGGACTGCGTGGACATGTACACGACAGTATGTGATTGCTGCGGAGAGCGTCTGTTCCTCGCGGACGATCATGGAGACGAGAATATCACCCTGTGCGAGCACTGCTACGAGCGGCATTATACCCACTGTGAGCGCTGCGGGCGCGTCATTTCGTACAGCGATTCCTACTATGAAGATGACGATGAGGACGAACCGCTGTGCTATGACTGTCTGCAAGTTCGTTTGCAGCAGGCGACGCTCCATGATTATAGCTATATACCGCGGCTGATTTTTCACGGTGAGCGCAGTAATGAGCGCTTCTTCGGTGTTGAATTGGAGATCGATGGCAACGGCAAGAGCCGCAAGAATGCCAGCGAAATCCTAAACGTCGCCAACGAAGATGCACAAAACCTGTATATTAAGAGCGACGGATCGTTGGACTGCGGTATGGAACTGGTCACCCATCCGATGACCTTACAGTACCACATGGAGCAGATGCCGTGGAAAAATGTCCTGCGTAAGGCGGTCGGGCTTGGTTATCTCAGTCACCGTACTACGACCTGCGGACTACACGTTCACATCTCCCGTGCTGCTTTCGGAGAGACTGAGCAGGAGCAGGAATTATCCATTGCTCGACTGCTATACTTCGTCGAGAAATTCTGGACTGAGCTATTGCGATTCTCCCGACGTACCGAGCGACAGATCAACCGCTGGGCAGCACGATACGGCATGAAATTATCGCCGAAAGCTGTGATGGAGTCGGCGAAGAACTCCCGTGCAGGTCGTTATACCGCCGTGAATCTTACAAACGAGGACACTGTAGAAATCCGGATTTTCCGAGGTACGCTCAAATACAACACTCTGATCGCCACGCTGCAGTTGGTAAACGCCATCTGCGACGTGGCTCTTTTATTGTGCGATGAGGAATTGCAGGAATTGTCTTGGCATGGATTCCTTGACCGGATTCACGAACCGGAACTTATTCAGTATCTGAAGGAGCGAAACCTCTACAAAAATGATCCGATTGCTTACGAGGAGGACGAGTAAATGTGCAGCCTGTTTGGATTGATCGACTGTCAAAACGTACTCACAACACGGAAAAAGAACCACATTTTACAGGTGCTTGCTAAGGAGTGCGAAGTGCGCGGCACCGATGCGACCGGCATTGCCTACAACTTTGGCGGCAGCATCAAAGTTTACAAACGCCCGCTCGCCGCGCATAAGCTCAAATTCCATGTACCCAATGGGGTTCATATCGTTATGGGACACACCCGCCTTGCCACCCAAGGCAGACCGGCAGACAACTATAATAACCACCCTTGGTCAACCGGCTCTTTTGCCTTGGCGCACAATGGTGTGCTCTGGAATGATAAAGAGCTTCGACAGACCGAGAAGCTGCCGGATACCCACATTCAGACCGACAGCTATATCGCTGTGCAGCTGCTCGAACAACAGAAAACCCTGGACTTCACAACCATCAGCACGATGGCGGAGAAAATCCAGGGCTCTTTTGTATTTACGGTGCTTGACCGGGACGACAACTTATATTTTGTCCGCGGCGACAACCCGCTCGCAATCTTTGATTTCGGCGGCTTTTACTTGTACGCCTCAACCGAAGAAATTCTGCGGCGGGCGATGCGCAAGCTGCACCTGCATCACCGGGAAGAAATCCATACCGAAGAGGGCGATATTTTGAAAATTGATCGGACAGGCCAGCGCAGTTTCGGACGCTTCACTCCAAGTCACAGCTTTGAACACTTCTGGCGTAATCCACGGTTTCGCATGCTGTCGTGGTTCGACGAAGTGGACGAGCCGGAGGCAATAGATGGGCAGACTGACCTGCTGATTCAGACGGCCAAGTCGATGGGAGTGTCTGAAGACGAGGTGCTGGCACTTCTCGATCTGGGATATGACCCGTGCGAGATCGAAGAACTGCTGTACAATCCGGCACTACTGCACGAAGCCGCGGCCGAGTTGTTATACGCATACTACTAATAAGAAAGGGGAGTGAACCTATGGGTCTGGGTACCATTCTGGTCGTGATCGGTGAGATCATTGATCTGCTGGAAGACGAGGATGAATAGTTCCCTGATAGGCAGAGGAATCCTCAAATCCTCTGCCTATCACTTATACTACGATCCTCTATCGCTATTTTCTTCAAAGTATGGTATACTAAAAATATAAACGGAGGTGTTTATTATGTTAGAATCCAATCTTGACCGGACATTAGGCATGACCGATGAGGAAATGACGCTGCGCTTCCGAAAAGCTGTTGATCTCGAAAAGCAATTAAAAATCGCACGCGGAGAGCCTATCGCACGTTTTGACAAGGCCACCGGAAAAGTCTTTTTAGAGTATCCTGACGGGAGACGCGAATATGTCTAAAAAGCCTGAAATTATTGTATTCGCTGGTCCAAATGGTTCCGGAAAAAGCACTGTTACCAGACTTGCTAAAGTCATCGATCCTTATATCAATGCCGATGATATCAAGCGCAGCACACATTGCACCGACTTAGAGGCAGCTAAGCTGGCAGAACATTTGCGCAATCAAGCCATCGATCATAAAGAATCTTTCACTTTTGAGACTGTATTATCGACAGACCGCAATCTATTGCTTCTAAAACGAGCTAAAGAGCAGGGCTATTTTATTCGCTGCATCTATGTATTGACCTGCAATCCACAAATTAACATCGCGCGTGTTCGCAGCCGCGTTCTAAGCGGCGGACATGATGTTCCTAGCGACAAAATTATCAGTCGATACCATAAAGCATTAGCGTTGCTGCCTGATCTGATTTCCGTATGCGACATCTGCCATATCTATGATAATTCAGATGAACCTACTCGAATTTTCAAAAAGCGAAAAGATGCGTTTTTCTTCTGGGAGAATGATTTATGGTCAGAAGAGCAGATTCATGATCTGACACATTGCTGACCCCCTCCCCTACCCCTAACAAGAAAATACGTAAAAAACTCTATAGACCGAAAAGACGGAAATACATTCACTTTACACTATAAACACTGTTTCTCATCCAAAAAAGTTAAAAAACACCTGCGACTTAATCCTCATAACCCGGAGGTCGCAGGTTCAAGTCCTGTCCCTGCACCCATTAAAAAGCACTGATTCGTTTGAATCGGTGCTTTTTCTTTTTCTGCACTTTCTCAGGACTTGAACCTGACGGATTGCATATTTTGCCGAAGTCTCGGCAAAAGTCCTGTCCCTGCACCCACGAAACGCATGGATTCACAACGTCGATATTCTGAACTTTTGCCGGGGTTTGAAAAATTACAGCGCAGCGGTTTGGCGCACGTTTGGCGCACAAACAAAAAAAGAGAGCAAACGCTCTCTTTTTTATGCTTCGAGCAAATCTCCTGCGCGATAGCTCTCCGCAAGATACTCTCTCGGCTGGAAATATGCGACTTCGTTGTAATCGCTCAGAACATCATTCATCCAAGAACGATAGACTGCAATCAAAGTATCTATCACATCGTCCTCTGCAGAAAGATCTTCAATCAACCTGGCATAAACTTTTCCGATGGTGAACACACTCGGTACCTCATATAGGCAATCGCTGACATTGTCAAAATTACCGTCATGCAAGCCGCAATCTGCAATCACATCCTCCGCCACCTTCTGAATTGGCTCACAGTGCAGTACATCCGCATAGTCATAGATAAACTCCAGCTTTTGTCGTCCCAATCCCGCAACCACGACACTTCTGCGCTGCTTGATGGTTCGGCCGATGCACTCAATCAAGCTGCAAGTAAAGAACAGATCACTGTCGTTTCTTTTGCACATCTGCCTTGTCACTCCTCTCAAAAAGCAGACATCTGAGTGCCCGCTCGGTATGAAAACAGATCTGATGCGTCGGATGCTTAAAGCGCACCAATTCCCAAAAGGCCGCGCGGGAAATCTCGCCGTCCAAAAAGCTCTGGACATAGTTAAACACCGTATCATCTGCCATTGGTCCTTCTACCACATCGTAATCATGCGGCTGTCCAGACCGGCACGCTGCAATAAAATCCAGCCAGTCTTCGTTCATCTCATCAAATTCCAGCACGCGCAAGTCTTCACTCTGCTGATACCGATATTGATTCACAACACCCGGGCGGCCACGACGTGTTGCCCATCTTGCTGCCTGTGATTGAATTTTCGTGCAATAGAATCCCCAGCCGAAATCTTTATAATACTTATGCACACGGATTTCCGGTTGTGTGACGATCTGATCACTTCCATGATATAACAGCATACCGAACCTCCTCTTTTGTCCCATTGTACCACACCTTTCTCTTCTTTGTCATGTCATTTTACATCCGGTCGGAGCAGCACATTGGCAATACATTCCGCTGACTGTGCATCTGCTTTCTGCAGCAGGTGGCCATAAAAGTTCAGCGTCGTGTTGGTGGTCGTGTGTCCCAAACGCTTGGAGATCGATAAAATATCCGTACCGCTGTAAATAAGGATACTTGCCATTGCATGTCGGAATGCGTGCGGGTTGATATGGCGCAAGCCATGCCGCTCGCTGAACGCAATCAGCCAGCCGTTGATGCTGTCCGGATGCATGGGCTCACCTGTATCTCGTGTGAACACATAACCGGTATTCGCCCATCGATCGCCCACCGCTTCGCGCCAGCTCTCCTGCTCTGCATGGTATTCCCGCAGCAGCTGGACGGTCTCACGCGGAATATTGATGTAGCGCCGGCTGTCCGTTGTCTTTGGCGTATCGGTATACACGCCTACATCGGATGCCAACAGCGTTTCACAGATACACAGGATACCCTGCTCCAAATCGACATGTTCCCATTTGAGTCCCATGATCTCACCCCGTCGGCACCCGGTGACAATCATCAGATGCACCAGCGTTCTCCACTTGATTGGCTCATCCTCCAGCGCCTGCAGGATTGCGGTGATCTCTTCGGGCTGAAAGGTATTGACGATCGTGCGGGTGGCTTTGGGCGGGGTTGCCTTGCTGGCGGCATTGTACGGAACCAGCATCTCCCGCTCGGCCCATGCCAGAATGGTACGGATCAGACGATGATGCTCGAGCACAGTTTTCGGCGAAAGCCTGCTCTCGCTGCAATCCTGCGCCTCAAACAATTCGTCTGCCGGACATTGCAGCGCATTTGCCAAAAGCTGTATCTTTTCCCACCGAATTGTCTCCCCGTTTCTTGCTCTGCGTATGGTCGATGAGGCTACGCCCGACAGCCGTGACAGCTTTTCCTGGCTGATCTTGTCCCGCTGCAGAATCTGCTGAAATCGCGGTTTCGCTCGTCCGGTCTCCGGTCTTCGGATGACACCTTTTTCCTGTAGGTTTTGATAGAACAGATTGAGATGCTGCGGCCGAAGATCTACCAACTTCATGCCGCCGATCGCAGCATTGATTCGCACCAGCAGTCCCTCATACCGTGCACAAGTCGATCGTTTGAGCCCGTTTTTGCGCCGAATCTCCAAAAAGTACGCCGCATATTCGGCAAACGTAATCTTGTTATCCGGCTGGAAGCCCATGCGCAGCTCTTCCTCGAACTTGATCGCCAGCTTTTCGGCTTCTTTCTGTCCTTTGCGCTCACTCATGCCCGGCGGCGGTGTAAAGGTCTGATAATGGCGGATCTGTTTCCCGGTCTTGGTTCTTCCCATTGTGACCGTAATCTTATATGAAACTCCGGTTTTCCCTTCGATTTTCTTAATATTTGCCATGTTTTCCTCCATAAAAAAGCAGCCTGCCATTATCTGACAGGCTGCTGCGTCCGAATTCAGTACAACTGGCGAATCCCGTTCGTGACCGGTTCCGGCGTTTCGATTTCCGGGATTCCCTCCTGCAGCACCCGCACCACGTTCGGGTAATAAATGTATACCTTTCGACCACATCGCGCCGACGGAATAATACCCATTCGTACCCAGGTGCGCAGCGAACTTTCGGTCAGATAGTATCCTTCTTCCTTCAGGCGCTCGACGATCTGCTTTGCCGTTCCAGTGTTATATTTCTGCATAGTGTCCTCCTTGAATTTCGAGGTGCGGCGAAACGCCACACCTCGGTCTGAATTTTCTATTTTTATGTATATTTGAGCTCCATCAATAGTACTCCGCCATTTCCTCGAGCATTTCCATGTTGAAATGGTACACGCGCGGGACATCTTTGTCTTTGGTCAAGCGAACAGTTGCTGCATCTTCGCCTTGAATGCAGAGTACGTCTAACTTCCGCAACTCGCTCACAATCTTATTGCGCGACCAGTCATGGTAGCCGTTCTGCCGCTGGATGTACGGAATCAATGCCGAAGGCCGCAAACACAAATCACCCTGCCAGATAATGCCAGCTCGCTGCTTGAGCTTGTCAATCTTCTCTTCATTCTTAAGGACGTGGAAATCGTTATTTCGGTATCCTCGGAGAATGATGTAGGCAAGATTGCCTTCCGGTATATTGCTTCGCACGACTTTCAGTGCACACTGAGTCTCCTCGACCGATTCCGCCAAAGCTTCATCAAATCGCTGCTTGAGTTCATCCGCAAACCGTCGCGTATAGTGCAGTACCGCCAGCGCCTCAATCAGCTCATGAAACGCCCAGCGCAGCACCAGCAAATTAGTGCGCACGCGCTGTTCCTCACACTCCGCAAGCGCTGAAACCGCATTTCCCTCCGCTACCATCTCACGCAAGCGTTTCACAGCCTCCGGCACATGGGTTACAAACGCGTACAGGAAATTGCACATCGCGCCCGCAGCTAACTGCGCATTGAGTCCATCGGGCAGCTGCAGCGGATCAGAAACTTTCACCATAATACAGCGCGTGATATCGGACTGGTTGTGCAGCACGAACTCAGCAGTCACGATTACACCCGCATTGCATGACAACTCGATTGCGCTGCCGTCCCGTGACTTTTTCGTGAAACACGCTGCATTGGATGCCTCTCGCACAATTTGTGCACCGAGCTCAATGCGCTTTTTCTGGACATTTTTTCCCGCAGACAGGCACAAATCGTCAATGATAATGGGCAAATCTCGCGCAGATGCCATCGCGTCACGAATTGCCGCAACCGTACTGCTGCTGTCAAAAAACAGTGCTTCACGATTTGTTTCTGGATTTTTCACAAATCCCGCCAATTTCTTGGCCAAAGTGGTTTTTCCGACTCCCTGTGGTCCTGAAACATACAACAATCCCTGAAAATCGATCCCGCTTTCGAGGATAATCGATCGCACCATGCTTGTTGCGACGAAGGCTGCTGTCAGCAATACCGGTGCAGGTGCGTTTTTCATAAACTCCATAAATTCGAGCAGCATGTTCGGCTGGGGTTCGGGTACTTTCCAGCGGTCCTGCTTCACGGCAACCTCGTAATCGAGTTCGTCCGCGATGACCTGCCCTCCTACGACCGCCGTGTAATGTTCGCCAACCTGTTGGATGCCAGAAGGCTCCAACAGAATTATGGGTTTTCTGCCATTTTTCGCATCATAGGTGATCTTTTTTTGCAATTCTTCGACTAAAAATGCGTCCAACAACTGTCGATCCTTTGGACCTCCGCAGCGCAGCAGCGGCATTCTCTGACGCAGCGCAGAAAATGTCATGTGCTCCAAATCCAGAACAAATGCGCCATCATCCATACCCGACATGCGTACCACCACGCGTGCCGCAGCCGGTCTCATGTTTTGCGAAAAATATACGTTTTCGATTGCAATTTCAGCATTGCATACCTGGCGATCATCTTCGAAAATCGCACCATCTTCTACACGTAAGTTAGTCATTGTCTCCATCCTCCTCATAAGAATCAATTCCGTTTGTTTCCTCAACAATCTCCGCCGTACCGGGAATGTACGAGTGCTTGTCCAGCTCGCAGCGCAGCCGCTCGTTCTCACGTACCAGCTCCTGGTTTTGCTCATACATACGCCACACAAAAGGCATGATTTCCTTTACGGGCACAGCACCTTTGGGTTGTTTCTTTCTTTTTCGGGACACCTTGACGGGTGCAATGTACTTATTAGAATGCATCTTTCACATCTCCTTCTTCTCAAAAAACTGAGGGGCCCCCAGTTTTTTGGGCATTTTGAAATAACAGACATTGCAGAATGGTCGCTCAGTATCCAAGACTGGCTATCCGCCGCTGATCCAAACCAGAAAAGGCACAAACCAGCCTTAAAATAAGGTAATAACCTTGCCCCACCCCGACATAGTCGCTTTCGCAGCTGTATTCACATTTCAAGGTTCAGGAGGAATCGCACCCGGGTTCGTGTTCCTTGCTTCCATTATAACCTGCCCGGTCTGTTATCTTTACGAATTGCTCTTATTTTTTCTCTGCGCCATTTCTGTATACCATATTTAATCTATTTAAACAGAATCTTTCATCCTATATCAAAGTTTTTTCGAATTAATTTGAACAAAAGTTTTTTAACTTTAAATCGTAAAACCCCTAATACAAGTCACCGTTTCTCTTTTCTCCCAACGCCTCATCCCCATCCCGTTATTTTCAACTTTTAAAATTTCCAGCCTGCATCCTCTATTTCTCACCAGTATGCTATAATAAAGACAATCATGCGATCCTCGATATAGTTTGAGACCGCACTAATCTACGAAATGAGGTGTTTTCATGCCCGACAAAAAGGCTGACGGTTTCTTTCATTTAACAGGTGTCCCTCATCAAGATGAGTCCAACGAACTGCTCATTGAAACAAGTGAGACGGAAATCAACGCAGTCAATCAAGAGATCACACACTTTGAATCTCTTGTTCCCACCAAAGAAGTGACCAGATTTTCTAAAACAAATTTTATTTCCCGTTTGCCATCCCTCATCAAGCGTTTGGACGACAGCGGCCAGCACGAGAAGTCACTCGAGCTTATCATCAGCATTCTGGCTGACACCGGATTGATTTTCCCCATCGGTCCAAATTATCTAAACTATAAGACTTACATCCAACATCATCGATTCCAGATTGATACCCGCAAAGCTCTCAAAAACTCTGTCACCCAAGAATCTCCAGCCGCACTCTCTGCACGTGATCAAGATCTGTTGGCCATTGCAAACGAAATTGAACCGCCTTCCCTCATTTATGATCCCAAACTGCTAACGGACTATCAAACTCGCCAGTCTGAGCTGAGAAAAATTTTTTCTTTGTTTGCGAACCGGCACGACACCACATTTTATAGTCCTGCTCCGAAGTCACTAAATAGAGCTATGCTGGATGCTGCACTTGATGATCTGATAGCGAAAATCGAACAAACTTCTTCCACAGGTGCTTTTGCTGTTTCTGTACAAAATTTTGTCAGTGTCTTTGCAACATATAAAAAATACTCTGTGCGCACTCTGAATGAAAAGTCAACTCTGGTAAGCCGTCTCCAACTCTTACTACATGCCGCCGACCAGTTGTATCCGACCGCTTCATCGTTCAAGTTGATTGTGCTCTGGTGTTTCCTCATTACAAACGATTCTTATATCTCAGGTCGAAGAGCAGTACCTGTATCCTGTGAAGCGCCGAAGGCACTCAACGAACGAGACTGTATTTTATTTCTCGATCTCTGCATGACATTTGGTGCTCCCATAAGCACATGGAAATATTTTTCAAAACTTTACCCAACCATACCTTCAAAAAAGGCCCAATCTGATACATATGCTTTCCTCTTAGAGTGTTTCAACAAAAAATCTTCTGCCTTCCGCAAAAAGATTCAATCCTCTATTAATGGCTGCCTCTTTTTAGATCCCTATCAGATCACATTTGCCTTAAAATCAAAAGTATATAAGACACACGAAGATGAACTCACTCCCTATCGTGTGAAACTCGCAGAAGTGCTTTCCCGCAATACCCATATGCGCAAAAAATATCAAGCATATTGGGAATCTGCCACCGCTTCTTTCCAGGATCTGGAGAGTATCCTGAAAGAACTCCACGCAATATCGGCGGTAAACACGTATTTCGCATCTTCTGAGAACGATTTACTTAATATTTGTAAGCAATCTCCAACACTAGGTATCCCCGCAAATTTGGAGGTAAAACAATTAGAAGATAATCTTCTGGAGGCAGCACTGCAAAGCCTAATACTGGAAGAAGCCAAACAAAGCCTCATGCAAATCATTCTGTCGGCAGTTGGTATTTCAAGTTGTGAGTCCGAACTTAAAAAGTAATTTCCAACAAAATCACACTAAAAGGAGCCAATAATCTTGGCTCCTTTCATTATGTGCAGCCAATGACCTATTCGTCCTCATCTTCCAGTAGGTCGATGATCTCACCGATCACGACCAGAATGGTTCCCAGACCCATAGGTTCACTCCCCTTTCTTATTAGTAGTAGGCGTATAGCAACCCGGCCGCCGCTTCGTGCAGCAGTGCCGGATTGTACAGCAGTTCTTCGATCTCGCACGGGTCATACCCCAAATCGAGCAGAGCCAGCACCTCATCCTCGGACACGCCCATGGATTTTGCGGCCTGAATCAGAAGGTCGGTCTGCCCATCTATTGCCTCCGGCTCGTTCACTTCATCAAACCACGAAAGCATCCGAAACCGAGGATTGCGCCAAAAGTGCTCCAAACTGTGATTTGGATTGAAATGCCCCAAACTGCACTGGCCGGCTCGATCAATCTTCAAAATGTCACCCTCCTCCGTGTGGACTGCCTCCCGGTGGTGCAGGCGCAGCTTGCGCATCGCCCGCCGCAGAATTTCTTCGGTCGAGGCGTACAAGTAAAAGTCGCCGAAATCAAAGATCGCGAGCGGGTTATCGCCACGAACAAAATACAGGTTGTCGTCCCGGTCAAGCACCGTAAAGACAAAAGAACCCTGGACTTTCTCCGCCATCGTGCTGATGGCCGTGAAGTCCAGGGTTTTCTGTTGTTCGAGCAGCTGTACAGCGACATAGCTGTCGGTCTGAATCCGGGTATCCGGAAGATTCTCGGCCTGTCGGAGCTCTTTATCATTCCAGAGCACACCATTGTGCGCCAGTGCAAAGGTTCCGGTCGACCAAGGATGATTGTTGAAGTTGTCTGTAGGCTTGCCTTGGGTTGCAAGCCGGGTATGTCCTATGACGACACGAACCCCGTTGGGTACGTGAAACTTAAGTTTGTGCGCGGCGAGCGGGCGCTTGAACACCTTGATGCTACCGCCGAAGTTATACGCGATACCCGTCGCGTCAGTGCCGCGCACTTCGCATTCTTTGCCAAGCACCTGTAAGATGTGGTTCTTTTGCCGCGTGGTTAACGTGTTTTGATAGTCAATCAATCCAAACAGGCTGCACATTTACTCGTCCTCCTCGTAAGCAATCGGATCATTTTTATACAGATTGCGCTCTTTCAGGTACTGAATGAGCTCCGGCTCGTGAATCCGGTCAAGGAATCCATGCCAGGACAGCTCCTGCAATTCTTCATCGGACAACAAAAGAGCCACGTCGCAGATGGCGTTGACCAGCTGTAACGTGGCAATTAAAGTGTTATATTTGAGTGTTCCGCGGAAAATTCGGATTTCTACGGTGTCCTCGTTGGTAAGATTCACGGCGGTATAGCGTCCCGCGCGGGAGTCTTTTGCCGACTCCATCACAGCTTTCGGCGATAATTTCATGCCGTACCGTGCTGCCCAGCGGTTGATCTGGCGCTCGGTACGTCGGGAAAATCGCAGGAGTTCAGTCCAGAACTTTTCGACAAAGTACAGAAGTCGAGCAATGGATAATTCCTGCTCCTGCTCAGTCTCTCCGAAGGCTGCACGGGAGATATGTGGACGTGCAGTCCGCAGGTCGTGGTGCGGTGGCTGAGATAGCCAAGCCCGACTGCCTTGCGCAGGATATTTTTCCAAGGCATCTGTTCCATGTGGTACTGTAAGGTCATCGGATGGGTAACCAGTTCCATACCGCAGTCGAGCGATCCATCGCTCTTAATGTATAAATTCTGCGCGTCCTCGTTGGCAACGTTCAGGATTTCACCGGCATTCTTGCGGCTTTTGCCATTACCGTCAATTTCCAATTCCACGCCAAAGAAGCGTTCATTGTCGCGCTCACCATGGAAAATCAACCGTGGTGTGTAGCTGTAATCATGGATCGTTGCCTGCTGCAAACGGGCTTGCAGACAGTCATAGCACAGCGGTTCATCCTCGTCGTCATCTTCGTAGTAAGCATCGCTGTAGGAAATGACGCGTCCGCAGCGTTCGCAGTGGGTATAATGTCGCTCGTAGCAATGTTCGCACAAAGTGATGTTCTCGTCTCCGTGATCGTCCGAGAGGAACAGTCGCTCTCCGCAGCAATCACACACCGTCGTGTACATATCCACACAGTCCGGGCACAAAATCGTATCGGCTACCATCGTGCAGGCATCCACCGGGACTCGTTCGCCGCAGCGCTCGCAAATGTAGGTTGTCTCTTCCATTTTCAAATCCTCCTTTTAATATTCGTCTGCTAACAACATAGTTACGTGGTCGGGATCTTCAATGATGTAGACCTTGGCCTCGACAGGCTGCTCGCCCGGAATCACGACAACGTGCTGGTATTCTGGCTGCTCCTGAGCATGCTCAATGCGCTGGCGACCGCCATCACAGGATAATCGGAAGATTTGCAGGTAGTCCCGCTCGGGCACTTCCATGCTGTCACGCATGTACCATAAGAGGGTTTGCAGCCAAGACGGAATGGTGGTCTGGATACCACAGGTGATGTAACGGGGTTTCATAGTGATCAGCTCCTTATAGAATAGTAAAAGCCGAAGGATTTCTCCTTCGGCTTCATTGTTATAGTATATATGTGCTTTTATCTCAGATTCATATAGCAACCCGCCCATGTCGCAGTAATCACACACAGGTCGGGTAACCTCATATTGCAGCATACCCAACAACATCCAGAAACAGGGTGCCGTAATGCAGCTGCTCATTCCAGATAAAGCCGTATTGTACGCCTGCAAATCATAGAAAAGGAAAAGGGATTGCCAATGTATCAAACCTATGATATTGTATAGGGTAGAATCGTATCAAAAAGATCCTGACATCAAAAAGTCCTTTGCGATGGAAGGTTCGGCAGAAAAAAAGTCCACCCCATGGGGTGGGCTAGCGTTGCCGTACCCTCCGGGTGCGGCTTTTTGTATGTCAGCCCACAAGGAGGACAAACCATGGAAACACGTATCGCTCTACTGGCCATTCTCGTGGAAAACGAGGAGTCTGTGGAAGCACTCAACGATATCCTGCACCAATACCGCCGGTATATCATCGGCCGCATGGGTATCCCCTACCGAGAAAAGCAAGTGAACATCATGAGCATTGCTGTGGATGCACCTCAGGATGTGATTTCAGCCATGTCCGGGAAGATCGGCAAGCTGTCTGGCGTCTGCTCCAAGACGGCCTATACCGGAGGCAGCCGTGGATAAAGCCGTTGCGCTGGCTCGCCGGATGGCGGCGGGTGCACATACATACCAATGCCTTCATGCAGACCTCACAGAAGATTCGCTGCTGTTTTCCTCTTACTGCCTCCAATTATTATTCGTAGATATAGCAGTTGGGATTTACTCTTAGATGATTCTCCTCTGCAAACTTCTGAAAAATCCAAGAACAATCTTTTGTCACCATACGATAATAAGACACAGCCAGCGGATCATTGGCACAGTTGACACCACCAGTTTCATTGATGATAAAGCAATATCTATCATCCTCGCCAATCGTAAAATCACTCGTTCGCTGCTCTTGTGAAGCCCGAGTCAATGAGATGGCCCGAATAGAGAGGACATATCCATAACGATCATTGGGAAATTGATGATTCAAAATATTATAATTATATGATTCATAGAGAGAGAAAATCTGATCCCCGGATGGCACATTGCAAATATGACCATTCCAAAAATATGGAAGCGTCAACTGATATCCTGTATCAGAAATTAAAGTAATCGCTTTTTGATCTAAAAATATCTCCTGCATTTCTTCATTGCACAGCTCCCATACTTGCAGATTTTTATCTGTACTCACATATTTATGTAATGTGGCCACATATTCTTCTCCTACACGCTCTATGGTCGCTGTGGTCAAAAGCAGAGTGTCATCAAAAGCCTCAACATCAATAACATGCGTATTTTTATCCAGATTTGCTGCGATTGGCAGATTTACAAATTGCCATGATTCCCCAGCATTTTGAGTACGATATAATCCGCCCGGGTTACTATTAGTCTGTTCACAACAAATATATCCTTCGTTCTGATTTACAAAAAGAATGTCATTCCAGTCCGTCGTGCGAAGGTAAGTTGGTAAACTTTTCTTGGTCCATGTTCTTCCGCCATCCGCGGTAATCATAAATGTATGGTCAACCTGGGTCGTTTGGTTGGAATGTTCTAAGAACATCCATCCGCTCTTTTGAGAAGAAAATCCCATAAAGAGTTTATTTGGAAACGCATAGGGCAGCATCGTAGTTTCCCAAGTGCCCCCCTCATCCAAACTCACCATTAAGTTGATTGGCGTTGTATTTGTGCAAACCACGATATGTGCAGAATCTGCATATACATAAGCCGGTGATTCTTCATCTTGCAGCATTGATAACTGATCACTTGGAAATTGTGTTTTTACAAGCGACTCTTGATCTGCAGAAAATATATAAAACCCATCTTCCTCAATAACCCATGGAACAGAATGTATTGACTGCTCTTGAAAATTTGGTATAAGCAAAATCATCGACAACAGCACAGGCAATGCACAGGCTCGCACGACATAATGCTTGGGAAGCTCTCGTCCGGATAAAATCATTGCTATTCTTTGCTTCAGAGGGTGATGTGAAAAGGAAAGCAACTGATCTGTTCGTCCACCAGATTGCTGAGCGACAAAGAGCAAGGCAGAACCATACTGTATCCGCTGTGTGTGATCTTCTCCACGCATAATCCGGGTATCACAAGCTAATTCTGCGTCTGCCCTCATTCTTCGAAACGCAAACCATAAAATTGGATTGAACCAATGAACTACCTGAAGTACTGTCACGAGTTTCCAAGTCCAGAAATCGCCCTGCGTCAAATGTCCAAACTCATGCCGGAAAACCGCTCGCATAACTTCTTCAGGCATCTCCTTTTGAAGAAGACTTTCCGGAATAACAATTCTGGGATAAAGGAAACCTGATACGTGTGGAGCCGCACACTTTGCTGCTACAACACTTACATGATTTGACCAGCCAGATTGCACGCACTCTTGCTCAAATGTGTCAAGTACACTTTTCGGTATCTGAATGTCTACCCATTCCCTACGTTCCCGAACGCATATATACGCAACCCAAATGATACCGCTAAATAATCCAAAACTGTAAATCACACTGGCTATCGCGACAATATCTGGACTCTTTTGTTTTGCCGTAGAATTTTCTATATCTGTTCTCTCGGCAAAATCGCTTTCGTTTGGAGCAATTGCTTCATTTGAAGCTGTTGAAACCGTCTGTGCGTTCTGAACATAGCTATTATTAACACTGATAGAATCTGTATGAAACAAGGGAACCGGAACGAGCGGGACACACAGTCGCAAAAGCAATACAAACCATAGTGTATAATGGGTAACAGCTGAAACTCGACTTCCCAAAAGTTTTTTAAGACCGAACACCACAACTGCCACAAGCGCTCCATAACAGGAAAGCTCAAAAATCATTGTGAAAATATCTGTCATTTCGGCTCACCCCTGGCTTCATTCAACAGTTCTTGAATTTCCTCAATATCATTTTGGGATAATTTGCAATCGCCCAACATGCGTGCAAACAATTTTTTTGCAGAGCCTTCATACAACAAATCCAGCAGCGATTGATTTTCCTCACGCTGTACTTCTTCTTTGGAAACCAACGGCGTACACCAAAAACCGGGATCAGTCCGCTGGACAAATCCCTTTTTTATAATTCGTGTAATCAGCGTGTAGATCGTATTTGCAGACCAACTTGTTTGTGCGGATAATCTCTCAACAATTTCACTTGCCCGAATCGGAGAATCCTCCCACAAAACGTTCATGACCTTCATCTCGCTCGGTTGAATTTTGGCAGACTTCATGTTATATTCTCCTTTTCTCTTAAAACTATTGTAATTTTCCTCATTCACAATGTTCTTCGATCGTACTTTCCCTAAACAGGTGCCCATCTTCCCAGTCTCTTATCTTTTCCGTCAAAAGTGGAACCTCTTCCTGCGCAATTTCACTCCAACTTTCCGGATGCGTAAAATCAGAACCTCCAAGATACTGCATGTGGTAGCTCGCACCGTTCTCACTATCTGTTCTGCTCTGCACAGTGCATACTAACATTCCATCTGCATCACGGATAGAACCGACCTGATAATATGTATTTGCTGTTTGGTGCAGCGGTAACTCGATCTCTGTCCAATGCTCACCTCGATCCGAAGTCATAAAAACCGGAGCTGGCGACTGATCAAATAAGGAACAGCAAAGATACCCCGTATTCTCATCTACAAAAACAGCGTCATTGATTTTATGTCTGGGAAAATTCTCAGGCATCGATACCTCTTCCCATGTATCACCGCCGTTATACAGATTGAAAATACAATGTTTGCTCCGTTTGTTCACTGAGAAATGCAGATAAATATCGTTTGCCGGTCGAGTGATCCTGACATAACATAACTGTGGGCTGATCGCCTCCATGTAATGTCAAAAACTTTTCACCGTCCGAATATGTATAAATCTCTGTACCAAGTTGCGCTACTGGCAGCTGCACATTCGATGCATCCGCATAATCTGAAATGTTTAACAGTGTAAATAGAACAAGCGGTAGTGCACAGGCACGGAAAATGCAACGTCTTTTCCCCTCCTGCTGCGTTTTTGACAAACACTTTTTCATAAAGCTCTCATTCCTTTCTTAGTTACACATCTCTAAATCATTTTCACTACAGTTGTAGTATCTATTTTTAGTTTATCACTACTACAGTAGAAAGTAAACGGAAAAATCTTATAAATCGCTTCTTGATACCAAATTGAAACCTTATATTAGAAGCTATTTTGTTCCATACATATAC
>ERZ1090868.803-NODE-803-length-17256-cov-4.378815_pt1 | contig 17256 bp, 14 predicted proteins | sample MGYA00478475_ERZ1090868 | MGnify/ENA primary metagenome ERZ1090868 (study PRJEB33644, sample SAMEA5815747) | chicken gut metagenome | biome: Chicken; feature: Gastrointestinal Tract; material: Caecum | place: Ireland | collected 2019-01-01 | study: A study of the...
TGTGTATAAGAGACAGCTTTTATAATGCTCTTCCACTGCTCTTTTTCCTGCCTCATAGGCGTAAGCCTTGCTGGAAGGGTCGGCCGCAGTGGATTCCATATGGCATCTCCAGTGGTATAAGGCCTTCGGGATATGAACGATCTCCCTGGCCTTTTCACAGCATCGGAAAATAAAATCATAATCCTGAGCTCCGTCAAACTCCGGACGGAAAAGTCCCGCCTTCTCCGCCACAGATTTCTGTACCGCAAAAATATGGCAGATATAATTATTTTCCCGGAAACGGAAAAGGTTGAAATCCGATTTAAAATGCGGGTCAAAATAATGTCTGCCGTCCATGCTTACTTTATCTTCGTCTGTATAAACCGCGTCCGCCTCAGGATTTTCATTCAGCGCCTTTACGATCTCGTAAAGCGCGTCCGGCTCAAGGGTATCGTCATGATCGCAGAGCATGAGAAACTCTCCCCTGGCAAGAGATATGGCTTCGTTTGTATTCTGGGAGATTCCTTTATTTTCTCTCAGTTTTTTGTAGGAAATACGCTTTTCACGTCCATAATGCTTTTTCAGATGAAATCTGACTTTATCGTCTGTACTTCCGTCCGCCAGACAGAGCTGCCATTTTCTGTAGGTCTGTCCCTGTATGGATTTCAGCAGTTCGTCCAGATAAGGAAGGGGCGTATTGTATAAGGGAATGACAATACTGATGACCGGGGCGTAGGAAAACACGGCCCTTTTCTGTTTCCAGCCTTCAAAGCGTGACAGAGAGCGGCTCTTTCTCCACTCCTCATAATCGTCCCTGCTTCCCTTCTCATTCTTCTTAAAGCGTCCGAAAAGTCCTTCCGGCTTCTTTTCTCTTCTGAGCTTTTGAATATCGATCTCATAAGACTTCTCCGCAGAGGTTCCGGAAAATTTCAGAACCGCTTTCTTCCCTTTTATTTCCTCCGCAGAGGCGGAAATACGGAAGCCTATCTCTCTTGTTTTATAATCGCTGTCAAGATTTCTTCTCTCCACTACGTCAGGTCTGCGCCCTCTGCTCAATCTGCAGGGGACAGGACTTCCGTCCATATTCAGAAGTTTTACCTCTGCCTCTCCCCGCTGGTCCATCACCCAGCCCTGGATCTCCAGCATGGTATCGTAAAGGATTTCTTCCCTGTCGATATGATACTCGATCAGACATTCCCGGAGGAAAGCCTTCAACTGACAGCTTTCCTTTTTCCACACAGACGCCTTCTGCTCTCCTGCTTCCAGAAAAAGCTCCAGCGTATCAAACTGATCCGCCAGTTTTCCAGCGTCCGGAATCGTAACGGTAAAACCCGGAAGGAATTCGCCGAAATCCAGAGCCAGCGCCTGTCCTACATCCGGTCTTGCCCGGCGTTTGGCCTCGGGAATACAGATTTCTTCCCTTCCGTCTCCCAAAAGGCGAAAGCGGAATTCCCTGCAGCCTGGAGAAACGCACCATCCGGACAGGCTCAGCACCTGTCCGCGGCGGTCGTCATATTTTTCTTCATCCACACTGAAGCGCAATTCTTCCATGTTCTGTCCTCACTTTTTCAGGCTTCGGTAAAGCTTCCATACCTTCGTATTTTCCATCTGCCGTATCTTCTCCTTCAGCGCCGCAATCTCCGCGTCTTTTTCCGCAGATACCCGGGAAAGGCTTCTCCAGAAGGCTTCTCCTGCCTCCGGTTCTTTCATGATCTCAATTTCCGCCCGGAGTTTTTTCACTCCCGCCGGAATCTTTTCCAGAATAAACTGAGGATCTCCGCCGCCGAAGTAATATGCTCCTCCTCCCAGAGGAAATCCGTTGGAGGTAAACGCCGCTTTTTCGCCGTTTTCATAGCAGAGCTTTCTGACAGCCAGTCCTCCGGCTCCTTCGCCAGGATCAAGACGTATCCTGCGCACGCCCTCCGGTATCTCAATTTCCGCCGCCAGCCCCTGTTTTCCCATAGGTCTGCTTTCGGAATCCTCTTCCCGGAAGTCCCTGCCTCTGTCGTAAAACACCTGAAGCCTTCTCTCCGCACAGGCGATCCGCATCTTTTCATAAATGGGCAGGATTTCTATCTTTCCCGGCGATACCTCGTCATACAGAGAAAGAAGGGGCACATGACTTCCTTCTATATACGCCTGGAAATGTTTTTCCATTCCGGCATAGATTTCCTGTTCCTTTTCCGAGATTCCCGCCTTTTCATAGAAATTCCGTTCTTTCAGTATACGGCGTTTGCCGTCGCTTTCCAGATAGTAATGGATCATCCGGTACAAAATGAAATTACAGGGTACCGGAAAACGGAAGGTCCACTCATAATCCAGGATCACCACCCGGTCCTGCTGGATCAGAATATTTGCCGGAACTATATCAATATTGGAAATTCCTCCGCAGCGCAGCTCCTCTCCCGGCTCCGCGTCGCCGAATACTTTTACAAACTCCGGCGTTTTTTGAAAAATATTTCTGCTGTGGATGTTTCGTATTTTATTCAGATAGAAAAACAGAAGCTCCTCCAGTTTCTCAGGCTCTCCCTTTTCCAGAAGACTGTCCAGCCGTTCCTCCAGAGTGGTTCCCTCCAGATACTCCAGTCTGGCGCCGTCTTTTTCCAGCTTACAGTAATTCAGCTCCATGCCTTCTTTTTCATACAGACTGTTAAGCTCTCTCTCTATATTTTCAAGGTTCCGCACATGATGCTTCGCCTCTTCCGTTTCAGGAACCTTGCGGACAAATCTTGCGTATTTTCCTGATTCATGGATTTCTGTTCTCAGAGCAAACTTCCTGTCTCTTTCATTGGAAAATTTCACATAAACCGTCTGAGGACTGCTTTCCTCTTTTCCGATCAGAAGAAGGAAGGAATTGGAAAATTCCGGAAACAGATCGTTTTCAAGAAGAGAATCGTAAACAGGAGACTCCTGGAAAAGCTGCAGGCGCAGGCGGTCGTAGTTTGTCTCCATACGGTTCATTTCCCCTTTCAGAGGAAGTCTTCTGTCCGAAAAAACCGTCATAGGCAGCTTGTAATCCGGGAACGGATAATACCAGGATGCTTTCAGGCCACCTGCTTTTTCCAGAATTCCAGAAAGCTCTTTTTTCGTAAAGGTCTTCACTCCTTTTGTTGTAGGATAGCCTTCCAGTCCTTCAAACAGAGTGCCGAAATGATCCTCCGTACATCCCGCCCAGTATTTCAGCCCGAAACGGTTCTCAATGGCAAGGATGATCTTTCCCCCGGGTTTTAAATGGGAGGCAACTGTTTTCAGAAAATCTACAAAAGGCGAGCTGCTGTCAATGTAGTTTTCTCCATATTCAAATACGCCGATCAGAGTAATATAATCATATTCTTCGGTCAGGCTGCGCTCAATCTCCTGGAAGTTGCCCATAAGAATGGTGAGATTGTCAAATTTCCTGTGCCGCCATGCGTTGATCTGGCTCCTTTTTTTAGACAGCTCGATACAGGTTACCTTTTTTGCCCTTTTGCACAAAGCCCCTGTAACCGCTCCGCAGCCGGAACCGATCTCCAGAACGTTTTCTTCTCCGGTAAACGGAAGCCAGCTTATAATGTTTTCCCTGATATGGGAAAAATGATAGAGCACCGGCCAGCTTTTACGCTCTGCGATCACCTGATTCCACTTTTTTTCCGGATAAGTTCTGGCAATCTCCAGCATCTCATCCTCCACCGCTCCGTCGCTGTATAAGTCCTCTCCCGGATAATAAGTGTCATCCAGGACTACCTTCCCGATTTTTTCTTTCATGCTTCTTCTCCATACTGAATCTCCACCTGGGAGTTCATATCATAAAAACCTACCGTATTCTTTTCCGAAACCACAGTTACGTTGCAGGCGTCATACAGCCTGTGAAAAACTGTAAATTCGCCGTCTTTATAGCCTGTGCAGCCAAAGGAAAGAAGATACTCTCCTCCCTGGAGATACATTTCCTGGGTAAAAGTTACGGTGCAGGAATCTCCCGCTTTGGAGTGTTCCACCGGAACTTTTTCAAACAACGTATTGGTTCCTGTGATCTCTGTTCCTTTGATGTCCTTAAAAGTATAAGCAAGTATCGGATCCTGGATATTTTCCCGGAAAGTCACCTTCATTTTGATCTGAAATCTGCTTCCCTTTTCTATGGTGTTTGTACACAGACCCTTCTGGTCAAGCACCGCGAAATCCACAATTTCCGCCAGTTTGCTTCCATATTCCAGCATATTGGGATTTACCTGGAACTGTCTGCTCCAGGATTCCTTCTGCTTTTTCTTCTCTTTTTCCGCCTTTTCGGGATCCTGTCCTACAAGAAGCTGCTTGTACATGTCCACCATCTTCTTGGGCGTTCCCTCGTTCAGCTTCACGCCTTTATTTAAAAGAATCACCCTGTCGCAGTAGCGGGCAATGCTGCTGAGATCATGACTGACAAAGAGGATCGTTTTCCCCATAGCCTTAAAGTCCTCAAATTTCCGGTAGCATTTTGCCTGAAAAAACACATCCCCCACAGACAGTGCTTCATCTACAATAAGGATTTCCGGATCAATATTGATCGCAACCGCAAAGGCAAGGCGGACAAACATACCGCTGGAATAGGATTTCACCGGCTGGTACACAAAATCTCCGATATCCGCAAAATCCAGGATATCCTGAAGCCTTCCGTCGATCTCTTCCTTGGTAAATCCCATCATCGTTCCGTTCAGATATACGTTTTCCACGCCGGAATACTCCGGATTGAATCCTGCACCCAGCTCAAGAAGAGCGGAGATCCTTCCGTCCACCGTCACCTCTCCGGCAGTGGGGTTCAGTACCCCTGTTATGATCTTCAGGATCGTAGACTTTCCGGAACCATTGGTGCCGATGATACCTACCGTTTCTCCTCTCTTTACATCAAAACTTACATCCCGGAGGGCATAATGCTCTTTTACCGGCACTTTAAGGCCCAGAGTCTCTCTGAGCCTGTCAGAAGGTTTGTTATATAATTTATACATCTTGTCCAGATGCTTTACCTGAATTGCAAGATCACTCATTTTACTCTCCATTTACAGTACATCCGCAAAATGTACCTGCAGTTTCTTAAACAGCTTTGTTCCAAGGAAAAATACAACAATCGTAAACACCCAGAAATATAAGGTCAGAGCCGGATGTTCCCAGAATCCCACTTTGTCAATAAGAGAATCGCGGTATCCCTGGACGATATAAAACACGGGGTTCAGTTTCAGTATAGCAGTCACTATTCCTGTAAGTCCCAGATCGCTGAAACTCCACATAATAGGAGTCGCCCATACGCCTACCTGAAGAGCAATATTGATCATCTGCATCAGATCCCGAAAAAACACTGCCACAGAACTCGTAAGATAGGTCAGCCCCAGGATCAGCATAAAAGTACAAAAGCTGTAATAAATAAGCTGCAGGGCGTACCAGTCCGGCGGATATCCCATAAAGGTATAGATCACCAGAATGATCACCACGAAAAAGCAGTGTACAAATACTGCTGAAAGCACCTTCACTACCGGAAGGATGCGGATATTAAACACTACCTTTTTTACCAGATAATTATATTCCAGAAGCGCGCTGGTCCCTCCTGTCAGTCCTTCCTGGATAAAGAACCAGGGTACAAGTCCCGCAACCAGCCACAGGACAAAAGGAACTCCTCTGTCCGCTCCGTTTCTTAACGCCAGTCCGAACACAAACCAGTAGACGCAGAGCGTCACCACCGGCTGAACAAAGGCCCAGACTGTTCCAAAATAGGAGCCTGCATATTTTGTTTTAAAATCGTTTTTTGCCAGAGAAAACACAAGCCGGCGGTTCCGGTACAGCTCTGCTGGCAGAGACGCATCCTTTTTCAATCCTTCTTACTCCTGTTTTTGCAGTATTCCTGAAAGCTTCCCCACTTCTGATCCTTTTCGGACAGAATCAGAGACATTCCTTCCGGAACCGGCCATTCCACCCCGATATCCGGGTCGTTGTAGGCAAGGCCGCCTTCATCGTTGGGATGATAAAAATCTGTGCATTTGTAGGCGAATTCCGCAGAATCGGAAAGCACCAGAAAACCGTGAGCAAAATTCTTGGGAATAAAAAACTGTTTTTTATTTTCTGCGGAAAGTATTACTCCGTACCACTGTCCGTAGGTAGGAGAACCTTCTCTCAGGTCTACGGCAACATCGAAAACTTCTCCGCTCACCACGCGGACGAGTTTATCCTGAGGATAGTTGATCTGAAAATGGAGACCTCTCAGAACGCCTTTTTTAGAGCTGGACTGATTATCCTGCACAAACTCCATATCAATACCGGCTGCTTTATAATCGTTATAATTGTAAGTCTCCATAAAGTATCCGCGCTGGTCTCCGAATACTGTGGGCGTGATCACCTTCAGTCCTTCAATATGACAGGTTTCCACTGTAATCTTTCCCATTTTATAATCCCTCCGCAATTTCGATCAGATATTTTCCGTAGGCAGTTTTCAGGAGCGGCTGGGCCAGCTCTACCAACTGTTCTTTTGTGATAAATCCCCGCTTATAGGCAATCTCTTCAATACAGGAAATGTATAATCCCTGACGTTTCTGGAACGCCGCCACAAAATCCGCCGCGTCCAGAAGGGAATCATGGTTTCCTGTATCCAGCCAAGCAAAACCGCGTCCAAGAGTCTCTACTTTCAGAGTGCCTCTTCTCAGATACTCGTTATTGATGCTGGTGATCTCAATTTCTCCTCTGGCCGACGGCTTCACGTTTTTGGCGATCTCCACCACATCATTGTCATAGAAATAGAGTCCCGGCACCGCGTAGTTGGACTTAGGATGTTCCGGCTTTTCCTCAATGGAAAGAGCCTTGCCTGTCTCATCGAACTCTACCACGCCGTATTCTCTCGGATCCCTTACATAGTAGCCGAAAATGGTGGCGCCTTTTTCTTTTTCTGTGCGCTCATAGACGCTGCGCAGCACTTTTGTAAAACTTTGTCCATAGAAAATATTATCTCCCAGAACCAGAGCCACGGCGTCGGAACCGATAAAATCAGCTCCGATGATAAACGCATCCGCCAACCCTCTTGGCTGTTCCTGCACCGCATACTCAAATTTCATTCCAAGCTGGCTTCCGTCTCCCAGAAGCTCGCGGAATACCGGAAGATCACTCGGTGTGGAGATGATCAGGATCTCGCGGATTCCTGAAAGCATCAGAGTCGATAATGGATAATAGATCATAGGCTTGTCGTAAACCGGCATTATCTGTTTGGAAATCGCTTTTGTCAGCGGATAAAGACGGGTTCCTGAACCTCCCGCCAGAATAATTCCCTTCATTGGGTGTTTCCTCCTTAATTATCGTGTTTTTAATAATCATTTTTAATATACAGCGCGATCAGGAGAGCGATCAGACGCACTCCCATACATCCTCCTGCGATCAGCAGATGTTTTGCAGTATCAGAAAGTCCCTCCGATTCCTCTTCCTTGTCTGTCTGGGCTGTTTTCTCTGTTTCCTGGTAGGAAGCGTCCTGAGCCTCCTGGCTGTTTTCCGCTTCCCCGCTGGTCTGAACGGCCTCTCCGGTCTGGGGTTCTGCTGCTGCAGCGGCTGTATTTTCCCCGGCGGCCGCCGTTTCTGCCGGCGCAGCGGCCTGGGCTTTTGCGTAACCTACAAACTGTCCGTTATAATAATACTGGTTAAAGGTATTTCCGCCTTTTTCCATGGGCTTTGTAGTCAGGTCATTAACCGTAACGCCTTTCGGCACTGTCATCTTTGTCCCGTTTACGTCTATGGAATCAAAATTATTAAACGCGTAATCAAAAAGGGAAATAGAATCTGTGCAGTTCTGTCCCAGATCTGAAGTACGCATGGTAACGGCAATATAAGTTCTTCCGTTCCGCTCCGCCGCAACGACAAGCGTATGTCCGGCGTCCTGGGTGGAGCCTGTTTTTCCTCCGATGCAGCCCTCATAATAAAGATTGGATTCCTTGGCGATCAGAGGCATATGGGTGTGCATCCTCCGGGCTTCGCTCATATTTGTGGCCGGTATCGTATAGCTTACCGCCCCGATCACTTTGCGGAACCTGGCGTTCTGAAGTCCTGCCCGCATGATCTTAGCCAGATCATGGGCTGTAGTATAATGGTTGGCATCCGGAAGCCCTCCGGCGTTGGCAAAATGTGTTCTTGTACATCCCAAAGCCTTTGCCTTCTCATTCATCATATTAATAAAATTCGCTTCAGAACCGCCCACTGTCTCGGCGATCTGGGCGCATACTTCATTGGCTGACTCTATGATCGCGGCGTACCAGCAGTCCTTCATGGTCATGGTCTCTCCCAGCTTCATGCCGATGTTGCTGCTGTCCCAGTTTACATCTCTGACGCCTGTTTCCGTAAAGGTAACCGTATCTCTTGGAGAAGCATTTTCTACAGCCACAAGAAGCGTCATGATTTTGGTGGTGCTGGCAGGATAACGGTACTCGTCCATTCCCTTGTCATAGAGGACCGCTCCCGTATCGGCGTCAATAAGCACCGCCGTCTCTGAAGCCGTCGCCGGGGCCGCAGGCCATCCCTGGATGCTGTCTGTAGCTACCGCGGCCGCCGTCCCGAAATTCACTGTTACCGCCTGCACCGTGGCCGCAGGGATCAAAATACACCCCAGCGCCAAAGCAGCGGCCCGCCATAATTTCTTTCTCATCAGACTTTCCTCCGTCAAAAATCAAAGCATAAAATCTTTTCTACAATATAAGCCACATCCTCCATAGGCAGATTGTAGAACATAGGAAGTCTCAGAAGGCGTTCGCTCTCTCTGGTGGTATAAACGTCTTCTCCGCTGAACCTTCCGAATTTTTTCCCTGCCGGCGAACTGTGCAGGGGAACATAATGAAAAGCGCTGTAAATTCCGTTTTCCTTCAGATATGCGATCAGCCTGCTCCTGGTAGGAAGATCCTTCACCTTCATATAATACATATGGGCGTTGTGCTCAATCCCTTCCGGAACAAAAGGACGTTCTATTTTTCCTTCTTCTTCCAGCACTTTCAGATTTTCGTGATAATAATCATAGATCTGGTGGCGCTTGCGGTTGATCTTCTCACATTCCTCCAACTGGGCGTAAAGATACGCTGCGTTCATCTCGCTGGGCAGATAGGAGGAACCGTAATCGATCCATCGGTATTTGTCCACCTGGCCGCGGAAGAATTTGCTTCTGTCCGTTCCTTTTTCTCTGAGGATTTCCGCCTTTTCCTGGTAGGCGTTGTCCTGAAACACAAGAGCTCCGCCTTCTCCCATAGTATAATTCTTTGTCTCATGAAAACTGTAGCAGCCAAAGTCTCCGATAGTTCCCAGCGCTTTCCCGTGATAATAGGCTTCCACTCCCTGAGCGGCGTCCTCCACCACCTTTAGATGATGTCTCCGGGCGATATCCATGATGGTATCCATTTCGCAGGCCACGCCGGCGTAATGCACCGGCACGATGGCTCTGGTTTTTTCGGTTATTGCCTGCTCGATCAGTTTTTCGTCCAGATTCATGGTGTCCGGACGGATATCTACAAATACGATCTTTGCTCCACGCAGCACAAAGGCGTCCGCTGTGGAAACAAAAGTAAAGGACGGCATGATCACTTCGTCCCCCGGCTGGATGTCGCAAAGAAAAGCCGCCATTTCCAGCGCATGGGTACAGGAGGTGGTAAGAAACACCTGATTTACATGAAAACGCTCCTTCATCCATGCGGAACAAAGCTTCGTGTATTTTCCATCCCCGCAGAGCATTCCCTGATCTACGGCGTCCTTGATATATTCCAGTTCTTTTCCCACGATCGCGGGTCTGTTAAAATCAATCTTCATAGTAAATTTCCTCTTTCTTGCTGCGGTTTTCGGCATCAGGTATGCTCCTGAGCATTTCCTCTTTCCTGCCGCGGTTTCCGGCATCGGGTATGCTCCTGATATTTTCCGCTTCACGGATCACATACTGAGGCGTCTTATTCACGTTCAGCATCAGCTTGCCAAGGTATTCTCCTATGATGCCAAGCATCAGGAAAGTAATCCCGAAAAGAGCCAGCATCCCGCACATCAGAGAGGACCAGCCGATAGCCACCGAGGGATCCAGAAGTTTTCTTATGAATACGATGACAGCCCCGATCAGTCCCGCCGCGGAAAACAGCGTGCCGAAAAGCGTAGCCGCCCTGAGCGGTATCACGGTAAAATTCAGGCAGGAGAGAAACAGCTTCAGACCTCTGCGGAAATTATAATTTGATGTGCCGACTTCTCTTTCAAAATGTTCGATCTCAATATTTGCAATATTATGGGAGGTACGGAAGAACAGCACCTGAAGAAAAGTGTTGTAGCCGTCATATTTCACAACTTCATCCCGCACGAATTTCCGGCAGCACCAGAAACTGCTCATCTGGATATGCTTCGGGCGGTCCAGAAGATGCCAGAGCAGAAAACGGCTGACAGCCCCTGTAAGATTCTTGAACCAGGAAAATTTTCACTGCTTGAATACGCCGAACACAATATCATAGCCTTCGTGGATCTTGTCAAGAAACTGCGGAATCTGAGAAGGATGGTTCTGCATATCGTCGTCCATTCCCAGGATCAGTTCTCCTTCCGCATAATTCATTCCTGCCATGATCGCATTGTGCTGTCCGAAATTTTTCGCCAGATTGATCCCCTTTACATTGGGATGCTTCCGTGCAAGTCTGTGGATCGCTTCCCAGGTATTGTCTCTGGAGTAATCGTTTACTAAAACGAACTCGCACTCATAATCTTCCAGCTTTTGAAATTCTTCTATCGCCAGCTCCACCACCTTGCCGATGGTGTGTTCTGAATTATAACAGGGTATAACAATCGATACCAGCATCTTCTTCGTTCCTCATTTCTTTATCTGTTACAGATTGAATATCACAATTCCGGCAAGGATCAGGGCAAATCCCGCCAGCTTTCTTTTACTGAATTTTTCCTTCAAAAAAAAGTACCCCATCACTGATACGAAAATATACCCTGTGGATTCCAGTATAGGCGACATGGACAGCGGCACATATTTCAGGGCGATCATCGTCAGGATCACGGAACAGAAAAACATTCCATATGCCCCTATCACCATAGGGTTCAGATATTCCTTCAGCGTGCTGTCATAAGGCTTTCCGGCAGCCTTTTTCAGAATGATCTGGGAAACGGACGAAATAAATACGGATAAAAGCAAAATACATACAGATATCTCCAGGCGGCTCATATTCTCTCACCGCCCTTCTCTGTGTCTTCTCCTGTTACCAGATAAATTCCCGCAAAAATGACCACTGCCCCCGCGATCATATTCCAGGTGATCTTTTCTCCGAAGATAAGAGCTCCCCAGACAATCCCCCAGATCAGAGTTACCGGCCGGTTGGCATAGGCAACGGTCAGCGGCATCCTTTTCAGGATCTGCTGCCAGATCACCGCATATCCGAACATGATCACAAAGACAAGACCAAACCAGAAGATAAACTCCAGGGAGAAGATATTTCCGGTATGGCGGGAGGCCATTTTTGAACAGACTCCGCTTAGGGAGCTGAACAAAAGGCTGATATGCAGCAAAAGATAAATACTTTTTTTTGAAGTAATGTCATTTCTCATGTTATTCTCTCACAATCAATCCGTAAATTCAATGTTTATTTTCGACAAAATCTCTTCCAGCCTCTTTTCACAGGCGTCCAGATTTTCCCCTTTAAGGATCACCTGGCCCAGACGGTCAATTCCGTTTTCATACCGTCTCACAGTGTCTCCCGGCTGAATATTAAAAGAAAGATCCACGATATCTTCTGCCCGGGCGTTCTTATTGTGGATCGCTTTCACAATGCCGTTTCTCGGAGAAGTAAGGGTTCTGGACAGATTTGCCGTATGCGGCGCATTCTTTTGGAACATTTTTTCCGGCTCCATATCAAGGGCAAGACGGGCGATGGCCTCGTAATAATCGATCCCGTAATACAGGCCCACCATCTCCGGAAGACAGGTTCCTCCGGCTCTTCCCGTTATTTCGATCACATAGATCACCCCGTCCTTTTCGATCAGATCGCAGTTTACAGGACAGTTGTCGATTCCTGTCGCCTGAATGGCAAGACGCACCTGCCGCTCCACCTCCGCGCCAAGAGATTCCAGCTTCCTGTATGGAACAGAGTGGCCAATCGGAGTAGGAACGTGGCTCTGATAAGCTTCAATGTTATTTGGGAGGCAGTAAAGCAGTCTGCCTCTGTACATCATCGCTTCACAGCCCAGGATCTGCCCCTCAATAAACTCTTCCACCAGGCAGTAATCTTTCCTTGTGGCCGCCATTGTCTTTTCATAATTGGCAAAAGCCTCTTCTTTTGTATTGCAGCGGAATATCCCCCGGCTTCCCATAAGATCCACCGCCTTTACCACTACAGGAAATTCCAGTTCCTTCAGAGCGGCCTTAAGCTCCTTTCGGCTTTTTATGCGGATATGTCTGGCACACCGCACGCCTCCGGCCATAAACGCTTCTTTCATTTTATATTTGTTTCCGCTGATCTCCGCCGCCTCTGCCGTCATTCCGTTCAATCCCATATGCTGGCACACATAGCCGATAGACCGCACTCCTGCGTCCAGACAGCAGGTGGCGATCCCGTTGATCTGAAATTTTTCTGCCGCTTCAAGTACCGCCCTGGGATCGGAAATATCCGTATAAGACGCCTCGTCTGCCGCGTCAAATCCCGGCCAGTCCCCGGGAGTACTTACCGCAACGGTGGAAACTCCCAGTTCCCTGGCAGCTTTATACAGCGGAAGCTGTGAATAGCTGGCTCCTAAAACCATCAGTTTTTTCATGGCTGTAATCCATCCTCCTGTTTCAGGAAATCAAAAAACAACGGTGTTCCTCCTGTATGCAGAAACAGAATGTTTTTGTCCCGGATCTTATTTTCTTCCAGATACTTTACCATACCATAAAAAGCTTTTCCTGTATAGGTCATATCAAGAGGAATCCCGTCCTCTCCATATACTTCCCGGATCATTTCCGCAACATTCTCTGAAAAGGCGCCGTATCCCCCTTCCATATAGGCGTCTGTAAAAAGGATATGTTCTCTGAAATCCCCAGGAAGCTTCCAGGAAAATTTTTCCCCGTATTCTTCCAGGCCGTGTCCTATCACTTCTTTTCCCCTGGCTTCGTTTCTTGAAACAGAAATGCCTACGATTTTTCTGTTGTCCCCCGCCTTGAGGCTGCCTGCCAGAAGACCGGACTGAGTGGCGTTGGTGCTGGAAGCAAGAAAAATATACTCAAAATGGATTCCCTGCCGTTTTTCAAAATCAAGGATTTCTCTGTAGGCTTCCTCGTAAGCCGCCATAGGAACCCATTCGCGACCCTCCCCTTTTGTATTTCCATAGATATAATAGGGACGGTATCCTTTTTCTGTCAGTTCGTCCATGGCCTGCTGCACAGCGCCGGCAATCCCCGCCTTTCCGCAGGCGATCTCTGTCACTCCCATGCTCCGGATGATCCGGCTGTTGCAGGTTTCTTTTGTTTCTTTTACATCCTCTGTGTTGTGTATCATATAGCAGGGCAGCCCCAGCTCATGACAGAGCGAAGCCAGGATCCGGCAAAGATTGGAATGATAGTTTCCATAGATGATCATGCTGTCGCAGCGTTCTCTCTGCATGTCTTCTATATATTTCCGGGCAAATCTCACCTTGTTTCCTCCGAAAGAATACGGCAGCAGATCGTCCCTCTTCATATAAAAATGATTCCCGGTTCCTTTTCTATGAAAACGCAGCTTCTGCAAAGGAGTCTCAAAAATTTCCACCGGATTCTCCCAGGGTCCATGATGCAGCACTTTTTCCATTTCCTCCGGCGTATCTGTCTGAAGAATAAAGAATCCCGGTCTTGTTCCGCTGTCCACGATCTGCGTATGTCCGCATTCTTCTTCCAATACCACTTTCTTCAGATACCGGGGATACTTCTCTTTTATCTCTTCCAGAAGACGGAGATCGTTTTCATCCATGATGAAGCGGACTGCGGAGACGTGATCCTCCTTTTCCGTCAGTACCGGAGGCTTTCCTGCCGCCGTATCTACCACCATTCCCACAAAATCATATCCGGAGGACAGAGGTACCAGATCGGAGCCGATGCAGTCGCCTCCCATTCTGGAGCCGATTTCGATGATCCGTATCTGTCCGTCTTTATCGATCCGGAGCTCGCTGTGTCCTGCCCCAAACTGTACGTCAAGAGCATCCAGGGCCTGGAAAACTGTCTTTTTTACTCTTTCCTGCATTTCTTCCGTCAGAGGAGCCGGCTGAAGATGCCCTGTTTCAATATAATGGGGACTTCCTGTTGTGAACTTTTTCGTTATGGCGAGACAGGTATGGCGGCCCTGGTAACTGATAGTCTCCACACTGTACTCCGCCCCCTGAATATATTCCTCCACAATCGCTTTCTTTTCAAAAGACTGCTCCGCTGCTCTTCGTATCGCTTCACCCAGTTCTTCCTGGGATTCCGCCTTTGTAATGGCTCTGCTTCCGGAACGGTCCGTAGGCTTTACGATCACTGGAAAACGCTTTGGAAAAATTTCCTCTCCCTCTGAGACAAGCCAGTAGTCCGGTACCGGTATTCCCGCTTTTCGGAACGCGCTCCGCATAGCGTATTTGTTCGTAGAATTTACGATACACTCACGGCTGTTCCCCGGAAGTCCCAGATTTTCCGCAAGATACTGTACCGTAATATTGGCAAGATCCGAACCGATAGTAGCTACTGCGTCCGGCTGGATCTTCCGGCAGATTTCCAGTATCTTCTCCTTTTCTGTAATGCTGATCTCATAAAAATAATCCGCATCCTGGGCGCCTGTGGCGCCTTCTCTCCAGGCAAATACATGAGTTATATAACCCATGGCCTTCGCTTTCTGTATCAGAGGCCGTTGAAAATCGTTGGCCCCTATAATCACAATACTTTTCATATTACCTCTTTCCCGCTGTGGTTTTTCAGCATACAGGTATGCCTTTAGGCATTACCTCTTTCCCGCTGTGGTTTTTCAGCATACAGGTATGCCCTTGGGCATTACCTCTTTCCCGCTGTGTTAAAGAAGAAATGCCGCAGATGTCCGAACGGATCCGAACGCCTGCAGCACCTCTTTCTCCTAGAAACTCTATCGGAGCCTTTTATTTTGTCTTGTACATCTCGTCATAATATTTCTGGTAATCCCCGCTTGTTACATTTTTCATCCAGTCTTCATGCTCGAAAAACCACTGGATCGTCAGGCGGATTCCGTCTTCAAAGCAGGTTTCGGGATACCAGCCTACTTCTTCTTTGATCTTGTCCGGAGCGATGGCGTAACGGCGGTCATGACCTTTTCTGTCCTCTACATAGGTGATCAGATCGTCGCTGATAAGGGCTCTGCGGGGATCGCTCTCAGGGAGCATCTCCTTCAGTGTATCCAGAATAATATGAATGATCTGGATATTCTGCTTCTCATTGTGGCCGCCGATATTATAGGTTTCAAAAAGTCTTCCCTTTTCCTGCACCATATCGATTCCTTTGGCGTGATCCATAACATACAGCCAGTCGCGGACATTTTTGCCGTCTCCGTATACCGGAAGCTTCTTTCCATGAAGAGCATTATTTATGATCAGAGGGATCAGCTTTTCCGGGAACTGGTATGGTCCGTAATTGTTGCTGCAGTTCGTAATATTTGCCGGGAATTTGTAAGTGTCCATATAAGATTTCACCAGCATATCGGAAGACGCCTTGCTTGCGGAATAAGGGCTGTGAGGATCATAGGGAGTCGTCTCATAGAAATAACCGCCCTCATCGTCCAGAGATCCGTAAACCTCGTCTGTGGAGACGTGAAGGAACTTCTTGTCCGGTTTAAAGCTTCCGTCCGGCAGCTCCCAGGCAGACTTTGCCGCATTCAGCATTACCAGAGTTCCGAGAACATTCGTTTTTACGAAGACCTCCGGATTCCGGATACTTCAGTCCACATGACTCTCCGCTGCGAAATGAACCACCCGGTCAATGTCGTTTTCATCGAAGATCTTCATGATGGCTTCACTGTCGCAGATATCCGCCCTGATAAAGGTATAATTCTCTCTGTCCTCAATGTCCCTGAGGTTTTCCAGATTTCCTGCGTAAGTCAGTTTGTCCACATTAATAATGCGGATCTCGTTATCATATTTCTGAAACATGTAGTGAATGTAATTGGATCCGATAAATCCTGCGCCGCCTGTCACCAGGTATGTTCTCATATTTTCTTCCTCCTGAGAAACGCCCTCCCCTTAGGGAGAGCGTTTTTATTTTTAATTTTAACTATAGATCGGGTCTGTGGGATCAAAGGTTCCGCTTCCTCTCAATGGAGTAAGAGGATTTCTTCCCAGCGGTCCCTTGAAGCATTCTTCTGACTGATAAGGAATATCGTCGGTAATGTGAATCTTCGCTCCGTTGCAGTTCTCCCAAACCCATTTCGCGTCCGCCACACAGCAGCGGATACAACCGTGGGAAGCCGGGCTTCCAAGCTTCAGATACTCGTCTGCCGGAAGGTTATTGGCATTCTTAAGGCCGCTTGCCACAGAATGGATATAGATGCCTCCTGTCACATGGCTGCCGTACTGACCCCAGGACGGTCCCATAAGAAGCTGCCAGCGATCTGCACGTTTTACGGTAAATGTTCCATTTTTTGTCAAGGTGGTAGGATTACCTACGGAGACACGGATGGTCTTCACCGGAACAGTCTTTCTGCTGTTCGTGTAAACCGTCATAACTCCATTGACTTTATCCACTTCCAGGTAATACGGTCCCTTGTAAATGCTCGTCAGGTCTGTTCTTCTGTAGCCGTTGCTGTCAAAGTAGTACAGCTTGCCGTCGATCACTTTTGAAGTATTTTTCAGGAATCTTCCGATAGTCGGATCCATATAGCGTACTTTATTCTTTGCAGCGTTTGCAACCATCATTCCTGTTACAAATCTGCCCCTGCTATCCAGACGTCCGTATACATTGCCCCTCTTAATATTTGTATTTGTTACTGCTTTGAGAGACTTAAAGTAATAATAGCTGCCGCGGATCGTTCTCCATCCGTTAGTCGCCAGATTGCCGTTGCTTGCCGCATAATAGTATTTGCCGCCATATTTGATCCAGGTGCCTTTATACATCTTTCCGCGGCATACGTTGCGTGAAGAACGTTCAAAGAAGTAATAGCGTCCGTCTACTCTGCAAACGCCGCTGGCCATACGTCCGTCAGGAAGGAAATATCTTCCGCCTGAGAAGTAATCGATGTAATGATTTCCTGCTTTGGAGAAGTAGAACCATCCGATAAACTTACCGCCGATGGTAATTTTCTGGAATCCGCGTTTTTCCTGGATTCTTCCTCTGACGCTGCCGAAATAGTAATAACG
>ERZ1090868.804-NODE-804-length-17253-cov-11.171706_pt1 | contig 17253 bp, 15 predicted proteins | sample MGYA00478475_ERZ1090868 | MGnify/ENA primary metagenome ERZ1090868 (study PRJEB33644, sample SAMEA5815747) | chicken gut metagenome | biome: Chicken; feature: Gastrointestinal Tract; material: Caecum | place: Ireland | collected 2019-01-01 | study: A study of the...
AAGTACGACCATTTTCAGCGACAATTTTTCCCGTTGACTTCCGCGAACGCTGTGCTACAATCCCTGCACGAATCCCGAAAAATTCGGAGATTTTCTCGCTTTTTACATAAAAAAGACCCAGCAGATGATATGCACCTCCAAAAGTTGGGCAGACTTTTGGAGGTGCATAATTTTATGGCAAAAAAAGGAAACAAGCAAAAAAAGTATAGCGCGGAGTTCAAGATGTCTGTTATAATGATATGCGCAAAAACCATATGGGCTACAGGGAAACGGCTCGCAACTATGGGCTTGTAGAAAGTTCTATGGGCGGGGCAATATCCACTTTGCATAGATGGGAGCGCATATACCTAACGGAAGGAGCGGCAGGCTTTATGACAGAACGTCGAGGACGAGGCTCAAAAGGCAGACCGAGGAAGAAGGTATTATTGCCAGAAGCGGAAAGCGATCTTTTGGATGAAGTGCAGCGCTTGCGTGAACTCAACGAGTATTTGGAAATGGAGCTTGAATAGTCTAACTTTTATAGTTCACGTCTAAGTTTTATTTGTATGCTTCTAAATATTAGAAAGGCTCTGAATATCAAGTAACGGTTGATTCTATTCTATATACATTTCACGTCGCGATCTATTAGCATTTCCCATAATTTTTATAGCTAACCGTCGTTATAGTTCCTTCCTATAAGTCTCTTATAGCGCAAGAAAAATCTGCAAACGCTTAATTTATTTCTATTATAACAGACTACGAATGAAAAAGCAAATCCACATGTCTCTATTCTTTCATATGGAAAATATCTAGCACATTACTTGCGCTTCTTGCCATTGCTTTCGGCTCAGACCCCTCGAAAACAACCTTTTGGCACCGTGGCGTGTGCTTGGCATAGACGAGATATAAGCGGAAAGCGCTTATCCTCAAAGAGATGCGCCCGTATTTCAAAGATACGGACGCTGCACGGCTGTATGTGGGAACAAATACTTGGCGTAAGGTGCGTAACCTGATTGCCCGCCGTACCCGTCAGATAGATCGCCCGCACCCTTCGTTCGCTCCCGCCCAGCGCGCGGAGCACGCCGATCTGTTTGCGCTTCATCTCCATGATCGCCGTTATGAGATGCGCATTCAGGAGCACGGCGAAGACCAAGAACACAACGCCGATGCCGCAGACGATCAAGATCAAGATATATAAATTGGAGTCTACGATGTGATCGGCAAGAGAGCTGACAGTAAAAGCCCCGACGTTGATCCTGACATACGGCGAAAGCCCTTCAAAGCGGGGCCTTGCCAATTCAGAAAGTTCGAGCGTGACGGAGACGGCGTCCCGCACGACCTGCTCACTCGCATTGAAGTTGCGCGCGACCAGCGCCTCGGCATACAGCTTATCCGCCGCGATCTGCTCCTGCCGCCATGCCTCAGACCGCAGGATCCCGCTAAAATAACTTGGCTGTGGATATCTGCGCGGCCGGGCGGGGCGATCTTCCATCTCCACGATCCCCACGATAACGACTTCGTCCGGCATCGTTTCGTGCTCGGTCTGACGGTTTTCTTCCTTCAATTCGTAGTTGGCAAGTGTCTTACCCAAAAGATCCTCGTAGGAATCGATCTTCTCCCCCGCCTCCTCGGGCGGGATTACGCTGTCGTCCCACGCATACGCCTCGTATTTTTCAAAGACGAAGGTAAACTCCTGCAGTGTATAGCAGCCCTCTTGAACCGCATCGACATATCCGCCCCAGGCAAACATTTCGTAAATTTCTTCCGAGACGGCGATCTCGTTCACCGCCTCGGGATACCGCCCTGCAAGCAGACGATAGTTCAAGTCGTCATAAGTAGCCTCGGAGCCGACCGTTACATCACTCACCGAATATGCAAGAGACCTCCCCTCGACCTCTTTCAAGTATGCCTTATACTCATCGGTATACTCTTCGATCTCCCCGTTTTGGTCATATACATACTTTTCGCCGCGGAAATAGCTCTTGTCCAAAAAATACCCCACATCGATCTGATTTCTACAGGAGGTGACGAAATTCAAGTCCACCCCGTTTTCGATGGCGCTGATATCTCGTACAGGAAGCGCAAAAGATCGATTATATCCTATAAAGTAGCGCCTTTTTACCCCGCAATCACCCCACGATCTTCCCCACAATCAAAAGGGAGAAAAAAGCCGCAGAAAAAACAAAAACCATATATTGTATTTGGAAGCACATTCCTTACACAATATATGGTATCCGTGGCTGGTCCTGGATTTGCAAACAAGGAATGAAAAAAGACTCAGTTGTAAACCTCTTTATGGTTCAACTGAGTCTATAATGGCTGACCGATTTGGGATAGTTTCGAACTTTCCAGCTCTTTGAGAGAAATGACTTCTTCTTTTTTCTTTCCGTTGTAGATGATCTTCAAATGATCGTCGTAAAGAAAGACGCTGTTTACAAAAGTATCAATAAGCTTCCTGCGCCCCTCGAGCTTTCCGACGTCGATCTTGCGGTAATTGCACAGCGCCATCTTAAATTCGTCCTTCGTAAAGACGGGCGATTTTTTGCTTTCTTCGGCGATCGTCTCCATGAGCACCGCCTTCTGCTGTTCCAATTCCGTCAGCCGCGCGATCAACGTATCCGACGCCGCACCCTTCTGAATGGCGCTGACGATGTTCCCGATCTCCCTCTCCCGCTCTCTGCATTGCTCTTCCAAATGCGGCAGGATCGTGCTCTCCTCGTATTGCAGCTCGTAGAGAAGCTCCGCAAGCCGCTCGATGACCTCGTCCGATCGCAGCAGTTCCATCGTCTTGCGCACGACAAAGTCCTCGATCTTCTCTTTCTCCGCCTTCTCCTTGTCGCAGAGGTGTTTGCGCGCGCGGTTGCAGATATAATAACGGTAGGTCTTTCCCGTGCGGCTCGTGCCGGAATACGCCGTCATCATCGCACCGCAATGCCCGCAGAAGAGGTGCGTCGTGAGCAGATAATCGTCGTTCTCACTGTGTGCGGCGGGCGCGATGGAATGCTTTTGAATGGTCGCCTGCACCTTCTCGAACATCTCTTCGGAGATGAGCGCGGGGAACGCGTGTTCGAGTACGATGCCCGAGTGACGGTACTCCCCGAGATAAATGCGGTTGGAGAGCGTATACAGCACGCTGTTGTAGGCGATGGGCTTGCCGTTGGCGCGGCGCACCTGTTTCGCTTGCAGATAGTCGTAGATCTGCTTGGCGGTATAGCCGTCCGCGCTCATCTCGAACATCTTCTGCACGACGGGGGCGGAAGTCTCATCGATTTCGAGTTTATGGTCTACGACCTTATATCCGAGGGGAACCGCGCCGCCGTTCCATTTGCCCTTGAGGGCGTTCTCCTTGAACCCGCGCTTGACATTTTGAGAGAGATTTGCCGAATAGAATTCAGCCATGCCCTCGAGGAGGCTTTCGAGGATGATGCCCTCAGGGCCGTCGGAGATGTTCTCCTTCGCGGAAACGACGCGCACGCCGTTCTTGCGGAGAGTGTAGCGGTAGAAGGCACTATCATAGCGGTTGCGGGCGAAGCGATCGAGCTTCCAGACGAGAACGACGTCAAAGAGCTCCTTCACGCTATCTTGGATCATGCGCTGAAAGCCCGGGCGGTCGTCCGTCTTTGCGGAAAATGCCCTGTCTATGTATGTTCCAACGATCTCCAAGTCGTTATACTTGGCATATTCCGTGCACTCCCTGATCTGCCCCTCAATACTCTCCTCTCTTTGATTGTCCGAGCTATACCGAGCGTAAATAACTGCTTTCATGGCTCACCTCCTTCGATACTTTCTTTTAGAACAACTCGCCCCATCAAATGTGATGATGACGGTAACATATTTTCCAGATACGAATTAAGGAACCGCTTTATTCAAAGCGCTTCACGGAAATCGAATAGAGAGCAATATAACAACCCAGCTTTCAAGCGCACTATCTATTGAACCCTATTCAAATAATTTCACACACAAAGGTCATTCTCTACTCAAAAATTGAAACCAACCGATCTCTAAATGATGTCGCTCTAGGGACATCAATAATTCCATAACTAATAATTGCTCCATTTCTATATGTTCTTAAGTGTGGCTTGATAAACTCCTCAAAAAGATTCGTTGCAAACTGATAATTTCCCGGTTGAACAATTTTCCCACGCAAATAGCCATTCATCACCCCCGCCGCATAATCAGCAAGCTGAATGCCAGGACTATATAAGCTATTCTCGGTAAAAACCCCCTGGTACAAATTTTTGTATTTTACAAAATCGCCGTTCATGGTAAATTCATGACATGCTGATTTTATCTCTTGGATGGTTTGCTCATTTAACTCATCCATTACAAACGTCGCAAAAGAATTTGTACCATCTAAATCCATTTGGACTCTTTGAAAAGCATTTTGTAAATGAGCTTTATGTAATGGTTTAATTCCCCATCCGCAAGTCCGACCTATAATATCTGTAACCGTAAATATAAACATTAAAGATTCTTTTGCGGTCGCTGTTTCAAAGATTCTGCGATAATAGCTTTCCAAACGATCAGAAGGCATCCTTTCAATCAATTCATTGCGCGATCTTCCTTTTGTTTTGCTCCATAAGTCAGACCACTTAATTTCATGGTCAAATGGTATTTCATATTCACCGTTTATCCGCTGCATTTCGATTTGATATTGCCGATAATCGTCAATAGACATTCTCACGTTTGAACGTATGTAAAACGGGTGACTGCGAATATGTGCATCGCTCGGATTTTTTTGGTACGATCCGGCTTCGTCTGTAAAAATAAAATAATGACTCATTTACATATCACACCATTGGCTTTTAGTATGTTTTTTTCCTGTTTCATCTTCCCATTCGGTAGTTATGCAAAGTTTCCCGGCGGCACCGTAATATGTGTGAATGGACAATTCAAACCCTTTTTGCGGTTCGAGAAACTCAAAAGGCATTTTATTCCCATCCAAGAAAATAATCCCGTCTGTAGGTTCCCAAAGAGCAGATACGCTTCTAGCAATGCCGTTTCCGGAATTCCACACTTTTATTTTGTATTCATTTTTTATTACATGAACGATTCTTGCTTCAACCAAAGGAACTTTCTGTTGTTCTTTCTCTTTTGCGTCCAATTCATACTGCTTTAGCTTCAATTCAATTATATTTACTCTGTTTTGTAAACGTTGAGATTTAAAAGATACTACAAAAGAGATTATCGCCAGCAAAAGGGATAATATTGATAAAATAATAGCTGCAAGTTCCATTTTTCTCTCACCTGAATATTTTCTTCAGACTTTTTTTAATTTCCTGCATGGCTTCGTTCTTGATATCCTCAATATTAGCGTTAATGACATCCTGATTGCTCTCAATAATTTCACCTTTTGTGAAAATACTACCGCAATCAGCACATCTTAACTTCATCTCGTCCGGAGCTTCTGATAAGTCATCAAAAACTCCATCCACACATGAAAACTGGTCATTCCCGCAAACAGGACAAGTTAATGTAATATTTCTATTTTCAATACTCATACTATACTCCTTTCATTTCATCGCACAGGGCGAGAAGTTCTTCGACTCGTTTGACAATGCGTTTTTGCTCGGCGAGAGGGGGAAGGGGGACCATAAGGTTGGTAACAGCAGTTAGGCTTAAATTAGCTCGCGCCGACTCTACAGACTTATTTACCATAAAGCCTATGGCGGTTGAGCTGTTTAAATACATAAGCAAATATTGCGTTAGCGTTGTATCTATTAAACGTATTATGCAGACAGCTTGATTGATATTTGCATTATCTATTTCTTCTTGAAATAACGCCGTCCTCCCTATTGATGCACCAACGATATTAGTTAGCAAATCTCCTTTTTGCAATATAGATGCAGGGTGCATTTCATTAAATTTTGCTTCAATATACTTCCGCTTTTCAAGAAGCATTTCATTTACACCGACATTCTCACTTGTTACAAACAAAATACCTTTCTCTTGAGTTGTATAGGAAACACCCTGCCAAGACGGAGATGAGCCTTTTGTGATTAGCTTTGTTATTTCACCCAATTTGCACCAGCACCAACTATGTGGCAAATCAAATGGCATGTCATCATCAAGTATAGAAGTCAATTCTTTTTCTCTGTAAACCTCTCCTTTTGCAACCAATTTCTTTTTTGTGTCGCGTATTCGTTTAAGCAGTTCCAATGCGGGTTCATCGGCAGGATCGCGTTCGGTCAATTTGCCCTGAACGGCCTGTTGCAAAATAGACTTGCGAAGCTTGTCCGGAAATTCGGAATTTAATTTGCTTAACTGTTCTTCTGCCTTGCCGTATTCATCAATCAAGGGCATCAATTCTTCGATTTTTTCAACAATTCGCTTTTGCTCAGCAAGAGGGGGTAATGGAATCATTAAATTGCTGATTGAAGTCGCATTAAGTGTCTTTCCTTTAACAGCATTTTTGGAATCACCCGTAACAGCAATTAAAGGAAGAATCTTAAATAAATATGACTTTATTATCTCTTCATCATTGCGTTCAACTGTTGGAAAAATACTAATGATTGCCTCATTGTGAACCGCATTAAAGCCAAGAATGGATATTTTTCCGATAGTGAGTTTAAAACTCATAATCATCGTTCCAGCAGGAGATAATTTTCCCGCAAAGCATTCTTTTAGCGCTTGTTCACTGATTGATTCTTTAGCTGATGATGTAATGCTACCGTCTTGCATATCAGCGATTGATATCCAAGGATATTGGCAATTATTCCAATAAGCAGGATTTTGACGTTGCGGAGTTTTCCCTGAATAAAACGTCACTAAATCTGCAAAACGTACCCATTCCCAACTATCAGGTATATCATATGGTATATCTTCATCTGTAATTGGTTCCGCTGTGTGTTTTTTATCAATTACAAGTGCTCCATTTTTAATTCTTAACAAGCGTTCTTTAGAAATTCTAATCAATAATTCTGATGCCGGTTCGTCGTCTTTGCATTGCGGCACAAGTTTCCCCTGTACCGCCAACTGCAAAATGGAGTTTTTCAATTCCTGCACGGTCATTCGTTGCCCTCCAATTTTGCGGTGATATCTGCCAAAATACGGTCTATAGAAGCATTCAATTCCGTGCGCTCCGCTTCATAACGGGCAATCAAATCTTTCGGCTCGAGAATTTCTTCTTCTACGTGTGGGAAAGGGCAGCATTTATCGAAATCGTAGTTCAATGCCTCCAATTCTTCAGGGGTATAAAAGCGCGCTTTATCGAACCCGTCAACAACAATGGCTTGTTTGTTGCCCCACCATTTACGGACAGGGTCAAAGTGCTTGTCCTGCATAGGTTTTGTTTTGGAAAAACTTTTCACACCTTCGGGATAGTCAAGGCGGTAGAACCATACGCCACGGCTTACAACGCCCTTTTTGAAAAACAACAGATTGGTGTTGACGCTGGCATACGGTTTGAACACCTGCGGCAAACGGATGATCGTATGTAACCCGTATTCTTTCAAGAGTCTCTCTTTAATCGTGTTCTTTACACCATCGCCGAACATAAAACCGTCGGGCAATACGACGCCAGCTCTGCCGCCATCCTTCAGTAAATTCATAATGAGCGCCATAAAGAGGTCTGCGGTTTCACTGGTCTGATATTCGCTCGGAAAATTTTTCTTGACTGCGGCATCCTCCGCTCCGCCAAATGGAGGGTTTGCAACAATCACATCCACACGATCTTTTGCGGAATAATCGGAAAGTGGTCGATTTAACGAATTGATATGTCTGATTCTTGGGATCTCGATGTCGTGCAAAATTAAATTTGTTACAGCGAGAAGATAGGGAAGCGGCTTTTTCTCCCAACCGTTGACGGAAGTCTGAAGCTTTTCGAGCTCTTCAGTCGTTGTAACGCTTCCGATATGCGCAATTGTACTGGTTAAAAAGCCACCCGTACCGCAGGCCGGATCAAGAACAATGTCTCCGAGTTTGGGATCTACCTTTTCAACGATGAAATTTGTAACGGGACGAGGCGTATAGAATTCACCTGCACGCCCTGCACTTTGCAAGTCTTTGAGCATACCCTCATAGAGATCATTAAAGGTATGCTTTTGCCTTGCATCAATAAAATCTACCTTTTCATTGATACGGTTGATAAGCTGACGGAGATAAACGCCAGACTTCATGTAGTTGTTGATATCCTCAAACACATTGCGTACGACGAATTTGCGCGAATCGCCGTCAGATGTATCTATCTTTTTGAGTTTATCAAACAGTTCGTCTATGAATTTGATGAGAGCGTCGCCTGTAATACCTTCTTTATCCGCCGCCCAATCACGCCAACGGTAGCCGTTTGGAATTACGCCTTTATAGTCCTGGCGAAACTCCCATTCCATTTCTTTAGCATCAAACGCTTTCAAAAACAAAAGCCATGTGATCTGTTCGATATATTGTGCATCGCCATTCAAGCCTGCGTCTTTGCGCATAATATCTTCCAGGGATTTTATCATTGTGGACATTGCCATTGTGTGCACTCCTTATTTTCTCTTTCCGGATAAATAAATATCCTTATGTTCACCACATGAGCCAATGATAATTTTTTTATCATTGTTAGAAAACCCAAAGTGAATGCTCTGCCCGAGTTTTCCATAGGTAATATGAGCTTCAATATTGATGCTCTCACCTTTATACTCTGTCACAAACTGGCGCATGAGTTTTGCGTCAGATCTTGTCATGGAGCCTTCCCCGCGCTTAGCCTTAATTCCCGTTCGCGCGACAAACTCCTTATATATGTCCCCGCTTTGTGTAAAGTATAACTCCCACATTACTGTTGATAATGCGTAGAAAACTTTCCAAAGTTCGGATGGCTCAATCCTACAGTCTTTTAAGGTTTTTCTTGCATCGTCTGTAAATTGAATTTTATCTCCAAAGGTTGCTTCAAAATAATCAACTACATCGGTGGCTATGCTAGGATATTCTTTGATTGCCAGTCTGCTATTCACAGCTTTGGTTAACGCAGCATTATCTCGCGCCAATGAACGATAGCTTTCATTCAGCTGCTTAAGAGTATAGTTTTCCTCTTCCAGTTTATTTAATTCCTTGGATAACCTGTCAATTTCTGCTTCAGCTTCAAGACGTCTTTCTTCTTCAACCATCGCCAAGCTCAAAGACTCATCTTGGACTTTTCGTAACTTTTCTTGATGCGCTGCTTGAAGCTCATTTAACCTCTTTCGCCGATTGATAGCGCTGACCATGGTGCGACAATCATCTATTCGGAAAAACTTATCGTAAAACGTAACATCCTGTGCAAATGCCCGACGAAGTATCTGACAGATAACGCTTGCGCCCATATTTTCAATTTGATTCGGATGAAAATATCTGTGTCGAAGATGATCCGCCTCATGTGATACATTTACTTTAGGATAATATATTCGAATCATTCCATTGTAACAAGCAAATTCCTGTGGCGTAAAATAATTCATTTCCTCCGTTACTGCTTTGTTGGTTGTGTAAAACACCAACGCATTTCCCCCGACAGCAGCTGCTATATCTTCGGGATCTACGCACAAAGCAGTCATATCATTCTCGGAGTTGTTTCTTGGACTTATGTAAATATAGGGGAGCTCTCTTTGTTCGCTTTGAAGTTTTTCCCAAAATGGCATCCACCCTCCAGATACTATTTCTTGAGGATGAATGGTAATATTATCGATTCCGCAAGAGCATTTGAAAAATCTATCGTCAATTATTTTTTTAATCAGTCCAGGAATACTGGGCGAGGGCATAGGTTCACATTCACCGATAAACCCCGCCATATCGTTGTACGAAATGACACAAGAAAAATACGCGCTCTTCTCATCGATAGGCTCATAGCCGACTTCCGTAATCCATCTTCTTGGCGCGAAACCCGCTTTCGAGGGCGGTTGTTCGATTATTTTACAAGCCCAGTATGCACCATTTTTAGGCTCGTCTACATAACACACATCGGAAGCTATTTTAACTGTTTTCCAGTCACTTGATGTAATCTCACCGCCTTTTTTTAAACTGCTCCAATCTTTCGCATCGTCAGAAAGCAGTTCTTTTTTTCTGTTCCATTTTTTTGTTTGCCAATTTCTGATGTGATTGACAACACACCAAAGTAAGTCTTTCCCAGGCTCTATCAGTGTTATTACAAATTTTACCTTGTAAAACATAGTAGAATTCAAGTCATTCATTTTTCTTTAGCACCTCTTTTGTTATGCGGCGAAAATTTCCGCTTCTAATTCCTTGATGGCCTGCCTGAACTTTTCTATGCCGCCAAAAATATTATTAACAATATAAATCTGCGTTCCGTATTGCTTGATCGGATCAACCTTTAATACGTCCACATTCTCAAGATCGGAAAGGCCGCTGTCTGCATACTTGGTCAAAAGTGCATCCAAGATTTCTGCGGCTTGCTTTCCGTATTTCGTAAAGTAATTGCGCTTACGAACATTTTCCGCTCGCTCTTTCCTTGTCAGAGGAGGTTGGTCGAACACGATGTGCAAAATCAAATCAAACGGGTCTAAATCTTTACCGACCTCATCGCACAAATCATCAAAAAAAACACCTCGTTTTTCAAGCTCATCGAAAATAGCCTGCTTGCGATCTGCTTCATTCCAAGCATTGAGAAAATCATCCATTTCGGCATATTGGCTCAACACACTTCTCTTTGTATAATCGACAAGTCGTTCTGTAATTAAATTTCCGTTTTGATCAAGGTATTGCACATGCTTCTGGGATACAGTAACCGGCGTGTCGCCGAGAATATATTTATGTCTCTTTTCCTGTTCGGGAAGGATAATTTTGGGAGGGCTTTCAGGGCCTTCTCCCGGTTTATTTGGCTCAAAGTCATCTTGTTGCTCAATCGGGCCGTCAAAATCAGGGTCATGAAAAAGACGCGTAACGTCACGGAAATCGAAAATCGTAAAATACATTTTCCCAAGATCCTCGCGTACACGAGTGCCTCGTCCGATAATCTGCTTGAATTCGGTCATAGACCTTATATTTGAATCCAAAACAATAAATTTGACCGTCTGAATATCAACACCTGTTGAAAGCAACTTGGAAGTAGTGACAAGCACGGGATATTCTTTTTCAACGTTTCTGAAATTATCAAGTTGTTTGACACCTGCTTCATCGTTTGCCGTGATGCGCACTACATAGTGGGAATCTAACGCACACATATCGGCATTTTCGTTTACTAATGCTTGCCGCATACGATCTGCGTGCTCCTGATCAACGCAGAAGAATATGGTTTTATCCATTCTGCAATTGTGTTTCTTCAGATAATCGGAAACGGTCTTTGCAACAAGTTTTGTACGCTTTTCAAGAATAAGGTTTTTATCGAAATCGGTTGTGTTATAAACTCGATTATCAATGACTTCTCCATTATCATCAAGTTGCCCCTCGTAGGGGACAAACCCCTCGATGTCTTTATCAAAAAATACGCGGATGACTCGATATGGAGCTAAAAACCCGTCATTGATCCCTTGTTTCAAGGAATAAGTGTAAATTGGTTCACCGAAATAGTCTATATTGGAAACTGAATTCGTTTCTTTCGGCGTTGCAGTAAGGCCCACCTGTGTTGCGGAGGAAAAGTATTCCAATACTTCACGCCATTGGCTATCGGCCTTTGCGCTGCCGCGATGGCACTCATCAACAATAATCAAATCGAAAAATCCCGGGCTGAACTGCTTAAACAAGCTGTTTGCATCTTCACTTTCCCCCGTCAAGCCTTGATAAAGCGCAAGGTATATCTCATGTGCCGTATCAAAATTCTGTTTTGTAACCCATGTCATTTTGTCTTTGAAGGGAGAAAAATCGTTGGTGAATGTCTGTGAGATCAACGCCGTTCTGTCTGCAAGAAAAAGAATCCGTTTCTTTATGCCAGCTTTCCAAAGGCGCCAAATGATTTGAAAGGCAGTGTAAGTCTTTCCCGTCCCTGTTGCCATAACAAGCAGGACTCTGTTTTGTCCGTTTGCAATAGTCTCAACAGTCCTATTGACTGCATTCATCTGATAATAGCGCGGCTGCTTATCAGGATTGTCGGAGTAATACGGTTCATCAATAACAACATCTTGCATTGGACTGATGTGGCTTTGTTCATGATACATTTTCCATAAAGTTTCCGGCGACGGAAACTCATCCAAAGGCAGAGTTGTTTCAGCAGGCCCTTCGGTAATATATTTATTATGAAAAACAAATCCATCTCCGTTAGAAGAAAATGCAAACGGGACATCCATCATATCGGCATATTGCAGTGCTTGCTGTATGCCGTCTGCCATCGTATGGTTATTATCTTTGGCCTCAACAATTGCTATCGGCTTATTGGGTTTATAGAAAAGTACGTAGTCTGCTTTCAGAGGAGCTTCGCGTTTGCAGATTTTCCCACGGGCGATAATCCTGCCGTTTGTAACTTTATATTCTTCACGCATCTGTGAGAATGAACTCCACCCTGCAGAAACGATTGCGGGTGTAATGAACTTTGTACGAATATCCATTTCGGATAATGATTTTTTATCAAAAGAGTCCATTTTTTCCTCACCTACACTTATAGATACTTATTGATTTCTTCTTCGAGAGCGGCGATACCGTTCATGATTTCGTCAAAGTCCGGCTTGCTTCCGAACAACATATTTTGCATATGGTCATAGTCAGTACGCAGCCTAACAAGGCTATCCTCGGGCGGCAACAGCTTCATCGTTCCAAATTTGGCTAGATCGTATCTCGCCCACGGGCAGCGATAGAATTTTTCCTTGAATCTTACCACGCGGGATAAAAGATCCCGATCCGCTAACGCATTATCTTTCACCTGCGTTTGCGCCATCTTATACAAGTCATAGTAGTGCCTTGAGTACCTGGCAGGGAACGGTCTTTCTTGAGGACGAAAAGCTTCCCGATGCAAAATGGTAACTTTTTCCCAAAATGTGCGCTCCGGCAAAACAGTTAAGATCTCCGTTGACGGCTGCTCAAACAACCGCATATATTGCTGCGCAGCATATGATGTGATCGTCTTATTTTGGGCAGGAGTCCAGGCGGCAAGAGCACCGATTTCCAGGCGTATTTCTTGAAGGATCGACGAATCGGAAAAACTATGAGGATACACTATTTTTACCGTTTGAGGGTCGTCGCCGTCTATAAAACATCTTACGTCTTCTCCAAGTTCACGCGACAGATCAACTGAAAGAGAAGGGAGAAATTCATCATGCAAAAATTTCTCGGCGCGGGCATTTGCCTCCTTATTGAAAAGATCCTGCTTCGTATTGCTTCTCTCCTCCCAAGGTTCGTCGATCGCATATCCTAAAACGCGCCAGTCGAGAATAAGGTCAATATCTTCCGAGAACCGCTCGATCAGCCCATATGCTTTGGACAAACTCGTACCACCCTTAAAGGCAAATCTGTCTTTCCAAGCGCAGCGGTGAAAAAGATAATCGAGCATATAGCACACCCAAAAATCTTTTTCGATAATGGCGTCGGTCATACCCATTTTAGCGGCAGTATTATGAAATAGAGCCTTCCTATCGCTTTCAGCTATCTTAGCAATCTTTCGCATTTTTAACTCCTGCAAATCTGCTTTAAATATTCATATACCCAGGAAGTGATCGCTTTCGCCTCGCTGACCATGGCTTTCTTCTCTTCAGCAGTCAATTTTTTTTGCAACCGACTGATGACCATTTCGTCGATATTATCTTTTCCCAAGGCTTTTAACGCTTGAATGACAAGCGCAGTTTTATATGAAAGTTTTGAAACTTCTTTGTTAGTTGTCCGTTTGAATTGGATCGTTGTGTTATCGTACAAATATTCCTTGTATGTTCCGTCACTGACGTAGACCCACACTGCAGGAACTTGCGTTGAAAGCCCCAACAAGTTGAGCGCAGTATCTCCGCACGGAACGATCGTCCAACCAAAATTGCGCGCTATCGCATGAGCAACCTTATCGGGAATAGGGGCGACGAATTCTCCTAAAAAGCGATTATATGCGGGTTTATCGTATACACCGCGTAAGATTCTACGAATGACCCCTTCCGTTTCCAGACGAGAAAGCCCAACGCTCGCCGTTTTTTTATCCGTGATATCCGCAAAATCTGCTGCAACAAAAACTGTTCCGCTTTCATAAGTCAATATTCTTCTTTTGATCTCATTTAAGTAGTTCGGCCTTGCCATCAAGACACCTCGTTGATAAGATTATACACTTTTTTCAACCAAAAATCAAGTCCATGAGACAAAGTAAAAAAATGTTTTTTCTTCAGGCATACTCACAGAAATCTTATTGAAAATTTTCCAAACAAACGTTCTTATTTTGCTTGACAAACGTTTGTTTTGTATGTTATAATGCTTTTGTATCGGTCAAGATACATGCAAAATGCCCGTATCGTTGAAAGAAACGAGCGGGCAAGCACCGTTCCCATTGCTCTATGAAGCTTGCAACTCCTCGGCAAATATGGCTTTAACGGACTTGCCCGGCCGGCGGCGGATCGGCCGCGAAGGCGGCATTTTGCACAACAAAAAACGGTACCCGAGCAGGCTGTGTCCGCACGGACACTGCATCTCGATTCATTTGCAGCGGTGGCGCACTTGCGCTGCCGAGGCTTGCCATGACGGGTTTCAAAGAATGGCCGCTCAGCTGCGCTGTGACCTCACTTTTTGAGTAGCGAACGGCAGTCATCACTGTTTATAACGAGCGGCCACATGGCCGCTTATGGTGGAGGTTCTCGCTTCCACCGATGCTTTTGTTGCACCAATTTTCGCGCGCAAAGGCCGTTATAAGCATACCGTTTTTTGGACAAATCATAGAAACCAAGTCCATGGAAAGGTAACGCTTTCCGTGGACTTTTTCTTTTATTCGGGACTATCTTCCCGCCCTCCTAGGGCGCGGGTTAGAGATAGAGATAACGACAAGCAGGAGGAAAGTTATGCGCAACCAAACGACGATCAGACCGCCGTAATTTTGGAAACCAAACGGAAAGTAAAGCCGTATTATGGCAAGCAAACTTTTAGGGCTCCCGCAAAAGATTGCGCAGCAAGATTTTGTGGGAAGAGGAGGCACAACGGAGCATAATGCGCGGCGACGCTTGCGGCGCCGCGTAAAAAGCGAAGTTTGCGCCGACGAAAGTATAGCCCACTATACTTCGTCCCGAAGTCTAGCGGGCTCTGCGAGGCTTTTATATTCAAAAATAACGGAGCAAGCAAAACCATACTTTTGCGCAGCGCAACCCAATTTGCACATACCTGTGCCTCAGCGGGTGAAATCGGCGCACTTAAAACGGTGTGCCCTTAAGATTGCGCCGATGAGGGCAGCGCCCTCAAACTCACGGAAAATATCGGCGGCGCCAGCCGAGATTTTCGTGAATATAATTACAATATCATCAAGCGGCAGAGGTCGTACACGCAATTTATCAATGACAAGATCACGGCACTCGACTTGCCTACGAAAGTACGGAAGGACGCTGTACTGATGTGCTCCTTCGTCGTGGGCTCGGACAGAGAATTTTTCGGGGAACTCTCACCGCGAGAACAGCAGCAATTTTTTATGGACTGTGTCCGCTTCTTCGCGGAGCGGTACGGCGAGGAAAACATCATCTCGGCCGTCGTGCATATGGACGAGACGACACCGCACCTACATTTGAATCTCGTTCCGATTGCAGGCGGCAGACTGTCCGCAAAGACGATGTTCGGACGAAAGGAGCTGCAGAGTTTGCAGACAGACTTCCACGCCGCCGTGGGCAAAAAATGGAATTTACAGCGCGGGCGGGAAGGCAGCCAAGCGAAGCACCTCTCCACGGCGGAATACAAGGCGAAGAAGATCGTCGAGCAGGCGAGAGGGGAAGCCGACCGCAGATTGCGGATAACGCAGCTCGACGCCAAAGAAATTCTCGCGGAGGCACAATCACAGGCCGACCGTAAATTGCAGACGGCGCAGCTTCACGCGGACGGCATTGTAGCAAGTGCGGAACAGTCGGCAGCCGAAACGATGCAACACGCGCAGGAATATCTGGACGGCGTGATCCACTCGGTGGAGAGTGAGAAGGCAAAACCCATTCCAAAGCGGAGGCGTCAAGCCGAGGAAGAAATTGTCTTACTTCGTACGGAGAATGAGGCTTTGCGGCAATCAAAGAGTATTGCCGACCGCGACCGCAAGGACTTATTCGAGCAACTGCAAAAGGCAGAACGTGCAAGCAAGGGAAGGGAGCAAGCATTCAAAATGGTGACCGATATGCTCTCCGCCTATCCCAAAGAATTTGATGCGCTGCTGAGCAAGTCGCGAGCAAAGAAATCTGGCACGTCGCCGTTCAAATCAAGCGGCTTCGACCGCGGCGGCAAGTAACAACTGAATAAACGCTAAAAGGAGGAAGGAGTATCGAATAACGAATGTCGGGGGAAAAGGAGAGAATGGGTCAGGAGACGGGCGTTTCGGACGCCGCGCTGCGATCGCTCGCAAAAACGCTGCTTCCCGCGATCAGGAAGTATTTATCATCCGATGAGGGCCGCAGAGACTACGCCGAATGGCAGAGAGCGCACGGGAAGTCATAAACAGAAGCGTTGCAGCCATTTAAGTACATAAGACCGCATAATCATTTTTGGAAGAGCTAACCGATGCGGCTGTAAGGGAGAGTGTTTTATTATATACACGGTTGCGCCGAATGTCATAACCCTGAAGAACGGTAAAAGGCGGAGTCCACGTGGGCTCCGCCTCTTTTCATTTCGTGAAGCTTTTGAGGTCTTCGATCATAAAAAATAATCCGAACGTCTTTCTGATAACGAAGAAGTTCGAATTATTCCAAATTGGCTGGGGTAGCTGGATTCGAACCAACGAATGACGGAGTCAGAGTCCGTTGCAATACCCCGAAAATTGCCCGAAAACGGGCAAAAACCCCATAAAAATGCCTGTTTTTTGCCATTTTTTGACTTCTTCTCCCCAATCACTCCCCAATTTTGAGTCAGAACAAACTTAAGACATAAAGGAAAACGGCGGGCGGATCTGAAAGAATCCGCCCGCCATTTTCCATTTAAACTTTCAGCCGCCGACAAGTGTAGGCGGCGTAATATTGCTTTCTTAATGCATTATTGCTATATGAATAACAAATTTTACGGAAAGGTTAGGTATTTCGGAGTTACTAATCAAACAGCACATCAAATTTCTATTTGCCAAAAGGTTATCAATGTGGTATTTTGATAAATAAAATTTCATACTCCTGTTGACTTTTCACGCAAATTGGGCTATAATTTATTTACCAAAAAGTTATCAGCTGCAATTTTTTGTAATTAGGAGGACGATATGCAAGAGATCAAGCGTGAACGATATATAGAACAACTTGTTGCAAGGCG
>ERZ1090868.806-NODE-806-length-17239-cov-5.752561_pt1 | contig 17239 bp, 11 predicted proteins | sample MGYA00478475_ERZ1090868 | MGnify/ENA primary metagenome ERZ1090868 (study PRJEB33644, sample SAMEA5815747) | chicken gut metagenome | biome: Chicken; feature: Gastrointestinal Tract; material: Caecum | place: Ireland | collected 2019-01-01 | study: A study of the...
ATACAGTATTTCACTGTATTCGATGTACAATTCTCAAAAAAAGATTCGATATCCTTTATCTTTTTCGGTATTATAGAAAAGTAAGAATACTGGTTAATAATCCGCTGATCTATCGACGGTGGTTCAAGCAGTACAATAGCCCGAGCTTCCATATCATAGTCGTACTCATCAAGACTGTCTTCAAAGCCCCTGACATTATCCGTAATTGAACTAAGCATCTCAACGGTAAACAGATGTGCATTCTCTTTATATAACGTATTCCTGTATTTTTCTGGTAAAAGTCCATTCATCTCATCAATGTCTATTTTCCAAAGTACGGCATCATTTTCATTCATCTTGGCTAAATCTTCACCACTTGTAGCAAAATGAAGCCCTACCAAGGGGGAATATGTCCAGTCAAGCAGTCTTGTCGGAAGCCCATGATGCTGCCCAATGATCAACTGTCTCCATACTGATTTCTTCAGAGCGGGATCATTTATGGATGCATATTTAGTAAAATTTCTAAGAATTGAGCGTTCTATCTGCTCGCTTTTTTCCCCACAGTTTCTCTGCAGTCCTGTAGCCAGTCTAAAATTTTTATTAGGCAGACCTCTGTACAGGAAAGAAGAACGATTCCTTTTTAAATCAGAATCATAGTCCTGATCAAATATTATTTCTGAAATTTCTTCTAATGTTTGTATCCTTACTGTTTTTATCATTAGAGACCTCCATACAAATATCATTAAAAAAATTATAATATAACTACGTAATTCACTCAAGTATGTGTGCCCTATTTAACTCTTTTATCACACCATATACAAAATCATGATACACCCTTTGCACAAGAATTTCCATACACTGTCACAGTGTTGTTTCATGAACGTCAATTGCAAAAGTAAATTCCATCCTTTTTTCACTGAGGATGGAATTTACTGTTTCCAAATCAAGATGTGGAATTTAATAATTCCAAAATATCCTCTATAATCTATCTGTTGCCCTGTCCGGCTGCCATTCAGTGGAGGTATTCTCATGACAGTAAAACAGAAACATTTAGATTTAAAAAGCCGCTATGTACTTGAGTATTCTCTGAATTCTTCTCTGTCCTTTAAGACAATCGCCAGAGAACTTGGGAAGGATTGTACCACCATATCCAAGGAGGTCCGTAATCATCTCGTTTTAAAAAAATCCGGTGCTTTTGGCAAACCATTTAATGACTGTGCCCTTCGCTTTGACTGCGGCACCTTTCATGTGTTCCAGCCCTGCGTTAACCGTTCCGGACGGTCCTGCAAGTTTTGCAGCAGATCGTACCTACACCCGAATCCCTGACTGCCGTTCAGGTTGTTTCAGAGGAAAAGCAGTGCCAGACGGCCTGTGGCCGATGCCAGGAAGGATGCCCGGATTATCAGGAAGAGTTCTGTACAGACTATGAAAAGTCACCGTTTGTCTGTAACGCCTGCGACCATAGGCTTCACTGCCGCCTTTGCAGGATGCTCTAGCTTTCTATTTCCACCTATGCTTTATAACCCAATTATATAGCCATTCAAAATATTCCGAATAATAAAAATCATCTTTACGCCTTAGTTCTATATATTTCCTTGATTTTTCATAGCATCGTATAATCGCACTTCCATTTGCACTTTTAAAAACCCATGCGGGTATATAATGCTTTTTCAGCATAAGTCCATAAAAATGATAATGGCTGCATACCTTAGCAAAGCTCGTATTTTCAAACAATTCTTTTTCGGAAGTACTGCAGTCATTGTAAATATTTTTTCTTGCAATTCTCATTTCATCCGAATCATCTGCTTCAAAATATGATTTGACCATATTGGCTTTGGTCATTAGATAACTATATACTCCAAAAAACATTCCAGTAACTCCAGAGAGGATTGCAATAATATCTACTAAATCCACTAAAATCTTCTCCTTTCCACCGTATTGCGTATCTATGTCAGCACTGTCTTAAGATCATTTTCCATCAGATATCTGAATACATAAAGAATATGCCCCACGACAGCCAGAAATTTTATTGATACATATTCTTTATAATGTGCTCTGCTACCAGACTTTCACCCTACATACGGTATATAATATCGGCTGTAAACGAGATGATAATTTGCAAAACTTCTGCCAACTGCCATCCCTATCGCATTTTGTGCAGGCTCTCCTCTGTCTGCTTCTACCAACGGTCGTCCGAAATAAACAGATTTTTCTGATTCATTGTAGCCATTCCAGTTAAAATACATCCCCGAAGCGTGATACCTTCTTTTACAGCATCACAGAAAAATTCCATACAAACTTGTAAGTTTGTATCTCCCATCAATGGCAAATATTCCCTCTCATCTCATTATCCTCACTCTCATCCTCCTGAATTTTACAGCGCCCCATTTCCTGCGGTTCCAATTCACCGCATAATCCATTTTACAGTCCTCTACCCGGAAAGCAACTGCCCGCTGTATCCACTCATGTCTTGTCTGAGAATCGCCATGGGGCTCAACTATCGCTATATCAGCGGAATAATCACCGACAGCCAATTCCTCAGCGGAAAATGAAACCTGTACCTCCTCTGATCCGGTCCCTTCTGCACAGAAGCGCTCTGACAGGCTGGTTCCCACCACTCTGTCCTCTTCGTCATATACAGTAAAACGGATATGAAGTCCGGTAATACTCTGCCTGCCTGCAAAACAGATCCTCATCCTCAGCTCATGATCTTCCCTGTTGAGATAGGGATTTTCCAGATTTATTTCAGTAATCCTGAGCTTCTGTGTAGAAAATCTTTGATTTCTGTTGACCTGGAATCTGTAAGTGTGCTTAATTTCCAGAATATCCTTCATATAAATACGAATTCCCGGCTCCACTTCCCCATCATAAATAACGCTTCCCTCATCCAGCACGATACATCTGTCGCAGAGCTCCCGCACTGTTTCCATGTTATGGCTTACATATAGAATCGTTTTGCTCTGATTCTCCGAGATTTCCCGCATCTTTGCCAGACACTTTTTCTGAAATATCATATCCCCCACTGCAAGCACTTCGTCCATCAGGAAGATATCGGCATTTAAATGCGCTATAACGGAAAAGGCAAGTTTCACATACATTCCGGAAGAATATCTTTTTACCGGCGTGTCTATAAACTCACGGCATTCTGAGAACTCAATGATATCCTCTATCTTTTTATCTATTTCTTCTCTTTTCATCCCCAGGATTGCGCCGTTCAGATATATGTTTTCTCTTCCTGTCAGTTCTCTGTGAAATCCGGTTCCGACTTCCAGCATGCTTGATATTTTTCCTTTGATATAAATAGTTCCTTTATCCGGGCTTGTTACCCGCGACAGGAGTTTCAGCAGTGTAGATTTTCCAGCTCCGTTGCGTCCGATCACCGCTACCCTTTCTCCTTTGTGAATATCACAGGTCACATCATGCAGCGCTCTGAACCGCCTGGTTTCTAACTTGCAGAATTCTTTCCTGCTCTTTGGGAGCACCATATTCTTCCACCATTCCTGGATGGTAGTGATTCCGTCAATTTTCCCCAGCTGGTATGTTTTCTCGATCCCTTTAAGCCGCAATACCGTCTCCGTCTGTGTCATCTTTTCCTCTCTTCTAAATTGTATCAATAAATTTTCTCTGTGTTCTCTGAAAAACAAAACCGCCGATCCCCAAAATCAAAGCCGTGCTGAACCAGCTGACAGCAAGATAAGCCACAGGTATGTCTCCAGTATTAAAGCATATGCAGCGCATTGTCTCCAGTATAGCACCGATCGGATTTATCAGAAGAAACCACCTCCACTTCTCGGGGAGCTGCGATACCGGATACATTACAGGAGTTATATACATCCAGATCTGCAGTGCATATGTGATCAAAGTCATGATATCTCTGTATCTGACCGTCAGAGATGTCAGGATCAGCCCGCAGCCCAAAGCTAAAGCAAGGATCTCCAAAAAAAGAAGAGGCGCCGCTGCGATTAATCCGCTGCATGACACACTGTTTTTTACAAGCATATAGTATAAATATACGGCCAAAAAAATGATCAGCTGTATTCCAAAAGGCACGAGCCTCGAAATGATCTGTGAAATCGGCGTGCAGAGCCGCGGAAAATATATTTTTCCCATCAGACCGGAATATCCGAGAAAAGTCCCGGAAACCTTGGACAGGCAGGAGGAGAATAAGCTCCATAAGATTGTTCCAAACATATAAAAAAGGAATTGAGGCACTCCATCGGTTGAAAATCCTGCAATTTCTCCAAATAGAAATGTAAATATAGAGCTGGATAATACGGCCGTAATAATAAACCAGACCGGCCCCAGAATTGTCTGTGCATACATAGTCTTGATATCCCTTTTTACAAACACAGCGATCAGTTCCCTGTAACTCCAGAGTTCTTTCAAATCCGCCCATATGGAATATTTATCTGCAGAAATGATCAGGGTCCACTGATTCTCGTTTTCTGTATTTTCTTCATATGTATCACATTTCTCTATCTGATTTTTTTCCATAACATATGCACCTTCAGTAAAAATAATTCCACCGGGCTTTCAGCGTCAATTATCTTTCCGTCCCTGATAATGTTTTTCACTTTAGCGATCATCTGATTTTTTGTTATTCCACGTTCATTTACCGACTGATTATCCCCGCGCATGATATACCCGCTGCTGTCCTTACCTACCACCCGGTGCATTACATACGAGCCGTCGTCTCTCTGATATAATATGATCTGATATTTTTTGATCTGTGCCGGCAGGGGTTCTAATACAACCTTATCCCGTCCTCCGTGAATAAACGGCTCCATGCTGGTACCTTTTGGAACCATGGTAAAATTACCGTTGTTTTTCAACGACATTCTGATTACCGGCATGATTTCATCCATGCTGTAACTCTCTCTCTTCATTCGTTTCCCTCTGTTTAAGCAAAAGGGCAGAGAAATTGATATTCTCTGCCCTTTTGTCATTCCCTGGCTATTCTTCCTCGCCTCCGTCCTCTGTATGGGTCGGATCACCGCTGACAAGGATAATGTCCTCACACTCTACTTCAATAATTTCTGCCTCAGGCATTTCGTATTTCATTTCCATTTCTCACACCTCCTTTTCTGCTGGTCTATATAACAAGTTGATCTGTCAGTTTGTTACAGGCGCCATTTCAACGACTTCTGTATAAACGGTATGTACGTCTCCCTGTTTATCCCGGTATGTTATATATCCCACTGCATACACACTCTTATTAAGATTTGCGCTTGTATTCCCGATCGTCAGATTATATGTATAACTTCCTGACTGGGAAACGTTTGTGCAGATATGGTGCTTCACATCCGAGTCTGATGTTCCCACGTACAGATTATCACTTGAAGTCTCTTCATATGTACGCAGGATTCCTTCTTCGAGTATCGTATAGTCATTGTCCGTACTCCAGGAGATTCCCATCCTCACAGTATCTTTTCCTGTCTGTGGACTCCTCGTTCTCGTCTGGATCGCAAAGTTTACAATCGGCCGGGCTTCGGTTTCTTCCTCACCGTAAATGGCAGTCAGTTCCATATCCTGCTGCAGGAAGAATGTATAGTCTTCTTTCTGGCTGAATATTGTCTTTCCGCCATCTGCCGACCATCCAATGAAGAACATTCCTGCCTCAGGTTCATCGGCGATGATTTCAATCATCGTATCCTTCGCATAGGATCTTTCCGGGTCAAATGTTCTGATTCCATTGATTCGGATGATCTTTCCGCCAGCCACTGCAATGCTGTATTCTACATTCACCTCGTAAACTGCAGTGAAAGTCAGGTTTTCATCTGCCGTCACCTTCGATTCAGATGCATCCACGTCTGCTTTCCCATCCCCGTCAGCATCCCATCCGATAAAGTTGTATCCTTCGAATGCAATCGGAGCAGGTATCTGGATTTCTTCTCCCTTTTCCACTGTCACAGATGCGATCTCTTTGTCCGAAAACGCAGCGCTCGTCTTGAATACAATCGTCACCTGATCTTCCTGAACCGGTCTGCATACTGCTTCCAGCTGCATATCACTTCTTACTGTGAACTGATATTCCGGCTCTTCACTTAGTATCTTGTCTTCTCCCGCATTTTTCCAGTACAGGAACTCATACCCGTTCTGCGGCTCCGCTTTCAATGTCACAGCCGTATTCTGGAACAGTGTCTTCTCTTCATGTCCGCTTTCCCAGGTCTCGCTTGTACTGCCGGAAGTATATTCTACAACACAGCCGTCGAACGTCACCTGAAGCACGCTCTCTGTGCGAACCGGCTCAAATTCCGCTGTGATCGTCCTGTCTCCGGCCGCATCAAACATATAATAGCTGGCTGTGGTAATCAGTTCTCCATTTTCATACCATCCGCAGAAGCGGTATCCCGTATTCGCCTCTGCAAACAGGCTGACTTTTGTTCCCTCTGAATAAGCGCCGCCTCCGGTCACTGTTCCCGCGCCCGCTTCGCCCGGTTCTGCGCTGATCGTATAGAGTGTACCAAAGGTACATCTGACAGCGGCTGCCGTACTTGCAAAGGCATCTGTCGAAGCTGATCTGCGGATATGGAGATAGTTCGCACGCTCTCCCTGGAAAGAAGCTCTGCCACTGCTGTCTGCAGTAACCGCTTCTATCTGCCAATCATCATTCTCTGTCTGCGCGTTTGCTGCGGTACAGATATCATATACCGTCCCCGGAGTCAGACCTGTGATCTCATATATACCACCGGTGTATTTTACTTCCACGCTCTCCGTAAATCTCTGTTTTCCGGCGATACTGACATAAGCAATATTGCCGCTGAGACTATCTTCTGATCCTCTTACGCGTACATAGAGTATCTGTGCTGTTTCTTTTTCATTTACACTGATTGGTCCTCCGTCACAGGTAATCCAGTTTTCGCCTCCGTCAATTGAGTATTCATATACATCGCTGAAAGATTCGTTTGTCTTTTCAGTCCTGTAGTTAAAGCTTACCTCCGGAGCATCCGGTATGTCAAGAACCCTGCCGGTTGTCTGGAATATTTGATCACGGCAGCGGATGATCAGCTCATTTTTCGCGCTGAGGAATTTGTCCGGCTCATCATACCCTGTTCTTGCAGGCAGATCATCGCTTTGATCCGGATTCGATCCGATAAATTCCGCATAAGCCCTCTCACCGATCAGCCTTGTCTTGATCAGATATTTCAGGCTTCGAAGTGCATTATAATAATCAGCGTTATAGTAAAACTGATCATACCTCTCACGCATAAATACGGAAATAAGCATTACCGTAGATAATTTATCGAAATTGTCATAATAGGTTCCCCAGCCTGCAACGCCGTCGATAATACCGAATGCCGTCTGAAGGACCGCATATATAACCCCGATTCCAGGAGCAGCGGCACCGAAAACGTATTTTACGCTCTTTGATACAGCAAGTTTGACTGCCTGTTTGCCGACAGCGCCGAGCACATAATCTCTAATATTCTCATTCAGGGCACTAATGAATGCCTGCCGGCTTGTTTCACATTCTTCTTCCAGCTTTTCAATCAATTCCCTGGCTTCATCTTCCATCCACCCGGTCTTAGAATTCTCTGCTGCTTTGACTGCGATAGATTCCAGCAGGAACTTTGATTCTTCTTCCGCCGCCTTCATCTGCATCAGAACATTTGCCGTATCTATTGAATCATTCCATGTCTGTATAACCTCGGACACAGCCCCAAGTACCTGCAAAGGCGTGCCCAGTGTCTCCGATATGCACTCCGACAATGTATTCTTCGCAAACATGATCGGGTTATCCAGTTCATTCCCGCCGACATAATTCAGCCATTCAATGAATCCTGCCGTAACAGCCGATCCGGCAAGGTCGATCAGCCTGTCTCCAAAACTGTCAGTAACGCCGTCCTGCTTGATCGTATTAGACAGCTTTTCAACATTTTCCCGGCGCTTAAGGACATTCATGATCTCGCCAATTCCATACTCGTTATACTGCGAAGGAGACAAGGTCGTCTGCGCAAGCTGCGACAGTCCCGACAGAATATTATTTGACGCATCGAGATAGAAACCATCCAGCCGCTCCAGCATCTGAGCCGTTACCGTTTCATCCGACACCATCTCTCCAACGAAATTCTGCATAAATTCTTTCTTGTCTTCGTTCGTAAACAGACTGAAATCAAGTGAGAATACCACGTCTGCCAGGCTGTATACATTCTGTCCCAGGTTATGGCCAAAATTATTATACCGTTCTTCCGCATAAGTAAAGTAAGCATAGTTGCTGTCATAATAAATCGTCTGATATGCAGAATAATTTTCCTTGTACATCGCCTCTATCTTCTGGGCGGCATCCTCTTCATCACCGATCTCGTACAGATCCATATCCGTCACAGTGATATTGATCTGATCAATATCAATATTCTCGAGATTTGCTGCGATGGCCTCCCGCAGCCACGATACATCCGTGTCGGATACAGCATTGTATATCGCATATTCATGATACAGCGTTTCTCCCGATGAAAGCTTCCGCGGATCTTCTCCAATATACTGTACATACCCATCGCTGTTTTCCAGCCGGATCCCGAGAAGCGTCACCTCTCTTGTCTGCATCATTTCTTCCTGATCAAGAAGGAAATCCTGTATTGCCGCTTCCATCACTGTCATCGACGGCATGTAAAGATCAATGTCTCCCACATTTTCCATTCCGATATCAAAATACATTGTCTGATAACGGATACTTCTGTTGATGTTTACATTGATGTTCACTGCAGATGTTCCATATACATGGATATTATCCGACTTGAATACTGCGTTTACACTGGCATCGAACATATCCAGGGTGGAGCTGTAGTCTGCTGTCAGTTCATAATCGCCTTCCGTATCCCCGCGAAGGATCCAGCTGAGCGTCTTCTCCTCCTGTCCCTTCAGGTCTCCAAACGCCACATCTGCCGTCGGGTTCTCCCCTTCAGCCATGATCGTCATTCCCTCTGGTACATTCAGATGGACAAGATTATCCGTGAGGGTAAACTCTTCTGCCGCATTATTGATAATATGAAGCTTGACATCAAAAAACTCTTTCAAAAAGCTGGCGCTTACCGGAATATCCATAATAGCGATAATAACGTTTTCCTCAGAAAGACCTCCGCCGCCGGTTGGATTCGGAACCGGGACCACATTGATAGTCGCTTTTCTGTCGTCCTCATCATCGTCATCATTCTCGATTATAAAGGTGTTGTCACCCCATACAATATCTCCGTTCAGATTAGCTCCAAAAGTAAAATCCTTAAGCTGTTCACCATATGTAAGATGAAGATTAAACTTCATGATCTGCTGGTTTGCAGGATCAGAAATATCAATTCCCGCTGCCACGATCTCATCCAGCGTCATTCTGTGTACTTCAAAGTTTCCGGTTACGATCGGCTGCTGAACAAGGACAAGCTGGATTTCCCGATAACTTCCGCCCGCAAGAGATACGTCTTTCGCCGCCGGAAGGCTTCCATCGCGATACGCTCCTACTTTATACATTCCCGAAAGAGCCGTAAATTCAACATATCCTTTTCCATCGGTAGCCTTGACCGTATTTTCGCCTTCCATATCAAAATAAACCGGCACGCCCTGCAGCACATTGCCGCTGTCGTCAAGAACCTGTACCTTTAAGATCCCCATTGTACGGCGTTCCTGAACCGATACAGTCTGCTCATAGACATCCGTATTACCCTCGACATCAGTAACCGTAAGAGATACATTGTATGTTCCGTTTTCCTGATAAATATGAACAGGCTTCGATTCTGTCGAAGTTGTCCCGTCACCAAAGTCAAACAGCCAGGAAACAATCTTCAGATCTGATCTGGATACTGTCCCGTCAAAAAAGCATTCTGCTCCGGCCTGAATAAACGTATCGCTCTGGAAAGCCGCTTCCAGTAACGTTTCCTCTGGTATCACAAGCTCCGTTGATTCCACAGATTTTGTATTGCCTGTTTTATCAAAAGCACTGATCCTGTACTGATATGTATGTCCCGTCGATATCGCAGAGTCTGTAAAGCTGTAATCCCTGCCGTTCGCAGCTCTCTGGCCGATCTTCGTAAAGTTTCCGCCGTCTAAACTGCGGTATATATAAAAGCTGCTCAAATCTTCTTCTTCGCCGCCAGACCACTCAATCACAGCCTTATCCGCCTCATATGTCACGGAAACATCCGCTATTTCCGGAGCATCCCTGTCTATCCTGTACTCCGCTTTCACGGTTTTACTGACATTGCCCGCGGCGTCATATGTTTCTGCTTCTACTGCCAGGACATCCCCTGTTTCATAATTCTCGATCGGAATATTTGTTGTTCCTATAAAATAATAACCGCTTTCACTGTTTTGTATCTCCACCGCTTCCGGATCCTGCATGAGGCCAAACAAACCTTTCACGCCATACCTGATTACGATCTTGTCTATCACATAATCATCGCTGGCAAGGACAGATATATCTGCATTATACGGTCCCATGACGCTCTGATCAGCCGGAGATATACTTCCAATCTCAGGTTCTGTGACATCTTCTGAAAGAGCCGCCGCTGCTGACACAACAACACTTCTGGCACTTTCGTTACCGGCATGGTCATAAGCCGTTACTGTATAAAAATACTCTGTATTGAACTCAATTGAGCGGTCGTAAAAGCTTATATTCTGCCATTCAGAAGCTATCGGCTCATATTCCCCATTTTCTGAAGAGGAGCGGTATACCCTAAATCCTGCCGTATCAGAGTCATCCCCCTGATCCCAGGAGATCCTGATAACGCTTCCATCCTGCACTGCTTCCACATTCTTCACAGTATCCGGCGCCTGCCTGTCGATCACATACTGAACATATGGGGCAGAAGCAGAATCATCCCCTTGATTCCCGGCCTGATCCAACGCCACTGCACGCACGTAGACAGTGCCGTCTTCCAGCCCGCTGATATCGATCGTGCAGTCATACGTCTCTGTTTTATTCTCACCAGAAAATGCCTGCTCAGATACCGTCGTCCAGGTTTTCAGATCCGTTGAGATCTGCACATTCAAAGATGCAACTCGGAAATCATCATCTGCTGTAACTGAAACCGGTATATTCTGAGTATAGTATCCGGCTCCCGGAGTAATTCTGGTAATAACCGGGCCAGTGGTGTCAGATTTTGTTGAAACCGACACAGGATCTGAATATTCTCCCCTGTTTCCAACATTGTCAACTGCACAGACACGGAATGTATACTCCGTGTCCGGGAGCAGCCCTCTGATATTGACTCCTCTCGCATCACTGACTGTCGCCGCTTCCTGATAAACGCCGTTCACCAGCTGCTCTACAAGAAAATATTGGAGATCATCTTCCGGGACATCTTCCCAGTTCAGAGTCACGACTGTTGACACACCGGTTCCCCTGAGTCCGGCTACTTTAGACGGCGCTGTATTGTCAACATAATATGTATAAACCAGCGCACCGTCGCTCATATTACCGCTGCCGTCCACCGCAATCGGTTGAATCCGTATGGTTCCGTCTGGAAAAGAACGTGTATTCAGGACGACACTACCGGTACTGCCGGAAGATTCTCCGAATTGATACCAGTTGTTTGAGGCACCAACCGAAAAAGAATAAAGGATCTTTTCTACACCAATATTATCCGAGGCTGATGCACTGATCTGCACCTCCCCCGCAAGCACCGTATTCCTCGCCGGCTGCATCGTCTGCACAACGGGAAGTTCATCATCATCGCGCCCCTGTGCTGTAACGATATCTGAAGGCTGACTCTCCAGCCCATATTCATCTACAGCTGTCACATAATATTCATATTCAATGCCATTGGTAATATCTTTATCTGTATAGGACAGTTCCGCTCTTCCGTCTACAGAGGCAATCCTGAGCCACTCTGTCCCTTCTTCTGATCTGCGGTATACATGATACCCAGCCGTATCTCTTTCAACGGCCATCAGCCACGAAACTGTAATACTGTTGATCTCGCCTGCTGCGGAAACCCCATCCAGCTTCTGCGGTGCATCTGTATCCAGATCAAAAATAAATATCTCCGAATGCTCCGCTCCATATTTATCTCCTGCCGTAACTCTGATCTCATACTCTCCGGATGCAAGCTCAGACACATCCCATACAGCCTTTACTGCAGATTCAGTCTCTGAAAGCGTCTGAATCTCAGATTCCAGAGCTGTCCATTCTTCATCTGATCCCTCGGGTCTGGCTTCCACCTCGGCCTGCCCTTCGCTGTTAGACGATGGATATTTTATAAGAAATTCAAGATCAATATCCTCTTTTCCGCCATATCCGGTATTTTCCGGACCCGCTATGCTCGGAAGCGCAGTAGTAAACGCTGCTTCCAATGGAGCGCTGACGTTGCCGGAAGGATCCTCCGCCGTGATCTCATATGCATATTCCCTATTCGTTTCCAGGTCCTTATCAATATATGATGCAGACTGGCTTTCTCCAATCTCTTCGCCATCGCGCCAAACCACATATCTGGCAATACCGTTCGTATCATCCGCCTCCGGCCAGCTCAGCTCAACAGCGCTTCCGTACACATTGGCTGCAACCGAACCGTCACGGAATATCGGCGGATTCAGATCCAGAGCAGGAATGGTTATCTTCTGCTCCAGACTTACCGGCTCCATGTCTTCTGCTGAAAGCTGAACTTCGTAATTATAAACCGTGTCCACTTCCGATATACTGCAGTTTACAATCCAGGATACCATCTGAGTATCCCCGGGTGCGATATTATCCAGCTGATATGTCCACTCAGATGGTTCCTTTAGTGTAATGCTGCCCTCAGGAACTATAGACGCAAGGGATACCTCTGCATTTCTTGATGTATTACTCTGATTATTAACATAAGCTGTGATCGTGATATCGTTATATCCATCTCCGGCACTGTTCACTGCGGCTTCTTGATCCGCGGTGACACTCAGTCCCAGATCTGCTGTAAAATCCTGTTCCATCGCGCCGATGCCGTACCATGTTTTATATACTCTGGACTCGCCCGGCTCCAGAGTAACCGGATTCCATCGAAGCGAAACCGCGCTGTCGTTATTCTCGCTGCCCTCGGAATAATATACGTCCCAGTCATATGAAGACAACTCGCCATAATTCCCGAAAATCACCTCATCCGGGCGCTCATCGATCGACCGGTACAGTGTTCCCTGCGCGATCACCGTAGGATTCGTAATGTCATCAAAGGCCTGCCAATACTGAGGGATCTCATCCCCGGACAGAAATGTCTGCGTCGTTGTACTGCCGATTCCCGGAATATAAAACGGCGCATAGTCGTTGTCTCCGACCATAGTGTCCATCGCATACCGAAGCCCCACCTCATGAGACGTATCGCCATTGTTCGTCATCACAGTGGAAATCTCAATGACGTCTTCATTCCCTGTGCTGCTCCCCCGCACGATCCGGAATTCACGCTCCACCACTATATCGTCCGTAGGCGGGTATCCATATCCGACAATATAATCCTGTCCATATATATTATCAAAATCATCGTTTATGTCACCGTCAACATAATATAATACAAACGACGTTCCTGATCCATTCCAGCCATACAAAAGCTTCTGATCATCATCTGTAGTGCTGTCCGGATCTCCCATATAAGTCCCTATGGAAAAATTACGGCCATCGGAATTCACACCTATATAGTCATTATAAAGAATCGAACCGGCTACTGATGCTGTGCTGACTTCACCGGATTCTTCCTGAACGGCTGAATCTCCGCCTTCACTGTCCGCCGTCTCCTCTGCTGAAACGACAATCGGTCCCCAATTGACAGATGTGAGCAGCATTGCCGCGGTTAAAATACCTGCTGAGATTCTGGTAAATAAACTTTTTCTCACCTTCATTTCCCTCCTCGCCTCAAAACTCTTCTTCCTGTTACACCCCCCAATATTTCCCCAGTTATCTATTATTTTCACTGCTGAACTATTTTTTGTCAAGCTTTTTCAATCTACTATTTTAGAGAGTTAAAGTGGTGCTATACCAAAGTATGCCTCCCGGGCTGATTCCAGTGATATATTGCACTTCAATTTGTAGACAGGGCATACATTCACAATATGTGCCAGCATATCAAATGTCTTTATCATCCTGTGCTCCGACTGCGGACGATAGGTCTGTCTATACAATGCAACATACGCATCCGCCGGATCCATCCTGCTGATATGAGGCGTCTCCCCTCTTTCCAGGACACAGACTGCATGCAGAGGACATGTGATATTTGTATTCAGGTCATCTTTTCCACTCCACGGAGTGCCGCAGACTCTGATATCTTCATTTTCTACCTTTATCAATGGTTTATCATCATTAATCATTGTGACCCTGCTGCCGAAGCACTCTCTCCACAACGCAGCATGCGTCGACTTCCCGGTTCCGCTCGGCGCGGTAAACAAATACGCCTGTCCATCCAGCGCCAGTGCCGACCCATGGATCAGAAATGTGTCATAGTCCGGCATTTTCTCACATATCTTTCGGTACACTGCAAGCGATTCCAGATAAGGACGTGAACTGCCGCGAGTCTGCGTATCCTCTTTATCTATATCACTATCTTCCGTATATACAGAAAAATCTGTGAAGGACGCACTGATTCTATATCCCTCACAGATCTTATGTGTATATGAATATTGTGTATCGATCGAGATTATCCGTTCCGCAATGCGGTATATTCCTCTATTCCTCATCCAGCACCCCCGCATTTCTCAATATTCCAAGAAAACGTCTCACATCTTCCTCTGCTCTCGCCTGCTCGATACCGTATTTTCCCATTAACTCTTCAACAATCTGCTTTTCTTCGCACTCCTGCTGCAGCAGATTCCAGATAAAATCTCCTGTTCCATTCAGACGGATGATTCCTGAAAAGTTCAATGATTCTTTTCCGACAGCAACAACAACCGTCCGGTCTCCCAGTTTATTTGCGACATATCCTTCTTTTATTTTCATCGATGCCCTCCTCCTTTTCCTTCATTTATCCATGTCTGCCTGCCCTTCACTTCATTCAAGCCTTTTCTGAAATCTCTGATCTTCTTTCTGTCAAACAGTACAATTCTGAAACCTCTTGATATCCATAATACCGGAAGCAAAAATGGGAACCGCTCCAGAACCGGATACCGATACTTCATATCGTCATAGCCCGCGAATATACAGGTCAGCGTATATCTCCATTTTGCTGTTTTCAGAGAATCCTTTTCCCTTGCGGCCTGGTCTATACGATTCATCATCTCCTGACGACCGCTTCCATATATACCTGAACGAAGGATGAGCGCTTCCAGGGAACCATAGTCACAGTCTCTCTCTGCATACAAAGCACCAGAAAACCATTTGTCCGCAATCTTCTCTACATCACAGGCAAATTCCCATATTCCCATCTCGCGCAGCCGTTCTCCGATATACTCCCTGTCCAGTTCGCTCCCATGCTTCTGCAAAAAAATGTATATATCAACGATCGATCGGATTCCGCTTCCGCTTATTCTGCAGTGCTTTGCAAAATGCGCCATGAGATAAATATAAAACTCATCCCACGGAAGTGTATAAACATATGTATTTTCGTCCGCCGGCGCCGCATAATCCCATACGTTTTGAAAATACCAGCAAAATTCATTCTTCTCAGAAAAAAGCGATCTGTGAAGCTCTACATTCATCCACGGCTTTTTCTCATAAAAATCATGATTTGTCACGCCAAATGCTTTGCATGTATATCCCATCTTCTCCATAACAGAACGCGCCTGATCCCATGTGCCGACCCCGATCAGCAGATCTATATCCCCCATCTTCCGATCCGCTTCCAAGGGATACATTGGTTTTAAGACACATCCTTTCAGAGGCAGGACTTTTATTCCTGACGCTGTAAATTCTTTCAGAATATTATGGTATTCCATCTTCTGGATAATATTCTGATATTGCAGCTTCTCGCACAGCACTCGCCACTCCTGCAGATCTTCATCCGAAAAACATCCCATACGCTCCACTGCACGCAATGCCAGATTCTCGACGCCATAGAAGCGGGCGAGAGTATAGATAGACTTTATGCTGATATTCGAAGCTGGAAGCTCAGGTTTCCTGTCATGGAGTACACAGGAAATAAGATAAATAAGATACTGCTTATTGTCCATAAAGCTCTCCTTTACATGTGCCTGCTGTCTGAAGCACGGTACCGGTAGTAAATTCAGTGACTCTGAAAGCCTGCCGCAACCGTACTTAAAATATAATTATTCCGTATACAACATAGCATTCGCCAATACAACTCCTTCGATCCTTACCCCGAGCATATTGACATTCGTAATATCAACAGTTATTTCGTATGGTTTATCTGTTGCGATATCAAACTCATATTCACCTATTTTCGTTTCATCATTATAAAAGATAACAGAGCCTGTATTGCAATCATCTAAAATAGTGACTGTTGCCTTTAAAAACTTGTAATTACCATTTATAAAATATTGATTGCCAAATGTAAACGGATCCATCAATGTCGATTTATCCCCTGATAGCGCCCTGCCCTCATAAGTGTTTCCAAAAATATCCTGATAATTAAAGTTTACATCTAAGTCTAACCATGATCCCATTCTTCGGGCTTCGATACTCGCCAGTTCTTTTGGTCTCTTTGCATCTATTTCATCTAACAGGTCAGAAATTCGGGAACTACTGCCAAGCAATTCTTGAGCTTCCAATAGCACTTCTTCAGCAGCATCATAATCCCCATTTGCTATGTGTTCATTCGCCGTATTAATCGTCACTGTTTCATATTCTTCCTCAACCTGCGTTAATAACTGTTCAATTTTCCCATCCCCTATTCCCTGATCTTGTTTATCCCTAAGATAGTAAATTGCATCTTTATATTTGCCTTCTGCAACATAGTCTTGAACAGTCTTTTCAATATCCAGCACTGTAATCTCTTCTATTTTACTTTCTATTTCTATATCACCATTCAACAGTTCATTGGCATAGTTCAATTCACTCAACGCTTCTGTATAGTTCTGGGAATCTACGCAATCATCGACTGCAGCCAGTATTTGTTCTTTGTATTTAGTTTTTGCATTATTATACTGCTGCTTTCTCTCCTCTTTCTCCAAATAATCATCGCTTATTTGATTAAAAGTTTTCAGTGCCATTTCAAAATCATTCTGTTCCATATATTCTAAAGCCGTATCGTAGGCTTCCTTGTCCTTGGAAGGCAGGAGATCAGCCCCCTCTTCTCGCGCTACGATTATTATTCCCATCGTTATAATCGTCAGAATAATTCCCAGAATCAAACCGTGTTTAAAACTTTTCACACACATAATAATTCCAACAATACATAACAGGATTGATACAATATATATC
>ERZ1090868.808-NODE-808-length-17227-cov-5.006872_pt1 | contig 17227 bp, 14 predicted proteins | sample MGYA00478475_ERZ1090868 | MGnify/ENA primary metagenome ERZ1090868 (study PRJEB33644, sample SAMEA5815747) | chicken gut metagenome | biome: Chicken; feature: Gastrointestinal Tract; material: Caecum | place: Ireland | collected 2019-01-01 | study: A study of the...
TGTTATATGGATGAAATATGATGATTTTATAAGGTTGCCTCAAGATTTAAAGTTGTTAACAGAACAATATTAAAAAGTTCATAATTTGTAAAATGAAAGGCAGATATTATCTGCCTTTCGTTTTAATTTTAAAATGGCAAGAAACGATGAAACGGGAGAAAACAAGACGGAGTATGAATATATCCCGGGAACGAACGTCGTGCGCAGGGTAAAATACCCGAACGGCAGCCGGTATGCATACGGGCACGAAGTGGACGACACGGTAACGGTGATCACACAGAGCACGGCGGAAGGGGAGGAGAACTCTACCCAAAAGCGTTATACCTGCGGGGAAGTGACGGAACTGGTGAGCGGGAATAACGTTGTGCGGTATGCGTATGACGGAAAGCGCAGGGTGACGCGAGTGGAGCTGAACGGGACGGAGGAGTACGAGACATATTCCTATACGGAAGGAAAGACGGAAGATTCAGTCGTTTCCACAAATGCAAAGAATGAAACGTTTACGACGGTGACGGACAAGAAAGGTCAGGTGCTGCGCATAAAGTACGGCGACGCAACGCAGGTGAGTTATACGTATGATGCGTATGGCAATGTGCTCACGGTCACGGACGGCGTAACGGGAGCTACGGAAAGCAATACGTACAACGCGCTCGAGAAGCTGACGGCATATGCAAGGGGAAGTTATGCCGAAAGCTACAGCTATGATAAGTACGGAAAGCTCGCAACCTTCGTGCAGGGCGCGCGTACGTATTCGTATGATTATAAAAATAACGCTGCGCGCGATCTGGACCATATCACGGTGGAAGGGATCACGGTCACGTCTGAAACGGATGTTTTGGGCAGGAACAAGGGCAAGAAGATTTCCGGAACGAACGGCAAGGTCGCGGGCGAATATGTGTACTATCGCAAGGTGGGAGACCATGCCACGAACATGCCTTCCGCGGTGTATTTCGGCGGAGTGCAGAACAGCAAGTATGTCATCCGCGACAATGTGAAGTACGAATACGACAAGAGTGGAAATATCTGTAAGATATTTGAGAACGGAGCGCTTGCCGTACGGTACGAATACGACAGCATCGACCGAAAAACAGTTGAAGTATTTGCTTCCTGCTTGAACAGACGAAAATTGCACACAATGGGAGTATGGAAGCACAGAGACAAAACTCGTTCCGAAAGACGGTGCAAAGGGGACGCATGGCTTACCGTACATTTGCGGAACATCGTGCCACGACCATTGCAGGAACGCTCGTGTTTTTCCTGATCATGTCGCTCGTGCCGTTTCTGTTCTGGCTGACGCTTCTGTTCGGGGAAATGCACACTGTGCTCGACAAATTGCTTGAACTGGAGTTGTTCGGCTGGGCGCGCGATCTGCTGTTCTTCCTGCGGAACAATGCCGAAGGCGCAACGGCGGGGGCAAGTATCTTTCTCATTGCCACAACGTTGTGGTCGAGTTCGGCATTTTTCTATCATCTCCGCAGGAGCGGAGAGATCATTTACGCCGAACTCCGTCCCGGAAAGGGTTGGCGGGTGCGTCTGGCCGCGATCGGCATGACGTTCGCTGTGCTGTTGTTTTTTGCCGTCGCGGGAGGCGCGCTCGTGTTGGTCAGCCTGATCACAAAACAATTTTCGCGCTGGATCTCTTACCCGATCCTGTATACGGTTCTGCTCGTCTTTGGATTCTTTGCCGCATGGATTCTGAACATCTATGTCTGTCCGCACAGGCACTGTGCAAGGCAGGTCGCGTTGGGAAGTTTTCTGACGTCGCTTGCCTGGCTGGCGGCTTCGGCGGTGTTTTCCGTCTATCTCTCGTTCGGAAATAAAGAAAAGCTGTACGGTGCGCTTGCGCTCGTCATAGTTTTTTTATTGTGGCTGTACTGGCTGATGATCTGCTTTGTCGCAGGCGTCATCTTCAACAAGCAGAAGACAAAACCGCCGCGCTCCTGAAGAGCGCGGCGGCATTTTATTGGAGTTTTTTCAGATTTTCCGGCATCGTCTGCAGATGTGCGGCGTTCTCCTCATCGGAGATCGTGGGATCCTTTGTGAATTTCTCACAGGGCAGTGCAGGGCAGTTTCCGCAGTGCGGACGGCCCTTCCGATTGACGCAGCAGTCATATACGGCGCAGCAGTCCGCGCCCGTAAATCGGAGCCACCAGACTTTTCCGGCAATATCCCGGCAGCCGCTGCATGCGGACGGGAATCGGGCACATGCCCCGCAGTCTGCGCCGCAGGGGGAGGGGCCGGCTGTCATTGATCTTCCTCGATGCAGTATTTCTTTTCCATGGCAAGCCCGTTGGACGGGCAAGCCGTAAGCCTCACGGTGAGCGCGGCGGAAAGGAACGGCGCCCCGATCGCTGCAACGGTCTTTTTCATCAGTCTTATCGCTCCTTTTTTTCTGATAGTATCACATCGGGGGGGGGTGATGTCAAGTCCGGAAAATATGATAACGGAAAAAAGAATGCGGCGTAAATTGTCGGGATTAAAGCTGAATTTCCGGCCGGGGACAGGCATCGCATGGGCGGAGGACAGGAACGTGCAGGAAACACTGTTCCGCTGTGGATCGCCCGGCACAATGAAAATGACGACATGAAAAAACAGGCTTGCAAAATGAACGAAAATGTGATATAATCTGCTTGATATTTACAATCCGGGAGACAAACGTGACAGAGCTTTTCGTTCGGGGGGGGTTACTAAATGATCACCACCAACCTGTTGTTCTGTGTCAATCACCACTATAACGAGGACTACTGCGGGGCGGAACATTCGCATCCCTGTTACGAGGTCGTGTATTACTGCGAGGGGGAGGGCGAGGTCACATTCAGCAAAAGGAAGTATCACTTCACCAAGGATACCTTCATGGTCTGCCCGCCCGACGTCCGGCATGTCGAGCGAGGAAGCCGCGGAACGGAAGTTTTGTATATCGGCTTTGAACTGTATGGCGATCTGGTGCTGCCCGAAGGCGTCTTTTCGGAAGCGGACTACGGGATCCGCGAATATCTGGAAAAGATCTACTATGAGATGAAGCACTGGTCCGCCTACACGGAACGGCTCATCGAGCTGTTCTGTACCATTCTTGCCATTCGCCTGGTCAATCACAGCGAAGCGGACGAACATGCCGTCATCAACTACAATTTCAACAACATCATGGGCTATATTTCGGCGAACTACCGCGAGGACATCAGCGTGCACAAACTCGCGCAGATCGCGGGATACAGCTATGATTATTTCCGCAAGGCCTTCTTCAAGCGCTTCGGCGTGACGGTCAACGAATTCATTTTGCAAAAGCGCATCGAGAAGGCAAACGAGCTCCTGGAATCGGGGAACTATCTCATCAAGGAGATCGCGGCGGAATGCGGATTTTCGTCCGTGGCGCAGTTCTGCACCAAGTACCGTCAGGCAACGGGGCTCACGCCGAAGCAGAAACAGCGGCGCCCCACGGGCACGGCGCGCGATCTGGAACGGGACAAGTTTTCCGATTAGTCCGCGCGCGGATTCTGCATTTGTGAAAAATTTTGCATTTCAGTCAATCATATTGAAAAAAGGTTGTTTTGGGCGATCGCTCTTGACAACCTTTTTTGATTCGGGCATAGTAAGGAAAAACCGCGCATTTTGTCGGCGCGATACGGAAGGAGGGAAAAATGTCATTGTCATTCGGTTGGAAAAGGGCGGTCGCCCTGATGTGCGCGGGAGTCATGGGCGCGGCGCTTGCGGGGTGCAGCGAGCAGGGGCTCCCGCTCGACGCGCAGCACGGCATCGCCGATCAGTCCGTGCTTTACGGCATGTGCTATCTTCTGGAGGAGCGCGCGGCGGATTCGCTCGACATCGAAGCGGAAGTGCAGCTCATGAAAAATCTGGGCGTAAAGACGGTGCGGCAGTGGATGCACTTCACCCATTTCATGTCCGATCCTTCCACCTTCCACGAGGAATGGGAGACAACCAAGAACATGCGTGCACTGCTTGCCGCCTGCACGGAGGCGGGCATTGTCAATATTGGCATGAATCATCACAATTTCTGCACGACGAGCATCAAGGCGTCCACTACGGCAAAGCCCTTCGCGCGCGATGTCTCGGAGGGCAGCAAATATGTGCAGTGGCTGAACGATTACTATACGTCATGGTACACCCTCGTGTCCGCCTTCCCTGAGGTCATGTATTGGGAAATCGACAACGAGGTCAACAATCCGGACTTCATGACGGACAGCGCCGTCAAGGGGCAGTCCTCTTACAGCGTGCGGCAGATGGCGGAGATCGCGACGGATATGTTCTATTACGCCTCGCGCGCCATTCACGATGCCAATCCCGAGGCTCAGACCATCATGGGCGGGCTGACCGAGCCGAACGGGCTCGGCACGGGCAATACGGCGGCTTTTCTGCAATACCTGTACGACAACATTGCAAGCGGCGAATACGGCTACTTCTACGGGCGGGAGGACGCAGGCACGGCGTCCACCGATCCGGACGACTATTTTCAGATCGCCTGCTGGCATCCGTATATGTCCAACTTCAACCGGCAGAACTTTATCGACATCAATAACGAATACTATGAGATCATTCTCAAAAACGAGGGGAAGCACAAAAAGGTGTTCTTTACGGAGATGGGCTGGAACGACGGGAACATCGGGGAGGAGGCTTTCCTGGAAAATCTGCGGGCGATGTTCGGGGCGGTTTCGGAGATGCCCTATGTTGAGACGGTCAATCTCTTCAAGATGTATGACAACGGCACGCTCAACAACTGGGACGGGGCAGGCTATCAGTACTGGGGCTTCTTTCATGACGCCGATCCGACCCATGTATATCCGCAGTGTACAAAGAGCCCGGACGCCATCAACATCGACGGCAACGGGAACTGCATTACAGGCGCGCCCAAGCGGAGCGCATATGTGTATCAGGAACTTGCGGGCGGTAGCGGCGATCTCACGCTGCTGATGAAGGAGGGTACGGCATGAAAAGGAAAGGGATTGCCGGCGTCTCTCTTGCGCTCGCCCTGGCGCTCCCGCTCACGGCATTTGCGGCCTGCGCCCCGCAGGACCCTGCGACGGACGGAGACGGCGGCACAACGGAGGAGCTTCCGCTCACGCCCGATTACGGCATTGCGGATCAGCAGTACTTATACGGGCTGTGCTATCTTCTGGAAGAGCGCGACTACACGGGGTCGCCCTTTACGGAGGACGATATCGGGGTGGAGGTGCAGCTCATGCAGAACCTCGGCGTGCGCACGGTGCGGCATTGGATCCATTGCACGAAGTACATGCTCGATAAAGAGACCATGGACGAGGAGGCCTGTGAAACGATGCACGCGGTGCTGGCGGCGTGTGAGGACGCGGGCATCGTCAACATCGGCATGAACCATCATAACTTCAACAACGGCATGTCCACCGTCGGAAAGCTGCGGCGGAACATGGTGCCCGGAAGCGACTACATTCTCTGGCTGGAGGACTACTATACGACATGGTATCATCTGGCGTCCGAGTTTCCCGAGGTGCAGTACTGGGAGATAGACAACGAGCTGAACAATCCCGACTTCATGTTCGACGCCGAGACGAACGGGCGCTTTACTTCCGAAGAGATGGCGGCGATCGCCACGGACATGCTGTGGTACGCCTCGCGCGGGATCCATGATGCCAACCCCGATGCGGTTGCCGTCATGGGCGGACTGACCGAGCGCTTCGGGCTGGGCAACAGCGACACGGAGAACGGCGACCCGAGCATGCAGTGGTTTCTTCAGGCGATCTACGACAACATCGCAAGCGGCGAATACGGCAGGTTTTATGCGACGCAGGGGGAGGAGCAGTCCTCCCTGGATCCCGACGACTACTTTCAGGTCGTCAACTGGCATCCCTATGTGTGGGACCTGACGCCGCTTGACGAGGACAGTTTTGTGGAAAAGAACAATGCCATCTACGCCGTCGTGCTCGAAAACGAGGGGAAGCACAAAAAAGTATTCCTGTCCGAGATCGGTTTTTCCGATTTCGGACGCGGGCAGACGGTTGCCGCGCAGTCCGTCACCAATCTTTTCCACGCCGTTTCCACGCGCATGCCCTACGTCTAAACGGTAAATCTGTTCAAGATGTACGACGTCGCCCGCGACTCGTGGGGCGGCGCGGGCGAACAGGACAACGGCTATGCCCGTTACGGGCTCTTTTATGACCCCGATCCGTCGCGGGTATACTATCGTCTCGACGAGGAGAACCCCACGCAGACGACGGACGAACTCTGTGTGCCCGCCGCGCCCAAGCTCACCGCCTATGCCTTCCAGACGGCGGCGGGCGGCAGCGGAAGCCTGACTCTCCTTTCCGAAAAGCAGTGACGGTTATTAAGTATTTCGGCGAAAAAATTTTGAAATTCGGCTGTTTGTTTTGCGTAGCGGCGGGATTTCGGAAAATGGGTTGAAGAACAAAGAAAGTTATGATACAACAAAAAACGGAAATAAGCCACACGCCGTCTTCCGAAAGGCGCCCGGAACGGCGGCGAAGTGGCTGAAAGGCAATGCCGGGGCGGATGAAAAGAGAAATATGATCTGATTTTCACAAACCGGATACGGAACGGGGAACGCCTGCGCCCTATCAAAAAACAGACGGGCAAATCATGATGAAGGGGTGTGTTATGAAATCTATGAAAAAGTCAGTGCTGCTTGGGCTGCCGCTGTTGTGTGCGCTGACGCTCTCGTCGGCGATCGCGGTCGGCGGCATGTCAGCGGCGGCCGCGGATGACGCGGCAGGAACATCCGCATTGGCGGAAACGGTCGATTTCTCCAATCTCCCTCAGCAGATGGGAGAAAGCAATTTTGATTATGTGGCCGGCACCAACATGGAGTATAAGATCATGATCGGGCATTTTAAAGAAAGTGCCGAAAATTATGGTCTGACCGCCTTCGATACGGCGGGGGTAGATGATTCCGGTCGTCCGTACGTTTCCAACACGGCGATTTCCGGACTTACGGTGTCCAACTGGAAGTGGACATTCGCCCAGAATACGAGCGTCGTGCTTATAATTCGTGCGAAAGTTTCCGGAATGCTGGATATCGATCTGTCAACCATCAGTGCGAACGACTCCTGGATGGACGCATGGAATCTCATCTATACCGTGCATCAGTATCATGACGACACAAAGTCGCTGGAGACGTTGGTCAACTATTATCACGAAGTAGACAGCGTAAGCAATAACAAGTTGACAACTGAACAGACGGAGATGGGCTCGACATATGCGCTCTCTGTCCGCATGGAGCAAAATGATGTCCTCTATTACGAGCTCGGCTGCCTTGACGGGAGAAATCTTGCCTCGTTCATTGGCGCAAAATTTTCTCTGGCGCCCATCAACGATGAGAATGCGGCCGAATACTATGCGGGGCTGCTTGACGAATATGTGGCTTCGCTTACAAGAGCAAACTATACCGATGAGAGCTGGAAAGAGATCGAAGACCGCGTAACGGCATTCAAGAGCGGCAGCTATACTTCCGCAGTAGAGGCCAAGGCTGCCTATGACGTCGCCGTTGCTGACATTGCCGACATTGCCCCCGACTCCAAAGAATATTTGAGCGCTCAGCTCGATATGCTTGTGGCGACGCTGTCGCAGGCAGACTATGAAACCGAAACATGGGCGGCGATCCAGGGCTATGTGACGGCGTTCAAAGAGGGCACGTATGCAACGGCAGAGGAGCTGAAAACGGCATATGAGACGGCGGTCGCCGCGATCGAGGGCACGGAACCCGATTCGTTCACCTGGCTGCGCGCGGACCTTCTTTCAAAGATGAATGCCTATTACAATGCACAGACGGAGAGCTATTACACGCCGCAGGATTGGGCGACCCTGAAAAAGGCGCATGACGACTACGTTGCAAACTATGAAAGCTATGCGTCCAAAGAGGAATTGCAGGCGTATTTCGATACACAGTATGCGGCGATGACGGCGGTAAAGGCATATATGCAGTCCTTTACATATGTCGATCTTCCCAAGGCCGTTAACGAGAACGACTTCGGCTGGATCTCCGGTGCAGTGGCGGACGTCACGATGCTCACGGGCAGCGTGCAGCACGATACTCTTGTCGCGTTCGATGACTTCACGTCAACGTCATCCGCAGACACGCTGAAGAACAGCGCTTTGCAGGAAGAATATCCCGGCGCCTATGCGCAGAACTGGAAATGGTATGTCGGCATGAATATCGGCGTGACCATCGCCTACCGGGCAAATCAGGACTGCTCTCTCGTCATTGACGCAAGAGAAGGGGAAGGCGTAGAGCTGGGCGATTCCGGCTGGACGGAGGTCTGCACGCTCAATGTGTATATCGTGCGCGATGGCGAGACGAAACTTGTGAGCACGACTCCTATGAATGACAGCGCTACGGACGAGGCGTTCTTCGGGACATGGTATCTGAAGGAAGGGGATATCCTCTACATAGAGTTTATTTCCAATGCCACCGATGTGCGCAACACGGAATCTCCCTTTGTGCTTGAGGCAACGCTGGACGCCACAAAGTTCGACGAAGATGCCTATGCGGAGCAAAACCACGATCTTCCGGCGGAAGTTCTTGCGCGCATTGAAGAAAAACTTGCCGATTTGCAGGAATATCTCGGAACACTGAACGAAGAGGATTATTCCGCCACCAACTGGCTGCTCCTTTCCGACTATGTCGCTCAGTTTGAGGCGGACTGCGAGATGGAGGTCGCCACTGTCGAGGACGTTGACGCACTCTATAACGAGACTCTTGCCGCGATGCAGGCAGTGCCCACGCTTGCCGAGGCGGAGGCACAGCTCAAGGAGACGCTCGATCAGTATGTCGAAGAACTGCGCGCCGAGTACAATGCGCTGCTCGAACAGTATCGGTACAGTGACGAAGCCAAAGCGGCGCTCGACGCCGCGCTGGAAGAGGGGATCCAGAACATCTATAATGCGTCCTCTGCCGCGGCGGGCAATACGGCGAAGTCCCGCGCGCTGACCGCGCTCCGCGCCGTCGAAGGCAGCCCGAAGGGACTGGGCACGGGCGCCGTCATCGGCATCGTCGCCGCCTGTGTGGTGGTTGCGGCGGGCGCCGTCACGGCAGGCGTGCTCATCGGCAAAAAGAAGAAGGCGAAGAAAGACGGCGAATGATGATCGGCTTTGAAAAATGCAGCGCGCGGACGGAAATTCCGTCCGCGCAGCCTGACCGGGAGGACGGCAGATGAAACGCGTAAAAAATCCGTTTGCAAAAAAGACAAAGGCGCAGAAGGTATTCGCCTATCTCAGGCGGTTCTGGCCGCTCTATCTCATGGCGCTTCCGCTCGTTGTCTATTTTGCGGTCTTCAATTATTACCCGATCACCGGTCTGCAGCTTGCCTTCAAGGACTACTATGTGCGGTTGGGCATCTGGGGCAGCCCATGGGCCTCTGTAAACGGAACGGTCAACATTTTCAAGTACTTTGAATCGCTGTTTTCCACCTCGTTATTCACAGAAAAACTTGTCAACACCCTGCGTATTTCGGGGCTGAAACTGCTGTTCGGGTTTCCCGCACCCATTCTGCTGGTGCTCTTTCTGAACGAACTCTCCTCCGCGAAGTTCATGAAATTTGTCCAGTCCGTCTCCTATATCCCGTACTTTATTTCCTGGGTGGTCCTCGGCGGCATTTTTCTCTCCATCGACGCCTCGGATATGTTCCAGAGCATCATGTCGGCGGTGTTCGGAAAATCGGTGCATTTCTTTTCGGACAGCAACCTGTATGTGTTCTTTCTGGTCGCTTCGGACATCTATAAGGGCGTCGGCTGGGGGACGATCATCTACCTTGCCGCGCTGATGAACGTGGATCCTCAGCTGTATGAGGCGGCAGACCTGGACGGCGCGGGACGTTTCAAAAAGATGTGGCACATCACCTTGCCCGGACTCATTCCCGCCATCTCCATCAACATGATCCTGAGTCTCTCCAACATCATGTATGCGGGATTCGATCAGATCTACAACACCTACAACGATGTGGTCGCGGACAAGGGCGAAACGCTCGAACTGTATCTCTACAACCTCGGCGTGACGGGCGGCAACTACCCGCTTTCCACGGCGATCGGACTGTTCAATTCCGTCATCGGATGCGTGCTCGTCCTCATCGCGAACAAGTGCACCAAGCTGGTGGGAGGGGAAGGCATATGGTAAACACAAAGGCAGAGAGTTTCCGCAAGCGGTTTTCGGTCGGCTGCAGGCATATCTTTGGCAGAACGGCGAAGGAGCGCACATTCAATATCATTTTGTATGCCGTGTTCGTCATCTTTCTCGCCATCATGCTGCTGCCCTTCGTGTACGTGATTGTGGAATCCTTCCGCTCCCAGGAGCTGGTCAACGGCGTGCCGACGGAGATTTGGAGCTTTGCTGCGTACGAGGCGGTCCTCGGCGGCAGCGAGAGCATTCTCCGCGCGCTCGGCAACACTCTGTTCGTGACGATCGTCGGCACACTGTTTGCCGTTGCGCTGACCATGGTGGGCGCCTATCCGCTTTCCCGCCGCGGGCTGAAAGGGCGGAGCGCGCTCCTCATCTATGTCCTCATCACCATGCTCTTTTCCGGCGGGCTCATTCCCTTTTATCTGTTGATCCGGAATGTCCTGCACCTGACGGACAGTTATGCGGTGTATATCCTGATCGGGGCGGCAAGCGCGTTCAACGTGTTCATTGTCAAGGGCTACTATCAGGGCATCTCCGAAGAGCTGCATGAGGCGGCGGCGCTGGACGGTGCGGGAGAGTTCCAGATTTTCATGCTCGTCTATCTTCCGCTCTCAAAGCCCATCATTGCCACCATTGCGCTCTGGATCGCGGTGGGGAAGTGGAACGATTACATGACGGGACTGCTCTATATCAAGAGCCAGGATAAGCTGCTCATTCAGAATGTTCTGCGCGGCATGCTCTCGCAGGCGACGAACACCTCGGGCATGGGCGGATCTTCCGACCAGATGGCGCTCTCCGAGTCCATCAAAATGGCGGCGGTCATCATCTCGCTCATTCCCATTATGTGTGTCTATCCGTTTGTTCAGAAATATTTCACGAAGGGCGTCATGCTCGGCTCCGTGAAGGGATAAAGGAAATTTTTTATGAAGTATATTATCGACACCGATATCGGAGACGACATCGACGATGCATTTGCGCTCGATCTGGCGCTCAAACAGGGGGTTGACCTTGTCTGCGTGACGACGGTTTTCCGGAATACGCGCGAGCGCGCACAGATCGCCAAGCGTATGTGCGGACTTTTCGGCGCGGACGTACCCGTCTATGCGGGCTACGGCGATACGCTGAACGGCGGCATGGCAACGAATGTCCGTCTCTGTCAATGGACGCCGGAGCTGGAGGGCTATGCGCCCGACAACTCGGAGGCGGAGGAGGCGGTGGATGCCATTCTCAATGCCGCCCGCCGTTACGGGCAGGGGCTGACCGTCCTCGCGCTCGGTCCGCTGACCAACATTGCGCGGGCGATCGAAAAGGACGCGGCGGCCATGCGTTCCATCGGCGGCATCATCATGATGGGCGGCGATTTCCGCAATCACTATGCGGAATGGAACATCTGCTGCGATGCAGAGGCCGCGTCGCTCGTCTTTTCTTCGGGCGTGTCCGTCACGGCGTTCGGCCATGAAGTCACGTCGCGAATGCGCCTGACGCATGAGGAGCAGGCATATGTCTTTTCGATGAAACAGGACGCCTATCATGCGTACCTTGCCGAACTTTCGCGGCTGTGGTATGCGTCCAAACCGGCCGGCTGGAGGATGGTGCTGCACGACGTCATGGTCGTGCGCTATGCCGTCGATCCGCTGTACTGCCGTATGGAACGCGCGCCCGTGGCGGTGGAGCTGAAGGGGCGCTATACCTGCGGCATGACCGTCAACCTTTCCAAAATGGACAATTACCGCCCGGGCGACGGCATGCCCGTGTACTACGCGGCAGAGGCGGACGCAGGGGAATTCATTTCGTATTTTCTGAGCGGCATCGGGTATTGTCACGCACCCGTTCAGAGGCCGCCCCGCGAACGGGGCGAAATTTCGCAGATAATCCGGATAAGGGAGGAATAATCATGAAAAAACAGTTTTTCGGCACTATGAGCGCGCTGATCGCGGCATGTATCGGCATCTCGGCCGCGGCCTGCGCGCCTTCCAATCCGACCAACGAGGCGGGCGTCGTGCGCATCTTCACCTATACGGGACAGGAGTACGATTCCGTCACGATGGATTCGGTGATGAACGCCATTCAGGACGAAGTGGGGCTGGAGATCCGGTTCGAGGGCGCTTCGGTGGAGGATTACTATACCCGTCTTACGCCCATGATGGGCTCCGGCGACTGGCCCGACCTCATCTGGAGCGACCCCGAAAATTCGGCGGGCGCTTTCCAGACCTGGGCAGATCCCGCACAGGATATGCTCTGGAACCTCGACGAGCTGCTCATCGGCAACGAGGACCGCTATCCCTATCTCAACAAGCTCGTTTACAGCGATCAGTACAAGAACATCATGTACTATGACGGGCACTATATCGTGCCCGAGGTGCAGACTTCAACGGCGTGGGCGATCTACTACCGTGCGGACTGGCTGGAGGCCATCGGTTTTGTGGACGACGAGGGCAACGCACGCGCGCCCGTCACGCTCGACGAGTTCGAGTACGTGATGAGCCATTTTTCGGGCACGGATCTGTTTACCGATGCCAACGGGAACAAATCGGGCACCACGTACGGCATTTCTCCGAACACGTCCAACTTTTACGTCAATCCGCTGTACGGTGCGTTCGGCATTACGCCCGACTGGGATATCGACGATGACGGCAATGTTTCCTACATGTATGCGCGCGAGGAATTCAAACCCTATCTCGAATGGATGCACGCCATGTATGAAGAGGGCTGGATCGACCCTGTCTTCAATCAGAACACGGGATATACCGACCGTGACGCCTGGTACAACGGCAAAGTCGGCTGCATCATGACGAACGGCGAAGGCCACATGGAATGGGTCGTCGGGAATTTCGAGAACTCGCAGGGGGAGAACAAGGTCATTGTCGGCCCTGCGCCCGTCGGCACGGGCAATACGTCCGAACTGACGGGCTGTACGCTCGGCGTGGAAGGGGAAAGCGGCTTCTCCAACTGGGGTGGCTATTACGGCGGGTATGCGGTCACCAAGGGGACGGCGGATCCCTACAAGACGCTCGATCTTCTGGAATATCTTGTGAGTCCCGAAGGTTCGGTGCTCCGCCTTTACGGCATTGAGGGACAGCACTTCTATTATGATGACGAAGGAAATGTCGTCGTCGATCTCGACGGCCGCAATTCCGAACGCATCAATTATTTTGCCACCGTCAACAATCCCGACGGCACGGAGACGTGTGCGGGGCTGCACAAGATGGGCGAACTGTTCGGCTACAATGTGGACTGGGATTACTTTGAACAGACGGGGGAGATCGCCGTCGCAACGGACATCGGCGCCCTCTATCCCAAGTACAGCGGGCTCGTCTCGCAGGCGATCGAATACACCAAAGATCTGCAGACGCCCCGTCTGCTCAACGTCACGGCGTATCCTTCCACCATCAGCACCATGCGCACGGAAGTCATGAACATTTCCTCGCAGTTCATCAACCGCGCCATCATCGGGACCGTGAACCTTACTTCCGACTGGCAGGCCATGCTTGATAATCTGGACGGCGCAGGGTATCAGACGGTGAAAGCGGTCATGAAGGAGACGGCGGAGTCGCTCGGCATTCTGTAAGGGGAGCATATGAGGAAATTGATAGCCGCTTTGCTTGCGGCGGCGCTCTGTGTTCCGCTGGCGGCATGCGCTCCGCCCGAATCTTCCAAGAGCTCTGAGTTTGACGAAAATAACATCGTTCTGAGTTTTTCCGCGATGAGCGATATCCATCAGCAGCTGGGCAAGACGGAGTACTCCGAATATCTGATCAATGCGCTGGACTATGCCGAGGAGCTCAACGGCGGCGCGCTCGATCTGGCGCTGTTTGCGGGCGATTTGACCGAATCCACATGGACCAATCAGGATGACGATTATTCCGCGACCTACAACGGGGACATCGCGCAGCTCAAAACGACGCTCGAAAGCGCCCTCGATCTGAATGTAACGCCCGTGTTTTATTGCCTGGGAAACCACGATACCGACCCGTCCCGCCTCGGTGCGGAGTATATGAGCGGCATGCACTCGCTGTTTTACAATATGTTGGGCGAAAAGTTTTTCGAGGTGGACGAGGACGATTCCGTGCCCGAAGCAGGTCTGCGGCATGCGGTCGTGAACGGATATCATTTTTTGGCGGTCAATCCCGACACCTATTGGAACCTGCACGGATATTCGGAGGATGCGCTTGCGTGGGTGGACGAAAAACTTGCCGCCATCACGCAGGCGGAGCCCGAAAAGTATGTGTTTGTCACGGCGCATCCGCCCATCTATGACACGGTGTTCAATTCGCTTCAGAGCGACTGGGCGGACGCCGATCTCGGCGAGGTCCTGCAAAAGTATCCACAGGTCATCTATTTCAGCGGACACGTTCACAACGTTCTGCAGGACGAAATGCAGATCAGTCAGAACGGATCCTTTACCGCCCTCGATTGCGGGAGCGTGAAATATTCGGCGACTATGAACACCATCAACGACGGCGGTTCGACGTTCGACAACAGCGTCGGGACGCGCATAGAAGATTTTTCGCAGGGACTGTTGGTGCAGGTGGACGGCAGCGGAAACGTGCGCGTGACGCGATGCGACTATTACCGGCGCAGTCCCATCAAGGACGCCTGGGAACTGTCTTACCCCAAAGCGGATAAATCGCATCTGAGCGCCTATGACAACGCAACGCGCCAGCGCGAGAACGCTGCGCCGTCTTTTCCGGAGGACGCCTCGTTGACGGTGCAGTCCACCCGAAGCGGCCTTTCGTTTACCTGGACGGCGGCGTCGGACGACGATATGGTGCGCTATTACAAGCTGTATGTCTATACGGTGGCAGAGGACGGAACGCGTACGCGCGGCAAGACATACAACCTTGCAACGTTTACCTACCGGTACGACAGAGTGGAGGACATGCCCGGAGAAATGACTTTCTCGACGGCGGCGCTCCCGTCGGGAGAGTATTATTTCGAGGTCTGCCCGGTGGACGTCTGGGGCGCCGTCGGCGGAACGATCTCCGCAACGCTGACCGTCGCATGAACTTTCAGAAAGAACGGCAATCCCATCATATCTTAAAACCGCTCCCGAGGGGGGCGGTTTTTGCCTGTAGATACGGGCTGACAGCGGCGGAGCCCGATAAAGCGCATGAAAAATCCCGTTCCGGAAAAGACGGAACGGGATTGAAAATCGGGGACAAATTCAGATTTTTCTTACGCGGATCACGCCTGCAATGCTGCGGATGAGGGAAAGGCACGCCTCGGAGGGAACGTCGTCCAGATCGAGGATGAGATAGGCATATTCTCCCTTGCTCTGGTCCTGCATATGCGCGACGTTGATCCCCTGGGAAGAGACGATGGAAAGGATCTTGGAGAGGATCTCCTTGACGTTTTTGTGGTGAACGCACACGCGTGCCGCGCTGTTCCTCGGCATGGAGACGGCGGGATAGTTGACGCTGTTTGTGATGTTGCCGTTTTCCAGGTAGTCGACGAGCTGTTTTGCGGCCATATAGGCGCAGTTGTCCTCCGCTTCGGGGGTGCTTGCGCCCAGGTGGGGAACGCACAGGATATTCTCTTTGCCGAGGAGGATTTCATCGGGGAAGTCCGTGATGTAGCGGGATACTTTTCCGCCCGCGACTGCTTCCGCCATATCCTCGCTTACGACCAGTTCGCCGCGCGCGTTGTTGATGATGACGACGCCGTCCTTGCAGGCCGCGATCGTCTTTTTGTTGAACAGACCCTTGGTGTCCGGCGTGAGGGGGACATGCACGGTGATATAGTCGCACGTCCTGAACACGGCATTCAGCTCCGTCGTGAACTCCACGCGGCGGTCGATCATCCATGCGCTTCTGACGGAGAGGAACGGATCGTATCCGATGACCTCCATGCCGAGGGAAAGCGCGGCGTTGGCGACCATCGCCCCGATGGCGCCAAGCCCGATGACGCCCAGCTTTTTGCCCATGATCTCCTGGCCCACGAATTTTCCCTTGCCCTTTTCCACGAGCTTGGAGATGTTTTCCTGCCCCTTCAGCGTCTGCGCCCAGTTCGCGCCGTCCACGATCTTTCTCCCGCCCAGGAAGAGTTCGCACAGGACGAGCTCCTTGACGGCGTTCGCGTTTGCGCCGGGCGTATTGAACACGACGATGCCCTTTTCCGTGCACTGGCTGACGGGAATGTTGTTCACACCGGCCCCGGCCCGCGCGACGGCAAGAAGATCGTCGGAAAGGGGATAGTCGTGCATGGCATAGGAGCGCAGCATGATGCCGTCCGGCTGTTCCACGCTGTCGGAATATTCGTAGCCTTTGAAAACGGCGTCTGCCGCAGGGCTGATCGCGTTGAGCTTGAGAATTTTCATGTCAGGCATTCTCCTTTTCAAATTGCTTCATGAATGCGATGAGCGCCTGCACGCCCTCGACGGGCATCGCGTTGTAGATGGAGGCGCGCATGCCGCCCACCAGGCGATGGCCTTTGAGCGAGACCAGGCCGTTCGCGGAGGCCTCTTTGACGAACTTCGCGTCAAGTTCGGCGCTCGGCGTGACGAAGGGAACATTCATGATGGAGCGGAACTTTTTCTCCACGCGGTTGGTGTAGAAGGGGGAGTTGTCGATGAAATCGTACAAAAGTCCCGCCTTGTACTCGTTGATCTTGTTCATCTCCTTCACGCCGCCCAGCTTTTTCAGCCGGCGCAGGACCAGCGTCGCCATGTAGATGGAGAAGCAGGGGGGCGTATTGTACAGGCTCTTGTTCTCGTCCTGCACCTTCCATTTGAGCATGGTGGGGCAGGCGGGAAGGGGATCCTGAATGAGGTCGCGCCTTGCGATGACGATGGTCACGCCCGCGGGAGCAAGGTTTTTCTGGGCACCCGCATAGATGACGCCGAAATTCCGGACGTCGATCTCGCGCGAGAGGATCTCGGACGACATGTCGGCGACGAGCGGCGCTTTCGTGCGGGGGAATTCCGCATACCGCGTGCCGAAAATGGTGTTGTTGGAGCAGATGTGCACATAATCCGTATCTTCGCGGAAAGCGACGGACGCCGGATCGGGGATATACGTATAGGTCTTGTCCTCGGAGGAGGCGACGCAGGCCGCATCGCCGTAGATCTTGCCCTCCTGCCATGCCTTTTTGGCAAAATTCCCCGTGACGATATAG
>ERZ1090868.810-NODE-810-length-17214-cov-6.182703_pt1 | contig 17214 bp, 17 predicted proteins | sample MGYA00478475_ERZ1090868 | MGnify/ENA primary metagenome ERZ1090868 (study PRJEB33644, sample SAMEA5815747) | chicken gut metagenome | biome: Chicken; feature: Gastrointestinal Tract; material: Caecum | place: Ireland | collected 2019-01-01 | study: A study of the...
CACCACCCACCCCCCCCCCCCCGGGGGGCGCCCCCCCCCCCCCCCCCCCCCCCCCCTCTCTGTCTTTGCGGCAAAAACGATGCCGCCCGGAAAAACAAAAAAGAGAGAAGTTTTCCCCTTCCCTCTTTTGCCTCTTTGGCTCCCGCCCGTCAGTCCGCCTCCGCATCCGTCGCTTCGAGCAGAAAACTTACGGGGCGGAACCCGTCGTTGCAGGAGATCATCGCCGACCTTTTGTTCTTCATCCAGCCGTCATACAGATCCTCGCCGCCGTGCGCGAGCGCCATGACGAAAGCGGATATGCTCTCCCACGCGCTCCCGCAAAAGCCCTGCGGCCTCTGCCAGCCGTTCGCGACGAACACCTGCCCTTCCCGCATGTCGCAGGCGTGCTCGATCGGGTTCTCGTACTTTTCGATCAGGTCTGCATAGTGCGCCGTTTTCATCACGGTGATCCTGACTTTTTTCATCGCACAATCCTCCGCATCTTCCCGTTCCCGCAGCCCCTTTTACGGCGGCTGACCCTTCTTTATACGCCCGCGGCGGGCTCTTCCGCCTTCCTCTCCTCTTTGGGCAGGATACGGATGCACACCAGCGTATCCCCTTCCGAAAGGCGCGTGGCGCCGTACGGGATGACGGTACCGCCCTTGCGCTTGATCATGGCGATGAGCCAGCCCGCCGGAAGTTCCAGCTCGCGCACGAGCTTGCCCGCCCACGGGTGCGCCTTGCCGAGATATTCCTCATACATCCCGAAGTTTTCACGGTTTTCAAACTCGGGCGCGGCGGTCACGAGCACGTCGCCCGCGCCGATATCCGTATTGCCGTTCGGCACGATCACTTCATTCCCGCGCAGCAGCAGCACGACGAGGAACTCGCGCGGCATGACGCAGTCTTTGAGCTTTTTCCCCGCCCAGGGATGGTTTTTGCCCACGACCACCTTGACGAAGCAGACGTCGCTCTCCTCCTGAAAGTCGTTGAACGTGCGCAGGACGTTGTCGCTGTCGCCGAGCATGCGCATCTTGCGCGACATGAAGGGGAGCAGCGTCCCCTGCACGAGGATGGACACGATGACGATGACGAACACGATGCTGAACAGATCGTACGGGAGCAGCGAACCCGTCTGCGTATCCGTCCCCGCGGGCGCGGCGAGCGTGCTGACCGCAAAGATGGCGAACACGACGGAGGCGACGCCGCGCAGCCCCGCCCAGCTGACGACGCCGATCTGGTTGATCCTGGCGCGGAAGGGCGCGAGCAGCCCCGCCACCGCGACGGGGCGGGCGACGAGGGTCATAAATACGAACACGAGCAGCGCGGGGATGAGCACCTGCGGCTGTATCAGCCATTCGGGCGTCGCCAGCAGCCCCAGCAGGAAAAAGATCATCATCTGCGCGACGCCCGTCAGCGCGTCGAAAAAGCGGACGCAGTCCCGCTTCTGCGGGATGCGCGCGTTGCCCAGCATGATGCCGCAGATATATACGGCGAGGTACCCGTTGCCCGAAAGCACGGAAACGCCCGTGACTTCGCCCAGCACGGTGGGCAGCGCATAGGTGACGAGGGAGAGGGCGAGGATGAAGATGGTGCCTCCCTGCCCCATGTTGAAGGAAAACCTCTTCAGGACGAAGATGCCGAGGAAGCCGAACCCGACCCCCGCGACGGCGCCGAAGCCCACCTGCGCAAAGATCATGCCGACGATCTCCCCCGCGGAGAGGGCGCTCTCCGCGACCCCGTACTGCGCCGCCAGCACGGCGGTGAACACGAAGGCGAGCATATACGAAGTGGGGTCGTTGGAGCCGGACTCCATCTCGAGCAGAGAAGAAGTGCGGTATTTGAGGTTGAGCCTGCGCGTGCGCAGGATGTTGAACACGGAGGCGGCGTCCGTCGAGCTGATGACCGAGCCGATGAGCAGGCTCTCCACCCAGCCGATGCCGCCGTCAAAGAAGGGCAAAAGCCTGAAAACGTAGTAGACGAACACGCCGACGATGCCCGCCGTGAGCGCCGTGCCCGCAAAGGAGAGGAGCAGCGCCTGCGGGGCGACCGGCTTCGCTTCCCTGAAATTGGTGCCGAAGCCGCCGTAAAAGATGACGAAGACGAGGCAGATCGAACAGACCACGTTGCCCAGCCCGTAATCGGTAAAGTTGCCGATCTGCGGGCGCAGGAGCACGCCGAAGAGCATCCCCAGCGCTATGAACAGCAGCAGCGACGGTATCTTCAGCTTATCCGTGACGCGGTTGATGAAGATGCACAGGGCGATGACCACGCCCATGAGCAGCAGCATATACACATATTCCATGCGTTCGCCTCCTTATTCCTTTTTCGCCTCCCCCGCGCGGTACATGCGCAGCTTATCCTTCACGACGTCGACGACAAAGGGCAGCCCGTCATAAAATTCTCCGTCGATCTGTATGGTCTGCGGCGGATCCGGCTCTATCTCGATATGCTCGCAGCGCTCGAAAAAGGTGAACTTCTCCCGCAGGATCTTCCCCTTCATCAGTTTGACGAACGCGGGCGGCACTTTCAGCTTCTTCACGTCGTCCACGACCACGAAGTCGAGCAGGCCGTCGCCCACCTTCGCCTCGGGGCACATGGGCACGCCCCCGCCGATGCGGTAGCCGTTGCCCACGCAGGCGATGAGCGCGTTGTAGGTGCTCTCCTTGCCGTTCACGCGCACCTTCATCTTATAATTTTTGAATTTACACAGCGAGATGATCAGGCTGATGATGTATTGGAACCTGCCGCGCAGCACCTTCGAGGCACGGCAGCGTTTGAGGATCTCCACGTCGATGCCCGTCCCCGCGACGTTGATGCCGCGCACCCCCTGCGGGAACTGCATGAACTCGGTGAACTGCGGCTGCGTGTCGAGGATGAGGTCGACCGCCTTTTCCGGTTCGAGGGGGATGCCCGCGGCGGCGGCAAAATCGTTGCCCGTGCCCGCGGGGATCAGCCCGAGGGCGCAGTTTTCAAAATCCGAAAAGCCGTTGATGACCTCGTGGAGCGTACCGTCGCCGCCGATGACGACGAGGTCGCCGCCCTCCTGCGACAGATCGTGCGCGAGCAGGGCGGCCTGCCCCGCCTTTTCCGTTTCAAACACGCGCACTTCCTGCTTGCGCTCTTCGAAGCGCGCCAGCGCCCGTGCAAACAGCTTTTTCTTTTTCCCTTCCCCCGAACGGGGATTGAGGATAATGTTGATCATTGCCGTCCTCTGTGAAAAAAACTCTCTTTTATTATACTATACTTCGCCGCGATTTGCAATTTATTTGCGGAACTGCTATAATAAAGAGAGTGAGATTTGCCCCGCGGCGCGCGGGAAAGGAGCTTTATGCGGCAGGAACTTGCAAACATCCCCGAAAAACTGTACGCGCTCGCAGAGAAAGCGGACTTCCCGCTCTATGCGGTGGGAGGCGCCGTGCGCGACGCGGTCGCGGGGCTGCCCGCCTCGCCGGACATAGACCTGTGCGCGCCCGTTCCCGCCGAAAAATTTTCCGCCCTCGCGGAGGAGTGCGGGCTTGCCGTGAACGGCATATATAAAAACACCGGCACCGTGAACCTCTCCGACGGCGCGCAGAAAATGGAGTTCACCTCCTTCCGCACCGACGTATACCGCCGCGGCGAACACGCGCCCGCGCGCATCTCCTTCACGGCGGACATCCGCACCGACGCCCTGCGCCGCGACTTCCGCTGCAACGCCGTGTACTGCGACCTGAAAACGGGCGAGATCAGCGACCCCCTCGGCGGCATCGCGGACATACGCGAAAAGCGGATACAGACCACCCGCGAGCCCGACGCCGTGTTTTCGGAAGACGGGCTGCGGCTGATGCGGCTGGCGCGCCTTTCGGCGCAGCTCGGCTTCACGCCCACCCTCGAGTGCATCCTCGGCGCTAAATTCAACGCCGCGCTCATCGCAAAAATATCGGCGGAACGCATCCGGACGGAATTGCAGCTCATCCTGCACGCAGACGAAAAATACGGCATACGTTACGCGCATTACGAGGGATTGAAGCTGCTGGAAGGCACCGACGTGCTGCGCTATATCCTCCCCGAGCTCGCCCTCGGAGCGGGTATGAAACAGCGCGGGGATTTCCACGCGCACGACGTGCTCGAACACTCCCTGCGCGCCTGCAGATACGCGGACGGGCGGGTGCGGCTCTCCGCCCTGCTGCACGACGCGGGCAAGCCCGCCGCCTTCCTCGAAACGGGAAAATACTTCGGGCACGACGTGCTGGGCGAAAAGATCGTGCGGGAGATCCTGGAGCGGCTGAAAGCGCCGAAAAAGGTGACCGACACCGTATGCGCGCTCACCCGCCTGCATATGTACGACCTCGACGGAAAGGCGCGGGAGAGCAAGGTGCGCGCCTTCATCGTAAAAAATTACGAATACTATCCCCTGCTCGTACTGCTCAAACAGGCGGACTATTCCGGCTGCAAGGACGACCTGAACGAGTGCCCCACCCTCGCGAAGTGGGATAAGATCCTCGCAAAGATGAAAGAGGAGGGCGTGCCCTTCTCCCTGAAGGAGCTGGCGGTGCGCGGAGATGCGCTCGGCGGCATCGTTCCCCGCGCGCGGACGGGGGAGATCCTGCACAGACTGCTGCTGTTCTGCGCGCAGGACGGGCGCAGGAACACCCCCGCCGCCCTGCTGAAAGAGGCGGAGCGGCTCGCACAGGAAGAAATTTCATCCTGACACAGAAATTAACGGCGCGTTATCATTGCTTTTCGCGCCGTTTTATATTATAATAGCGGTATGAAACTGCAAAAGACGCAGCCGGCGGGAACTTACCCCGCCGCCGAAGAATTTACCTTCTCCGAAAACAGGGTGCAGGGCGCGCGCGTGGGCAGGCTGGGGAATATGCTGCTCGTGGAAAGCCCCCGCCGCTACAAACTGTTCACGGAGGGGCGCGACGAACTGTATATCCTTTCGGGCAGCGGGCACTTCAAATGGGCGCGCGGCGAAACGCCCTTCGCCGCGGGCGAGAGCTTTGTTGCCGAAAACGCGGGCGAATACGAACTGAACGGCGCGTGCACCTTCATCGTGGCGCGCAAATGAGGTAAAAATATGGTAAAATCCACATTCAGTCTGGGCGGAAAACTTCTGACCATCTTCCTCACGCTCGTCATCTTCATCGGCGCGATCGCGGGCACGCTCGTCGTCGTGTACAAAAACGTGAAGGTGCGCACCCTCGCGGGGATGCTCGGCGGGGAAAACTGGATCTCCGAAGAATACGACGACACCATCGAGGGGTTCGTGAAAAAGGTCACGGAAGCGCTTTCGGGAGATATCTCCCTGAACACGCTCATCGGGATCTCCCCCAAAGTGGGCGAAATGCTCGACGGCGCGGTGAGCAACGTCGAAGAGATCGGCCTGTTCAAAATAGACCGCGACGTCCTCTATTCGACGCCCGTGAACGAGCTTTCTTCCAACGTGATGAGCGCGGTGGCGCTGACCGGCACCCTGCAGGACGTTGCGGACTTCGCGGGATTCGACCTGCCCGATATGCCCCTCATCACGGGCAGCGAGGAGGAACCCGTCGACATCTATGTACAGGCGAACGGCACCTCCGACGGCTCCATCGACAAGGCTTTCTCCCTGTCGGATACCGACTATGCCTATTATACGCGCGAGACGGTGTTCCGCAGCACCTATACGCAGACGGGAGAGGACGGAACGGAAGAAGAACTGCCTGTCGCGGCAGAAAAATCTCTGCCTTCCTATACCCTTTCCGGCGTGACAAAGACGGGCAACGCGCTCTACTTAAACGGCGCGCGGCTGTATGTCGGGACGGAGTCCGGCGACGGCGCGGCCGTCTACTATACGCCCCTTTCCGAAAACAACGACATCGTGATCTCCTCGGCGGAAGAGCCTTCGCAGGGAGAAGGGAGCAAGACGTATACCTGCACCTTCGCCCCCGAAGAAAACGAGGCGCTGTATGTGCGCACGGCGGTCACGGAAGAAACTCCCGACGGCTATACCGCCGTGCAGCTGACCGCGACGGGCAAAAGCGTCTCCGTCTTTACGGTCGCGCTGCCCTACCGCTATACCGCGCTGTACGCGCAGGTGAGCGACCGCCCCGAAGGGACGGAGGGCGAAGACTTCTTCGAAGCGGACGGCAGGTTCTATGTTCCCGCCAACGTCCTCGACGAAGACGGCAGTCCCGCGGTGGACACGGAAAACGGCGGCTTTGCCGTAGACCCCGCCTTTGCCGGACAGACGCTGTACGTCCTCGATTACGATTATACGGCGGCGGACGCTTCCGCCGCGAGCGAAGAGACCGCCCTCTATGTGTATTCCGACGGCGTGGCGGGGCTGCCCGTCGTGCACGCGATGAACGCGCTCACCTCCTTCCTGAACACGGACACGATGACGCTGGATTCGCTGGGGCAGTTCCTCGATATCCCCACGGACAACGCCGTCTTCGACGCGATCAGATACACGCCCTTCGCCTATCTCTCCGACTCCGTGAACTCCGCGCTCGGTTCCATATACGTCGACGAAGTGATCGGCGTGGACGGCAGTTCTCCCCGCCTGCTGCTCGTGCTCGCCTACGGCAGCAACGTGCAGGTGCAGGAGGACGGCACCGTCGTGTATCCCGAAGACGACCGCAGGACGATCGAAGCCCTTACCGGTTCGCTCGACGGGCTGACCGTCGGCGACATGGTGAACATGGGCGACGACCCGCACCCGCTGCTCGAAGCGATCTCCGGCTGGACGCTGGACGACATCGGCAGCAAAGACAAGATCAACAGCCTCACCCTCGGCGACCTTCTCGGCGAAGAGAGCCAGAACGCAAAGATCCTGCAGGCACTTGCAAACGTTCCCATCGGCGAGATCCCGGCGGAGATCGACAACATTACACTCGGCGACATGGTCAAGATCGGCACAGACGACACCCTGCTCAACAGCCTGCGCGGCTCCACCCTGCAGACGCTCGCCGAAGATCTGCGCTCGATGACGGTGCAGCAGATGTTTGCGGATTCCATCTACAGCTATTATGAAGCGGGCAGCATCACCCCCTCCGAGGCACAGGATCCCGCCACGGCGAACAGGGAAGACGCAGCGGCCCTGCAGGCACTGTTCGACGAAAAAGCCGCCGTTTACGGCGGAGATGCCCTCTATGTTTCCTATGAGGGAAGCTATATGCCCGCCTCCGAATTCCTCGCCCGCTACGAGAACGGCGAAGAAGATTCCATTTCCGGATCCGTTCCCGCCGTTCTGTACAGCAAATACCTCCTCCTCGACAGGACGGGAGCCACCGAGACCACTGCCGACGACCTCGCGAACTATGCGAGCGGCAACACCGCCTACGTTCCGCTGTACGCGTTCGTGGACGGCAAGATGACCGAGATCACGGAAAATGCGGGCTGGTCGCTCTCCGCAGAGGACAAAGTCGAACTTTCCGGCAAAACGCTCTACGTGCGGGCGACGGACGCGGACGGTTCCCCCGTCACCGGCGAGAACGGGGAGCCCCTCTATAAAGAGGCGGAAGACAATAACGGCGTTTACGCCGAGAGCGAGCTGTGGTACTTTGACAATGCCTCCGAGCGCATGCGCAAGGTGACGCTCGAACCCGCAGGGCTGGAACTGGCGGGGACATACGAGAACATCTTTGCCCGCCTCACCTATGCGGGCACCTACAGCGCGGAAAATCCGGATGCTGTTTACAGCAGCGGCAACCTGTTCCGCTACGACGCGGCCAGCGAGAGCTGGAAACAGGTCGCCGTGACGCACACGGGCAGCGCCGCGAACCAAGATCTTGCCTATACAGTAAGCGGCACCGTTGCAGACGGGACCCGCCTCTACACCTACGGCAACGTGACGGGCATATGGAAATACCTGCTCACCGACGAAGACGGCGCCGAGGTGAGCTGCGCGGTGCAGAGCGTGGATACGCTCATCTCCAACGTGCGCGCGAACATCAACAGGCTGACGCTGAAGGTGCTGTATCAGGACGGCATGATCGATATTTCCGACCCTGCCCTGCTGACGACGGATATCCCCGCCGAGATCGCTTCCTCCTACCCCGGAGCGGCGGAAGTGGGCGACCTTACGCTCAACCAGCTGCTCGACCTCACGCTGAAACTGCTCCAGAGCATTCCTTCCGGCTCGTAATATTGCATCCCAAAAGGGTGGCTCCCTTCCGGAGCCGCCCTTTTTATGCCTTTTTTCTCTTTTTGCACGCTCACCGGACAAAAAATGATTGACTTGCCCCGTGAAATAAGGTAAAATATCATATGCGCGAAAAGAGCGCACAAATCCTTGCGTACCGGGAGGTACGCCGAATAAGACCGGGAGGTGAAAGTATGAAATACGAGATGCTGTACCTGATCGACTCTTCCATTGCCGAAGAAGCGCGCGACGCGCTCATCGCCAAGTTCGAAGAAATCGTGAAGAACCTGGGCGGCAAAGTAGTTTCGACGGACAAGTGGGGCGTGAAAAAGCTCGCTTATCCCATCAACTACAAGAGCGACGCCTTTTACGTTCTCATGACCTTCGAGGCGGAAGGGAGCGCGATCAAGGAGCTCGACCGCGTTGCCGGCATTACCGACGGCATACTGCGCAGGATGATTTCCAAAGCGGCGTAAAGCGGAGGGAGAGCGATGAACAAGATTTTTCTGATCGGGAACCTGACCCGCGACCCCGAACTTTCGGAGACGAACAGCGGCGTCGCCGTGTGCCGCTTCGGCATTGCGGTCAACCGCCGCCGCTCTTCCGCAGACGGCGAACCGCAGGTGGACTTCTTCAACGTTACGGCGTGGAGAGGGCTGGCGGACAATGTTTCGCGCTTCTGCAAAAAGGGGAACAAGGTCGCCGTGGTCGGCTCTATCCAGATCCGCAACTATGAAGACAACAGCGGGCAGAAGCGCACCTACGTCGACGTCATCGCCGACGACGTGGAATTTCTGACCCCGAAGGGCAGCGGCGGCGCGTCCGACGACGATTATGCGCCCGCGCCCAAAAAGAAGCCCGCGCTCGAAGCCTTCGACGACGACGCGGACATCCCGTTTTAACCGCCGCCGCGACTTTGCGGCGCGGCAGTAAACTTCGCACGCTGCGAGAATTAAATTTTTTTGGAGATCATCATGGAAGAAAATACGAATACCCCTGCGGCGAAGCCCGCAAGAAAGCCTATGAAAAGGCCCTCCCGCAGAAAGGTCTGCGCCTTCTGCCAGGAGAAAGTGGAAGTCATCGACTATAAAGACGTGAACCGCCTCAAAAAGTATATCACCGAAGGCGGAAAGATTTTGCCCCGCCGCATGACGGGCACCTGCGCGATGCACCAGCGCGAGCTGTCCAACGCCATCAAAAAGGCGCGCATCGTCGCCCTTCTCCCCTTCCGCGGAGAGTAAAACCCCTACAACGCAACAGCCCGCCCGCAGTTCTCTGCGGGCGGGCTTTCTTTTGCCCTTTTATTCTCATGATTTTCTCCTTTTAATTCTTTTTCCAGATTATTATCCGTAAGGGATTATAGTACATAAACTCTATACCGTCTATAAATTCCGGCTGCTCAACCGGTTGCATCGGGTAATCGAGTTCATATCTGCTATTGAGTATCAAAGCATAGCTGTTGCCCTGATAAACTCCGTAATAGCGCACGATCCTCACGCCGCTCGCCTCCGCTTCGGGATAAGGGTCTTCTTCCGGATTGCGCAGCCACTCCGCCCTGTCTTCAAGGATCTGCTGCCTTATCTGCGCGTCGAGCTCCTCCTCCGATACATATGTCCCGTTGTTCTGCCGTTCGGCAATCTCTTCGAGGTCTGCCCGCGTGATATATCCCGCATCGTATGCCTCCTGCAAAGAATAAAACGTACCCTGCGGCTTATACCCGCACCCGACAACAGCCACGCCCAAAAGCAGCACCAACACCGCGGCAAACAAAATACCGAGTATTCTCTTTTTCATATTTTCCTCCTCAAAATTTATTTTTTTGAAGCTGTTCATACCCTCTCCGTCGGTCTGACCTCCTTATCTTATCCGCTTCTATCATAACACCGCTATATGTCACTGTCAAGCACTATCTGAAAATTCTTAACAATTCCGTTCAGCCCCGATGACGAAGACAAGCCCGCCCCCCCGCGGGGCGCGGGGGGGGGGGGTGGTTTTTTTGGGGCGGTTTTGGGTTTTTGGCCGCGGAACGCCGGGGCGGGGGGGGGGCGGGGGGGAAGGGAGACAGCAGCTGCACGCCGAGCGCGACGGGCACCGCCGACGCGGTGAACGCCACCGAAAAAGTGCCGTAGCCCAGCGCGCCCAGAAGCGCCGCTCCCCCGCGCGCGGCAACCAGCGCGGCGGGCAGGGCAAAGACGGCGGACGCCAGCGCGAGCAACGCAGACTGCAAAAATTCCGTAAAGGCGAGCGCGCCGCGCGAATAGCCGCAGGCAGCCGCCGCACGGCAGAAGGCGCGCTTTTTGCCGTAGACGAACGCAGAGGCGCTGACGTTCGTGAGCACGGCTGCCGCAAAAAAGAGGACAAAGACCAGCAGGAGCATCGCGGAGATGAACTGCACGATCTCTGAAAAGCGCCGCACCGCGTAGGGTGGCTCCGCCGCGGAAAATACGCCGCCCGTCTCTTCGGAAAGCAGCCCGTTCAGCTCCGCCGCCACCGCCTCCCTGTCTGCATAGGCACAGTAGGCGCGCAGTTCGAATACGGAATAATCGCGCGTGCGGATATCCTTTGCGTCCGCAACGATAAATTCGTCCCACGCAAAACCGTACGCCTGCGAGAGTTCGTCGGCAACGACGCCGACGACGGCCGCCTGCGGCAGGTACGGGACGGAAATCGTTTCTTCCGAGGCGACGTCGCCCTCTTCCGCAATGACGGTGACGGTGCGTTCGGGCAGCGACAGCGTGCAGCCGACGAGCTCTTCCGCGCGTTCGTAGCCCAACCCGCGCGCGAGGGAGAGGGAAACGAGCACCTCCGCCTCCGCGGCGGCGGGGTCGATCTCCCTGCCGAAAAGCACAGCGGCGCTCCCCTGCGCCGCAAAATACGACGTGTGCGCCTGCGGCAGCCTGCCGCCCCCGGCATAGCAGACGCTGAACTCCGCCGTCTGCACGATGCCCTGCCCGCCGGAAACGGAAACTTCTCCCCAAAGCCTGTCCATGCCCGCAAAGGAGACTTCCGCGACCCCCGCCGCGGATGCCGCCGCGGCGCAGAGGGAAGAAATATCCGCCTCCAACGCGGGGTAGCCGGACGACGCATCCTTTTCCCCCGCCCAGCGGGCGACGGCGTAAGAGGCGCGCGGGTCTGCGTCGAGCAGCTGCTCCGCGCCGCGCGTGCCCGCCTGCGAAAAAAGGAAGCAGCCGCATACGAAAAAGCAGGACAGAAAGTACAGCGCGGCGAGGGAGAGGGCAAGCCCCGCCCGCCGCCGCAGGTTGAGAATGCAGAGAGAAAAACACGCTTTCAGCCGCACGGGTACACCTCCCCGCCCCTGCGGGCAAAGCACCGCCGCGCGCAGACAGCCGCCGCGAGCGCAAGCCAGGCGGCATAGGCGCAGGGCAGATACAGCCACAGCGGGGGCGCCGCGCCGAACGCGCTGCCCATCACCGCGCGGGAGATCGCCTCCACAGCCGCGCGCCAGGCATAGAACAGCGGCACGGAGAGGGCGAGCGAAAGCAGCCCCGCCGCCGCGAGCACGCCGAGATTGACGGCAAAAACGGAAAAACGGTGCGCGCCGCACAGCCGCAGCACGCCGTTCTGCCTCTCTTTTGAAACAAAGTACGAACTCACGAGCCGGGCGGCGAGCAGCAGGGCGAAGGCGCAGGCGAGCACGGCGACCGCCCGCACGCCCGCTTCCAGCAGGCCGAACCCGCGCACCAGCTGCACGGCGCCGCCGTCTTCGGCGTATTCGCCTTCCCCGAGCAGGGAAACGGCGGCGCGCAGGCCCGCGGCGGGCACGGCGGCGTAATATTCGTCCGCCTCCCCGCCGAACACGGCAAAAGACGGCTCCGCCGCGCCGAGATATACGGAGAAGAAAAAGCCGAGAACACCCGCGACGCGGTATGTGCGGCCGCCGACGCAGACGCTTTCGCCGAGGACGGCGGAGAGCGCCTCGCCGAACGTGGCGTCGTCCTCTTCCCCGAAGAGATATGCCGCCGCGGCGACGGAGAGCCAGATATCTCCCTCTTCCGCCTCCGAAAAGCCGCGCCCGCAGAGGACGGCGTCGGGGCGCGCCGCGTCGAACGCGGCGCCCGCGAGGGAGATCGTGATGCCGCGCGACTGCCGCGTCAGGAGCGCGGAACGCCCGTTCGCGGAGAGCCCGACGTTATAGTCGCGCCCCTCCTCCACCGTATAGGCGAGCATCGACGTATCCGAAAACTTGCTTATATCGCGCGTTTTCAGCGTGAACGTATAGGTGTTTTGCGACATCACCGCGTCTGCGTACACGCCTTCGAGCACGTCGCCCGCCGCATAGACGAGCAGGAACACCAGCGAAAAGAGCAGGGAGAGCGCCGCGGCGAGCCACAGGCTGCCCGCACTGCGGCGGAAGGCGAGCGAAAACAGCCCCATGCTACGCCCCTCCCGTATCCGAAAGGACGCGCCCGTCCGAAAAGGTGACGATGCGGCCGGCCTCGGCGGCGTCTTCCGCGTTGTGCGTGACCATGACCACGCACACCCCCGCTTCCGCCAGCTTTTTGAAGAGGGAAATGAGGTTTTTGCCGTTTTCGCGGTCGAGGTTGCCGCACGGCTCGTCCGCCAGCAGGATGCGCGGGCGGTTGGCGACGGCGCGGGCGACCGCAACGCGCTGCTGTTCCCCGCCCGAAAGCTGCGCCGCGCGCTTGCCCGCCTTTGCTTCCAGCCCGACGAAGGCGAGGCACTCTTCGGCACGGGCGCGGCGCTCCTTCGCCTTCATGCCCGCGATGAGCAGGGGCAGCTCGACGTTTTCGCGCACGGTGTAGGCGGGTTCGAGGGAGTAGTCCTGAAAGACGAAGCCGATCTCGCGGTTGCGCAGCAGGTCTTTTTCCCGCTCGGAAAGCGCGGAAACCTGCCTGCCGCCTATAAAGATCTCCCCCTCGGCGGGGATCATCAGCCCCGCCGCTTTCAGAAAGGTCGACTTTCCGCTGCCCGAGCGGCCCGTGACGGCGGTGAATCCGCCGCCCAGCGAGAGCGTGACGCCGCGCAGCGCCGCGACGTCGCCGTAATTTTTGCGAAGATCTTTCACTTCGAGCATGGCGCACCCCTTTTTTTTATGGAAATTATACCACGAAACCGCCGCGCCTGTCAATACGGGGCAAAAAAACGGGCGGGCGGAACAGAAAGTTCCGCCCGCCATACGGCGTTTTACACGAGCAGCGCGTTCAGATATCCCGCGCCGATAAGCACGGCGAGGAAGGAAAAGTTGACGAGCAAAAATTTGAGGATGTATTTTTTCGTTTCCCCGGGGCGCACGCGGCGGTAGGTGTTGAGGGTGATGAGGCTGGCGAGCGAGGCGACGGGCGTGCCCAGCCCGCCGATGTTGACGGCGACGAGCAGGGAGGCATAGTCTGACGTGAAGCGCGAGAGCAGCACCGCCGAAGGCACGTTGGAGATGACCTGGCAGGAAAGCACGCCGAAGGCGAGCGGGTCGAGCGCGATCAGCCCGCCGAGAAAATCGCGCACGGCGGGGATGCGCGCCATGTTCCCCGAAAACACGAAAAAGGCGCAGAAGGTGAGCAGCAGCCCGTAATCGACGCGCAGCACGGCGCGGAAGTCGAGGACGAGCAGGCATACGGCGACCGCCAGAAGCCCCCAATAATACGGGAAAACATCGAAAACGATGAGAACGGAGAGGGCGAACAGCGCCGCGTAGGCGACGGAGCGCCAGACGGACGGCGCCTTGTGCGGGCGGGAAAGCACCTGCGCCCCCTGCGGCTTTACGAACAGGCACACGCCGAGGATGAGGACGAAGGCGACGGCGAAGGGCAGCGCCATGATCCTGAAAAATTCTCCCGCGCCGATGGAATAGAAGGAGTACAGGTAGAGATTCTGCGGGTTGCCGAAGGGCGTGAGCATGCCGCCGAGGTTGGCGGCGATGTTCTGCATGATGAAGGTGAACGCCGTCAGCTTTCTGTTCCCGCAGGATTCGAGCACGAAGTAGCCGAGGGGCAGGAAGGTGATGAGCGCCATGTCGTTCGCCATGATCATCGACCCGAAATAGGTGACGAAGACGAGGGCGAGCACGATGTTGCGCATGTTTTTGAAGCGGCGCACGATGACGTCTGCCAGCCACTCGAAAAAGCGTATGTTCTTGAACGCCGCCACGACGGCGAGCGTGCAGAACAGGCAGGCGAGCGTCTGCAGGTCGAAATAGCCGAGGTATTCCCTGTCGACGGGCACGAAGATGCAGGTGATGCCCGCCGCCGCGAGGGCGACGAGGAGCACGACGCTGCTTTTGAAAAAGTGCACTGCGGCGAGCGCGAAACGCCTGCGCCGCGTGAGCGGCGCCTCCGCAGCCGTGCCCGCCCGTTCCGCGCCCTTTTCCATACTCTCTTCCGCATTCTCTCCGCTCTGCCGCGTTTTCTCTTCCATATCCTTCGCTCCGTAAAAAAATACCGTATATTATTATATCCTTTTGCGCGCGCCCGTCAAGCGGAACGGGGCATCTTTTTGCGCGGAGCGCCCTTTTTGCGTTTGACCCGCCTCCCCGCCGTATGCTATAATGGAAAAACGGACGGAGGGAAGACCGTGAAAAATATCGTACTCAAAATACAGGAGGGCGAGCTGTTCCGCTTTTTCGACAGCGAAGAGCGCGAAAGTTTTACGCTGGGCGCAAAGCGCACCGCGGACGTCGCCATAAAAAACGCCGCGCTGCAGCCCGTGCAGCTGCGCTTTGAATACAGCGGCGGGGCCTGGTATGTGTGCGACCTTGCGGAAGAGGGCTGCCGCAGCCGCGCGCTGATGAACGGGCGGCCCTTCAGGAAGCCGCGCGTAAAGATGGACGGGACGCTGCTCCTCGAAAAGGAGAGCGGAGAAGAGATCGCGCGCATCACCGCCGTCCGCCGGTTCAGCCGCAAAAAGACGGGTTCCGCCTATGACCTCTCGTTAAAGACGGTCACGACGGTGGGCAGCGGCGAGGGCTGCGACATACGCGCCGCCAGCCCGCAGGTTTCCGAAAAGCACTTTTTTATCGTGTTCGACGGGGAAAACTGCTTTATCGAGGACGCGCACAGCCTGCGCGGCACTTATGTGAACAACCGCAAAGTAAAGCGGACGAAGCTCTCCGATTACGACCGCATCTCCATCCCCGGCGCGGCGTACGTTTTTTACCGCAACCGCCTGCTCTTTTCGACGGCGGCGGGCGGCATACAGATCGACGCCGTGGGCGTATCCAAAAAGGTGCCCGACCGCGCGGCGAGGGGGAAGATCTCCCTCGTGACGGACGTCTCCTTCCGCATCGGCGCGGGAGAGTTCGTCGCCATCGTGGGCGGGAGCGGCGCGGGAAAGAGCACCCTGCTCGACTGCATCAACGGCATGCGGCCCGCCACCGACGGCAAGATCTATTACGACACCAACGACTATTACGAAAACATCAACTCGTACAGGAACGTCATAGGCTATGTGCCGCAGCGGGATATCCTGCACGATGACCTGACGCTGGAAAAGGCGCTCTCCTATACGGCGCTGCTGCGCACCCGCGCAGACCTCTCGAAGGAGGAACTGAAAGCGCGCGTCGCCGCGGCGATCGCGGACGTGCATTTACAGGGCAAGGAACACCTGCGCATCTCCTCGCTTTCCGGCGGGCAGAGAAAGCGCGCGTCCATCGCGATGGAGCTGCTTTCCGACCCGAAGGCGATCTTCCTCGACGAGCCGACGAGCGGGCTTTCCCCCGACCTCGACCTCGAGATGATGGAACTGCTCAAAGACCTCTCCAAAAAGGGCAGGACGATCGTGGTCGTGACGCACGCGATGGAAAACCTCGACAAGTGCGACCGCGTCGCCTTCCTCGGCAGGGGCGGGCGGCTGTGCGGCTACGGCGCCGCGAAAGACGCCTTCCGCTGGTTCAACAAGCGCTCGTATTCGCGCATCTTCGCCATGCTCGCGGAGGAAGAGGCGAGCGAGGCGTTCGCGAAAAAGTACCGTTGCAGCGCGCAGTACCGCGAAACGTATGCCGCTTTCTGCGCGGAATACGGGGCGGGGTGCATGCTGCCGCCCGAAGAGGAAAAGAAGGTCGCCGCGTGGGAAAAGCCGCCGAAAGAGCTGCCCGCGGCAAAGCGTGCGGAGGTGCGGGATGAAGAAGTTTAAGCGGCGCTCGGCGCGCATGAACGCGCAGCACTTCCGCGTGCTGACGCGCAGGTATTTCCGCCAGATCTTTTCAAGCCCCGGCACCCTGCTCCCCCTCGTTTTGCAGGCGCCCGTGATGCTGCTCGTGCTCTTCGTGGCGGCAGACGGCGCGGCCTTCGCGAACAGGGATCTCACGCAGTCGAACGTGATCCTCTTCATGCTCGTGGTGATGGCGGCGCTTTCCGGCATACTGAACAGCTACCGCGAGATCTGCAAGGAGCGCGATATCCTCGCCCGCGAGGTGTTCGGCGGGCTGGACACGACGGCGTACGCCCTCTCCAAATTCGCCGTGCTCGCCGCCTGCGGCGCCGCGCAGTGTATCGTGCTGTTCGGCGGGAGCCTGCTGTTCATCGACTTCTGCTTCCCCGCCCCCGCGGCGGGCTACCCCCTCTGCCTCGCAGCCATGATCCTCACCGACCTCGCCATGACGGCGATCGGGCTGTTCCTCTCCGCCCTGCTCAAAAAGCAGGAGAGCGCCATCCTGCCCGTGCTGCTGCTCATCATCGTGCAGGTGGTGTTCTGCGACAGCCTCATCCGGCTCGACGGCGCGGCGGGGCTGATCAAATACATCACCCCCGCGGCGTGGGGCACGGCGGTGTTCGGCAAAGCGTGCGGGCTGAACGGGTGGTCGGAATGGTTCTCGCGCCCGCTGTACGGCGTGAACCCGCTCATCTCCCTCGCGGCGCTCGCCGCCATCACGGCGCTGTTCGTTCTGCTCACCGCCGCAAAACTGCGCCGGACGTACCGGCATAAAGACTGAAAAGGAGGCAACCATGCAGCTGCCACAAGACCCCGCCGTGCTTTTGAGCTATGTGAACATGAAACTGCGCGACTCGTACCCTTCTCTCGCCGCCCTGTGCGACGACCTCGGCGCGGACGAGGAAAACCTGCGCGCGGCGCTCGCCGCCGCCGGGTATGAATACGACGAAAAGACGAACTCTTTCCGCTGAACGATAAAAAACATACGCGCCGTATCC
>ERZ1090868.817-NODE-817-length-17148-cov-6.427017_pt1 | contig 17148 bp, 13 predicted proteins | sample MGYA00478475_ERZ1090868 | MGnify/ENA primary metagenome ERZ1090868 (study PRJEB33644, sample SAMEA5815747) | chicken gut metagenome | biome: Chicken; feature: Gastrointestinal Tract; material: Caecum | place: Ireland | collected 2019-01-01 | study: A study of the...
GTTCAGGAGCAGGGGTCTGTTCCGGTGCGGGGTTGCCGCCCGGTGCCGTCAGGGTCACCTCGGTGCCGGTGGCATGGGTGACACCCGCCTTGCTGTAGGCGGCGTTGACCAGCTCCAGGGAGTCTTCCACCACCTGCACGGTGGCAGAAGTGCCGGGCGCCGCGGACAGGCAGATTTCGCCCAGGGCTACGCTGCCGTCCTGCAGCAGCGCCTGCTGTCCCGCCAGATAGAGGGTCAGCGTGCCGGTGGCCGCGTCAAAGCGGTACTGTTGCACCGTGCTGGTCAGCCCGTCGGCAAAGGCAAAGCTGGCCGTGGCATCCTGCCCTTCCACCTGGAAGCGCAGACGCAGCGCCGTGGCGTCCTGGTCGGCCCCTTCGGGCACCGACAGGGTCACCGCCGCACGGTCTCCGTCCGGCTGCATCGTCACCGTGCCGTCGGTGCCGGCGGCCGCCGCGGGCAATGCCCCCACGGTCAGCGCCGCCCCCAGCAGCAGGGTGGCCAAGAGTTTTTTCATGGGTATTCTCCTTGTCATATCAGTCGCCCTGACCGCCCACCGTGATGGCGGGCAGCGTGGCGGGCACCGCGACTTCCAGCGTGTCGCTGGTCAGGCGCTGGCCTTCGTTGGTGGTGGCGTTATCCACCCGGTACAGTTCGGCGCGCACCGTGCGGGGCATCGTCATCCCCTGCAGGGCGTCCGGTTCAATCCAGTAGACCCAGTAGCCTTCGCTGACTTCACCCAGCAGGCCGTTCTCCGGGTCGGGGGCCAGAATGATCTGGTGGGCCACGGTGTTACCCTCGGCATCCAGGCCGCCCACCACAGCACCGTCCTGGTCATAGAGCAGCACCACGTTGTAGGCGGGGTTGCCCTTGTACCGGCCGGTGAAGACCAGCGACCCGGCGGGGATGGTCTCGCCATCCGCATAGGTGTAGTCCTTGGCCAGCGTGCCGATGCCGTTTTCCAGCAGCTCCACGTCGTCGCCGGTGGGGCCCAGCACGTCCAGCTCGCTGATGGACACCGCGCTGCCTGCCGCACCCTTGACCACCAGTCGCAGCTGGGTGGCATCGTAGGTGGTCAGCCAGGGGTTACCGTCCCTGTCGGGGAAGTAGACGGTGTTGACCGTATCCCCGGCGAAAGTGCCGGTGGCCAGGGTCTGCCACTGGGTGCCGTCGGCGGTGTACTGCAGTTCGTACCCGGCGATGGGCGTGCCCGATGTGACGGTGTACTGGAAGCCGGTGACTGCCAGCGTCTTGTGGAAGTTGAGGGTGATGACGGCCTCGCCGGAGGCGGTGCCGGTATAGGTGGTGTTCTTGTCGTTGTCGATGACCTGGCTGATGGCCGAAACGGGGGCCGGTTCGCAGGGGTCCTGCTCGTCGGCACCGGGCACGGTGTCAGCCTCGGAGGTCATGTTGGTGGTCACCGTCCACAGGCTCTTGTCGTAGTTGCCCTTGTGGCTGATTTTCACCGCGGGCAGCGTGCGGGTGGCGGAACGGTTCAGGAAGTTGTCGATGGCGGTGATCTGGTAGGCCACCGTCCGGTTGTTCACGGTGGTCACCGTGTCGGTGTAGTGGCCGTCGGTGGTGAAGCCCACCACCTGGGTGTGTGCCTGGCCGTTCTCGTAGGTGATGCGGGCAATTTCGTAGCCCAGCAGCAGGCCGTCGGCGGCGTTGGTTTCCAGGTTCAGATGGACCTGGTTGGGGGTCTTTTCGTCCACCGTGGCGGCGGTGGCGTCGGTGAGGACGTCCTGGCCGGCAAAGCTGTTGGAAGCGTTGTGGGTGAAGCCGTAGTTGCGGGCGCTGTCCTGGAAGTAGTAGATGGCGCGGGTTTCCGGCGCAAACTGGGCCAGGTAGGCCGCGGTGGTTTCATCGGGCACCAGACCCCAGCGGGTAAAGAAGTCCGTCAGGTCCTTCTGGGCAGCCGCAACGGCCAGCCGCATGAAGTTCTGGTTGGCGTCGCCGCCCAACGTCAGCTTTACGCCGCCCGGCGCGGGGGCCTGGGCCGTGTTGCGGGCGTAGGTATCCACCCGGGCGTAGAAGCGGCTCTGGAACAGCTCATCATAGCTGGTGTAGATCTGGTACTCGTAGCCGGTGTCATAGGCCAGGTGGAGCTGCCAGTACATGCCCAGCTGGGTGAAGACATCCCCGGCCGCGCCGGTGGTGCCGCTGGTGACCTTCTGGTAGATGGCATCGTAGCCGAAGCGCATCCCGTCATGGGTCTGGGAAATCTGGGAGAAGTAGTTGTTGGTGACTTCCGCCACGGCATAGCTGCCCTGGTTGATGTTGTGGCCGATCTCATGGGCGATGCCCCAGCCGAAGTAGTCACCGCTCTGGTAGGTGCCGTCGGCGTTCAGCGTGATGGGACTGCCCTGGGCGAGGCCGGGCACCGACTCCCAGCCGATGCCGATGTGGTTGCCCGCGGCGTACATGAAGGCACCGGCAAACATGCGCATATACCGGATGTTCAGGTGCTGGGAGGGCAGACGGTTTTTGTCGCCCGCTCCGGGCAGGTTGGTCAGGCCCTTGTGCTGGTAGAACAGGACCATCATCTGGTCCATGGCATCCAGGGAGGCCAGCAGCCGGTCCGCCTGCTCGGCGTCGGAACCGCTGCCAAGGCCGGCCAGCAGCTGGGTGACGGGCACCGACAGCATCATCTGGTCCAGCAGCACATCGGTGGTATTGAGGATGCAGGTCTGGGGATCGTAGGCGCTATCCCCCTGGTACTCGCCGTGGCGGCTTTCCAGAGAGTCGGCAGCCGCTTTCAGTTCGGCCAGGTAGGCGGTGACTCGCTCCCGGCGCTGGTCGGCATCGGTGATACCGTACAGGTCCAGCACGGGAATGTCCTGCCCACCGCTGACCCGCACCGAGTACTGGTCGGCGGTGTTGGTACCGGTGAACTGCACATAGAGCGGGCCGCCGTGTTCGGCGTCAAAGGTGACCAGTTCGGGGATGGTGATCTCGTTGCGGCCTACCTTGAGCTGGATGGGCTGGGAGGCCAGCTGCCCCGACTCGGAATTGTACTGGGTGGCCACCAACTGCAGCCAGGCGTTGGAGCCGGTGGCCACATTGTTGCTGCCCACATAGACGACGATCTGGTCGCCGGCCTTGGCGGTGACGCCCAGGGGCTGCCAGGCATTGAGGCCGGTGAAGCCCAGGTGGCCGTCCCGCTTGGAAGTGATGGTGGTGTGCACCGTCACCGTATCCTGCAGGGAGGCATCCAGCAGACCGCGGGCGTTGTCCAGCTCCCGCTGGAGGGTGTCATACTCGGGGTTGCGCTCGCCGCTGACCTCGTCGGGGGTGTCCAGGCGGGCCTGCAGGGCGTTGAGGGTGTCCTCGGTCACGTCAGGACGCAGCGTCACATGGAGGTCATCGGCATACAGGGCCAGGATGTCATCCTCCAGGCTGTCGTAGGTATAGAAGCGGATTTCGGCGATGGAGACCGGGGTGTTGGCGTAGGTGTAGCCCACGCAGACCCGCAGATAATCGGTGGTGACACCGCCGGGAATCTTGATGGTGTAGTAGCTGCGGCTGCCGTCACTGCGCTTGACGATGGTGACGCCGGAGAGCTGGGTCTCCTTGCCGTCCGCACCGCGGGCAAAGAGCCGCACGTTGCCGTAGGCGCCCCGGTCCTCGATCTGAGCCAGCGAGATGGTACCGATGGTGTACTGCCCGTCAAAGGTGACCCGCAGGCCGCCGTTGTCGGGGTAGACAGCACCGTCGTCCCAGTCGTCCAGGCCGTACCAGGAGGTGTAGTCATTGTCCACGGCACCCCAGGCGGTCTTGCCGGAATCCAGCGGGCTGTCCTTCATGTAGCCGGCCTCGTGGGTGACCGAGAGGATGTGGGCCGAAGCCTGCCCGGCATCGCCCGGCGTATTGATGAGCTTGTAGGCCGGCAGCTTGACGGGGTTGACGTTGGCGGTGCTGGCCGTGGAGGTCAGCGAGGCCGGACCTTCGCCCAGTTCGTTGACGCCGGTGACGTACACCTCATACCGGGTGTTGTTTTCCAGGTTCTGGATGGTGTAGCTGTTCCGGGACAGGCCCTCCACCTTCTGGAAGGATTCCTCCCCGGCCTTGCGGTAGTACAGGTTGTAGCTGTCGGTATCCTTCATGGCCTTCCAGGAGGCATCGATGCGCTGGAACCGGCCGGTCAGGGTCAGGGCGTCGGGAGCGGCGGGCAGTTTGTCCGCCTTGGGGGTAACGGTGACAGCCTCGCCGTAGCCGCTGCGCCACTGTCCGTTGAGGGACTGCACCTGCACGGTGTAGGTGGTGTTGTTCTGCAGCTTTTCGCCGCCGAAGGTGGTGACGGTCAGGCTGTTGGCGGTGGTGGCCACCGTCTCGGTGACGTCGCCCAGGGCGATGCGCACCTCGTAGCCGGTGACGTTCACCTGAGCGTCCCAGGTGAGGGTGAAGGTCTGGCTGCCCGCTTCGGCCCGCAGGTTGGCCGGGATGTTCATCTCCGGCGCGGGGATGCGGCTTTCCATATCGTTGACAAACTCCACCTTGGTGATTTCGGCCAGGCTGCCGCCGCCCTGCACCGCGGTGATCTTGATGGTGACCTTCTTGACGGCAATCTGGCTGCCGAAGTCGATGACGATGGAGCCGTCGGCCTGCAGGGACGCACCGCTGCGGGCCAGGCGGGCGGCCGCGCCGCCCAGGTCAAAGGTATGCTCCACCCCGTCCTCGTCGATGACCACCAGGGTGCCGCCGGTGACGGCGCCGGTGGTGCCGGCGGGGGTCTGCAGTACCAGGCCGCCCATGGCCACGGGGGTCTCGGGCTGGGCAAAGTCAAAGCTGACCGCCACGGGGTTTTCCTCCGAGATGGGGGCCTCCGAAACCGGCTGCAGGGTGACGGCGGCGCTGCCGTCCACCAGTCCTTCCAGCGAACCGGCGGCGATCTGGGTGCCCTCCTCCCGGACGGGCACGGTCAGCGACTCGGGGATTTTGGTGTAGATGGTGGAGAGCACCGGCGCCGGGTCGGCCAGGGTGACGGCCAGCATCTGCAGGTCAATGAGGTCCACCGTACCGTCGCCGTTCAGATCGCACACCGTGCCGGTGGTGCCGGCCTCGATGGCGTCCACCAGGGCGGTGGCGTCAGCTTCCTCCACGGTGCCGCTGCCATCCACATCGCCGATCTGCAGCACACCGGGATGGGCCGCGCCCTGGGGCTGGACCGCCTGGGCGCCGGTGGTCAGCTGCACGCTGTACAGCAGGTTCTCCACCGTCAGGGTCTGGGTGTAGGCGGCAAAACCGCTGCCCTGGACCGTGAGGGTGTACTGCCCGGCGGGCAGTTTCTCAAACCGGACGCTGCTGCGGGAGGGAGCTTCCTCCCCGGCGGGCGCCAGGGTCAGGGTGTCCTGCCGGGTCTCGGAACCGGCCAGAGTCACCTGCAAGGTGACGGTGCGCTGCAGCGGCAGACCCGCCAGCACGCCCACTTCCACCCCGGCGGGATTTTCCACCACCGGGAGCTCGGGGGTTTCCTCCTGCGAAGGAAGCTCGGATTCCTCCGCAAGGGTTTCGGGTTCCTCTGCGGGGAGGGGCTGCTCCCCGTCCGGGGTTTCTGCGGCGGCCGGGGCCTGCTGGGCGTCCGGCGTTTCGGCCTCGCTGCCCGTCTCGGGGGTGGCCGGCAGGGCTGCCTGCAAAAGCGCCTCGGCGGCGATTTCCTCCTGCTGGGCAGGTTCGGAAACGGCGAGACCTTCCGCATACACGGCGGGGCCCTGGGCCAGGATGCTGAACATCATGGAAACGCTCAACAAGGTGGCGATGGCTTTTTTCACGTCATTTCTTCCTTTCTGTGGCAACTGCCCTTCGGGGGCTTCCCGCACGGGGGGGGCTGGGGCGTTGGCCGTGGGGATCGGGTCAGCTTTTTTTGTTGGTGTGTGAAGCGCAAATCTACTAAAAAACAACTAGGAATTCAAGGTCCAAACGACCGTTTCCGCAAAAGTTTGTGCAATTCCAGATAAATAACAAAATAACAAAACAATCGACCACTTTTTTCGGCTTTTCGCCAAAGTGGCCGACGGTTTTGTTGTATCAGCGTTGCGTGGGCGGCAGGGGGCGCAGGGCGTAGCCCCTGCGCATGACCGCACGGATTTCCTCCCGCAGGCCCAGTTTGCGGCGCAGCCGGGCAATATGGATATCCACCGTGCGGGTGCGCACCGGCACCGTGATGCCCCACACCCGCCGCAGCAGTTCCTCCCGGGAGAAGACCCGCCCCACGTTCCCCAGCAGCACCAGCAGCAGGCGGTATTCGGTGCAGGTAAGGTGCACCTCCTGCCCCTGACGGAACACCCGCTTGGTGCGGGTGTCGATATACAGATCCTTATACTGATGATTCATACCTGCCTGCCGTTTCCTGTGGGAATGGTTTTTCAGTATCAGTATACCGGGCAGGCGGTCGGTTTTCCACAAAACCGTCATGAACGGGGGAAAATCTGTCGCAAACGCAGGTTTTTTCCTCAGCAGGGCTGGTCGGGCCAGTCGGCGCTGAAGACAAACCGGCCGTTCTCATAGAAAAAAGTGGATTCGGCATGGTAGCGGGTCAGGATTTCCTGCACGTTGCCCAGGCCGTAACCGTGCTGCAGGGCGTCTCCCTTGCCGGTGGGAATCTGCCCGTTGACCACCTTGACCGGGCGGCTGGGGTTGACCACCGACAGAGACAACACCGGCGGGTTCCCCTGCCCGTGGTAGATGACCCGCACCTCCACCCAGCGGTCCTGCGGTGGCAGGGCGGTACAGGCTTCCAGGGCGTTGTCCAGCAGATTGCCCAGCACCAGGGTCACATCCACGGCGGGCAGGCGCAGCGCCGACAGATCGTTGACGGTGAACCGCAGGTCGATGCCCCGATGCTGGCCGGCGTAGCCCTTCTGGTTCAGGATGGCGTCCACGGCCGCGTTGTGGGTGTTGACCAGCAGCACCCGCTCGGTCTGGCGGACCTTCAGTTCCTCCAGATAGGCCCGGGCGGCGGGCAGGTCCTCCTGTTCCAGCAGCCCCGACAGCGTGGTCAGGCAGGCCCGGAAATCGTGGGTCAGTTTGCGCTGGGCGGCGTAAGCCTGTGTCAGCGCCTGAAGGTTTTCGTCCTGGACCCGGGCGCGCTCGGCGGCGGCCACCAGCTGTTCCCGGTCGATGGCGCTGCGCTCCAGCCGGTCAAACAGAATCAGCGCCGCCACGTTGACAACGTCGAGGATGGCCAGTGCCCCCTGCCAGACCTCGGATTCCTCGCCGATGTGCGTCCGGGCGCTATAATAGGCGATGAGGGTCATGAACGGAAAGATGCCGGCCAGCGGCACCCAGACCCGCGCCGGGGCGTCGGTCTCGGGCAGGGGACGGTGCAGCCGCCGGATTACCACCCCCAACAGCAGATAGACCAGGGACTTGGCCACAAACACCACCGAGTAGAGCGGAATGTTCCACACCATCTCGGAATACTCCAGGCCCAGCCCCTGCATGACGCCCCATTCGATCCAGTAGTAGGGCACACTGCACAGCGCATAGGCGGTGACCGCCACAAAGAAGGCCCGGTCCCACCGGGCACGGTAGAGCAGCAGGATCAGGAGGGTGTTCATAAGGCAGTTCAGCACGGCCTCGCCGGTGGGCGGTACCCCTTTCAGCTGGTTGAACATGGCAAGCGACACCAGCAGATACCACAGCAGCATGACGCCCCAGAACCGGGCCCCGCCGTGCCGCCGGTAAAAAAAGCTGTCGTAGATCAGCACGCTGCCCACCATCGCGGTGATCACATTGAACAGCGTCAGAATGTTCCCCCATACCGCTAGCATAACTGCCGTCCTTTCCAGGCCAGGTACCGCTGTTTGGTTTCCCGGTAGCTGCGGGCGCTCACCGGCAGCAGCGTTCCGTCCCGTAGCCGGGCACCGCTGCTCTGCAGGGTATCCACCCAGGCCATATTCACCAGGTAACTTTTGTGCAGCCGCAGAAAGCCCTGATCGGCCAGTTTTTCCTCCAGCAGGTTCAGGGTGGTACGGGTGGTCAGGCTGTCCCGCCGGGCGTCCCGCAGATGCAGGATCTGTTCCCGGCCCCGGCTTTCCACATAGACCAGTTTGGGCAGCGGCACCGCCACCGGTTCCCCGTCGCAAAGCAGCTCCACCGTACGCAGCCGGGTGCGGCAGGCCGCCAGCGCCGCCGTAAAATAGGGCGCCAGTTTGGCGTCCAGCTCGTCCTTGGCCAGGTAGCGGAAAGCGTTCACCTCGTAGCCTTCGGGGGCGTATTCCTTATAATTGGTCACAAAGATCAGCACCATATCGGGCCGGGTCTGCCGCAGCCGGCGGGCTACCCGGATGCCGTTGGTGGCCCCCAGGTCGATGTCCAGGAACAGCAGGTCGCAGGGCAGCGCATCGGTCAGGCGGTCCGGGTCGGTGAGCACCGTGATGGCCATGGTCCGGGGCGAAAAATCCGCCAACGCCCGGATACGCCGGGCCAGACCCTCCGCAAAGGGGCCTTCGTCGTCGCAAAGCACGATGTGCAGCATGAAACCATCCCTCCTTCCCCTTTTGTTTCCACCATACCCCTTCGGCGGGGGTTTGTCAATGACGTGCCCCCTGCCAAACAAAAAGCGCGCCGCCGGAAGGCAGCGCGCAAAAGTCATGCTTCGGGTTCCCGGGTCGGGGTGGGCAGCGTCTTGATCCCGAACAAAAAGTACAGCAGATGACCCACCCAGACGCACCCCAGTACGATCTGACCGATGAGCACGGCGTGCATCATCCAGAACCCCACCGCCATCAGCACGGTGACCGTGCCCATGATACGGAGCTTGGCGCCCCGGGTCAGTCCCCGGCCGGCGGCCAGGTCGGCCAGGTTATCCTGATAAAGGCGGGTGCCCTTGAACCAGCGGTCCAGCCGGTCGCTGCTTTTGCCGAAGCCCCAGGCCGCCAGCAGCAGAAAGGGAAAGGCCGGCAGCAGCGGCAGCACCGCCCCCAAGGCCCCCAGAGCCAGCCCCGTCATGCCCAGGGCCAGGTAGCACAGTTTGCGGATGGTCATGGTTTCCTCCTTGTCTGGAACCGTTCCCGGCAGGTTTCCCACAGGTGGCGTACCGCCAGCACGGGGTGCACCCACAGCATGCGCGGACCGGAAAACCGCATCACCTGCCGGATGCGTTCCCGCATTTCGGGGTGATAACAATGAACCTTGCACTGGGAACAGAAGGTCTTGGTCCGGATGAACGGACAGTGGTCGCTGCGCTGGCAGGCGTAGGCTTCCAGCGCGGCGCAGTCGGGGCAAAGCGCCCCCCGGGTGTGGTGTTTGCGGCGGCAGTACAGGGCGATCATGCAATGGACCACCTGTTTTTCCTGCGCCCGTTTGCGTTCGGTGTCCATCAGCTCACCCGCCCGTTTTCCACCGAATAGACGGTGTCGGCCACTGCCATGGTGGAAGCCCGGTGGGAAACCAGCACCACCGTGCGGCGGCCGTGTTCCTCGGCCAGGGCCCGCAGGATCATCGCCTCGTTCAGGCTGTCCAGGTTACTGGTGGGCTCATCCAGCAGCAGGAAGGGCGCATCGTGCAAAAAGGCCCGCGCCAGCCCCAGCCGCTGCCGTTCCCCGCCCGAGAGGGTATCGCCCAATTCCCCCACCGGGGTGTCGTACCCCTGGGGCAGCGCGGCGATAAAATCGTGGATGGACGCCTTGCGGCAGGCGGCTTCCAGCTCCGCCTGGGCGGCGTCGGGTTTGGCCAGCAGCAGATTGTTGCGGATGGTGTCCCGGAACAGATGGGTCTCCTGGGTGACCAGAGCCTGCATCCGGCGCAGGTCGCCGGTGTTGATCTGCTCCACACTGCGCCCCGAGATCTGCACCCGCCCCAGGTCCGCCTGCCAGAACCGCAGGAACAGCTTGAGCAGGGTGGATTTGCCGCTGCCCGACCGCCCCACAATGCCGATGGTCTGCCCCGCCGGCACGGGCACCGTCACATCCTGCAGGATGGTGGCGGGACCGTAGCCGAAGGTGACCCGCTCGGCCCCGGCGCCGGAAAATTCGGTGGGACTCTCGCCTTGGACTTCCTCCACCACGGGGGCTTCCTCCAGCAGGTCCAGCACCCGGTTGCCCGCGGCAAAGGTGCTTTGCAAAGTGGCGCCCAGGTTGGCCAGCGCCACCACCGGGCCGAAGGAACTCATCAGCGCCAGGGTGGGCAGCAGAACGCCGTCAAAGGCCACCCGGCCATCCAGATACAGCCACACGGCCAGGAACAGCACCCCCAGGTCAAAGAACCACAGAAGGGCCTGGGTGGCGGCGGTGTTGCGCCCCGCCGTCCGTTTAAGCCGTCCCTCGTCCCGGGTCAGGGCCTCGGTGCGTTCCTGCATGTCCCGCAGCCGGGCCGCACCGGCGCCATACTGCAGGATTTCCGGCAGGCCCCGCAGGCTGTCCAGCACAAAGGCGGCCAGTTCCCCTGCAGCCCCGCGGACCCGCAATCCGTCCCCGCCGCTGGCGTGGGAGGTGAGCACCGGCACCGCTACCCCCACCACGGCGTAGGCGGCCAGGGCCCATACCCCCAGCAGCGGGTGGAAGGAGCCGATGAACGCCGCCATTCCCCCGCTGAACAGCAGGGCGATGAGGGCCGGCGAGATGGTGTGGGCGTAAAAGACTTCCAGCAATTCAATATCGGAGGTGATCACCGTGATCAGATCCCCCTTGTCCCGCCCGTCCAGCTTGGCGGGGGCCAGCCGGCGCAGGGCGCGGAAGACCCGGTCTCGCAGCAGGGCCAGCAGCTTGAAGGCGATGAAATGGTTGCAGGCCTGCTCGCCGTAGCGCAGTACGGCCCGCAGCACCGCCAGCACCGCCGCCAGGGCAAACAGGGCGGACAGCGGCAGCGGGACGGCAAAGCCCAGCACCCGCAGGATGCCGTAGCCGCCCAGTACCGTGAGGAAGGTGGCGCACAGGTGCCCGGCCAGCCCCATGGTCACGGCCAGAACCATATACCCGGCCAGGGGCCGGACCAGGCCCACCAGCCGGGCCATGACGGCAAAACCGCTTCGTTTCATTGGGGATCCTCCTTTTGGGTGTAGTGTTCCAGCTGCTGCTGGGCATCCCACAGCCGGGCATAGCGGCCCTGGGCTGCCAGCAGTTCCCGGTGGGTGCCCTGCTCGGCCACCCGGCCGTTCTCCAGCAGGCAGATCCGGTCGGCCTCCACCACGTTGGCCAGCCGGTGGGAGATAAGGATGACCGTCTTGGTCCGGGCCAGCGCCCGGATGCGGTCCATGATGTCGTTTTCACTCTCCACGTCGATGTTGGAGGTGGCCTCGTCAAAGAGGTACACCGGGCTGTCGTGGAGCAGCGCCCGGGCCAGCGCCAGCCGCTGGCACTGCCCGCCCGACAGGTTGGAAGCCTTCTCGGCCAGGGGGGTGTCCAACCCCTGCTCGCTGCGCAGGAAGTCCGCCAGGCGCACCTCCTCCAGCACAGCCCACAGGGCCTCGTCCCCGGCGTCGGGGCGGGCCATCCGCAGGTTATCCCGCACGGTGCCTTTGAACAGATAGGCGTTGTGGGAAAGGTAGGTGACGGTGCGGGCCAGGCTCTCCTGGGAGAGTTCCGCCAGCGGCACACCGTCCAGCGTCACCCGCCCGGCGTCCGGCGTGCGGCGGCCGGTGAGCAGCGCCGCCACGGTGGATTTGCCGCAGCCCGACGCCCCCACCAGCGCGGTGAAGCTGCCGCGGGGGAAGGTCAGGTCCACCCCCTGCAGCACCGGGCGATCCGCCGCATATCCGAAGTCCACCCCTTCCAGGGCCAGGGTGCCCGATCGGGGTGCCGGGCGGTCCGCCCGGGGCGGCTCGGGGGTATCCAGCAGGCGGAAGATCTTGTCGCTGGCGGCCATGCCGTTCATGGCCACATGGAAAAAGCTGCCCAGCAGCCGCAGGGGCAAAAAGAAATCCGCCGCCAGCAACAGGATGAGCAGGCAGCCCTCCAGCCCGATGCGACCCGACGCCAGGCGGCTGACGGCCAGGATCATGCCGGCGGCCGCGCCGCCGTAGGCGATCAGATCCATGATGGTGATGGAGTTGAGCTGCATGGTCAGCACCCGCATGGTGATCTTGCGGAAGGCCTCGGCCTGCTCATTCATCCGCCGGTTCTGGGCTTCGTCCGCCTGGTAGATTTTCAGGGTGGTGAGGCCCTGCAGGTTTTCCAGGAAGGTATCCCCCAGGGCGGTATATTGCCCCCAGTAGCGGCCCAGCAGCTTTTTGGCCCAGGTCTGCACCGCGGCAATGGCCGCCGGAATCAGCGGTACGCAGACCAGCAGCACCGTCGCCGAGGGCAGGTCCACCGGTGCCAGCACCGCAAACAGCGTCAGCGGGGCCAGCAGGGCGTAAAAGAACTGGGGCAGATACTGGCCGAAATAGATTTCCAGCTGGTCCACCCCTTCCACCGCCACCTGCACCACCTCGCTGGTGCGTACCGATTCCCGGTAGGCGGTGCCCAGGCGCAGCAGCTTTTCGTACAGCAGGGTGCGCAGCCGGGTCTTGACCGTCCGGCTGGAAAGGTAGCTCATCCGGGCAGCACCCACGGCACAGCCAAAGCGCAGGGCCACCGCCCCCAGCCCCAGCGCGGCGGTGCGCGCCAGGTCCACCGGGACGGCGCTGCCCGCCCACAAGGATGCCAGCAGGCGGCAGACCGCCCCCACCAGCAGGATGTTGGCCCCCAGGGCCAGCCACTGCAGCCCCACGTTGGCGGCAATGTAGCGGCGGCTTTCCGGCACGGTGGCCAGCAGACGTTTGTCAAGCATCATGGCGGACACCTCCCCGGAAGCCACGCCGATAGGCAAAGATATGAATAGCCAGGAAAAAGACGCAGGTGATGGAGATGGCCTTGTGCAGCGCCAGCACCCAGGGGATGGCGGCAAACACCAGGCTGAGCACCCCGCTCACAAAGGCCAGCACCACGGCGCCCAGCAGCGCCCAGCGCCGGGGACCCATTTTTTTGCGGCTGACCACGGTATGGCCCAGGCAGAGCAGCAAAAACACCGTGGAAGCCAGTTTGTGGACCACCACCCCGGTGAAGGGTACCAACAGGGTGAGGACAAAGCTGACCGCCAGCAGCAAGGAAAAAATACGTTTCATACAGGACCGCCTTTCGGTGGTTAGCCGTCGCTAACATCAGAGTCAGAAAGAAGCCGCCACGAATTAGTGGCAGCTAACTCTCGACAGTATAGCAGGTCGCCCCGGCCCTGTCAACCCCCGAAAAAAAGACCGCCCCGACAATTTTTTGACAAAATCCATTGACGAGCAACGCGCCGGGGGCTATAATAACACCAAACAAAACAACCGGGGGAGCTTGTGTGGACAGGCTGAGAGGAAGGAATCACCTTCGACCCTTACACCTGATGCGGATAATGCCGCCGTAGGAAGTCGTGGGAACTTGTACTTTTTTGCGGGAGGCGCCGTTTCGGGCGTCTCCCGCTTTTTTTGTGCAATTCCGGGGAAAGGAAGTGAAGATACTTCCGCGGGTCGTGCCGCGGCGGGCAGAGGGGGAGCGCCCTGTGTCTTGTCTGTACAGCGATGGGAAGCCGTGTTCCGGCGTGAGAGGAGGCCAGCAAGCCTCGACCGCTTTTTCCGTGTGCAGGGTGTATTCCCTGTGCCTTTTTTGCGGGGAAGTGTCGCTGTAGGACCGGTTTCCCGCTCTGCTTGCAAAGGAGTTCTTTTTATGAAACACCAGAACGTTCACAAGCTCGCCCTGGCGGGCGTCTTCTGCGCCATCGCCGTGGTGGGCAGCCTGTTTTCCTTCCCCATGTTCGGCAGCAAATGTGCCCCCATCCAGCACATGGTCAACATCCTGTGCGCCGTGCTGCTGGGGCCGTGGTACGGCCTGGGCGTGGCCTTTGTGGCCAGCCTGATCCGCAACCTGACGGGTCTGGGCAGCCTGATGGCCTTTCCCGGCAGCATGTTCGGTGCGCTGCTGTGCGGCCTGGCCTACGCCGGCACCCGCAGCCTGCCCCTGACCCTGGTGGCAGAAGTCTTCGGCACCTCGGTGCTGGGTGGTCTGTGCGCCTACCCGGTGGCCATCCTGCTCATGGGCCAGAGCGCCGGCGAAATCGCCTTCTACGCCTACATTGTGCCGTTTTTGATCTCCACCGCCGCCGGGTCGGTGCTGTCGGGGGGCATCCTGTACGCCCTGCGGGGCACCGGCACCCTGGGCCGGATGCAGAAAACACTTTCCCACTAAAAGGAAGAATGCCATGTTTGCTCCCCTTTTGCAAAAGCTGCGGGACCGGCGGCCGCTGGTCCATGCCATCACCAACTATGTGACTGCCAACGACTGCGCCAATCTGCTGCTGGCCTGCGGGGCCTCCCCCGTCATGGCCGACGACCCCGCCGAAGCCCCCGAGATCACCGCCCACGCCGACGCGCTGGTGCTCAACCTGGGCACGCTGCGCCGGTCCGCCATTCCCGGGATGCTGGCCTGCGGCCGCACCGCCAACGAAAAAGGCATCCCGGTGGTGCTGGACCCCGTGGGGGCCGGCGCGTCCGCCCTGCGCACCCAAACCGCCCTGGACCTACTGCGTCAGGTGCGGTTTGCCGTCATCCGGGGCAACCTGTCCGAGGTGGAAACCCTGGCCCGGGGCCACGGCGGCGCCCCCGGTGTGGACAGCACCGACCGGGTGACGCCGGACAACCTGGACGCCTGCTGCGCCCTGGTGCGGGACCTGGCCCGGCGCACCGGCGCCGTGGTGGCCATGAGCGGCACGGTGGACCTGGTGAGCGACGGGCAGACCGTCTTTTGCATCCGCAACGGCCACCCCATGATGAGGCTGGTCACCGGCACGGGCTGCCAGCTTTCCTGCCTGGCAGGGGCCTTTGCGGCGGCCAACCCCGACCGCCCGCTGGAGGCCGCAGCCGCCGCCGTCTGTGCCATGGGCCTGTGCGGCGAAGTGGCCCACGACCGGCTGGGGCCCTTGGACGGCAACGGCAGTTACCGCAGCTATATCCTGGACGCCGTCTGCCGGCTGACCCCCGACCAACTGGAGAAAGGAGCCCGTTATGACCTTCGATAGAAATCGGCTGCGGCTCTACGCCGTGACCGACCGCGCCTGGCTGCGAGGCCAGACGCTGCGTCAGCAGGTGGAAGCCGCCCTGCAGGGGGGCGTAACCTGTGTGCAGCTGCGGGAGAAACAGCTGGACCGGGACCAGTTCATCCAACTGGGGCGCAGCATCGGCTGCCTGTGCCAGCGGTACGGTGTACCGCTGCTTATCAACGATGACCTGGAGGTGGCCCTGGCCTGCGGCGCCGATGGCGTCCATGTGGGCCAGGATGACCTGCCGGTGGAGGAAGTGCGCCGCCGGGTGGGGGACAAACTCATCGTGGGCGTGTCGGCCCACAACCCCGAGGAAGCCCGCCGGGCCTATGAGGGCGGCGCCGACTACCTGGGCGCCGGGGCGGTGTTTGGCAGCACCACCAAAACCAACGTGACCGCCCTTTCCCACGAGACGCTGCGGGCCATCTGCGACGCCGTGCCCATCCCCGTGGTGGCCATCGGCGGCATCACCCGGGACAACCTGCCCCGGCTGGCCGGCACCGGCGTGGCCGGGGTGGCGGTGGTTTCCGGCATTTTTGCCGCCGACGACATCACCGCCGCCAGCCGGGAACTGCGCGCTTTGTCGGACACCATGACCCAAACCCTGTAACCGAGAAAACCCGGGCAAGTTTTCCACCGCTCTGTGGAAAACTTGCCCGGCGGCAGACCGGGGGCACCACTCTCTGCCGCCTTACAAAAGTAATGCGAGGTACAAAACCATGAGAACAGCATTATCCATCGCCGGAAGCGATTCCAGCGCAGGCGCCGGTATTCAGGCCGACCTCAAAACCATGACGATGAACGGCGTCTACGGTATGACCGCCATTACCGCCCTGACGGCCCAAAACACCACCGGCGTTACGGCAATTTCCGAAGTAAGCCCCGAATTCCTGGCCCAGCAGCTGGATGCGGTCTTCACCGACATCCGGCCCGACGCGGTCAAGATCGGGATGGTCTCCTCCCCTGCCCTGATCGAAGTCATCGGGGAACGGCTGCGGTTTTATGGAGCCGGGCACATCGTGGTGGACCCCGTGATGGTGGCCACCAGCGGTGCACGGCTCATCCGGCCCGAGGCGGTGGAAACCCTGACCCGGACCCTGCTGCCCCTGGCCCAGGTGGTCACCCCCAACATTCCCGAAGCGGAACTGCTGGCCGGGTGCACCATCGACAGCCCCGCAGCCATGGAGGCCGCCGCCCGCACCATTCTGGACCGGTACGGCTGCGCCGTACTGCTCAAGGGCGGGCACAGCATCAACGATGCCAACGACCTGCTGGTGGACGCAGCCGGCGCCCGGTGGTTTGCCGGCAAACGGATTGCCACCACCAACACCCACGGTACCGGCTGCACGCTGTCCAGCGCCATCGCGGCCAACCTGGCCAAGGGCTTTGCCCTGCCCGATGCCGTACAGCGGGCCAAGGAGTATCTTTCCGGGGCGCTGGCCGCCGGGCTGGACCTGGGCAAGGGCAGCGGCCCCATGGACCATGCCTGGACCCTGACGGGACGTTACGCCGAAGAGGCGCACTGAATACCATACAAAAGGAGCAAACACAAGATGAGCGAACGGAACTATGCCACCCAGATGGAGGCGGCGCGCAAGGGCATTGTGACGCCCGAACTGAAGATCGTGGCCGAAAAGGAACGGATGACCGTGGAGGAGCTGCTGCCCCTGGTAGCCAGCGGCAAGGTGGTCATTCCCGCCAACAAGAACCACACCTGCCTGGACCCCGAGGGCGTGGGCTCGATGCTGCGCACCAAGATCAACGTGAACCTGGGCGTGTCCCGGGACTGCAAGGACTACGACGTGGAGATGCAGAAGGTGCTTTCCGCCGTCAAGATGGGCGGCGAGGCCATCATGGACCTGTCCAGCCACGGTAACACCCAGCCCTTCCGCCAGAAGCTGACCCACGAGTGCCCGGCCATGATCGGCACCGTGCCGGTGTATGACAGCGTCATCCACTACCAGCGGGACCTGGATACCCTGACAGCCCAGGATTTCATCGACGTGGTGCGCCTGCACGCCCAGGACGGCGTGGACTTTGTGACGCTGCACTGCGGCATCACCCGCAAGACCATCGACCAGATCCGCAAGCACAAGCGCAAGATGAACATCGTCTCCCGCGGCGGGTCGCTGGTGTTCGCCTGGATGTGCATGA
>ERZ1090868.818-NODE-818-length-17131-cov-9.732256_pt1 | contig 17131 bp, 15 predicted proteins | sample MGYA00478475_ERZ1090868 | MGnify/ENA primary metagenome ERZ1090868 (study PRJEB33644, sample SAMEA5815747) | chicken gut metagenome | biome: Chicken; feature: Gastrointestinal Tract; material: Caecum | place: Ireland | collected 2019-01-01 | study: A study of the...
ACGGTGTACCGCAGAAAATGTACGTATGTACTTCCTGCCTGAGATCCGGTAAAGTTGAGCGTGCATAAACTTCAGGATGTTTTAAGGAAAGAAGACTGACGATCCGTCGATGAACATTGACGGGCGGCAGTCTTTTTTTATTTATCCTATGCAAAATCAATCCTTTCCGTCAGAAAAGCCGCCGGCATCTCTCTCCGATGCACGACGGCTTTTTTGCGGACATGTTAGTCTAATACCCTCTTTTACAATCTGCAACTCTCTCAGCTTCTTTCGCCGGAAGATCTGCTGTCAGTGACCATTCGGTCAGCAAAACAATGTCTTCTGTTTGCTATGAGCATACTATACCAGAGAAATATTAAAAATATCTGTCACTTTTCCTTAAAGATTCTTGAATAATATGTTAACTGCAGAAAAGATTATACCCCAAAAGGAGCAGCACCGCCGCAGCCAGCACACACAGAAAGGAATTCGGTATCAGCATCCCGATCAGAATACCGATGCCGATCCAGAACAGCAGGAACCCAAGAATCCGGCACACATGTCTACTCCTTCTGATCTTCCTCTTGCTTTATTATATGCTCGACTTCTTCAGCCGTATACTCATTTTCTCCACCTTTCTGGGTAAAGCGGCTGATGATGTCCGGAGCCATATCGATCACTTTGGACACAGCGTCCTGATTTTTGATATTGACAAGACGGGTTCCGTTTTTGTTGATCACAAGCACCGCGCTCGGTGAGATCTTTCCTCCCATACCGCCTCCGCCGTTGTTTTTCGCATTTTCCTGAAAAGCGCCTGCAGCGACTCCGAAGGATACGTCAACCAGCGGAAGAAGGATCGTATCATTGATGTGGATCGCCTCGCCCACGACCGTCTTTGTAGTGATAAAACTGTCCATTCCCTTGAAGAGTGCCTCCACGGTTGACTGGAAATTATTTTCTCTCTCTGCCATCTTTGCCTCCTTCTGACGCACTTGCCGCGTCGATCATGGTAGATTTGGAAGTTTGCTTCCAAACTTTTGCCTCCTTCTGTCGGAGATCCAATAAAGCATATCATTTGCCGCTCAACCCTTCGAGCCGCCGCGGATCTTTCGATATATAAAACGAACATTCCTGTCACGGAACAGCCGCCAGAACGCCCGCAAAAGCGTGATCCCGTAAATCCGTCCTGCCGCTTCCAGATCCAGACGCAGGATCTGACGCTCAAAGACCGGGATTACCCGGAATTCTCCGGTCAATGCCGGAGCACACAGGCTGAGCAGTCCAAGGGTCTGCCCGGTCACCGACGGATCGTCAAATCCGAAGACAAAATCGCCCTTAACTTTTCGCGGACAGATCGCTTTGAGCAGTCCGCGGAGTTCTGAAAACAGCAGTTTCATCCCTTCGCGAAACGGTTCGGAAGTCAGAAACTTCTTCCAGTAGCGGAAAGACTTCTTTAAACGGTTCATCTTTTTTCTGAGCCGCTCCGCCATCTTCGCAATACGCTGCGGAATCCCGAACAGTCTTCCGATCATGCGGAAGAGCAGCCGAAAAAACGCTGCTGCTTTCCCGCCGGCCCGTGAAAGGAAATGAACTTTCCCTGGCACGGTCACCGATTCTTTTTCCGCCCGTTTCCCGGACTCCGGCGGTCTTTCTGCCGTCTGCTGACGATCTTCCGCCTGTTCCTGTTCTCCCGCCGCCGGCGATCCTTGCTCTCCTGCAACAGACTGTCTCTGCTCTTCCTCGGTCTGCTGTGGGTCTTCCGCCGCTTCACCGGCCCCGCGATCTTCTTCCAATGGATCCGCATGGCTGAGGACTTTCTCTTCAGCGCGTTCTCCAAATTTACGGACAGAGACTCCGAACACCTTCATCGCGCCCTGTAAACGTCCGTTCTCATACTGCGCCTCCAGTGTCAGGATCCTGAGCAGCCAGGAAATCCTGCCGCCGGCGGTAAACTTTTCCAGCCCCTCTTCCGGTTTGCAAATCCTGCCGCGGTAACGGACAGGGACAAACAGGAGCGCGGCCAGCAGCAGGAGCAGCAGCCCAAGGAGGAGCAGCAGTACAATTCCTATTATTTTCAAGATGAGAAATAAAATATGTACCATTTGCAACTCCTGTCAGATTTTACCGCTCTGGTCTTCCGCCCGCTCTCTCTCCAGAAGCCAGGCTCTGATATTCATATTTTCCGTTTCCCGATAAACCTCCTGTACGATCCGAAGCAGGATCGCCAGCGCCTCCGCTTTGGTAAAACCGATCCCGACGATCATCGGGCAGTGCGCCCGAAAAGCCTTTTGGAGCAGAAGCTCAGAAGGGATCAGATCCAGATTGTTTTGTTCGTTGGAAGCGATCGTCACAAGCCAGACGCCCGGCGCCGGCTTCCCTTTCTCCAGCCGGCGCATCAGCTTTTTTTCCTGCCCTCTGACAGTATTTCCCAGATATAGATTTTTATACCATCTCAGCATGAAACCCCATCCTTCAGCGATCAATATTTCCGATTATCCCAGAGATTCGCACGTTTCAACTCCAGGTACTCCTCATATGCATGTTCCAGAATCTGCTTCTCGTTGGAAAATTTCAGCAGGTGGTACGCTTCGTGAAATTTATAATAACCGGAATCCACAAAATACTCTTCCCTCTGAGGCCTGCTGTGAAAACTCTGGGAACTCATCAGATACCAGTGTACCTCTTTGTGGACGTTTCCCTCGGGGATTTTAAAGCTGTACTGACTTTTCCCTATATACTTCACCGCAGTTGCGAGAACGCCGGCTTCCTCATATACTTCGCGGACAGCCGTCTCTTTGTATTCTTCTCCCTCTTCCACCGTCCCTTTGGGCAGCACCCAGCAGGTATACCGGTTCTTAAAATTTTTATACAGTGTCAGAATTTTCCCACGGTAAATGACAACTCCTCCACAGCTAACAGCTTCTATCATCTTGTGTCCTCCTGAGCAAAGTATACGCCATTTTCCGCTCTCACGCAACCTTAAATCATTTTCTCACAGATCCCCGTAATACGCCTGGAAAACCTGACGTGCGATCGGAACCGCCACCGCGCTTCCGCCTCCGGCAGCCTCCGCGATCACAGCGACCACCAGGTCCGGATCCTCTGCGTTGGAAAATCCTACGAACCAGGAATGCGTGTCTTCTGTCATATCTCCATGTTCCGCCGATCCGGTTTTTCCGGCGATATTATAATCAAGATCACTGAGCGAACGGGCCGTACCGTTCTGTACGACTCCCAGCATCAGCTGGGTCAGCGTCTCCGCCTCCGACTCACTCATGACTTCCGCCAGCATCTCCGGAGAATTTTTGGAAACCGACGTGCCATCGTAGGCTTCCACACCGTCGACAAAATACGGTTTCATCATCACACCGTCGTTTGCCACCGCACAGGTGATCAGCGCCATCTCCATCGGCGTTGCCAACGTATTTCCCTGACCGATAGACGTCTGCATCATAAGGGCGTCAGGCGTCGAACTGTCGATGGAAAAGCTGGAACGGCTTGTCGGCAGTTCCAGATCCAACTTGCTGTTCAGATACAGCGATTCCGCCAGTGACTGAAACGCTCCTTTGTCCAGAGACAGACCGATCGTGGAGAATGCACTGTTACAGGAGTTGGCAAACGCACTGTAAAAGTCCTCCTGGCCGTGTACTTCATTTCCCGCGCAGTGGATCGTATAGCCGCCGTTTGTCACTTCCCCCTCACAGTCAAAGGAAAAGCCGTCCAACGTCTGATTCTGGCGCAGATAAGCCAGTGCCGTCACGATCTTAAACGTTGATCCCGGCGGATACTGCCCCTGCAGGCCACGATTCAGGAAGACACCGCTGCTGTCGTCCGCCGTAAGGCTGTCCCAGTCTTCGTCTATGGTATTGGGATTGAAGGAAGGCTTGCTGACGCTGACCAGGACTCTCCCGGTATCCGGTTCCAGCGCGATCACCGCGCCGATGTTGTCGCCCAGCGCATCGTAGGCCACCTGCTGCATATGGGAATTAAGAGTCGTGATCACATTGTCACCGATATTTTTCTCATCCTTAAACTCGTTGCGCAGCTGTTCCAGCGGATTTGCATGAGACTCCAGAAGCTGATAATTTTCTGTCGCCTCCAGACCGCTGCTTCCCTTGCTCAGGTAGCCGACCACATGGGCGAACAGATTATCATAGGGATATACCCTCGTTTCGTTTCCGTCCTCATCCACGTCTGTGCGCGCAAGCACCACACCGTCTGAAGAAAGGATACTTCCCCTGACGACTTTTTCCGCATAATCCTTCTGTCGTGTGTTATGGGAATCGCTCAGATAAGTCTCTCTTTTTGTCACATTAAAATAGACCAGATACGCGATCAGAGAAAGAAAGATTCCGACAAACAAAAAGGACACGATGAAATACGGCCTTCCCAGATTACCAGCGGAGGCTTTTTTCTGTCTGTTCTTCGATTCTGCGTCCGAGGTCGTCGTCTTCTGGGAGGTCTGCTCCACGTTTTCCCTGGACCGGGGGCTGCGGCTTTTTCCTGCCAGCGTCCCCGTTTTTGCGTTTTTCCGCCCCTGCGTTGTTTTTGGAGACTGTTTTTGACTTTTTCTGTTTTTGTTTGTTTCTTTTTGCAAGTGCTTCACCTTCGTCTTCCCTTAAAATATACAGGCCCTGAATGATCGAGAGCATTAAAATGGTACACAGGATCGAACTTCCTCCGTAGCTGACAAGCGGCAGCGTGATACCCGTCAGAGGAATGAATTTCGTGATCCCGCCGATGGTCAGGAACACCTGGATCGCATACTCGGAGCCGAGGCCCATGGCGATCAACTTGTAGAACCGTTTATTCATTTTCATCGAAATATTGACGATCAGCAGAAACGTGGACATGCAAAGCAGAATCAGGCAGATTCCAAAGATCAGTCCCATCTCCTCGCAGATCGCACAGAATGTTGCATCCTTCGTCGCCACGGGAATACTCGTCGGCGAACCTTCGAACAGACCGGTTCCAAACCACCCGCCGGAGGCCAGTCCGAACAAGGCCTGGATCACCTGATACCCGGCGTCATAATCCTGGAACGGATCTCTCCAGACCTGAACCCTGGTCCGCACATGGCTGAACAGAAAATAGGCCATCACACAGGCGACCGCCATGCCGCCAAGACCCAGCAGCGGATACGCCGCTTTTCTGGTCGCCAGATAGATCACCACCACATAGGCGACAAAATAGACAAGCGCGGTTCCAAGGTCCGTGGAGGCCACAAGGATCAGTACATGGACCGCAGCGACGATTGTCGTGACGACCACTTTCCGGAAGGAGTTGTCCTCTCTGAGCATGCCGGCCATGAAAAATACCAGTGTGATCTTGACAAACTCGGAGAACTGGAATGTAAAGCCGTCCTCGCCGCCGAACTGGATGGACAGCTGGGCGCCTCCGGTACGCACGGCCAGAAGAAGCACAGCTCCGATCATCAGGATACCGGCGATCCCATACAGCCAGGTCAGATCCTTCAGAATTTTAACTTTTCGTATGATCACGATCGCGATAAACGACAGAACCGTGGACAGAACGATAATCTTAAACTGAGACTGAGCGCTGGAAACACGCAGTCTTGTCAGGATGATCAGTCCGATGCACAGCATCATACACATGTTGTTCAGAAGAATCATCGACGCCTTCGGAAACAGAAGCCGGTACGCCACCTGAACCCCCAGAAGATAACCGAGGGTACAGAGAAACATTGTGATGATATAAAATTCCCGCTCCTGAAGATACATGACAAAAAAACAGATAAAATCAATCAGCAGGATCATAAGGATCTGCTTGCCGAGGATATAGCTTCTCTCCTCCTCGTCCCTTTCCCGGAGCGCCAGAAAGGACTGGACCGTGAAAAGTACCATCAGAAGTGTGATCAGATACTTTGATAATTGTACGATAATATGAACCATATATTTCCCCTTACTGTAACTGCCGCCTACTCTACTTTGCGGCGGAAATGGCCTTTCGTGTAGTTCCGTCCGGTCTCCTGCACATTGTCATGCAGATAAGCCTGAAGAAACTGCTCTGTGATCTGCTCTGTCTCCGCTGCGTTTTCCACGGAGAAAGACAGCCGGACAGAACCGGGAGCCAGTTTTTTCACAGCCTCTGCCTCTTTCAGAAGACCGAGCGGAAGCGTATTGTAAATAACATTATAGCAGAATTCACAGTAACATTTCACGGAAAAATCATTTCCATAGCGGTCTTTCAACGTGACCAGTGCATTTTTTCCGGTACATCCGTCCATGGTCTTCTTCACGCACTGGGCGGACACCATCATCGGCAGATAGCCATAGACGATCATCTCGCTGCGGCTGTTGTCTCTCCCGGCAAGTTCATACTGATTCAGTTCCAGCGGCACAGTATCTCTGGCGATCCCCTGTTCTTCCCAGAAGCGCTGCGCTTCGCGGTTCATCGTATAGAGACTGTAGTCTGCCGCCGCCCGGTCCGCGAGACCTGCCTCCTGCAGAAATGCAAAACTCTCCAGATTCCGCACGAGAAATCCGTCCAGTCCTTCCCGCACCAGCTCGCGAAACGTCTCTCTCCAGCCGTTCAGCTGTCCCTCGCGCACTGCATGCGGTAAGGCCAGCCAGAACTCCTTTCCTCCGGCTCTTGCCTGGGAGATCGCCGCAGCCGCTTCCTCCAGGTAATATTCCCTGGAAAAACAGAGCAGATCGGCATAGACAGCCGACAGTTCCGGAACTCTCAAAAGGGTGCGGAGCTGATTTCCGGTTTCCGCCAGTGCCGTGACTTTTATCCCTCCGGACGGGACTGTTTTCCGCACAGCAGCCGTCTCCGGACCCGTCTTCTTCGGCTCCGGTCTTCGGAACGGAAGAACCAGTTCCTGCTCCAGCCGTTCCATCGCTTCCCGGCGGAGTTCGCTGAGGAACTGCATCGGAACGAAAAGATCCTCCTCCATATAGATATCCAGCTGTTCAAACACAAACGGAGTATTCCCCGTTTTTTCCATCTGCGCCCGCACTCGTTCCTCGGTCAACGGCTGTTTCACCGCCTTCTGGATCCCTTCTTTCTCCACGGTCACGCAGGCATCTCCCGCATAAACCGTCAGGACCGCCGGTGTCCCTTTGCAGAGTGTCAGGCAGCCGCTGACGGGTTCTTTCGGCTGCGTTTCCAGATAATTCTTCTGGATCTCATAGAAAAGCTGCTCGTTGCGCCGTCCTCTGCGGCTTCCGACGATCTGCTTTTCGTTTTTCAGCGCCATCATCTCTCTGCCGTTGCGCACTTTATAATAACTCTGATTAAATCCATCCCTATTATAAATGTCATAAAGCTTTTTCAGATCCTCCGACAGCACCCGGTATCTTCCCGGATTTTCCTCATAGAGATCCAGGTACTTCCGGTAAACACTCACGACGCCCGCCGTGTATTCCGGCTTTTTCATTCTGCCCTCGATTTTCAGGGACGTCACACCCGCCTTGAGGATCTCCGGAAGCAGTTCCACCGTACACATATCTTTCGGGCTCAGCGGATAATCATCCCCCGGTTCTCCAAGGCGTTTTCCCTTTTCATAGACTTCGTAAGGAAGCCGGCACGGCTGCGCGCATCTTCCCCTGTTTCCGCTTCTGCCGCCGATCAGGCTGGACATCAGGCACTGTCCGGAATAACAGTAGCACAGCGCACCGTGGACGAAGCATTCGATCTCCAGCCCTGTCGTCCTGTGGATCCTCCGGATCTCCGCCAGTGACAGTTCCCGCGCGGGAACTACGCGGACAGCGCCCTCCCGTTCCAGCATCCGCGCCGCCGCAGATCCGGTAACCGTCATCTGTGTGCTGGCATGGATCGCCAGATCCGGAAACCAGCGCCGGATCGCGCGCATCGCTCCCAGATCCTGGACGATCACCGCGTCCAGTCCCTGGCGGTAATAAGGCAGAAGATACCTGTACAGCTGCTCCTCCAGTTCTTCTTCTTTCAACAGAGTATTGACCGTCAGGTACAGTTTTTTTCCGTGAAGATGTACAAAATCGATGGCCCGGAGGATTTCATCCTCCGTCAGATTCTTTGCGTAGGCCCTTGCGCCGAAAGCAGCGCCGCCCAGATAGACAGCATCTGCTCCCGCTGACAGAGCCGCCGTCAGAGCCTCGTAAGACCCTGCCGGCGCCAGTAATTCTGCTTTCATTCTCTATCTCCTAAAAACGGGCGATTACCGTTGTACGCAATCCCCCGTTCTTCTTTCTTTTTATTTTAACAATTCTTCCAGTTCCTCATTGGCCTCCGCCAGCTGACTGGACAGTTCCTCTTTTTCTTTCTGAAGACGTTCCAGATCGTCCTTATGTTCCTTCAGAAGGCGTTCCAGTTCCGCCTCATGCTCTCTGCGGATCTGTTCCAACTCGTCCGCGTGCTCCTTCAGCACACGTTCGGACTCCTGCTCCTGCTCTTTCCGGATCTGTCCGATCCGGTCTTCCTGCTCCTTCCGGATCCGCATGAGTTCTTCTTCATGCTCCCTGCGAGTACGCTCCAGCTCCTCTTCGCCCGCCTTCCGGATCTGCTCCTGTCCTTCTTCGCTTTCCTTCCGAGCCTGTTCCAGTTCCCCTTTCAGACTTTCCAGGCGGACCTTTGTCTCCGCCAGCTCGCTTCGGAGTCCGTAGCTCTCCGAATCCTTGGCTTCCATATCCTCTTCCAGCATTTCCGCCTGCTCCTTGGCCTTAAAATAATCGTCCGCCACGTTCAGAGAGAGAAGCGTATGTTTCGTGTCCACCGACATACGGTTGTATCCCTGAAGCTGACTGAGTTCGCTGATTTTCTGATTCATATAAGAAGCTACCTGCTGAAGATACTCCGGACTTTCATAGCCGCTGAGCGTAACAATCTTTCCATCTATCAAGACCTGCGTTGTGTTTTTCACTGCCATCTCGTTTATATTTCCTCCAAAATTTACTCATATAGACTATCATATAACGAATATCGCAGAAAAACAACCTTTTTTTGCAAAATCCGCCGCCCTGCGGTTACCATTCAGCCAGCTGAACGGTAACGCCCTGCGCGAAGCGTTCATCCGGCTGAACGGTTCCCTCTGCGCATGTTCCATATAGACCTGATAGCCGTCAATCTACTCCTGGCCGCACAACCCCAAGATGATGAAATGCAAGCTCCGTCGCGACTCTTCCCCGCGGCGTCCGGTTGATAAACCCATTTTTGATCAGATAGGGCTCATAGACCTCCTCGATCGTCCCGGCATCCTCGCCGACCGCCGCCGCCAACGTATCCAGTCCCACCGGGCCGCCGGAAAACTTTTCCATGATCGTCGTCAGAAGCAGACGGTCGGTCTGATCCAGACCGTACTTATCCACTTCCAGAAGATCCAGCGCGAACGCGGCGACCTCCCTGGTGATCTTTCCGTCATATTTCACCTGGGCAAAGTCACGCACACGCTTCAGGATCCGGTTGGCGAGACGCGGCGTCCCTCTGGAGCGCTTCGCCATTTCCCTCGCACCCTCCGGGTCCACCTCCACATCCAGCACTTTCGCGGAATGCAGAATGATCTTCGCAAGTTCGTCTTCCGTATAAAATTCCAGATGATGAATCACTCCAAACCGGTCCCGGAGCGGCGCCGTCAGAAGCCCCGCCCTTGTGGTCGCGCCGACCAGCGTAAACTTCGGGAGATCCAGCCGGATCGAACGGGCGGAAGATCCCTTTCCTATCATAATATCGATCGCATAGTCCTCCATCGCGGGATAGAGGACTTCCTCCACCTGGCGGTTCAACCGGTGAATCTCATCCACAAAGAGGACGTCACCCTCCTGGAGATTGTTGAGGATCGCCGCCATTTCTCCCGGTTTTTCAATGGCCGGCCCGCTGGTGACCTTCATATGCGTCCCCATCTCATTGGCAATGATCCCCGCCAGAGTCGTCTTTCCCAGTCCCGGCGGCCCATAAAACAGGACGTGATCCAGGACATCTCCCCGCTGTTTGGCTGCCTCTATATATATTTTCAGATTTTCCTTGGTCTTTTTTTGACCGATATAATCATCGAGAGTCTGCGGACGAAGACTGCCTTCCATTTTAATGTCCTCTTCCAGAGCCTCTGCCGTAATCATTCTCTTTCCCATGTCCGCTCCTTAAAACAGAAACTTCAGCGCCGCTTTCAGAACCGCTTCCGTGTCCATATCCGCTGCGCCTTCCACTTTTTTGACAGCCTGAAGGGCTTCCGTGCCGGAATAGCCCAGAGCGACCAGCGCCTGTACCGCCTCGCTGGCGGCATCCTCATTGATCTGCTCAGCCGCGCTCTGCTGATTTGCCGCAAGCTTCTTTTCAAACGCCTCTTCCAGACTGAATTTATCTTTCAGTTCCAAAATCAGCTTCTGCGCCGTCTTCTTTCCGATCCCCGGAGCTTTCGCAATCGCCGCCGCGTCGTCGGAAAGCACGGCAAAGCGCAGAGTGTCCACGCTCATCGCCGAGAGGATCCCGATGGCCGCCTTAGGGCCGATCCCGCTGATTCCCAGCAGAAGACGGTACACCTGCAGTTCGTCCCGGCTCCGAAAGCCAAACAGCTGCAGCGCGTCTTCCCTCACGTGGAGATATGTATATACTTTCAGTTCCTGCCCCTGCCGGGCACCGGAGTCCAGGATGCTGGAGGGAACAAAGATTTCATATCCGATGCCTCCGTTCTCCAGGACCAGGCGGTCGGGAGTGATCTCGGCGATCGTTCCTTTGATGTATCCTATCATGTTTGTTTTTTCCTTTCCAAGTACCTGTCAATTATAGCAGAAGTTTTTCTCTGACGCAAGGAGGAGGGACGATGGCGAAGGAGGGAGGGCGGTTTTTGTTTTCTCTCCCGCTTATCTCCTTCCGCCGTCACTCTCAGAAACCCGCCGGAGGCCCCGCGCCGCTGCCGCTCCCCGGAAGCTGTCCTCCTGCCGGGTCTCTGCGGAACAAACTATGGAAGTGCAGTGCTTGCGACTACAGACAGACAGCGCAGGGCGGAGTGTCCGACGGACGCAGAACGTGACACAGCCAAACGCCCGCAAAACCCCATATCCTGTTCTGCGTTCCGGCGAACAATCCGCACTGCGCTGTCCGGATGTCGAAGTGAGCACGCACTCCATAGTTCCTCCCGCAGGGGCCCAACAGGAGGACGGCTTCCGGGGAGCGGGCGACGGCGCGGGGGCTCCGGCAGGTTTCGTCCCCTCCTTCATTCCTATTGCTTTTTGCTGTCTGGGGGATTTATAATAGTAGGGAATTACAAAAGACGGACTGCATTCGGCGGTTTCGCTTCTGTTCCCGCCGATGGAGACCTTTTGGAGGTGCGTGTATGAAGATTGTCTCAGAGACTTTTTGTCCTGATTTTTCTGTTCCGGAGGTGTTTCTCTCCGGAGACGATGTATTTTTTGATATCGAGACGACCGGTCTGAACTGGAGAAGATCTCATCTCTATCTGATCGGTGCGGCGGTGTTCCGTCCGGAGTCCGGGCTGTGGGAACTGACTCAGTGGTTTGCGGACCAGCCTGCGCGGGAATTGGATCTTCTGGAAGCATTCGCCGATTTTCTCCGGCCATTCCGCCGGCTGATCCACTATAACGGGACAGGTTTTGATCTTCCCTATCTTCGGAACAAATACGAATTTTATCATCTGGAAAATCCTTTTGCATCCATGGGCACCCTAGATCTGTACCTCAGATTCCGTCCATATCAGCGCCTGTTTGGACTTTCTTCGATGAAGCAAAAGTCTCTGGAGGCATTCGCCGGTTTTTCCAGGAAGGACCGTTTCAGCGGCGGGGAACTGATCGAAGTTTACGAAAACTATCTGTCGTCTGCAGACGACAGCCTACTCCAGACGTTATATCTTCATAACAGAGAAGATCTGACCGGTATGGTGCAGATTCTCTCTCTCTACGGGATTCCCTCTCTGTTTTCCGGCCGATTCCAGCTGTCAGGCGTTTCCTTCCGCAATGCAGATAGGGAATCCGGCGGCCATGTTCCGGAAGCAAAAAATGCAGCCGGCAATATGTCGCTCTCTGACCGGGAACCGCAGGTTCCGGGATCCGCAGGTTCTCCTGTGCTGATGCTTACCCTTGCTCTGGAGTTCCCCGTCGACCGTACGTTTCACATACAATTCGGACCGTATTCCCTTACTGTCTCCGGAAAAAAAGCGGAACTGTCCATTCCCGGCCAGGAACGGGAACTGAAATTCTTTTTTCCAAATTATAAGGATTATTATTATCTGCCCATGGAAGACGCAGCGATCCATAAAAGTGTCGGCACCTATGTTGACGCCGGCCACCGGGAAAAAGCAAAGGCTGCCAACTGTTATCAGCGCCACTCTGCGCTTTATTTTCCACAGCCCTCGGAACTGCTGTCGCCGGTCTTCCGGGAAGATTACAGGGCGAAACAGCTTTATTTTGAATGGAAAGACGATCTGAAAGAAGACAGGGCGTTTCTCACCCGCTATGCTGCCGCTGTCCTCTCGGAGATCTGTTCCGCTGCGCATGAGGAATGACCGCGAAATGCAGACCCGCAGAACCATTCAGCCGCCGCGGGATGCTGTTTTCTTCTCCCCGGGGAGATCAAACACCTGTACATGATCATACGGCTTCCAGGACTTTCCCGGATCTCCGTATTTCATAAAATCGGTCCATGCATCCAGCATTTCACCGCTCAGAACGGCATCCTCTCTCTGCATGGGTCTCCAGCATCTCGGGAGCGTGCCGAACATATACCAGAGTTCCGAGGAGTGAAATGCCCCGGCCGAATCACCGGGAAGCGCGCGGGTAAAATAGTAGACATACGGCGGCTTCCTCCCCTGGGCCGCAAGGCATTTGCTCCAGGCCTCAATGCTTTCATACAACGGCCCTTTTCTGCCCTGCGATCTCATCCCGTCAGTGACCCAGAGATCATCCTTCGTGGATCCGATCATATAAGGAATGTCCTTGATCCTGCCGTTTTCCGTCACGGTTTCCAGCGGATCCTCCAACAGGACCCCGTCCGCGTTCGGAGAAAAACACAGACCGTATTCCGGGTGGAGACGGCCGAAAGCCACCTGTTTTCTCAGCAGCATCCGTGGATCCGCCTGCCGCAGTTCCTCCACCGACGTTATGCCGCAGAACTGGACATACTCTTCCCCGATCTTTTCAGCCTCCCTGCGCGGAAGGTGTGACAGAACCCCGTTGTGATAGCTGAGTCCGCTCTGAAGGATTGCCTTTGCGATCCAGCTGCGGGTCAGCGGGGAGGCCGTCAGGATCTGTGTACTGATCGATCCGGCAGACTGGCCGAAAACGGTAATATTTTCCGGATCTCCTCCGAATGCTTCAATGTTCTCTCTAACCCATTTCAGCGCAAAAATCTGATCCATCAATCCATAATTTCCGCTAACTCCATCCTCGTTTTCTCCGGCAAGCCACGGATGAGCCAGAAATCCCAGAGCGCCGACCCGGTAATTGATCGTTACCAGCAGTACTCCCCTCTGATTATATGCCTGTCCGTCAAACTCCATCTCATGTCCGCACCCATGATCAAACCCGCCTCCATGGATCCAGAACGCCACGGGAAGCAGATGTTCCCTCTGCATTTTGGGCTGCCAGATATTCAGATAAAGACAGTCCTCGCTGTACGGCGTTTCATACCGGGGATCACTGTAAAATTCCCGGTCATAGAACCCGGTACCGTCGGATACCGGCATATAGCTTCGATTCGGAAAAGCATCCGCGAGACGGACGCCCTCCCATGGTTCCGCCTCCTGCGGCGGACAGAATCTCAGCGCACCGACCGGCGGTTTGGCATAAGGGATCCCTTTGTAGACTATGGAGTCCCCTTCCTCAACGCCGCGGAGAATTCCGTATTTACACACAACCTCTTTCATTTTGTATCTCCTCTCAGGTATGAAAAAGCGAAGGGAAGAAAAGACGGCCGTCCGAAAACAGATCGTCTCTCCCGCTCCAGACAAACAATGCATCGTCGTCATCATCCGCCGGGCTGACTTCCAGCCCCTCTGTGTCCGCCGGGGTAAACTCCAGCACAACACGGTTGGTCTTTTCATTCATCATACATCCCAACAGATCCGCCAGCGTTCTTCCCGGCGCGCAGTAGATCTCGTAACAGTGAAGAACGTCCTGATCTGTCTCGGCGATTATGACCGCATCTTCCTCTTCCAGATACCAGACACAGTCTTTCATAAAAGACCCGCAGTAAAACATCAGAAGTCCGAAATTTCCGGTCACCTGAAGCTGTGAAAATGGATTTTTCTTTTCGTAACAGGCCTGCAAAAGACGGACATCCTGTTCACACTCCACATGCAATCTCCGCTTCCGGGAATCCCGCTTCACCAATGCTTCCGTCTTCTCCGGTTTCCAAAAATAGCGATACTGTCCAACCCGCTGAAAGTGAAAGCGAGGATAAAAATCCAGGACCGTCCGGTTGGCAAACAGAAACACCATCTCGCAGGACGGCTCTATGTTCTCCAAAACCGTCTCCATCAGAAACCGCATCAGTCCCTGATCCCGGTAATCCTCATCTGTCATAACGGTGCCGATCTGTATACAGGAATGTGCCTTTCCTCCCTTCTCCACAGTCATCCGGTTGACCGAAAGGTTCGCCGCCGCCGTTTCCCCGTCGAATAACGTATACGGGCAGTTCTTTTCCGTCCAGTAACCGTCCTGATACCACTTTTCAAAAGAAATGTCAAACGTTTTCTGTGCAAGGAGGTCATAAGAAGCACGCCTTTTTTCATCCGTCATCACATTTCCTGCCAGACAATATTTCCGTCCCCGCAGTTCAACGAATCTGTCTTCCGGCAGATTTCCCTGTCCACTTTCCGCACTTCTCTCCGCTTCATATCTTGAAACTATCATTGCGCCCTCCTTATTTCCGTCATTCTCCACCGTGAGTCTCTGCACATGATTCAAATGGGGATATGCATCCACAAAACGCTGAATGGTTCGCTCAAGCAGTCTGCGCCGCTTCTCCCAGCGGATCCCCAGCCGTTCTGCACATTCCCGGATTTCCGCCTTTACCTGCTCTCGCCGCAGATTCAACTCGCTTTTTTTCTCTGATCCATAGTCTGCCAGACTTTCAAACTTCTGTCCGCTTTCTGTTCGAAGCATGTCAAGATAACTTTTCATTGTCTTTCTCGCTTTTCCCGGATAAACGCGCACCTTTTCCCCGGTCTTTCTCCGGAACGAAGAGATTCTCCGCCGGATCTCTTCCGCCGCTCCGGAGAACCGGTTTTTCTGCAGGATTTCCAACAGCTCCGACTGTAAAAGCTCCATCTTCCGGATTTTCCGATCCATCGCAAACGCCGCGGCTGCTGAGATCACAAAATCGATCCCGTAAATCACTGTCACTACAAGGATCACCACTTTTCCCGTGCGGACATCTACCTGGCGAACAGCCCAGCTGACCCCGGGCTGAAGCACATAAAACATCAGCAGTGTAAAGCAGCCCCAGCAGACCGTGCTTTCCGGGCAGATCTTTCCCTGGAAATTCCACTTCTTCTCCGTATAGTCCCACCAGCTTGTGTGAAAGACCGCCTCCAGTACAACCGCCGTCAGATACTCCAGAACCGTGGCCAGAACCGCTCCGCAGAAGAAAAGCAGAATCCATTGCCGCTCCAGAGGGCGAAGAATCAAGTACACCGAAACCGCGCCAAATCCGTAGATCGTCAGAAACGGTCCGCTGACAAACCCGCGGTTGATCAGTCTCCTCTCCATCACAGACATATAACAGCTTTCCCAGATCCATCCCAAGAAACAGTAAATCCAAAACCATCCCAGCAGGAAATACAACTCAATCCCTGCAATCCGTAAATTCCACATAAACCCCTCTCTGATATTCCGCTTGGCTCATTGCCCGCGGGAGCAAAAAATCCCGCGGCAGGATGCGGATTTTGACCCTCGCGGCAGGTCTGCACTACGTTTCGGTCGGTGCCGACTGTGTGCAAGCGGGTATAAAAAAAGCCGCACATGGCAGAGCCGACAGACCGATAAATCTGTATCTGAGATTTACCGGTCTGTCCAAAACACTCTGTCAGTGCGACAGCCCTTACTTTACAATCTGTACGTAACCGTCCAGTTTTTCTGAACAAAGTATCAGTACCTGAATTACTCCTCTTCCGATGTCTCGTCAGAGTAAACAGTCTCCTCCGCCGGAGCTTCTTTCTCCAGAGCTTTCATGCTCAGAGAAATCTTCTTTTCCTCTTCGTTGAAGTCCACTACTTTTGCAGTGATCTTCTGTCCGATCTGCAGAACATCCGCCGGTTTCTCCACGTGTTCCTTGGAAATCTGGGATACATGCAGCAGAGCGTCAACGCCCGGCTCCAGCTCTACAAACGCGCCGAAATCAGTCATACGTGCAACCGTTCCCTCAACAATATTTCCGGCAGCGTATTTCTCCGCCGCGTTCAGCCACGGATTCTCCTCCGGGAATTTCAGAGAAAGTGCAATCTTATCTCCGTTAATATCTTTAATCAGGACTTTCACCTGATCGCCTACCTTGAATACCTTCTTCGGGTTTTCCACACGGCCCCAGGACATCTCAGAAATATGAAGCAGTCCGTCAGCGCCGCCCAGGTCGATAAACGCACCGAAATCGGTAACATTTTTGACAACACCCTCTACTGTATCACCGACAGAGATGCGCGCGAACAGTTCTTCCTGCATTTTCTTCTTTTTCTCAACGATCAGCTGCTTTCTGTCACCGATGATACGTCTTCTTCTCGGATTAAACTCGGTGATCACAAACTCGATCTCCTGATCTGCGTATTTGGTCAGATCTTTCTCATATACGTCGGATACCAGGCTTGCAGGGATGAAGATCCTTGCCTCGTCGATCACGACGCTCAGGCCGCCGTTGAGTACCTGTGTAACTTTTGCTTTGAGAACTTCATGATTCTCGAATGCTTCCTCCAGACGTTTATTGCCTTTCTCGGCAGCAAGACGTTTGTAGGTCAGGAGTACCTGGCCTTCTCCGTCATTTACCTTCAGAACTTTGACTTCCATCTTATCCCCAGGCTGTGCTACGGTGTGAAGGTCAATATTGGAATCGTTGGAATATTCACTCTTTGTGAGAATACCGTCTGCCTTATAACCGATGTTCAGAATAATCTCGTCATCCTTAACGTCGATGACAGTTCCTTCAACGACTTCTCCATTTCTGATTGTTTTAAATGATTCATCCAGCATTTGTTCAAAACTTAATTCTGACA
>ERZ1090868.819-NODE-819-length-17120-cov-6.275183_pt1 | contig 17120 bp, 18 predicted proteins | sample MGYA00478475_ERZ1090868 | MGnify/ENA primary metagenome ERZ1090868 (study PRJEB33644, sample SAMEA5815747) | chicken gut metagenome | biome: Chicken; feature: Gastrointestinal Tract; material: Caecum | place: Ireland | collected 2019-01-01 | study: A study of the...
GTTGCCGATGCGTCAGCAGGACGGTTCTCTTATAATAAGAGCATCAAAACCGAGAAGGAGGTAGTATTGTGAGTAATACGCCTGAAAAAGCAACCAATAACTATATTGGTAAAACCCCGATTCGTGTGGATGCTTATGATAAGGCAACTGGCAAGGGCCTTTTTGCCAGCGACTATTATAAGTTTATTCCCGATCTGCTGCATGTCAAGATTTTGCGCAGCCCGGTTGCACACTGCAAGATCACCAAGCTGGACGTGAGCAAGGCCGAGGCTATGCCGGGCGTCGCCAAGGTCTTTACAGCTGAGCGCTCGCCGTTCCACATGGAGCGTCTGCCGGAGGCCGTCCGTTTCCCGGTCAACGGGGAGTGTATCTGGGCGGGCCAGCCGATTGCGATCGTCGCAGCTGAGACCGTGGAGCTTGCTGAGGATGCAGTAGATGCCATTGAGTTGGAATATGAGCAGTTGCCGCATATTTTGACCGTTCAGGAGGCGCTGGATCCCAATCCCAAGTCCATCATTGACCCGGCATCCGGCCGCGGCGACGGCGTTGTCGACGCATCCAACCCGTGGGCTGGTATTGGACGCTTGGATGTCGTTAAGAGCAAATTCTCAGGCGAAGGTACCTCCCCGAACATTGTCGGTAACTATGTGCTGGACAAGGGCGATGTAGATGAGGCGTTTAAAAAGGCCGACATCATCGTCGAGCGCGAATTCTGCACTGGCCGCCGCTCGCATACCCACTTGGAGCTGGCAACCGCCATCTGTACCTACAACAGCGATGACAGCATTACCATGTACGGTAGCGGCTGCGGTATCCATGGTGTCATTAAGTCGGCAATCGTCAATATTTTTGATATGCCGGAGAGCAAGGTTCGCACCATTCAGCCCTACATCGGCGGCTCGTTTGGCGGTCGTCTGACGCCGTATGCGGAAGTGCTCTGCGCTATGATCACCCTGTACTTAAAGCGCAGCTGCGCATATCAATACACCCGCAAGGAGCAGTTTACCGGTGCACCGGCAGCTTGGCCGGTATACAGCCGCGTCAAGTTCGGTGCGACCAAGGATGGCCGCGTCATTGCGCAGGACTATGACTGCGTGGAAGAGATCGGCGCGATCCAGAACAACGTCTCCTATACCGGCCGTCTGTCCTCCTCGGGTGCGGTCTGCGTATACAATATTGATAATATCCACATGGACACGGCAGCGACGGTCACCAATACCATGCCGGTCGGCCCGTTCCGCGGCCTTGGCTGCCCGGAGTCTGAATTTGGCATGGAGTGCATGATGAACGAGCTGGCCGACGAACTCGGCATGAGCCCGGTCGAGCTGCGTGCAAAGAACTTTATCAAGAACGGCGGGGAAGATGGCTACGGCGAAAAGATCACCTCGATCGGTGTAGAAAAGTGCCTGCGTGCCTGTGCAGAAAAGATCGAGATCGACAAGCCGTCTGAGCAGGATGGCTCGGTCTGGAAGCGCGGCAAGGGCTGTGCAGTCGGCGGCAAGCAGAACACGCCGCTGGGCCGTGCCGAGGCCATTGTCCGCTATTACAGTGATGCCAGTGTAGAAGTGCTCATTAGCTGTGATGAGAACGGTATGGGCGCCTCCACGGTCATGGCACAGATTGCAGCGACCGTGCTGGAGCTGCCAATCGAGAAAATCAAGGTCATCAAGGGCGATAGCGTCCTGACGCCATACGATAACTATTCCGCCTCCTCGCGTACGACCTATACAACGGGCAACGCGGTCAAGATTGCGGCAGAGGAAGTCAAAGACAAGCTGCAGGAAGCAGCAGCACGCGAAGTCGGCGTCCACAAGAGCAAAGTCGAGATTCACGGCGACAAGGCGATCATCCGCGGCTCGGATATCGAGGAGTTGGAGCTTGCCACGCTGTTCAAGAACACCTCCCCGTATGACCAGGGCAACTGGGGCCTCATGCGGTTCTCTCCGGTCGAGGGACACGGCGTATTCTGCCCGGCACCTATCCGCTCCTGGGGCCATGACGGTCTGACCAAGCGTATGTGGAACTGGTTCCAGTATGCGGCGGCTGCAGTTGAGGTCGCAGTCAATGAGGAGACTGGCCAAGTCAAACTGCTGCGTGTCGCCTGCTCGGCGGATACCGGCAACCCGATTAACCCCAAGATGGTCGAAGGACAGATCGAGGGCGGCGTTATGATGGCGACGAGCTATGTCACCCAGGAGGAAGAGATTTACGACAAGAACGGCTGCATCATGAATACCGGCCTGTCGGATTACCGCGTTGCGGATATCCTGGCTTCTCCCAAGCAGGCGGACTTCCATTCCTTCATCAATCCGGATCCGCTGCCGGATGGCCCGTTTGGTGCCAAGGGTATGGCCGAATCGATCACGATCCCGTTCCCGCCGGCAATTGCAGAGGCAATCTATCAGGCGGTTGGTGTCCGCCCGACTTACTTCCCGATGACGGCAGAACGTATTTTGAAGCTTATTAAGGAGAAGAAAGCGAAGGAGGCGGCTGAAAAGTGAGTGTTCTGGACAATAAAATCATTGTTTCGTTTGAAGTAAACAACCGCCCGGTTGAACTGTTGGTTGCACCCAACCGGACGCTCTTGGATGTATTGCGCGAAGACCTGGGGCTGACTGGCGTCAAGCACGGCTGCGACGATTCCAACTGCGGCGTGTGCACAGTCATTATGGATGGCAAGGCGGTCAAGTCCTGTTCGATCCTGATTGGCCAGGCGCAGGGCACCAAGGTCACGACCATTGAGGGCCTGGAGACCGAGAACGGCCTGCATCCGCTGCAGAAAGCATTTATCGAGCACTTTGCGATCCAGTGTGGCTTCTGTACGCCTGGTATGATCCTGTCCGCCAAGGCGCTGTTGGATGAAAATCCGAATGCAACCGAGGACGAGATCCGCGAAGCACTGCACGGCAATATCTGCCGCTGCACCGGCTATAAAAAGATCGTGGAGGCCATTGAGGCGGCCCGCGACGAAATGAACGGCAAGGCATAAGGGGGAAGACACGATGGTAATGAAGTTTGAAAAGTATTTTCGCCCCGAGACGCTGGACCAGGCACTGCAATTGCTGCAAGAGTATCGCGGCAACTGCAAGATCGTCGCCGGCGGCACGGATGTGGTCATCCGCCTGAAATCCCATGCCCTGCGTGTGCAGACGATTATCGACATCTCTGCGATCCCAGAGCTCAAGCAGGTAACGATCGGCAGCGATCAGGCCGTGATCGGTGCGACCTGCGACCTGATGAGTCTGTCGCGCAACCCTGCGCTGGTTAATAGCCAGTGGGAGATCGTTGCCGCGTGCGCGGGCCATGTCTCGAGCACGCAGATCCGCAACCGTGCGACCCTGGGCGGCAATAACTGCAATGCCTCGTCCAGCGCAGATACCACGCCTGCCCTGCTGATTTCTGACGCAGTTGTCAACGTCGTGGGGCCAAACGGCAAGCGGGACATTCCCATTGAGGAATTCTTTGTCGGGCCAGGCAAGACCGTTTTGGAGCCGGATGAAGTGGTGATCAGCTTTACACTGCCGGCACAGGGAGACCGCTGCGCAGCGTCCTATTATAAGCATGCCATCCGTGGCGATACCGATATTTCCATCGTCGGTGTCGGCGTCCGCATTGGCCTAGCAGCCGACGGCACGGTCACGAAGGCACGCGTAGCGCTCGGCGCAGTTGCACCGACCCCGATCCGCGTCCATGCAGTGGAAGATATGTTGGTAGGAAAGAAGTTGACAGAGGATGTCATCGAGCAGGCTGCCCGTCTGGCAGAGTCGTCCATCCACCCAATCTCAGACCAGCGTGCAACAGCAGAATACCGCAAGGAAATGGTCTATGTTGCAATGAAGCACATGATCCAAGAGACTGTCTCGAAAATTGGCTAAGTGTCCGCTACCGGATAGACGAACAAATCAGCAATAGGCTGGGCCGCGCAAAATTGCGCGGCCCAACCGCTTTATAGGAGGCAGACAAAGATGTTGCAGGCATTGCCGTTTGAAGGCACAATCAAGGTGCGCAATAAAGGGGTAGATGTCACGCTGCTGGCCGATAAGGACACCGCGGAATTGGCTTTTGCAGCGTCCAGGGTTCTGGTGGTCTGTGGGATTAGTACAGCGGTTTTAGAAATTACATGCTGGGACCCTATCGATACCCGTACCCTGTCCTATTACGAACAGACAACACAGGGGATCATTGCGATGAATGATACGATTTGGGAGGCGGTGCGTCCATATCTCGCGGCATCCACGCCCTTTGAGCGGCGGCCGGAGGGCGGGAAAGATGCCCTGATTGCTGCGGCCCGGCGAATGAGCGGCCGCAAGAAGTGATACGCAGATAGGCAACAAAAATCCCCACACAGTCTCCTGTGTGGGGATTTTTTCAAGAAGGACAGGGGTGATTGGCAATCAGAAGCGAGAGCAGCAAGGCTTCGCGCTCCTGTGGATCGTCCAGTGCAACGCCGGTCAGTGTCTGTATATGTGCAAGGCGGCTGACCAGCGTGTTACGGTGCAGCCCGAGTGATTTGGCGGCCGCACTGCAATTTCCGCCCAAAAACAGGTAAGTCCGCAGGGTATCTATAAGCCGGGTGTGCTGTGCTGCGTCCTGTTGGGCCAAAGTTCGGATTGCCGGATGCACCAGGGACTGCAAGAGGACACTTTCCCCGAGAGCCCGATGCATATAATCGAGCATGATGGCCTGTGCAGAGAGAAAAGGTTTGCTCTGCTCACGCGCTTGCTGCATGGTTTCCTGTGCCTGCCGCATCAGCTGCGGCAGGAGAGAAAAATCCGTGCTGAGATTGCTCTGCCCGGTGACAAACCGGCCGGCAGGCAAGATACCTTGCAAAATGCGCTGTGCCTCTGGTGTTATATCCAGATTGCAGACGAGCAGCACGGCACTTTCATATTGCAGGCAAAATGCGGCCGGGAACCGGGTACGCAGGACATGATACAGGCAGTCGAGCAGGACGGAATCTTTGCCGCACGGCTGCTCGATCCAGAAAACGGTATAGGGCTGGTTGGGCTGCCAGTGAAGCTGCCGGAGCACGGTTTCTGTCCCAAGGGATACCGTCTCTCCAGCACAGCAGGAGAGGAAAAAGGCCAGAATGCTGGACTGTGTGCGCGGCTGCCAGAGGGAGAGATTGACCCGCACCGCCTCGGTTAAGATGCGCATAAGGTGAATATCGCCCGGAGAAAGCGGGGTATCCTTGGCAAATCCTACCACGCGCACATGTTGATGGGATAAACAAAAGCAGCTCAAGATCACCTGCTTGCCCTGACATACCGGGGAGTTGATCAGGACGGGATGCATATTGGCGGGCAGATTGCATTCAGAGGCCTGGGTATCAAGTAGCTGCACCAGACGCTCAAGGGAGAGTGCCTGGAACTGCTGACGAAACCATTCCCCCTCCTCAGAAAAATAGGGGGAACAGGCCAGCATGCGGTCACCTTGAAAGACCAAAATGGGGTAAGGCATCAGCTCACGGCACAGGGATAGCAGCCGGTCTAGCCCGCCGCGCACCAGGTTAAGCTTTTTGAGGGCCTGTTCCCAGTGGCTGTAAAGAGACAGCATGTAGTTGAGCTGCCCGATCACCTCAAATGGGGAGAGTGTGCGGAAATAAATGTGGTTGTCTGCGTAGGAGAGCAGGGACCGGTATTCCGAGTGGCTGGGGGCTTCGGACACGACAGCGTATCCAGGCGGACAGGCAGTGCCGGACAACCGCACGCCACAGATCTCATTGCTGTTGCTGGAGATCGAAAAGGTATGGGGAATTTGCTGTTTTTGCAGCCAAGCGTGAAAGTTCCACATACTGAGTTTCAGCTGCACGGCGATCATCCCTTTCATAGTGCAGGTTGCGATGGAGCAAGGCCGTGTAGTCGGACGGCGTATCCATATCCATGCGGATGAACGGATCACATACGGGCAGATATGCCGGCTGCACCGGCAGAGCAGCCAATGCGCCCTTGAGCCCATTTTGCCCGGTATAGCGCAGGACGGAAGGAATCAAGGCGGCATTGAGCGCAATGGGATGCCCGCGCCGATGCCGGTAGCTGGGGAACATCAATGGAGCGGAGGCGTGGGCAAGTTGCCGCACAGTCGGCTGGGTGACTAGTGGAATATCGGCCGGTGTGAAGAGCACGCGGCTATAGGACTTCGGTACAGCCGAAAGGCCGAGGCGGACCGAGTCAAACATCTGCGAGCGGGCAAAATCGGGGTTTTGCACGCAAGTTACCTGTCGTATGGGGCGGCATACCCGCGCCAGATCCTTGTGACGATATCCCGTCACAAGGATCACTCGGGATACACCGGCAGAGAGGAACGTCTGCAAGAGATGCACGATCGCCGGCTGTCCGTCTATTGGCAAGAGCGGCTTGAAAGTGCCCATACGCGAGGACAGGCCAGCTGCCGCGACCACAGCACAGACCTTCATAGAAAAGCCCCCTTTGGTGGTGGTAATACCTTACAGAAATGCGGCGCCATAGGCATCGGCCGCCGCGATTGCGTCCGCGACCGAGTCGGTCGAGACCGGGAAGGGCATGTTGTAGATACTTTTTCCCGGCTCGGTTGCGACTGTGGCGATCTGTTGGATGGTCTCCGGGACCTGCTCGGTGATTGCAAGCTGGGCCAAAGTGACTGGCAAGCCGACCGAAGCGCAGAAGCCGTAAGCCTCCTGCAGTTCGTCCTCCGACGCATTTTCCAACATCAGCTGCGCCAGGCTGCCGAACGCGACCTTTTCGCCGTGCATCATACGCTTGCACTGCGCGACCGTGTTCAGGCCGTCACCGATAGCATGGGATGCGCCCTTGCCGCCGCTCTCAAATCCGATGCCGCTGAGCAGGGTGTTTGCCTCGATGATATTTTCGACCGCCTGCGTGCAGAGCTGACCCTCAACCGCCTGCTTGGCCTTGCGGCCGTCAGCCAGAAGCACGTCATAGCACAGCCGCGCGATCGACTGGGCGGTCAGCGAGGCTTTGCCGCCGTGGATATTGTCCGAGGCCGATGCCGCACATGCACGCGCTTCGAAGTAGGTGGAGAATGCGTCGCCCATACCGGCCACCAACAGCCGGACCGGCGCATGGGCGATCAGCTCAGAGTCAACGAGCACGATATCCGGGCTCTTGGGCAGCGCCAACCGGCGGTCAAGAGAGCCGTCATCATGGTAGATCACGGACAGGGCAGAGCAGGGGGCGTCCGAGGAGACCGCTGTCGGGATGATCACACAGGGCGCATGGAGAAAACAAGCGGTCGCTTTCGCCGTATCCATGACTTTGCCGCCGCCGGCGCCGACTACAATATCACAGCCCTCGTCGGTAAAGATACGCTGCATGCGGTTGATCTCGGTCATAGAGCATTCGCCCTCAAAAGTGACAAAGTGCAGGGCACAGGCCGAACAGTCCGCCCCCTGCATGGCAGACTGGATGCGTTCCACGCCGAGCGTGCTGGCGATGACCAGCGCCTTTTTGCCAAGGCCGGAGATATGCCGGCTCAGGACGCGCAGTTCTCCGCGTCCTTGGATATATTTGCCCGGTGCAGCAAAGATGATAGACATAGAAGACCCTCCAATAATCGATAATCGGTAAAATTATTGTATCTGGAAATGTACAGAATTGCAAGAGGAGCAGTAGAAAAAAGCAAAAATTTGAAGCAAGGGGCCCAAAATTTCTAAGTTGCACAAAAATAAGACAAAAAATAGGTCAATTTGTGAGTTGCGCTTTGTGAGGAATAAAAATAGAATAGATGATGGATAATCGATTATATGCGAGGAGGAAATTCCATGAGGCTTTATACCGTAGAAGTCAAGACACCGGTCGGCGGTGTGCAGCGGCTGATGGCGGAAGCAGACGGCATGCTGGTCGATCTGAATGCGGCTGGCGGTGTCTATTACCAGGCGCAAGGCGATACAAACCCGCAGCAGCTTGCCGATGCCAATCTGCCGAATGACATGGTGACGTTTTTCTGGAACGGCGCCCGCAGCCTGGAGGCGGGCAAGGCGGTCATGCAGTTTATGCAGACGAACGCACCGGCCCAGGGCCTGGCAGGGCAGCAGCTGGTCTACCGCATGTGTGACGTGACTGTGCTGGCGCCGGTTACCAAGCCGAACATCATTTTTGACGGCATGGTCTATGAAGGGCATGTCAAGCATCATTACGGCGAGATCCCGGCAGGGTATTATAAGCGTCCGGTCTGGAATACCCAGAGCGGCTCTACTGTTGTCGGCACAGGCGCCCCATTGTTCAAGCCCAAGTACACCGAACAGTTCGACTTCGAGTTTGAGCTGGGATTCTATATCGGCAAGCGAGGGCGTGATATCCAGCCAGACGAGGCGTTGGACTATGTAGCGGGCTTTACCGTGTTCAATGATGTGTCGGCGCGTGACGCGCAGGCCGATGAGGCTGTCATGGCTCTTGGCCCGGCCAAGGGCAAATTCTTCCGGAACAGTCTGGTCATGGGGCCCTGTGTCGTGACCCGTGATGAACTGCCGGATTACGACGATTTGGCGATGACTGCGCGGGTAAACGGCGAGATCGTGACCGAAAACCGCACGTCTGGCATGCTGTTTACCCTTGGCCAGCTGGTCGCCCAGATTTCGCAGGACGCCTATCTCAATCCGGGCGATTTTATTGCGCTCGGCACCTCGCCGGAGGGCAACGCCACATGCTCTAAGCTGGGCCGCTGGCTCGAGGTCGGAGACGAGATCTCATTCACAATTGAAAAAATCGGCACGATCTGCAATAAGGTCGTAGAGGACTAAGGAGGAAATAGACAATGGCTATGAAGTATGCACATACGAACCTCAATGCAAAGGATTGGAAGAAATTGCGCGATTTTTACTGCGACGTATTTGAGGGCAAGGTCGTCCCGCCCGAGCGCGATCTGGGCGGCCCCTGGTTTGAGAAAGCGTCCGGCATGAAGGGCGCGCATGTGCGCGGCTGCCATGTGGCCTTCCCTGGCTATGGCGAGGGCGGCCCAGTGCTCGAGATCTTCACCCACGAAAACGCAGAGGGAGAGCCCGGCGCATTTAATCATACCGGTTTTGGCCATCTCGGCATCCTGGTCGATGACGTAGAGGCTACCTATAAAAAGCTGCTTGCGCATGGTGGCAGCTCGGACGGCCAGATTACATCCCATTACTACGAGAATAAGGGACAGACGCTGACGCTCATCTACGCCAAAGACCCGGAGGGAAACTTCATCGAGATCATGCGCTGGGACGACGGGAAACTGCCGTCCGCTGAATAACGAGACACGCTGCCATCTTGGCAGATGTGCTTGCTGTGGGATTCCGTCCGGTCCCCCTCTTTTCTGATACCTCTCACACATACCTCCTATTCTATTCACATATGTCTCTAAACGAACGGCAAGGGGGATCGGACGGATGGCACAGCAGAAAGGATCAATTTTATGGTAGCAGAAATCATCAGCGTGGGCACAGAGCTTCTTCTGGGAAACATTGTGAATACCAACGCGCAGTATCTGGCCGGGCGTCTGGCCGAATTGGGATTTGACCTATATTATCAGACCGTGGTCGGCGACAACACCGCGCACCTTAAGGCGGCATTGGATGTAGCGTATAGCCGCGCGGAACTTGTCATTCTGGCCGGCGGCCTTGGCCCGACCAAAGACGACATGACCAAGGAGATGCTTGTATCCTACTTCGGGAAGAAGCTGACATTTGACCCCGAAGTCTTCCAGAACGTCGTCAAGCAAGTACATGCCTTCGGCGCCACCGAGATCACGGAAAACCACAGAAAGCAGGCCATGGTGCCCAATGATTCGATTATTTTGATTAACGAACATGGAACCGCACCGGGATGCGTCATGCAGCAAGAAGGAAAGATTGCAGTCCTGCTTCCGGGGCCGCCGCGCGAGATGAAGCCGATGTTTGAACAGTGCGTCGAGCAGTTCCTCATCAAGCTCGTCAGCAAATCTATCGCATCGGTCTGCATCCGCCTGAAGACCCGGGAACAAGCACCGGCTGACCGGGTCGGGGAGTTACCGGTCGCACGCAAGCTGGATGAGTTGTTGGACGGTGAAAACCCGACGGTTGCGACCTATGCACAGGAGGAAGGCGTGCTGGTGCGCGTGACGGCCGCGGCGCCGACCCATGCAGACGCCCTGCTTATGGCGCGCATGGTGGCGGCCAAGTGCTGTGCACGCATCGGCGAAGATGTCATCAAAGAGGTTACGGAACAGTAACCAGAAAGGAATATTATGGAACAGGTAACGTCGAATATTTATACGGAGACCAAGATCCGCGGATGCAATCCGAGCATCGTTTTCACCAGTGAGGGTTCGGTGTTTGTGGACACGGCCCAACTGCTCAGCAAACTGCTGGAAATGCGCAAGTTTGCGCTGGAGCGCGGTCCGATCCGCTACCTTATTAACACTGAGGCGCACATCGACCATATCTTTGGCAATCACTGGTTTGCAGGCGAGGCCATCACGGTCGGACACGAAAAACTGTGCGACGACCTGTGGCAGGTCCCGGGTACAATGGACGCATACGATTACAGCGTGGATGTACTCGAGCGCCAGGACCATGAGATGCTCTCCCAGATGCCGCCGCGCGGGGAATACATTATGATGAAGCGGCCGGATATCACCTTCCGTGACCATATGAGCATCGAGCTGGGCGGCACGCACTTTGAACTGTACCACACGCCGGGGCATTCGCCCTGCCAGACCTGCGTCTATATCCCGGAGGAGCGCACGGCGATCGTGGGCGATACGCTGTTTGTGGACTGTCAGACATGGCTGCATTCGGCTAACATTGCCGACCTGCTGAAGTCTCTGGACCTCCTTGAGACCCTGGACGTTGACCATATCATTCCAGGCCATGGCCCTGTCGTGACCAAGGACTACATTGCAAAGCAGCGCAGCTTCATTTATGAATGGCTGGGCGCTGTGGCCCAGGGGATTGCAAAGGGCTGGAGCATGGAGGAGTGCGTTGCCAACATCAGCTTTGCAGAGCGTTGCCCCATGGATATCGGCCAGCCGGAAATGATGGAATATGTCCAGCGGACTAACACCATCAAATGCTATCAATATCTCACACATCAAGCATAATCACACAAAAGCAGGAGGATGCCGGATGTATCAAGCCATCCGGCATTTTTCAGATAGGCGTGATTTTTTGAAAATATCACGCGGGAGAGAAGACCATGACGAAATTTACCGAAACCATCGCACAGCTCCGGCGGGCAGGACAGCCGTTCGTATTGGTATCGATTACTGACGGCAGCGGCTCGATGCCACGGCATACCGGGGCATATATGTTAGTACAGGAGGACGGCAGCACGCTGGGCACGGTCGGCGGCGGGATATTAGAGGCCCGGGCCATCCGGCAGGCGATGCAAGTCTTTGCACAGCGGGCCGACCAGGATCTAGCCTTTTCCCTGACCAATGAACAGGCTGCTGACGCGGAAATGATTTGTGGGGGCAGCGGTACGTTGCATTTTGCCTACGATGCACCGGGCCACCGGGTGCCGGATATCCCGGAACAATCCGGTATGCTTTACATTTTTGGCGGCGGGCATGTGGGACTAGCATTGGCGCGCGCAGCGCAGCTGGTTGACTTGCCCGTCACCGTATTGGACGACCGCGCGGCGTATACCGACCGGGCGCATGCCGCCGGCGCAGAGGCCGTTCTCCTGACGGGCTTTGACCGCATCCCGGCTCTGGAGGTTGGGCCACATGATCTGATCGCGATTGTGACCCGCGGACATCTGGGGGATGCGGATGTACTGCGCTGGGCGGTGGAGCAGGATGCCGGATATATTGGTATGATTGGTTCACGCCGGAAATGTCAGATGCTCTATGACCGGCTCACGGCACAGGGCGTCCCGAAATCCGCGCTGGAACAGGTACATGCGCCGATCGGACTTGCCATTGACGCGGAGACGCCCGGTGAGATTGCTATCTCAATTTTAGCTGAGATGATTCAGGTACGGGCGGGCTGGAAGGAGGAAAAGACACAGTGAAAACGGTACGGACACAGGATGCGATCGGCATGCCGTTGGCGCATGACCTGACACAGATTATCCCGGGGCAATATAAAGGGCCACGCTTCCGCAAAGGGCACATCGTTGCGGCCGAGGATGTGCCGGTGCTGCTCTCCATGGGCAAGGAACACCTGTATGTTTTGGAGCTTGGGGCAAATGACGTGCACGAGGATGAGGCTGGGCAGCGGATTGCGCAAGCTGCCGCCGGCGCGCACATCCGCCTGCTGGCGAAGGGGGAAGGCAAGGTAGAGCTGTATGCCGACTGCCGCGGTGTGCTGCGTGTGGACGCAGAGCGGCTGACAGAGCTGATTGACGATGATGCCGTCATGTTTGCGACGATACACGGCAATCAACTCGTTGAACAGGGACAGCTCGTTGCCGGCACGCGCGTTATTCCGCTCTATGTACCCGAGCAGACCGTGCAGCGCGCCCAGGCTATTGGGACGATCGTGCGGATTGACCCGCTGCGGCCGGCACGCGTCGGCATCGTGACCACGGGCAGCGAAATCTATTACGGGCGCATTGAGGACAAGTTTGGCGCGGTGCTCCGTCAAAAGTTTGGCGCGCTCGGCTGCACAGTCATTGAGCAGTTGTTTGCCGATGACGATGACCAGATGATTGCAGACTGCATCCATCAGTTGCTGGACCGCGGCGCCGATTTGATTGCAGTCACGGGCGGGATGTCGGTGGACCCGGATGACCGGACGCCTGCGGGCATCCGGCGGGCTGGCACAGAGATTGTAACCTATGGCGCGCCTGTGCTGCCTGGGGCCATGTTTCTTTTGGGATATTTGGGCCAGGTACCGGTTGTCGGCCTGCCAGGCTGTGTGATGTATCACGGCGCAAGCGTATTTGAACTGGTGGTGCCGCGCCTTTTGGCGGGTGAGCGGATGGAGCGCGCTGCGATCAAACGGCTGGCACAGGGCGGCCTGTGCCGTGGCTGTGCGCAATGTACGTATCCGAACTGTGCGTTCGGAAAGGCGTGAAAGGAGTGGCAGAATGCGCGACTGGATGGGACGGGACCTGCACTATCTGCGGGTTTCGCTGACCGAGCGGTGCAATCTCAAATGCATTTACTGTCGGGAGGAAAATGCGCACTGCAAAGCCAAAAAAGAGTTGAGTTTGGAAGAATTCACGCGGCTCATGCAGGTGTTTGTCGCACTGGGTGTCACCAAAGTGCGTTTGACCGGAGGCGAACCGCTGGTGCGCAGGGATTTGGAACAGATTGTCCGCATGACGGCGGGCTTCCCGCAGATCCATGACATCAGCATGACGACCAATGCGCAGGGCCTTGCCGACCGCCTGCCGGCGCTGCACGCCGCTGGGCTCCGGCGTATCAACATCAGCCTGGATTCGCTCGATCCGGCACGCTACCGCCGCATGACGCGGGGCGGAGACCTGTCCGAAGTATACAAGGGCATGGAAGCGGCTGCACGGGAAAATATGCCAGTAAAGCTCAACGTGGTGCTCGTGCGCGGCGAAAATGACCAGGAAATTGACCGGTTTATTGCGCTGGCGCGTGCGTATCCCATCGATGTGAGGTTCATTGAGCTGATGCCGTTCAGTGCGCTGGGCACACGGGATGTCCGGCGCGTGCCAGGACAGGAGATTTTGGTGCGGCATCCAGATTTGCACCCGGTCGCACCGCATGATGTGTCCCTACCGTCACAGGACTACCAGGCAGATGGATTTGCAGGGCGGGTAGGGCTGATTAACCCCATTTCACACAAATTTTGCGCGGACTGCAATCGCATCCGGCTGACCAGCGACGGGAAGCTGCGCATGTGCCTCGGAGATGACCATGAAACAGATCTGCGGCCGTGGATGAACGACCGGCGCCTGGCTCAGGTCATACGCGATGCGGTTTACCACAAGCCGGAGGGGCACTGCTTTGCGCACAGCTATCATGCGGCGCGGACGATGAACCAGATTGGAGGATAATACAATGGCAACAATCAAGGCAATCAATATTAGCGCGCGGCGAGGGACGATCAAGATGCCGGTCCCCCATGCCATCCTGCGCATCGATCACGGGATTGTCGGGGATGCACATGCGGGCAACTGGCATCGCCAAATCAGTCTGCTCGCGCAGGAGAGTATTGATAAGATGACGGCCATGGGGGTTGAAGGTCTGGACCCCGGAAAGTTTGCCGAGAACATCACGACTCAAGGCATTTGCCTGCATACGCTTCCCGTTGGGACCCGGCTCTATCTCGGCGAGTGCCTGACCGAGGTGACTCAGATTGGCAAAAAGTGCCACCAGCACTGTGAGATTTATCACAAGATCGGTATGTGCATCATGCCGCAGGAAGGCATTTTCGTACGGGTCTTATCAGAAGGTGTTATCCATCCGGGCGATGAGATCCAGATCGTGCAGGGAGGCGAAGCATCATGCTGAGGATTGCGATTTTGACGGTCAGCGACAAGAGCAGCGCAGGACAGCGCGCCGACGCGAGCGGTCCCGCGATCGCCGAGCGGCTGGAGGCAGCGGGACATAAGGCTGTGTGGTATGGCATTGTGCCGGATGAATATGACCAGATTGTCGCCAAACTGACTGCCTTGTGCGACAGTTTACAGGTAGACGCTGTACTGACGACGGGCGGCACGGGCCTGGCACCCAGGGATGTGACGCCAGAAGCGACGCTGCACGTCGCAGAGCGCCAGGTCCCTGGAATTTCCGAGGCCATCCGCAGCCAGAGTGCGGCCAAAGCCAAAAATGCAATGCTGTCCCGCGGCGTATCGGTCACGCGCGGCAGCACGCTAATAATCAATTTTCCGGGCAGTCCCAAGGCGGTGCGCGAGTGCATGGACATCGTGCTGCCCGTGCTCGAACATGCCTGCGCGGTCTTGAAAGGCGGGGTTAGCGAATGCGCGGCCAGCAGCTGAATCTGGGACAGCCAGTGCGCTGTGTCCTGCGGGTCAGCCTTGCAGGGAACGGACCTTTTGGGGGCCGGGCGTTGCGCAGCTCCTGCATGGCATCGCAGAAAAACATTCCCTGCGCGCTTCGGCCCAGGATATGGGGATGTCATACAGCAAGGCCTGGAAGATTGTACACCATGCCGAGCATGAGCTTGGTTTTCTGCTTGTGGAGAGCGTGACCGGCGGCGCGCAGGGCGGCGGGGCGTGCCTGACCAGGCAGGCGGCCAGATTGCTCCCCGCCTATGACGCAATGGTACAAGAACTGCAAAAGAGCCAGCAAATGGCCTTCCAGAAACATTTGGCAACAATTTTAGAGGAGGAATTGACGTGAAGTTCTGGATGGGTAGATATGCAGCCTTGGCGATAACCGGATTGCTGACCGTGACCCTTGTCGGCTGCGGCGCGGGCACAGATACCGCCGGACAGGCAGACGGGGCTGCACAGGCGTGTGAACTCAACGTGTTTGCGGCGGCCTCCATGCAGGAGACGCTGGAACAGATCGCAGATCAGTATGAAGCAGAAAATCCAGGTGTCGCTGTGCTTCTGAATTTGGACTCCTCCGGCACACTCAAAACACAAATCGAGCAGGGCGCCGATTGCGATGTTTTTATCTCAGCGGCGCAGAAGCAGATGGATGAATTGGACATTGCGGTGGATGCGGACAAGAACCCGGACAGGCTGGATTTTGTTGATGACGCTACCCGGGTGGATCTCCTGGAAAACCAGGTTGTGCTCGTGGTGCCTGAGGGCAACCCCAAAAATATCCAGTCATTTTCCGACATTGCCAGCCGGTCGGAACTGATTGCGCTGGGCAATTCCGATGTGCCGGTCGGACAATATTCGGAGGAGATCCTGCGCAACCTGGGGCTGTGGGATGCGCTCAACGCGGCAGGCAAGATCACATACGGCTCGAACGTCAAAGAAGTTACGACCCAGGTCGCAGAGGGCGTGGCCGACTGCGGGATCGTCTATGCCACTGACGCGTTTTCCGCAGGTCTGACGGCCGTCGATGAGGCCACGGAAGATCTATGCGGACAGGTCATCTATCCTGCGGCAGTGATGAAGCACAGCGCACAGAAAGAACAGGCAACCGCGTTTTTGGAATATCTACAGACCGATGCGGCGTCTGAAATCTTTGAGAGCGTTGGGTTCCACCCGCTGACTGAATAGGAATGAGGAAAGGGCTTTGGACTGGTATCCCTTATATAATTCGCTGCGCATTGCGCTGCTGGCCACGATCCTGGTCTTTTTTACTGGGATAGGGGCCGCATATTTTATTTCACGCCTGCCGCGTGCCTGCAAGGGGATTTTGGATGTCTTATTGACCCTGCCGCTCGTGTTGCCGCCGACAGTCGTCGGATACTTTCTGCTCTGCCTGGTTGGACCACGTCGGCCGCTAGGTATGTGGCTGGCACGGATTGGATGTCAGTTGGTGATGCAGTGGCCGGGCGCTGTGCTGGCCTCGGCGGTCATTGCATTCCCGCTGATGTACCGCACGGCGCGCGGCGCGTTTGAATCCTTTGATCCCGACCTGCGCAGCGCCGCGCAGACATTGGGACTGGGAAATTGCTATATCTTTTGGCGGATCATGATGCCGGTCTGTCGGCCGGGCATCTGCGCTGGCATGGTGCTATCGTTTGCCCGCGCCCTGGGAGAGTACGGTGCAACCAGCATGCTGATCGGCTATATTCCCGGCAAGACCGCCACCATCTCGACCACGGTTTACCAGCTGTGGCGGATCGGAGACGACAGCGGCGCGCAGAAATGGGTCTTTATCAACCTTGCGATTTCGATGGCAGTCTTGCTCACCGTCAACCTGTTGGAAAACCCCAAGCGGAAAAAAGGAGTGAGCAGATAATCCATGAGTTTATCGGTAGATATCACGAAAAAACTGCCGAATTTTACGCTGGAGACCGCATTTGCGGTCGAGGATGGGACGCTTGGCCTGTTGGGGAGTTCGGGTTCGGGCAAGAGCATGACGCTCAAATGTATCGCCGGCCTGATCCGGCCGGACACTGGACGGATCGTGTTGGACGGCAGGGTCCTGTTTGATTCGGCCGCTGGGATTGATCTGCCGCCGCAGCGGCGCCGCACGGGATATCTCTTCCAAAATTATGCCTTATTCCCGCACATGACGGTTGCGCAGAATATTCGATGCGGTATGCGTTCAAACGGCCGGGCAAATGGGATCGGTGAACTGGTGCAGCAGTTCCA